>Ga0078972_1006808_pt1 | contig 26449 bp, 27 predicted proteins | sample YelNatPaOPGAMG01_FD_67568 | JGI IMG/M metagenome (GOLD analysis project Ga0078972, IMG submission 67568) | Hot spring thermophilic microbial communities from Obsidian Pool, Yellowstone National Park, USA - OP-RAMG-01 (SPADES assembly) (version 2) | ecosystem: Environmental > Aquatic > Thermal...
GTTTGCCGCTAAGAAGACTCCTGTGTTGCCACAGAAAATCTTCTCCGCTCGACTTGCATGTGTAAGGCACGCCGCCAGCGTTCATCCTGAGCCAGGATCAAACTCTCCGAAAATATCCAAAGAGCCTTACTTTCGCTGTTTAGTTTTCAAGGTACAATCCACTGTACCAACTTGCCTATCTTACATAGGCACACTATTATACTACTTTTTACTTTCTTGTCAAGGGGGTATCCCCCAGGACTTTCTACTTTTTCAAGGCGCTTTACTCAAGGTTTTGCATTTCTTGAGTCTCAACGGTTACAATGATACCAAAAAATATATCTTGTGTCAAGAGGGAAAAGAGGGATTTTCAAAAATTCTTTCAAAATTCTAATAAAACATTTTCAAATCTTATATACACCAAATTCCAGTCTGAAGGAGTAAAAGTCTATTTGCCAAATCTCACCCTACTCTGTCTAAAATGCTCTGCCTCCACTTTTGAGAAAATACAACCACAGTAATTCTGTCTGTAAAGGCGGTAATACTTGCTCAAAATAACACTTGCTTTGAATCCATTTCGCTTTTTGAAGTCAATAGCAAGAAATTTAACCCCATAGGTTTTCTCAAGTTCATAAAAAATATCAAACACCCACTGTGAATTTTTGTGAGGGCTTATCGTTATCGTCGTTGTAAAGTAGTCAAAACTGAGGTCTTTTGCAAGTTTTGCAGTCCTTTCAAGGCGCTCCTTATAGCAAAGATAGCACCTTTCTCCCCCTTCGTGCACTTTCTCAAGCCCCCTCACCATTCTGAACCATTCTCTTAAAACCTCGTCGTTATATTCGCCTTCAATCAATGGGAATTTCTGTATTTTTGAAAGTTTTTTAACCTCTTCAAGCCTTTTTTCGTATTCCTCTTTTGGGTGAATATTAGGATTATAGAAAAAGCCTGTTACACTGTAATGGAGTCCTCTAAGAAGAAGAACAGGGTAAGTTGCATCTGGAGCACAGCATATGTGTAGAAGAACTTTTTCAAAATTCCCCACAGGCAGTGTCTGTTTACTTTTTTCCTTTTTCATACTAAAATTATAATATGAAAGTAATTTTACAACTACTTGGCAACAACATATTAATAGCATCAATCATTTCAAGTCTTGTTGCACAGGGATTGAAAGTGATTCTTTTTTATCTTATTGAAAAAGAGTGGAACTGGAAGATGTTCATCTCTACCGGTGGAAATCCAAGTTCCCATACGGCCACTGCAACAACATTAACCGTCCTTTTGGGTGCAAAGTATGGCTTTGATTCCCCGTATTTCACAATTGCTTTCATCTTCTCATCCATTGTCATTGTTGATGCAATCTCGGTAAGAAGGGAAGTAGGGAAACATGCAAAGACGATGAACGACATCTTCTTTGAAACTCCACTTGGAAAAAGGCTTCAGGAAACTGTAGATATAGAAGTTTTTAAGGAACTCATAGGGCATTCAGGCCCTGAAGTTTTTATTGGATTCCTATTAGGAGTTTTTATAGCGGTAATCGATATCGTATTTTTCTTCAAATAATCTAAATATTCAAAGAGAGGTCAAATCTATACTGAAGTGCTTCTGCAATGTGGGGAAGCCTCACATCGACACTTCCTTCAAGGTCTGCAATCGTCCTTGCAACCTTCAAAATTTTGTCAAATCCTCTTCCTGTGAGCCCAAGCCTTTCCGATGCATTTTCGAGAAAAACCTTCTCATCATGGTTCAGTTTTATAAAGGTTTTTATCGAGCGAGGTGTAAGAGAGGCGTTATTTTTGATTTTCGTGTTGAGATAGCGCTTCGTTTGGATTTCACGAGCACGCATCACTCTTTCTCTTACAGACTTTGAAGATTCAGACTTTGTATCGGCAACAAGTTCACCTGGCAAAAGCCTCGGGACTTCAATCTGAATATCGAAGCGGTCCCATATAGGCCCTGATACCCTGTTTCTATATCGCTTGATGTCCGAGATTGAGCAAGTACAGGCATGCTCCTTGTCACCGAACCAACCACAAGGGCAGGGGTTCATCGCCGCAACAAGCATAAAGTTTGAAGGGAAGCGGATGCGCTCCTTTGTTCTTGTTACAACAACAAAGCCATCTTCCATTGGTTGTCTTAAAGACTCAAGCACATCTCTTCTAAATTCTGGTAATTCATCTAAGAAGAGAACTCCATTATGGGCAAGACTTACCTCGCCAGGCTTTATTGGATTGCCTCCTCCAATTATCGAAGGAAGCGTTGCGGAGGAATGAGGGCTTCTAAAAGGTCTTCTCTTTATAACACCACTCCCTAAAAGATTTGAAACACTATAGATTTTGGTTATTTCAAGAGATTCTTCCTTTGAAAGCGGCGGAAATATAGAAGGTATCCTTCTTGCAAGCAGTGTCTTCCCAGAGCCAGGCGAACCAATCATAACAAGATTATGCCCACCTGCAACTGCAATTTCTATTGCCCTCTTTGCCTGATACTGCCCCTTTATATCCGAGAAATCTTCCTCTTCTGAAATTTCAGTCTCTAACACTTTTGAAAGGTCGGTTTTCACAGGTTCAATCACCCTATCGCCATTTAAAAATTCAACAACCTCTTTGAGATGCTTTACAAAATAGATATCCACATCCTCAACTATACTTATCTCCGGGATAAGGTCGTATGGAGCAATAACTTTCGCACCTTTTGGAAGGCTCGATACCATCGGAAGTGCCCCAACAACCTTCCTTACACTACCATCAAGGGAAAGTTCTCCTAAGAAATAAAACTCCTTAATCTTGTTTTTATCCTTAATGATATCCGTAATTGCAAGTATGCAAACTGCAATAGGCAGGTCAAAATAAGTCCCTTCTTTTTTGACATCCGCAGGTGCAAGGTTCACAGTAATTTTTCTTATTGGGAATTCAAAGCCTGAGTTTTTTATCGCTGCCCTTACACGCTCTCTCGATTCTTCAACGCTTTCTGCAGGTAAACCGACAATTGTAAAAGTAGGAAGTCCGCTACCAATATCAACCTCAACGAGCACTTCAACTCCTTCGATACCAGTTAGTGTTGTTGTTTTAACTGTCGAAAGCATCTTATGGCCTCACAACAAAGGTTTCGTCATCAAAATAAAGAGAGCGGTCCCAAACAACATCATCAATTATAAGTGGGTGTGCTTTATCTATAAGTTCAAGTCTAATAAATGTGGACTTATACCAGGGGATCTGCGGAGGGTTAACTTTTACTGGCGATCTCAGCACGGCATAGTATCCCTCATGCAAAATGCGTTCACCTACAAGGAGATACTCATTAAAGTCCCTGAGCATATCTGTAAGCACAAAGTTCATACTGAGCAAATCTTTCTCAATCTCATACCATTTACTTAAAGACGATTCGAGGTGACTGAGGCCAAAATAACCTGCACTGCCTTTCCCCTTAAGTGTAAGTGCACATCTTGAAAGAAATAGTCTCATTCCCTTTACTGTTTCTACAGGATCTGTAAGAAAAGTATCAAATTTTTCAACAAATTTTGAGTCTAATTTCCTACAGGCATCATATTCATATGCTTCCACTGGAAGGTGCAATGCCTTTGCAACTCTATTAATATAATCAACAATGCGCTTATCAATATCGACAACTGAAACAAAAGATGGCATACGGGAAAGTGCAAAGACGATACTCGTTAAATCATCATCGCCCAAAAAGAAGACCGCCTTGCCTTCAACATCTCCTCTCTCATAAACAAATTCGAGGCGCCTTATTGAATTTTCTTCGCTTACAACACCCTGGTCAAACTCTGTAGTCTCCCGTGGGCGCTCTTTAAAAATCCCCCTGAACTTCTCAAGCAAATCACCAAAAACTTCAGGGTTGTGAAGTTTCCCTTTGCAATAAGGACACTTCGTATCAACAAAAGGCATTACTTTTTCCTTTTTAAGAAGTTCAGCCCCTTTTGGAGTAATCTTTACGAGAGTCCCATCGTATTCAACAAGGCCTTCCTCCTTCAATGCTTCAACTGTTTCGTACATAGATTTTATATCGTTATCCTGTCTTGGGATAAGTGTCCAGATCTCCTGGGGTTCCTTCAAGATCGCCCTTAATATCTGGAGACGCATTCTATCCATCAATACCTCCTTAGAACAAATTTTTACATTCAACATATTCTATCAAAAATATGTGCTTTTCTAAAATTGAAAGAAGGAGTATAATTTAGTGATGGAAAACAGGGTGGGAATCGATATTGTGAGTATTAAAAGAATTGAAAAACTCTACCAAAATTATGGAATACGGCTCTTGAAAAGAATTTTAAGTGAGGAAGAATACAAATATTTCGAAAACAGGACAAAAAAATTAGAGTTCTTAGCAGGTAGATTTGCAGCAAAGGAGGCGATTACAAAAGTGCTTGATAAACCCTGTCCACTTTCATCCCTTACAATAGATTACTCTTATGGAAACAGGCCATTTCTACGAGGTCATCCAGATATTTTTATCTCCATATCCCATGATGGAGACTTTGCAATAGCAGTAGCAGTAAAGGTGCAACAATGAAAGTTGTAACTCGAGAAGAAATAAATTTATTGGATAGAAAAGCCGAGGAATTGGGACTTTCAGAAGAAATCCTTATGGAAAATGCAGGAGAGGCTGTCTTCAATTTCATCAAAGAAAAATATTCTCTGGATAGACATTTCCTTATTTTTGCAGGGACAGGGAATAATGGAGGCGACGCCTTTGTCGTAGCAAGGAAACTTGCCTCTCATTTTGCAAAAGTAACACTCTTCCTTGTAGGAAATACAGAAAAGTTAAAAGGCATAAGTAAGAGAAACTTTGAACTTCTTAACCTGTATCCCGTTGAAGTGCTTACATTTGAAGGCATAAACAGGGTATTACTTGAAAGTCTCACAACAGCAGACATTGTGATAGATGGTGTATTCGGGACAGGGCTTCAAAGGGCGGTAGAAGGAAAAATAAAAGAACTCTTTGTCGAGATAAACAATGCCAAAAAAACTGTTGTTTCAATTGACATCCCATCGGGAATTGATGCAAACACCGGTGCAATATGTGGCGAAGGAATAAAAGCAAACTACACAATCACAATGGGGCTTCCCAAAAGAGGACTATTTTCATATCCGGGGTGTGATTATGCAGGGAAGGTCATAGTTTCACATATATCCTATCCAATAGAACTGACACTCTGTAAAGATATAAAGGTTGAAATAAGTTTTATTGAGCCATTTGAAGAAAGACCTACTGATGCACATAAGGGAACTTCTGGAAAAGCGCTATTCATAGCAGGTTCAAAAAACTACTTCGGTGCTCCATACTTCAATGCAATGTCTTTTCTCAAAAGTGGTGGGGGTATGTCCTATCTTGCAACTACAGAAAGCGTTGGAAGAGTTGTTATGGGAAATGCAAAGGAATTAATCATTGTTCCTTTAAAGGAAAGTGCAAACGGTACTATCTCAAAAGATAATCTGAATACACTCATAGAATTTGCAAAAAATATGGATATTGTCTCAATCGGTTCTGGTTTATCCATCGACGAAGATACAGAATCGCTCTTTCTCACATTCATAGATAAAGTTCAAACACCACTCATAATAGATGGAGATGGGCTTACAATCCTCTCAAAACACAGGGACATACTTAAAGAAAGAGAGGCAGAAACAATCCTTACCCCGCATATTGGTGAATTTTCACGCCTCATCGACACCCCTATTGAAGAAATAAAGAAAGATAGATTCAGTTACCTATTCAAGGCAATGGATATGTTCAAAAATTCAATTATTGTCCTGAAAGGTGCATATACCCTTATTGGTGCAAACGGAAACATATACATTAACACATCAGGGAATCCCGTGCTTGCAACACCAGGAAGCGGGGATGTATTAGTAGGCACAATTGCAAGCAGCATTACAAGAAAAAAGAATACCTTAAAGGGTGTCATCTTAGGCACATACATCCATGGATTATCAGGAGATTTAATTCAAAAAGAGTTTAATGAAGGAGTAACTGCAACGGATATACTGGAAAATCTGAAATTTGCAGTAAGATATTATAAAGAGCATTTTAATGATATCAAAGGAGGGCTGTATGAGGGAGCACGAAATTTACGACAGGCTTAGTATTGTAGAAGAGAAACTCAACATCCGTCCTTCTTCTATATTTCTGAACATCCTGTTTCTTACATACAATTTTTTACTTAACAAATTTGATATAGTTGAAAAAAGAGCAGAAACACTCTCTATGGATACAAAAACCCCGAATGTATTTTATGAATTGTTTCGAGGTATTGCATATCTCAACAGAGGGGCACTTCTTGATGCAAATATTGTCTTCAAATATGTATTAAATATCGACCCCGAATTACACTACGGATATATATTCAAAGGGTATGTAAACATGGCTGAAGGAAAAAACGCCCAGGAACTCTTTGAAAAAACAGTTGCACTTGCACCAGCAAATGAAAAAGAAACGATCTTGCATCTCACAAATGCAAAGGAAGATGAAAAATTGAAGATAATCCTTTCAGAAGAAAATCTTGATAGAAGAGAATTTATTGACATACTCAAGGAGTTACAAAAGACAAATAAAGATTCAATAATCCTGAAAACGAGCCTTGCAGAAGCCTACTTCAGGGCACAGGAAACTGAAAAAGCACAGACACTGCTTCAGGAAATCCTTATAACATATCCAGATTATCCAAGGGTTTTATACCTCCTTGGACGCATATACGATGAAAAGCTCAATAATCCCACCAAAGCGAATGAATTCTACAGAAAGGTCCTGGAAATAAACCCACTCTGTAGATACAGAATGCTTCCAATAGAAGAGAATGAAAGCGCTCTTAACGAACTAAACGAACTTATTCTTCTCTACAAAACAGAATCTCCAATTTTAAGGTATTTTGAACACATATATAAAAGGGCAAAAGAAGAAAAAACTGAAGAGAAGCCCAAAAAAACGGAAACTGTAGAAACCGAAATGAAGGGACCTTCCGCTACATCGGACATTGAATATGGGAAAAATCTCCTGAGAGAGAAAAAGTATAAAGAAGCACTTGAATTTTTCCTACAGCGTATGAAAAAGCCTTAAAATCTGCTCTTAAAATTGAGTGAATCTTGCAAATAGATATATTGACTAAAAAGTAGTATAATTTAATTGGAGGTGAGGAGATGAAAATTACATATTATGGGCATTCAAGTTTTCTTATCGAAGTAAATGGGACAAAAATCTTGACTGATCCGTACGATGCCTCCATAGGATATCCTGTCCAATTTCCAGAAGTTGATATTATAACTGTTTCACACGACCATTTTGACCACAATGCAATAAGAGAAGTCCCAAAATTTAAAGAGGTCCTGAAGGGAAGCATAAAAAAGGAGATTAATGGAGTCCAATTTGAATCCATCAAATGGTTTCACGACACAAAACAAGGAAAAGAGCGCGGGACAATAGACATTTTTAAAATCACAGGTGGAGGTATCTCCCTTGTTCACCTTGGCGATTTTGGCGATGTAAATGTAAACGAAGAAGTAAAAACATTCTTAAAAGGGACAAATGTATTCCTTTTACCTGTTGGAGGCATTTACACTATTGGTCCAAAAGAGGCACTTAAAATGATTGAGGAGTTCAAACCAAATATTGCAATACCAATGCACTACAGGTTAAAAGGTGCAACCCTTAATATCCTGCCTGTTACGGAATTTACAAAAGGGCAAAACTTTAAAACTGTAAAAGAATTAGAAGTAAAAAAAGAAAACCTTCCTCAAGGTGAAATCATTGTGCTTGAACCCCAGTTTTAGTCCTATCTCCATTTAACACATCGAAAATAACGGAAAAGATAATAAAACCAATTGAAAACCATTGATTTGGTGTAAGGCCGAGATAGTGAGTTGGAATAGAGCGAATAAAGTCTATTAAGAATAACATCGGAGAGAAAATATAGCCAAAGAAAGAAAATAGTTTTCCAGCCTTAAGATGCCTCTTCCTCTTTAAAATGTAGATTAAGGCAAAAAATGTAATCCAGCCACTCAATGCATTTAGAAGTTGTGCTGGATAAAGAGGTGTATTTAACAGGTCACATTGTGAACGCGGGTCTTTAAAAACAAGGGCCAAGGGAAAGACTTTTGGCCACCATGAAGGCACAGGCAAACCATAGCAACAGCCGTTAAAGAAGCAGGCGAACTTTCCAATACCGTATCCAATTGAAACACCAAGGGCACTTGCATCGAGAATCTTTCTAAATGATACTTTGTAAACCCTTGCCCCTATAATAACTGCAATAAGCCCTCCTAAGATCATCCCTTCAAAGGAAAGGCCTCCTTCCCAAAAGGCAAAAATGGTAAGAGGTCGCCTAAGATAGGTTGTAAGATCCGGTGATACAAATACCCAGAAAATCCTTGCTCCCATTATACCACCGACAAGTGCCCAAATGACAACGCTGAGGAAAGTATCCTCATCAATCCCCCGGTCCTTCACATATCTAAGCCCCGCTAATATGCCTGTAATAGCCGCAATTGCAACAATCACTCCATAAGTCCTCAACTCATAATTACCGATTCTAATCAATACTGGATACATTTCTACCTCCTTAATAGATATCCTCAATGGGATTTGTATTATTTTTTAAAGTCCTTATTTCTTCTATAAAATTCCGATCGTATTTCCTTACATTAACAGGCAATGGGAGAGGCACTGCATAACCGAATACAAGTGCTTGCCCCTGCTCCAATGTCGAAAGTAATTTCATAAGCCTCTTAGAGTGTGATGCCCCCTGGAATACCGCTTCTATATCATGCTCGTCTTTAAGTTCCATCACCAACCGCGTGCCAATCTGGGAAAGCACTTCAGGATCAATTTCACTTGGCCTCTGGTCTATTATGAAAAGCGTTACATTGAACTTCCTCATTTCTCGCGCAATTTTTCCAAACACATTCTTCATTTGATACTGCCTTGAAAGGAACTTATGTGCCTCTTCCACTGCTATTGTTATTCTCTTTGGATTTTTGTCTTCTTCATGAAAGTTTGAGAACTTTTCGTAAATCCTCCGCGTTAGAATGTTTGATACAAGATAGTATACAAGTTTGTCGTCCTTATACGCACCAGAAAACTGCACAACTACACTTACTCCATGCGATAAATCCTTCATAATTGAATCAATGGAACTCGTCTCTTCAGAATCTTTTAAGAAAGCAAGTCTCTTCAATTTTTGAAGATGCCTTGAAAGCGCATTAAGCGATTCAAGATTTACATTCAACTCCTCTATAACTCTATCCCTTTCTTCACTTCCAAGTGCTGGATATGCTTCTATAAGAAAATGCATATAATCCTTTTTCTTAAGGGCGACAATTTCAAGCGTTTCCAGTGATTTTGGAGAGAAGTCCAGAAGGTCAGAAACAAGTTCGAGATCTTCAGGCTCAATATACATATACGGGATCACAATAAAATTGGCCGCATCCTTATTAGAACTATCCACATCGTAAATCTTTACTTCAGAAGGGAACAACCCGGCAAGAGAAACAAGCATATTGTTCTGTTCGTCTATGATACTCTTTCCATGTTCATTATGCATATCGAATATAAGGAGTGTAGAAATCCTTTTTTTTATAAGCCCTGCAAAGAGCATTCTTGCAAGAAAGGATTTTCCAGACCCTGTAATCCCAAATAAACCAGCATTTCTCATAGAGAGTTTGGTCAAATCTATGTAAACTGGCGCATTTGTTGTAAGAGGAGTGCCAATATAAAATGCGTTTTCTTCTGGAATAAGCCTTCTCAGATCTTCATCGTTTGCCTTTCTTACCAGAGAAAAATGCGAGGGCAATGTTTTTACACTCCTTGAAAATGTCTTTGAATCTGTCTTCGAAAAAGTAACATAAGGGAAAATAGATACCTCACTATAAACAAAGGAAGATACAGCAAGCCTTTCGAGTTCGTCTTTTTCCTCAATGGGTTCAAAAAACACTTCGTCTGTTGTTGTCTTCAATCTTATATCATCCACTTCGCAGAGGAAGTCCTCATTCTTCCCTTCAACTACAACGAAATCCCCTATACGCACATTCTCAGTCGGGATATGTCTATCAAGTTTAAAAGTAAGCCCCTCACTAAAAGCACCTCCTGTAATATATCCGACACCCCGATTTTTGTTAACAGTGTTATCATTCATAACTAAACCTTCACTACAGTTCTAACACTGTTGACTTCAGAGGGTAAAACAGGGTGATGCAAAAACCCTCTTGCTTCGTAGTATTGAACGAGTACGTTTCGCAGATAATACCTGCTCACCTTCTTTAGTGAGATTCTTCCATACTCATCGACACTATAAAGCCTATTGGCCTGGACACCAAGCCAATAAAACAGGTTTAACCTCTCTAAAACATTTACGCTTCCAACATAATCTGCATTATCCTCGTATCCACATTCAGAACACTTAAAACTTTCCTGTGTTGTTCTATTGTTTGGATTAATGTTTCCACACTCAGGACACCCAAGTGATGTCCATTCACTATGCACTATATGCACTCTTATACCTCTTTTCTCTCCCTGTCTTAAGAGCATATTCTTTACATTTGATAGGTGTAGCAGTTTCACAAGTCTTGAGTATTTCATATTGAACTCTTCATTGATGATGTTACTCTTGTCTTTTAGATGCAGGTCTTCTACAACAAGATCAGTTATGCCGTTTTGCTCACAGTAATCAAGGATATTATGGATGAGAAGTTCCACATACCAATCTAACCTTCTATAGAGCTTCTGGAGTTTCTTAAGTTCTTTCTCGCTCAGATTCTGATAACCAATTTTGTCGAGCTTGCTTAGATCTTTCACGATGTTCTTAAAGAAATCTCTATCATAGTCTATCTCTTTATCATCCGATAGTTTCGCAAAATTGTGCTTTATGTTTACATCCATACCAACTGCTTTATTGAACGGCTTGAATACAGGCTCTTCTCCTTCGTAAGTAGTAGAGATATTTATCTTGTTTTTCTTTGTGCTTGGGTAGAGTAAGAATTCTTTTGCAATTAAGTCTTTGTTGTGGTATTCTTTGTTTATCTCGAGAGGAAGTCTATACTCTCTATCCCCTTTCATCTTAAAGATGAACCAGTGCTTGTATAGAGAGTTTGTCTCATCTATCTCTATTCGTGCATTATTAATACTTTTTGTTGAAGTTAGTCTGAGAGAGTAATCATTATCAAACTTGATGAGATGTATTTTAGACAAAAGTCTATTCTGCATATCTTTAGCAAGGTTTAAAATCCTGTCGAAGTATGGCTTTGTTTTGTAGTAATTGAGTAAATCTCTTACAGCGTTATTATCGATCTGAGCTTCTATGTCTCTACTGAAATCAAGATATATAAGATACTTAACCAATCTTGTCAGTTTTGTAGACTTGAACTTTATCTCAAAGTATTTTGTTTCGCCTTTTTTGTGTTTCTTACCGCCCCTTGAGTATCTTTTAACAATTATCTTATCCTGTATCCTTACCTTGAAATTCTTCATGTATTTCTTTAAAGCATCTGTGTACTTATCTACTATCATATGGTGTTCTTTCTGTATGTTCCAAGCAAGGATTGTATTATCTTTAACGATGTTATAGTCTGCTTCCAATGTTTTTATGCCATCTGAAGTGAGTAAAAGATTCCTCTTCTCATACACATACTGAGAGAGCAAGTTCTTGTAATTGCTCATAGTTCTCAATAGTTGCTTAACCTCACTGCCTTTTCCTGTGTTGAAGTACTTGGAGGTGTAGAGGATGGATTTAAGGTTAGGATCTTTATTGTTTTTCTTTCTCATCGGCATCCTCTTTTCTATCAGTCCAAACATTTATTTGCTCTCATATCACATTATACAGCAAATTAGCATTCTGTCAAGATGGTATGAAAAAATGTGCACAAGTGTAAACAGCATGAATTGATTTAGTAACTATATAAGCGTTCTTCTTCATTTTGAAATCCCCCTCACAATCTCCATAAGAGAAGTATAATCACCCTTAAAGATAACGGATAGTTTCTCAACAATATATCTCTTTTTATTTGGGAGGTCACTCTCTTCCACACCTGAAATATATGTTTTTATAGCATTAATAATTGCCTTGTTTCTCTTTGGAAATTTTGTTTTATCAATTCGTCCAAGTTCATCAATCACTTCAAAGTTTTCAAAAAATGCTACTACTCTTTCCCAAGGGACTTCATAAAGAAGCGCATTTAAAAAGGGGGATTTCGAAACAACGGAAAACTGCTCTTCTCCTCCGTACTCTGCAAGCGGGTAAATTCTCAAGAAATACCGCATAAAACGATCAATATACGGATAAGATTCACCTAATTTATCTTCCTCAATACCATATGCTCTCAAAGAAAGATCAGGGGTAAGGGGCGCATACAGATCATCTAACACAATAAAAATAATCTTGTTAAGTTTTGCAGTTTCAAGCAATGTCCCAACAGGGATTGCACTTTTCCTCTCTGACTCTGCAATAATGTCAAGGCCATCAACTTTTACTACTTCAGCGATGTGATTTTTTTCCATAACCATATCATACTCCTAAATTGGGCGATTCTTTATCACTTTAAAAGATTATAGTACTTTTTTGAAAAAATTGTAAGTTTTACTGTTTTCATACAGTTTGTGTTAGACATCTCACTGGCTTGGTACCTCTCCAAAATACCCTCTAGAATGCACGAAAATGCCCCTGGGATACGAGGTATAGATCGGGTTATACCTTTTTGAGGTATTTTTCGTTGATTGTAGCGCGTTTTTTGAGGGGGATAATTTAAACTTTTAAGGGCAAGTGTTCCCCTTGCCCTATCTTGTGATAATCATCTTAACTGTATCTCAAGTTTTGCGTCAAGAGCTTCTGCAAGTCGTGAGACAAACTCCAATGTGGGATTGATGTTACCTCTCTCAAACCTTGCTATAGCAGATTGACTTGTTCCTATTTTCTTTGCCAATTCCTTCTGTGACATATTCCTTTTATTTCGCAATTCAATTTCCTTCTTGATTAACCTATACAGCGGTTCAAGCCTATAATACTCTTCCCTGAATTTAGGATTCTCTAATTGTTTTTCTAAATATTTCTCGAAATCATCTTTCTTCTTAGCCATAATGCTTACCCCCTTGCATTTTTAAGTATTCTTTTTTTCTCTTCTTTGCAATGTCGATTTCCCTCTTAGGAATCTTATTTGTCTTCTTTTTAAAACCAGAGAATATTACAACTTTACTTCCTACTACTGTGAAAAATAACAACCTTATATTAACCCCAGAGGAAACAGTCCTGAGAGAAAACAACCCTTCGCCTATAGGTTCAATAAAACTTCCACCCGCATTCAACCCAAACTACTTTAACAGTTCAATGTTTCTTAGTACTTTCGCTCTTTCTTTTTCTTGAAGCGAATCTAAAAACTCGATAACAGGACTTATATTTCCTCTCTTAAAAAACTCTATCTCCATTTCCATAACTATTATATATCATTTATGATATATTGCAATAGACCATTCGGAAATCTCTAAAAAGTGATAAAATGACTCAGAATGTTAGGCTGAACCTGTTTCAGCATCTAATAAAACCAAGTGTTCTAAGACCTTGAAATAAATTCAGAGTGACAAAATAGAGTTTTTCCAGAGACTAAATCTAATATGTAGATGTGATTGGGTAAAAAGATTGCCTAAGTTTTATAAAAAATTGACATATCTTACAGTTTTAATATTTTTTAAATATTTACAACCACTGTTCCTTGAAGTGCTCCTTGCCTAACTACCCTGCTATTGACCCATACAATACCATTGCTCGTAGGGTTTTCTGCAAAAACGGCCTCACCTTTGCTGTCTGTACGTTGTGGTTCAGCAACGTGACCAAAAAGTGAAGTACCCACGTGAATTTTTACCAATGCACCACTTACAGGCCTGCCTGTTCTTCTAGAAATTACTTTAATAATAATCATTTGATACCTCCTTGTATAATATGTTTAGACTGCAGAGAGGATAGACATAATAATCTATCTCTTCATCAGTCATATAAAAATATTGCCTAAATTGAGCGATTTTTCATCGCTCAATTAAAGTTTAGCATTTTTTTGAAAAATAACAAAATTTGAACATATATTATCGTTTCCATACAGTTTGTGGCGGATGTCTCATTGGGCTGGTACTTGGATAAAAATACCCTCTGTAATGCACAAAAATGCTCCTAAGACACGAGGTAGAGGCCTGGATAGTAATATTCATACCTTTTAGATCTTTTTTGTTGAAATTTAAGCGTTTTTGAGTAGATTTTATATTTGAGACAGTGGTCTTAATGGAGAAATGGGGCTAATGGATTTTATTTAGAATACTCCTTCTTTTGAAAATGAACAACATAATTTCTACAATCCTTATCCAATATTAATGCTTCTTTCACTACCTCTCTATATCTTCCTAAACTTTCTTTCAGAAATTTTTCCATTTTTTTCCTTTCAGGGTATTGACTTAATATACTAAGTCTTTTTAATATTTAAAAGCCTTTTTATTCTCCTCCAATTGCATAGAGGTATTGATCATCTGACCCTATGTAGATCGTCCCATCTGAAGCAATGGCAGGAGAAGAACTAATCTCATTACCTGTTTTAAACTTCCATTTGAGCGTTCCATTCGGGTTAATCGCATAGAGGCAATGATCATCTGACCCTACATAGATCGTCCCATCCGAAGCAATGGCAGGAGAAGAGTAAATTCCATCACCTGTTTCAAACTCCCATTTGAGTGTCCTATCTGGGTTAATTGCATAGAGGTAATGATCCCACAATCCTATGTAGATCGTCCCATCTGAAGCAATGGCAGGAGAAGAGCCACTACCACCTGTGTTAAACTTCCATTTGAGTGTCCCATCCGGGTTAATTGCATAGAGGTAACCGTCCACTGACCTTATGTAGATCGTCCCATCTGAAGCAATGGCAGGGGAAGAGTAAACTCCATCACCTGTTTTAAACTCCCATTTGAGTGTCCTATCCGGGTTAATTGCATAGAGGTAATGATCCCATGATCCTATGTAGATCGTCCCATCTGAAGCAATGGCAGGGGAAGAGTGAATCCCTGAACCTGTTTCAAACTTCCATTTGAATGTCCCATTCGGGTTAATTGCATAGAGGTAACGGTCATCTGATCCTATGTAGATCGTCCCATCTGAAGCAATGGCAGGGGAAGAGTGAATCTGGTCACCTATTGCAAACTTCCATTTGAGTGTGCCGTTATTCCTTGATGTATCATATGGACATTGTCCTGTGTGTTGTGTATTGTAGCGAAACATTGGCCAGATTGGCCCAGCAATAGTTTCTTTCTGAGGATGTTCTGTAGTAGAGTTGATATTCCCTTCTGTATATCTATTAAGGGCAGCACCGTCATCAAAAACAATTGTATTACCTTTTATTGTCCCTTTAAGAACATATTGAGAGCCCATAACATCTATTCTAATAGTTACATTTTCTCCATCAACTTCATACTTTGCAACCACAGAGGGTTGTCCTTCACTTGAAAGGTAAACTTCACCATTCGGTTTAAATTCAACTATATCTCCTGTATAAAACGACTGTCCAGAACCTCCTTTAATGCAAATATACTTTCCACTTACTCCTGAAGGGCCAAATAATGGACGAGAGGGAAAGAGTTTAGTAAAGGCAAATATACCCGCAATAACCAATAAGACAACAATAGGAATGACAATTAGTCTTCTATTTATCGTTATCTTTCTTAATTCAGGTGTTCCTTTAACTTCTATCTTTGCTCCACAGTATGGGCAGAACTTAGACCCATCCGGGATTTGCTTGCCACAATTTGGACATATCATATTACACCTCCTTGCATATAAACTTTAAAGAAAATACTCACATAATCTACCTCTCTATAAATCACATTCAAAATATTGCCTAATTTAGACAATATTCACCACTCTTAAAACATTTTAACACTTTTTCAAATTTTCGTACAGTTTGTGTCGGATATCTTATTAGTCTGATACCTGGATAAAATTCCTCTCTAAAATGCCCAAAAACGCCCATAGGAAATAAGGTATAGGTCTGGATAGTATATTTTATACCTTTGAGGTCCTTTTTGTCTAAATTTAAGCGTTTTTTGATTAGATTTTTTATGAGAGGTAACGATTCATATAGACAAGAGTACCCTTATGGAAACTCTGGATAGACACCTTTGTAGTGGGTAACGATGTAATGTTCAGAAGTCCAATCAAACACATACTTCTCAATCTCTGCCTTATGCACTCTTCTAAACCAGTTGAATGTTGTTTCAGGGAGGATATGGTAGAGTTTAAAGATGACAAAAAGGGAATAGCGATCACTCTTGAGTTTTGGAATTCTCACAGCATACCCCTCCTTCACATAGGCATGGAGACCTGATTCAAGAGCAGTTTCAATGTTTGCAGCTATTAATGCTGAATCTTTTGTTTCTACTTCTTCTTCTGCAAACCACTTTTCTGTTCCATCAGAAAGTTTAAAGCCAACAAGGTGATAATTTGAATCATCTTGATAATAGATGATAAATATTATGTCATCAGAGTTTATATGTTTGACTGAGCTATTCTTTACCTCTTGCACAACTTCAGTTGGAATACTGGAGAAAGGCATACTGCCTCCATAAGCACCAATATGACGAAATGGCCAGCCAGGGATGATGTAGAAGAAGAGTAAAGTGAAAGTTGAGATGAGCAGTGCTATCGTATTTAGTGTTTCCTCTCTTTTTGTGAGTTTTCTTCTCATATTCTACCTCCATTATTAAGGTGTTCCATAGCTAAATTGATACCAGGTAGGAGTCCAGGTAGATGGTTTGTAATTTTGAGATGAATTACCGAATGCATAGGTTGTTATTGTAAAGTTAGGATTATATAGCCAAATTGTTAAAGGGAGAGAAGAGAGAAGTGTAATGATGGCTGATGAGATTGATAAAATAATCCCAGCATCTGGGTTAATTGCTATTAGATATAGTGTAGACCAGTTATACTTTGCAGCAAAAGATAAAACAACTGAACTTGCCGTTAAGATTCCTCCAATTATACTTATCACTGTATTTCGTCCAGTAATATCAAGTCTATACCCTTCCTTCACATAGGCGTGGAGACCAGAATTAACAGCTCTGTTAATATTGAGGGCTATTGCATTTTGTTGTTGTGTCTCTATATCCTGTCCGTTAATATTTGTAAACCACATCTCTTTCCCTCCATACTTATCTGTCAGTTTAAGTGAAACAAGGTGAGGATTACCGCTTCATCGAAGTACTCTTTCATAAAGTGTGAACCTTGCCTTTTCTATGGAAATTCTGGATATTGCCCTGTGTAATGCTTATGGATGTATGGTTTCCTCCAAGGATCTGGAAGGAAATACCTACCATACTCATTAAATACATACTCATCGATCTCCGCTTTGTGGATTGTTGTAAGATAGTTGGAGATAGTTTCAGGAAGGATGTGGTAGAGTTTGAAAATTGTAGGTGAAGGAAAAGTAGAAGCAAGTTGAGGAATCCTTACTGCATACCCTTGCTTAACATACATCTGTAAATAGCAGTTGGTAACAGCATCGTATATGTTAAGTGCAATTTCACCTTGCTGAAGTGTTTCCCAATTCGAAGAGTCAAACCATTTTGCGGGTTCATTTGTCAGTTGAAAGCCAACAAGATGATAATACCCAGTCCAATAATAGAGGACAAATATTACATCATCAGGATGTATATCTTTTCTTGAATTTTCCTTTATTAGTTGGACAACTTCTTCTGGAACAGAAGAGAAAGGCATAGTGCCTCCATAAGCACCAATGTGACGAAATGGCTTGACCTCAAAAATAAGAAAAAGAAGAAGCCCTATAGAGACGACAATACCCGCGAATTTTATCCTATTTATTAGTTCTTTCTTTATACTTTTTTTCATACTTACCTCCTACGGGCTTTTTGGAACATAATAAATCACATAAATTGTTGTGTAATACCAATGTAGTGTTCCCTAAATTGGGTGACTACACACTTTTTCATCTTTAACTGTACTAAAATTTAAGATTTTGTCAAGAGGCAAAATGTTACAGACTCCAAAATCTGTTGAAGTCTTTCCTCCAAGTAGTTCTTTCAACTTTTCATAAGGAATAAGTGTATGTAAACACCCTCCTTCCTAAATTTATTTTAAGGTATTATACCTTAATAAGAGGAGTCACCCAATTATGGGATTAGCACAGTAATAATTTTTCTAAAAAATTGCAAGTAGTTCTTGTAAAAAATACTCTTCTCCTTCGTGAAATGAAAAATAAGGAAATTAATACTCAAAGTGCTATTGGATATATCATATCAACAGCATTCAAATAAATAAATCTCATGAAAAGTCTCTGTAATAATGTTTGTATAGCACTTTCTTTTTTTAATTTATGTTCAATCGTATATCTAATTCTACGCTCCATAAAATTTTTACTGAGTTGTGTTATAATACTTGAAAAAAATACCAGATTTTGTATTATTAAGCAAAGGAGGTCGAAAAATGGTAATTGATGGAAAAGAAATTGCAGTAAAAATTCGAAACGAAGTAAAAGTAGAAGTAGAGTTACTGAGAGCAAAACTTATAACTCCGGGGCTTGCAGTAATTCAAGTAGGAGAAGATAAGGCTTCTGAAGGCTATGCAAGGAATATAAAAAGGGAGGGAGAAAACATAGGCTTTTACATTGAACACCATAAATTTAAAGGAGACCTTTCGGAAGAAGAACTCCTTTTTAACATCAAGAACCTCAATCTAAGAAAAGATATTCACGGCATTCTTGTTGAACTTCCTCTCCCACCTCACATCGATAAAACGAAAGTCATCGAGTCGATAGCCATAGAAAAAGATATAGATGGATTTCATCCTGTAAATTTTGGGCATCTTCTACAAGGCACAAGCCTTTTTCCACCAGCAACAGCACAGGCAATCATTGCAGCAATAAAATATGTAGTAAGTATCGAGGGAAAACATGCTGTTGTCATTGGAAGAAGTAACATTGTGGGGAAACCAACTGCGTTTCTTTTGCTACAAGAAAATGCTACAGTTACCATTGCACATTCCAGGACAAGAAATCTTGAGGAAATTACAAGAGTTGCTGATATACTTGTTGTATCCGTGGGAAAGGCAAGGCTTATCACGAGGAATTATGTAAAGGAAGGTGCAGTAGTAATAGATGCAGGCATAAATAGAATTGATGGAAAACTCATCGGGGATGTAGACTTTGACGATGTAAAAGAAGTCGCAGGTTATATAACACCAGTCCCTGGCGGCATTGGCGTCTTAACAACCCTTATGCTATTCAGGAACACAATAAAGGCAACAAAAATTCAAAATAAATTGATTTAAGGAGGATAAAATGGAAAAAGAAGGGGAAGGAAAGTTAGAGTGGGCATTTACCCATATGAAGATCCTTCAAAAGATAAAAGACGATTTTGAAAAAAGATTGCCTTTCAAAGGAATAAACATTGCACTCTCAATTCATCTTGAGGCAAAGACAGCAAATCTTGCAAAAGTGCTAAAAATGGGTGGTGCAAATATCTATGTTTCGGGCTCAAACCCCCTTACAACGCAGGACGATGTTGCAGAGGCACTGAGGAACTTCGACATTCCAGTCTTTGCAAGAAGAGGTGAAACTGAGGAAGAGCATCTCGAAAACATCAAAAAGACTCTTGAAGTGAAACCCCATATCGTTATCGATGACGGTGGAGACCTTGTTCACCTTCTCCACTATGAAAGGAAAGACCTTCTCAAGGGTGTAATGGGCGCTTGCGAAGAGACAACAACAGGCGTTATAAGGAACAAGGCACTTGAAAATGCAAAACTTTTGAAATTCCCCATCATCGCAGTAAATAATGGGAAGTGCAAGCATCTCTTTGACAACAGGTATGGCACAGGGCAGTCCGTATGGGATGCTATAATGAGGACAACAAACCTCAATATTGCAGGAAAAACCGTTGTCGTTGCTGGATACGGATGGGTTGGAAAAGGTGTTTCTATGCGTGCAAGAGGACTTGGTGCCCGTGTCATTGTAACAGAAGTTGACCCCGTAAAGGCAATTGAAGCATATATGGATGGCTTTGAAGTGATGGAAATGAAAAATGCGGTAAAATTTGGCGACATTTTTGTAACCTGCACTGGAAATACGAATGTCATCGACTCAAGGTACTTTGAACTTCTAAAAGACGGTACAATCCTTACAAATGCAGGGCACTTTAATGTAGAAGTTGCGATGGACGAACTTGAGAAAGAAAAAGTTTCAAAGCGTGAGGTTCGGAAAAATATTGATGAATATACCCTTAAGAATGGAAGGCATATTTATGTGCTTGGAGAAGGGCGCCTTGTGAACCTTGCCTGTGCTGATGGACACCCAATCGAGATAATGGACCTATCCTTTGCCCTTCAGGCACTGTCCGCAGAGTATCTTCTTACACACACGCTCGAAAATAGGGTCTACGATGTCCCCGAAGAAATCGATACAAAGGTTGCAAAGATATTCCTTGAGGCAATTGGAATAAAAATTGACAAACTAACCAAAAGGCAGATAGATTACCTTACAAAACCACACTAATAAGAGAATGAGGAGGAAAATATGTCTTTAATCGTGACAGTCTATGTGCCATCAGGTATCGTGATGGCATCTGATAGCAGGCAAACTGTCTCCCTTCAGAGGCAGGATATACCGAACTCAACGCCTATTCCCATTGTCAGTTCTGATTATGTTTATAAAACCTTTCTCCTTTCAAAAAATGGGGTTGGCATATCAACTTTTGGAGAAACATTCTTGGGTGGCATCCCAATGGACTTCTACATACAGAAGTTCGAGGAGGAGCATTGTGATCCCCATGACTCGGTTGAAGAAATAACAAACAAACTTTCAAACTTCTTCCGAAGTTCCTTCCCAAATGCAGACACTTCTTTCCACATCGCAGGCTATGTAAAAGAAGGAAAAAGTAGCATCCCATATGTGTATCATATAAATATCAAGAGAAAAGAAAAGGTAAGAGTTAACTATTCACCTGAAATGAAGAAAGTTGTTTATGGAGCAAGTTGGGGAGGGGAGGGAGACATCCTGAATGAAATCCTCAACCCTGTTTTCGTAAAAGACCCGCAGGGAAATTTCGTCCAGATCCCAAAATCACCAGTCCTCTGGGATGCAATGCCCCTTCAGGATGCAATCGATTTTGCAGTATATGCAATTCAGACAACAATCGACACGATGAGGTTTCAGGCAAGGCCAAAGACAGTGGGTGGTCCAATAGATGTGCTTCTCATAACAATGGAGGGAGGAAAATTCATAAGGAGAAAAGAAATAAGGTAGGGAAATATAATTTTTTGCTATGAAGAAGGGAGACACAATGAAAGAAATAAAGAAAGTTGTAATTCCAGTAGGTGGATTTGGAACAAGGCTTCTTCCTATTACAAAGGCCCAGCCAAAGGAGATGCTCCCCATTGTTGATAAACCTGCAGTGCAATATGTAGTGGAGGAAGCAATAAATTCTCACATCAAAGATATCCTGCTTATTACTGGAAAAGGGAAAAGAGCAATTGAAGATTACTTTGACTATGCAGTTGAACTTGAAAGAGAGTTAGAAGAAAAAGGAAGGCACGACCTTCTAAAGATAGTAAGGGAAACAAGCGAACTTGCATCAATCTTTTATGTAAGACAAAAAGTTGCGCATGGTTTGGGCGATGCTGTATATCATGCAAAAGGGTTTATAAATGATGAATACTTCGGAGTGCTCCTTGCAGATGATATTATAGATGCAGAGGTGCCCGTCCTCAAGCAGATGATAGAAATTCACAAAAAATATGGGGAAAATGTCATTGCGGTAATGAAAGTCCCTATGGAAGAAACGAAGTCTTATGGTATTATTGAGGCGAAGAGGATTTCAGAGGGCATCTATGAAGTAAAAGATCTTATCGAAAAGCCCAATCCAATAGAGGCACCTTCAGACCTTGCCATTGTTGGAAGATATATCTTAAATTACACTATATTTAATGCAATTGAACATACAGAGCCAGGCAAAAATGGAGAAATACAGTTAACAGATGCTATAAGAAAACTACTCTCAAAGGAGAAAGTCTATGCATATGAATTTGAAGGCATCCGTTACGATGTTGGCGAAAAACTCGGCTTAATCAAGGCAAATATTGCATTTTCCCTAAAGAGAGATGATCTAAAAGAGCCACTGCTTGATTATCTAAGACAACTATTAAGAAGGTATTAATTCTCCTTTTAACATACCTCCCTCTACTGAGGTTACTCTTACTTTTACAAGCGTATTAACAGGAACATTGCCTTTAAAAAATACTTTCACATAATGAGGCGTCCATCCATAAAGTATGCTGTCTACCTCTTCCTCAACAAGGACCGGGACAATGGCGCCTATGAAGTGCTCTTTATACTCATTTGCAATTGCATCTGCAAATTCCCTTAAGCGTTTGCTTCTTACGGTTTTCGTTATCTCGGACACACTTTCTTTAAAGTAATATGCAGGCGTAAACGGCCTTCTCGAATATCTAAAGACATGCACCCGTGAAAACTCCACTTTCTTAATAATGGACAGTGTATTAAAAAATGCCTCTTCCGATTCTTGCGGGAAGCCTACAATAATATCAGTAGAAATCGAAAAAAGCGGATCAATTTTTCTCAATTTTTCAACAATCTCAAGATATGATTCTACTGTATAATCACGATTCATCTTTTTTAATACTGTGTTATCCCCCGATTGAAGTGAAATATGCAGGTGTGGCACAAGGGCTTTTGGCTCAAGAAATTCTTCTATAAGGCTATCATCAACATACTTCGGATGAATGGAAGAAATACGCAAACGCATAAGCCCTTCTATACCCTTCAACTCACTTACAAGTCCTGCAATATCTGTCCCGATATCCTGTCCATACTTCCCGATCTCCGTCCCTGTTAAAACAATCTCCTTAAAACCTTTATCCACAAGCCCTTTTACTTCATCCAAAACAGCCTCTTTTGGTTTACTTTTTATCGAATGACCTCGGACGACGGGGACAATACAGTATGTACAAAAGTTATCACAGCCCTCCTCAACTTTTACAAATGCCCTTACTCTCCCAAAAAATGATTCGATTCGCTTATCTTCTCCCTTTTCTATTCCCGTCTTCACAAATGCACCAATACCAGACCTCGATCCTCTATAGAAGATCACTTTGCCAGGTTTATTCGGAGAATAAAGTTTTGTATAGCAACCTGTAAGAATGACCTGTGCCTTTGGGTTTTTTCTTTGCGCTTCGTAAATTGCTTTCCTTGTCTCCCTCTCTGCCTTTTCAGTTACAACACACGAATTGATCACATACACATCCGCAACATCCTTAAATGCAACTTCCATAAACTGCTCTTTAAGGAAAGACTCCCTCATTAACTCCGACTCATACTGGTTTGTCTTACAACCCAGGGTAAAAATTGCAAATCTCATTCCGAGATCTTTTCTGAAAGTTGTTCTAACTTCTCCGCAATCTCTTCCAGCACAAAGATCCCCTTCATATAGTCCATTCTTATTGGGCCAAGGAGACCAAGAGTGCCTTCGAGTTCCTTTATAGAGTACTTTACGGTAATAAGACTATAGTCCCATAATTCTGGTATTTTATTTTCTTCTCCAATAACTATCTGGATTTTTTCGTTCCCCTTCGTGTCTTCAAGGATTTTTTCCACTGTCTCTTTTTCTTCTAACATCTTGAGCAAAAATTTTATCCGTTCTTCCGCAATCTGAATGCGCGTAGTAAGAAGATTTGAAACACCTCTTATAAAAACCTCCCTCGTTTTTCTCTTTTCGTATTCATCCTTCAGCGCTTCAAAGAAATGCACAACAATGAGAACCTTATCTTTCCCTACTTCACTTTCAAAAAATCTATTCTGAATAAGCAAATTTAAAGCCTCTTTAATGGTTTTATCCACCAACTTTTCATCCAGGAAATTTTCAATAAAATGCAGGGTCTGTTCATCCATATCAAAATAGCCAATAAAAAGCGCCTCAGTTGTGTGAAGAGTTGTCACGATAACAGAAAAAAGTTTATTTAGTGTGGCAATAAAGAAATGGATATATTTAATTCTGTCATCCTGGAGAGTTGGTGAGACAACGAGAGAAATCTCCTTTGTATAATTTGAAATGAGCGCCGAAATTTGAGAAAGGACTTCCCTAAAACTTTTAATTTTTTCAATATCAGGCAACTTTATCTGTGTTAGTTTTATTCGCTTTCTCTCCTTTAAAGCATCCTCAACAAAATATCTAAAACCCCTGCTTGTGGGTATTCTTCCAGAAGAAGCATATACCTGTGTCAAATATCCCATCTCATCCAATTCTGCCATATAGTTTCTTACTGTCGCAGGAGAAACAGGAAAACTCACATCCCTTACAACCCTGTGAGAAGAAATAGGGACGCCGCTCTCTATGTAATTTTTCACCACACTTTTTAATACTTCAGACTTTCTTTTGTCAAGTTCCATACCACTATATTATAGCACATTTTGAAGTTACTTCGTTTTCTGTATAATCTATGAAATAGAAAGGAAGGTGAAATATGATAAGACGATTAATAGAAGAACCCGAACCAAATGAAAGAAAATCCAATTTCAATATCCTTTTAAAAGACCTGAAGGCATTTGTTTCAGTTCCTTTTTTTATTTCCTGGTACAGAAGCGCTGAATCAAAGAAAGTATTCCCCCTCATTATTCAAGAACTTCAGGACCTCAATCCCGATAGAATAAGACTCAAAAAATATCTCCCAGGATACAATCCATTTTTTATGCATCTTGAGTATCTCCAATACTATATATACGAAGAAAATGGCGTTCCAAAAGGAAGAATAGCTGCTCTCGTTGACAGAAACTACAGAGAGAAAAAATTTGGAGGGAAAATTGGAATTATAGGCGTGTTCGAAGCAGAAACAGAAAATGCTGGCGAAACCCTCATTGAAGAAGCGGTTAAAGATTTAAAAAATGAGGGTTGCTCGAAGATTATAGGTCCTATGAGGTTTAACGCATCGGGCGAGGCAGGGCTTCTTATAGATGGTTTTGAGCATAGTCCAATGCCGATGGAACCTTATAATCCCCCCTATTACAAGGACATCTTCGACAGGTTTGGTGAAAAAGAAAATGATTGGTTTTCGTTTCTCATAAAACAAGAAAAGGCACAAAAGTATATGGAAAGAGTTACCACTATCCTCAATAATGGGAGTAGCGGGCTTACTGAAAAACTCAGAAGAGAGGGCATAGTAATAAGGGATGTAAACCTTAAGGACTACAAAAACGAAATTGAAAAGATAAGGAGTATATATAATGCCGCCTGGGATACAATAGAACATCCCCAGTTTGAAAAATTCACCGAGGATGAGTTCGACTACATTGCGACATCCTTAAAGCAGATTGCGTTGCCAGAACTCATATACCTTGTCGAAGAAAACGGAAACCCCATAGGCGTTTCAGTTACTATACCCAACATAAACGAGGTTGTAAAGGAAGTTGACGATAAACTCTTCAAGAAATTTATGCCACACAGGCAATCCATTTCAATTAGAGATACTTACAGGGATCTCATTATCTTTAGAGAGATCAAAAGGCAACTCAAAAACAAAAAGTTCAAAAGTGCAAGAATTTTCATATTAGGGCTTTTGAAAAAGAGGACAGGGCTTGATGCACTTCTGTACAAGAGAACTTTTGATGTCGGGATAAGCCTCGGGATGGAATATGCATCTGCCTCACAAATTGCAGACACAAATCTCAATATGTCTAACCCACTTATGAAAATGGGAGAAGTGGGCTTTACCTGGCGGGTTTATAACATTAAGTTTTAACTCTTTTTAAAGAGCAGACTTATAAGGAATACTATTGAAATAACGAAGACGATCGCAGGACCAGTGGGGAGGTTAAAGGCGTAGGATGCAAATATCCCTACAATACTTCCCACAATACCAAAGGCAATTGAGTAAATAAAAGTCTCCTTCATGTTCCTCGATAAGTTTAGTGCTGTTCCTGGCGGGATAACGACAAGCGCAGAAACGAGGATAATTCCAACAATTTTTGTTGATATCAAAACCACAAGCGAGAGTATCGCCATAAAAATGTAATCGAGAAACGAAATATTGTGCCCCCTTATCTTTGCAAAATCCCTGTCAACCGCAATGAGGATGAACCTCTTCAAGAGCAAGAACATAAGGAGAAGCACAGGAATTGAAATCCCTATAATGAGATAGATATCAAAGCGTGAAGTTGAAAGGATATCTCCAAAAAGGTAGCTCATCAAGTCAGGCTTATACCCTTTTATAAATGATATCAAAATGAGGCCTACGCTCATCGTAAATGGAAGAAGAATACCAATGATGGTGTCCTCGAAAAGGCGCGACCTCTCTACAAAATACGATACAGCAAGCCCTGTCAAAAGTCCCATACCTATTGCACATAAAAAAGGATTTGTATTCGTCAAATACGCAATTGCAACACCTGCAAGGGATGCATGCGATACAGCGTGTGCA
>Ga0078972_1006811_pt1 | contig 26441 bp, 23 predicted proteins | sample YelNatPaOPGAMG01_FD_67568 | JGI IMG/M metagenome (GOLD analysis project Ga0078972, IMG submission 67568) | Hot spring thermophilic microbial communities from Obsidian Pool, Yellowstone National Park, USA - OP-RAMG-01 (SPADES assembly) (version 2) | ecosystem: Environmental > Aquatic > Thermal...
CGCTTTTAGAACCAAGTATAATTAATATAATGGTAATCATCGGTATCACAAGCTGGATGGGTGTGGCAAGACTTATCAGGGCAGAGATATTGAGTTTAAAAGAGCGCGATTTTATATACGCTGAAAAGGCAATAGGGGCAGATGATTTTAGGATTATTGCTATGCACCTTATTCCAAATGCTATGGCGCCTGTCTTGGTGAGTATTACGCTCGGTGTTGCAGGCGCAATTATGATAGAATCAAGTTTGAGTTTTTTGGGGATAGGAGTGCAACCACCCACGCCAAGCTGGGGGAATATCTTGAGTGAAGGCAAGGCAGTAATGGGTGTGGCCTGGTGGATGATGCTATATCCAGGTCTTGCGATCTTTTTGACAGTATTAGGATATAATTTGCTTGGCGAAGGGTTGAGAGAGATGTTTCTAAAGAAATAACTTTTATCCCAGGCCAGAACCTGGCTTTTGGGTAGACGTGCTTTTTGAATGCCTTGCTAAGGATATTAGGTATGTTAAAAATAGAGGATCTGAAGGTTTCTTATAAAAGTATGGAAGGCGACATAGAGGTGCTGCAAGGTCTTGACCTGGAGATTCAAAAAGGCGAATGCCTGGGACTTGCAGGAGAATCAGGTTGCGGAAAAACCACAGTAGGCCTTTCTATTACAAGACTTATACCTGCACACATAATAGCGAGTATCTCAGGCAGGATTTTGTTTCATGGGATGGATATCCTATCTATGGATATAGAAGAGGTGCGCAGGGTTAGGGGTAAAAAAATCTCTTATGTATTTCAGGACCCTTTTACTTCTTTAAATCCAGTGCTTACAATTTATCGCCAGATAGAGGAATGTCTGAAAGACCATACAGACCGTGAGGCAAGGATAGCAGAGCTCCTGGAAGGGGTCGGCCTTTCAAAGATAGTTGGAAATAAAAAAGTATACCCACATGAATTATCAGGTGGTATGCAGCAAAGGGTCATGATAGCGATGGCAATCGCCTCTAATCCGGAACTATTAATCCTGGATGAACCCACTACCGCCCTCGATGTTACTTCGCAGAATCAAATTTTAAATCTTATACTCGAATTAAAGAATAAAATGGGGCTTACTATTTTATTTATCACACACAATTTAAAGACGATATTCAGGGTCTCAGAAAGGATTGCTATAATGTATGCAGGGAGGATAGTTGAGATTGCTGAAACAGACGAATTAAAGTCTAAGCCGGCGCATCCTTATACAATTGGTTTGATAGATTCTCTACCATCTCTGGCGCATAGGAAAAAAAGATTTAATGCCATCGAAGGCAAGGCGCCGTCGTTTTTAGATATGCCCGTGGGGTGTAAATTTTATCCTCGTTGTAGATTTAAACTTGATAGATGCAGGGATGTTGAACCGAGATTAAATTGGTTTTCTGACAATCACGCCTCACGATGTTTTAGGGTAGAGGAGTTGATAGGACATGGAATTGATAAAGGTCCATAACCTTAAAAAGATATTTCACAGACAGAGAATAGTGGCAGTTGATAATGTGAGTTTTTCGATTTTTAAAGGAGAGATTTTTGGTATTATGGGAGAATCTGGTTGTGGGAAAAGCACGCTTGCCAAATCAATATTGCGACTTATAGACCCAGAGGATGGTATGGTACTTTATAAAGGAGAGAACCTATTAGAGGCCTCTTCACCCAGAATGAGGGCATTGCGTAAATTTTTACAGATAATATTTCAGGATAGTTACGCATCTTTGGATCCTAGAGCAACTATAGGTGCTACCCTGGAAGAGGTTTTTATAATCCATGATAGACTTACGAAGGCCCAGCGTCGTAAGAAGACAGAAGAGATTTTAGAACTTGTCGGGCTTGATAGGACATTTTTTAAGAGGCTGCCATTTGAGATTTCTGGGGGAGAAAGACAGAGGGTAGGGATTGCGCGGGCATTGGCAACAGACCCGGAATTTATAATATGTGATGAACCAGTCTCGAATCTTGACATATCCATACAGGCCCAGATTCTAAATCTCCTTATGGACCTTCAAAAAAGAAAGAATTTGACCTATCTTTTTATAAGCCATGACCCGGATGTAATATCATCTATATGCGACAGAGTGGCTGTGATGCGCAGAGGAAAGATTATAGAAATGGGTCTATGTGAGGATTTATTTAATAATCCCAAAGATGACTACACAAAGGCCCTCCTTAACACCTAAAATTTTGTACCGTTTGCGATTTTATACGGCAACCTGTCCCCAAATTTAAGATTAAAGGTGTCCCCTTTACCCTTTATTCTTGGGGACACTTTTAATCTTGAAAATAGGGACACTTTGATGAGGGATTTTGCCAAACGGTACAAAATTTTCTTGACAAAGATTGGGATAGCGTTAAAATAAATCTTACAAAGTAGAAAAAGCTTAAAATCGATTAACAGCGCTTAAATATAAACAATTGGCGCAGATAAGGAGGATTTATGGTATTACGTAGAAACAGTACTATTACTGCAAAGTCCAAAAGTACCAGTAGGATTAAAAATACCAGCTCTACTAAAGACCTAGACTTATATTCACTTATTCAAAAGAGGGCCTATGAGTTATATGAAAAGAGAGGCGCGACGCATGGCAATGATTGGGCAGATTGGTTTGAGGCAGAGCGGCAGGTAAAAAGAGAATTGGGTATAAGGTAAGGCATTTTGATGAATAGAATAGATATAGATAAAAAGCCGAGGATAAATCTCGGCTTTTTTGTATAATTTTATTATGATATACTGGGCGCCATTCCTACATTTTTATCAACCTCCTACGCAGTTTCATGGCATACTTGAAAAAGTTTCTAATGAATCTTACAGGCCATTATTGAAGATGCTTTCAGAGCATCCTTCTGCTAAAATTACTATTAATATCTGCGGCATCCTTACTGAGATGCTATATGAGCATAGCGGCAGGGATATCATAGCGCTTATAAAGGAGTTATCTACAAATGGCAGAATTGAGTTTGTGGATTCTGCAAAATACCATGCTATACTTCCATTGATTCCTCAGGAAGAGATGCGGCGTCAGATTGAGCAGAATCATAAAACAAACAAGTTCTTCTTCGGTGATGCCTATAAGCCAATAGGTTTTTTCCCGCCAGAGATGTGTTATTCGGATAAATTGGCAGTATTGCTTACTAATATGGGATATTCATGGATACTTGTTAGCGGGATAGCGTGTCAGGATGAATGGCCACTTGATGTTATTTACAATACGCGATTTGGAATAAAAATTTTTTATAGAGACGATATCCTTAGCAATAAGATAAGTTTTCATAATATAGATAGTTCAGGATTTATTTCAGAATTAGTAAATCTTAGTAAAGGCAAAGATAATATATATGTTATTACAGCAATGGATGCAGAGACATTTGGTCATCATATACATAATTGGGAGAAGTTGTTTCTTGCAGAGGTCTATGAAAAGATAGAAGGAATTAATGTGCAGAGATACAACCATTTAAGGCAAAGGGTTGACCTTGTGGCAGCGCATAGGAATATAACAGAGGCGGTAAAAGATGTAGAGGTAGAGGTTGTAACAATAAGCGAACTTTTAGATAAGATGCCCATAAAAGATTCAAGACCTCCAAGGCCTTCTTCCTGGAGCACCTCAAAAGAGGATCTTGCGAGAAAAAATTATTATCCCCTCTGGAAGGACCCTGAAAATCCGATACATCTTCTCCAATGGGAACACATAAAGTTATGCCTTGATATCGTCAAAGAGGCGTCCAGGAGAGATGATAACGAAGTAAGCAAGCATTATTATGATATTGCAAGGGCGCTTCTTGACAGGGCAATACATAGTTGTCAATTCTGGTGGGCCAATAAAAATAGAGGGATGTGGGATATAAATCTTATTAATAAAGGCCTTATATTGCAGGAAGAGGTTGTGTTGAATGCCTACAAATCTATAGCGCTTTCCAATTCTAGCGAGGATATAAAAAGTAAGTTTTATTATAAAGTAGTTGCCTCTCGAGACATCACTAATAAAATAAGAGATATGCTTTTTAAGTAAAAAAGGCCGGGGCCTGGGTAGAGGATTTCATCATGAGAGAAATCCTCACCTTAATCCTCTCCCTTAAAAAGGGCGAGGAAAAGGCTGGTTCCCGAACATAAGGATATATTTTTCTTTAAAAATGAATAAAGTCTATTTTGCGTTAGCACTTCATTTTCACCAACCCATTGGAAATTTTGACCATGTGATAGAGCGGGCGTATCAATTTTGTTATAGACCTTTCCTTGAGGCGCTTCTAAATCATCCGGAGATTAAGATAAACATACATGTCTCTGGCCCTTTATTGGATTATTTAAATGAGAGGCATCCTGAAGCGATAAAGATGATTCAAGATATGTCTTCTCGCGGTCAATTAGAGATTATGGCCGGCGCATATTATGAGGCAATACTTCCTTCACTGCCTGAAAGAGACGCAAAGGGCCAGATAAAAATGATGTTAGAATATATAAAGAAGAATTTTGGCGTAACCCCAAAAGGGATGTGGATAGCTGAAAGGGTCTGGGAACCGTATCTGGCAGGATTGTTATACGAGGTAGGTATCCGTTACACTATTTTGGACGATACGCATTTTTTTAGGTCAGGCGTAACAGTGGATAAGATGCACGGATATTATCTTACAGGAATGGGGGATAAAAGGGTTGCAGTATTCCCATCCGATAAAAAACTTCGCTATTCTATCCCATTTGATTTGCCAGAAAAAACCGTAGAATATTTTAAAGAGATATCTCAAAAAAGCGAACATCTCCTTTTTACATATGGTGATGATGGAGAAAAGTTTGGAGAATGGCCTGGGACACATAAATGGGTCTATGAAGATGGCTGGCTTATAAAATTTTTTAATGCGCTTATCGAGAACAGGGATTGGATTGAATTGGTGCGATTGTCAGATTATCTCGAACACAATAAAGAGACAGGTATTATTGATTTAAAAAGCGGTTCGTACGAAGAGATGATGGAATGGTCGCATAACTCCTGGATGAATTTTTTAGAGATATATCCTGAGACGAGGCAGATGCACAGAAAGATGATTTATGTCAGCGAAAAGATAAATTCGCTCAGGCCCTATCCGCCAGAACAGGCGCTTGTAGAACTTTACAAAGGCCAGTGTAATTGCGGTTGGTGGCATGGGGTATTTGGCGGGCTTTATCTTTATCATCTTAGAAGGGCTGTATATCATCATCTTATAAATGCAGACAGGATAGTGGATGGCGTGCTACATAAAAATTTAAACGATTGGCTTGAGGTAAAAGAGGTAGTTTATAATAAAGATGGCAGGAAGTATTTTGTGTTGGAGAGCAATATCTTTTCTGTTTATATAGACCAGAATGATGGAGGTGTGATAAAGGAGTTAGATTATAGGCCTATCTCTATAAATCTGGTAAATACACTTTCGCGTAAAAAAGAGTCTTATCATCAGAAAATCTTGGAAGGTATGACCAAGGACGATGGTAAGGTAAAGACCATACACGATGATGCCAAGCCTTCAGTGCCAGGCCTTTCCAATAAACTTATATATGACAAATTTCCAAGAAATTGTCTGAGAGACTATTTTTTGCGTAGAGATATAACCATAGATGATTTTATGAATTCCAGATACGATGAAATAGGTGGATTTACATCTTCAAATTATGTCTCGTCCAGGATGAAAGAAGGCATTGTGCTAAAGGCCATCTCGAAAGTTTCAGGTGTAGCATTAAAGGTGCAAAAACAAATCCAGATTAAGCCAGGCAAAAAAGAACTTTTTATCTCCTATGATATAGAAAGACTTGGACCCAGAGATGTGGATGCCATTTTTGGGATAGAGTTTAATTTTACAATGCCAGACTTGAACTCTGATAGATATGATTATTTTTGTAATGAAAAGGCGATTGGCTGTGGATTGTCAAAGATAGGCCAGGTGGAAAATGTTGAATCTTTTGGCATCATTGATTATAATAAGGAATGCGGATTGAGGCTTAATTTTTTAGACAGGGCCAGAGAGGTGTGGTATTTCCCAGTAGAGACAGTCAGTCAGTCAGAACGTTCTTATGAGTTGAATTATCAGTGTTCGTGTATATTTCCAAGGTGGCCATTAGATTTTTCTAAAAATAATACTTGCCATTTAGAAATTATTTGGGCTATAATATAAAAGGGTGGTATTATGGATAAGACACAAAAATCTATAAAGGCAGTCATGGAAGAAGGTCAAAGAGAAGTTGAACTGTCTAAATTTGGACCATTCCTTGAATATGAGCACATCTCAAGGGCGATACGCCTACCAACAGGCTATAATAAGGATAGGATAGTCGCTATGGTGAGAGACCCATGGTGGGTATTTGTCTATTGGGAGATAACCCCGCAACGAGAGGCTTCAGTTTTAGAGGAGTTGAAACGTCGCGGACTGAGGCCACTCAGGACCATTCTCAGGGTATACGATATTACAGGCGTTAGAGGTTTCGATGGTAATAATGCAAATAGCAGTTTTGATATAACAATTAATAATGCTGCAAGAAATTGGTATATCGACGTTGGCTCTCCTGGTAGGACATGGTGCATTGCGATAGGTATTCTGGCTGAAAAGGATGAGTTTTATATCCTCGCCAGGTCAAATATAGTAAATACACCCCGCTTTGGCATGTCGGATATTCTGGATGAGACTTGGATGCTGTCAGAAGAGGAGTATTATAGAATATTTGGTGCGTCTTGTGGTCTTGATGTAGTGGGGAAGAGCTCATTTGAAATAAAGGAACTCTTTAAAAGGCATCTTATGGAGTGGATTTCTTCTGGTGGTATCACAAGTTTTGCCAGTCATATCTTAAGACGTTAATCCTAAAAATATTGTTATGGAAAAAGGATATCTAGCATTTATTCTGCATGCGCATCTTCCATTTGTGAGACACCCTGAATACGAATCGTTTCTGGAAGAGAGTTGGTTTTATGAGGCCATCACAGAGACCTATATACCTTTGATAAAAATGATAGATGGTCTCCTGGAAGATAACATAGATTTTAAGATAACCATCTCCTTGAGCCCTACCCTTATGGCCATGATGGAGGATGAACTTTTAAATAGACGTTACCTAAAAAAACTTGAGATGCTGATAGAGCTTTCTGAGAAAGAGATTGTGAGGACACAATATGACTCGCAACTTAATAGGCTTGCCAGGATGTACAATAACTTGTTTAAGGAATCCCTTCATATTTATAAAGATAGATATCATTCACGACTATTGAATGCATTTAGAAAATTTGATTCAAGTGGAAAGGTAGAGATTATGGTATGTGCCGGCACGCATGGATTTTTTCCGCTTATGGAAATGTATCCTCAGGCAGTGCGGGCACAGGTAAAGATAGCAGTAGACACCTATAGAAGGGTGTTTGGCCATTCGCCAAAAGGCATGTGGTTGCCTGAATGCGGGTATTATCCTGGCGTTGATAATATATTAAAAGAGTTTGGGATTAAGTTTTTTATAGTAGATACGCATGCGATTTTGTTTGGCGAACCAAGACCTGCGTTTGGCGTATACAATCCATACTTTTGTAAATCAGGTGTTGCTGTATTTGGAAGAGACTCTGAAAGTTCTAAGGCTGTATGGAGCGCGATAGAAGGCTATCCAGGTGATTTTAATTACAGGGAGTTCTATAGAGACATTGGATATGACTTAGATTATGAATATATAAAGCCGTATCTCAATGGAGACGGCACCAGAATGAACACAGGTATTAAATATCATAGAATCACAGGGTTAACCAATTATAAAGAGCTATACAATCCTGATGTAGCCCGAGAGACAGCTGCCAATCATGCTGGAAATTTTATGTTTAATAGAGAAAGACAGATTGAGTACCTATATGATAAATTGAAAAGGAGGCCGATTGTTGTTGCACCTTACGATGCAGAGTTATTTGGCCATTGGTGGTTTGAAGGGATTGATTGGTTAAATTTTGTCATAAGAAAGGTTGCCTATGACCAGAATATTTTTAAACTTACAACACCATCCGTATATCTTGGGTTATACGACAGGTTTCAGGTTATAACGCCATCTTTTTCGAGTTGGGGATGGAAGGGATATAGCGAGGTATGGCTTGAGGGTTCCAATGATTGGATATATCCTCATCTTCATATAATGATAGAACGAATGACTGAACTGGCAAATAGATATCCTGATGCAAAGGGTGTATTGGCTGATTCATTGAATCATCTTGCAAGAGAGCTTCTTCTTGCCCAGGCAAGTGATTGGCCATTTATGATGAAGACAAATGCATTCTCGTATTATGCCTCGCAACGGGTAAAAGATCATGTCGATAGGTTTAATACCCTGTATGAAATGGTTAAGGCGAATAATATAGACTCTAACTGGTTAGAAAGGCGAAAGGCGCAATACAATATCTTTCCAGAGATAGATTATAGAGTTTATAGAACAGTTTAAAAATCCCCCAAGCCAGATGCGGGTTTTGGGGAGGCCTAAAGGCTGGGTTCCCGATACTATAGTCATTGCGAGGAGGGCTTAAATAGCTGACTAACAAAGCAATCTCTCTTTATTAGATTGCTTCATTTGCCCGCTAAGTAAGCTAACTTCGCAATGACAAAGAGCAACTTATGGGGAATTAACCCTTTAGCCCGACCGCTCTTTTAGCAAAATGGTCTAACTAAAGGTTTCATCATGTGCGTGTATTAACAGGCTACTTGTCCGGTAGAAGCTTAACGCGAACCTCTTCAGGCGAGGTCAAAAAAGATCAGGTTCCTGGTAATCACCAATGCCAGATATTGGATATGGAAATTATAATTGGATGTTGTGGTTGGTCATACCTGAGACCTCCTGATTTTAATCTTAAAGACTATCCTCACATATTAGTTGCCTATTCAAGACTTTTTAACGCAGTTGAAGTAAATACTACATTTTATAGAATCCCGAGACAGAATACTGCTAGGAATTGGCGTGCACTCGTTGATAAAGAATCTCCTAAATTTGAATTTACTGTAAAGTGCAGTCAGATAGTGACTCATCGAGCAAGATTTAAAGATTCAGGTATATCCGCCTACAATGCCACTAAAGATATATGTAAAGTTCTTAATGCAACCCTGCTTTTATTTCAAAGTTCTGCGGGTTTCAAACTAACCGATGAAAATCTGAATCAGATGAAGTGGTTTTTCGGAAATATTAAAAGAGATAACCTGGAGTTTGTCTGGGAGCCTCGTGGGGAGTGGTATGAGCATCCTGAGAAAATTCTTGAGTTTTGCAAGGAGTTTAATGTAATCCATTGCGTAGACCCATTAAGGAACGAGCCATTGTTTTTTGGTAAGAAGCGGATTGCATATTTTCGGCTCCATGGGTTTGGGAGTCCTTCGATGTATAACTATAGTTTTTCCAGCAAAGAATTGGATAGACTCGCGAAAATCTGCGATGGTCTCTCAGATAGGATAGATAGGCTTTATGTATTTTTTAATAATGCCACCTGTTATGAGGATGGATTGCGTTTTAAAAAGATGTTTTAGGATCCGGCTGGATGCGGGTTTTTGGTAGATTTGCTGGGAGGACTAAAGACTGGGTTCCATCTTGAAGAGTGGAGTAGTACCCGAAAGGGTGCGTTCATCGTTTTGCCCAATAAATTGGGCAACTACTTTACATTTTGCAGTTGCCTGATTTATCAGGCCCTCTGACGCAGCCTCTCGGCTGCTACTCCACTCTTCATATTGGGAATTAACCCTTTAGGGTTTCATCACGCGCATGGACAGCCTAACGGCTGGGTTCCTGCGCTCCACTATTACACTGACACGCAATGCAAATTTAGAAACAGACCCCAAAAATAGAAATTTCTCTTGCAAAGATATAATAGAGTAGTTATAATAAAAAAATCTTAATAACAATTATTATGAATAAAGTATTGACATTTATAATGGCAGGAGGGAAAGGCGAAAGGCTATTTCCTCTTACAAAAGATAGGACCAAGCCTGCTGTGCCTTTTGCAGGGGTTTATAGGATTATTGATATTACACTCTCAAACTGCATAAATTCAGGCCTGAGGAAGATCCATGTTCTAACACAATACAAATCATACTCTTTGACAAGGCATATCTCAAGAGGATGGAATGTATTGAATGGAGAATTAGGGGAATATATCGACGCCATACCTGCCCAGCAGAGGGTGGACGAACATTGGTATAAGGGCACAGCAGATTCTATCTACCAGAATATTTATGCCATAGAGGATGAGGTCCCTGATTATATTCTCATATTAGCTGGAGACCATGTCTACAAAATGGATTATCGCGATATGATTAATTTTCATATACAATCTCAGGCAGACCTTACTATAGGGGTTGTGGAGGTTTCAAAAGAAAAGGCAACAGGCCTTGGGATATGCAGGATTGATGAGTCCAATAGGGTATCTGAATTGATAGAAAAACCATCCCAGAATGCGCCTATAATAAAAGATTCAAAGAAGATATTAGCCTCAATGGGTATATACGTATTTAACAGGGAAGTGCTTGAGGATGTATTAGAAAAAGACGCTAAACTAAAAGAGTCTTCCCATGATTTTGCGAAAGATATAATACCTAGTATGCTGAAAAAATATAATGTAGTTGCGTATAATTTTGTAAACAGAGGCACCTCTACCCCGAGTTATTGGAGAGATATTGGAGACATCGATGCATATTATGAGGCAAATATGGACCTTTTGAAGCCTGTGCCGGAGTTTAATCTTTATGATAAAAAATGGCCTTATAGAACATATCAGGAGCAGTTTGGTCCATCTAAGACTATATCCGAGTCCAACACCACTGGATATGGCATGGCATTAAATTGTCTCATCTCCAATGGATGTATAATCAATTGTAGCAAGGTGCAATCCAGCATCCTTTCTCCTGATGTAAAGATAGATAGATTTTCAGAGATATCAGATTCTATTATTATGGAAGGTGTTGAGATAGACAGGGATGTAAAAATACGTCGGGCGATTATTGATAAATACGTGAAAATTTCATCTGGTTCCAGGATAGGTTTTGACCCGATTGAGGACAAAAAAAGATTTAAAATTAGTGCCTCTGGCATAGTAGTGATTCCTAAAAATGCAATAGTCTAACAAGGGGTTTTGTATGAAGATAAGAAAGGCAAGGGTGGACGACATAAAGGGGATACAGGAACTTATAAATTATTACGCAAAGAAAGACCAGATGCTTCCGCGCTCTTTGAATGAACTTTATGAGACTATAAGGGATTTTTTTGTTTGTGAAAAAAATAAAAAGATTGTAGGGTGTGTAGCCCTGCATGTTACATGGGATGACCTTGCAGAGATACGTTCTCTTGCAGTGGCTGAGTCTTATAGAGAAAAGGGTATAGGTAAGAGATTGTTAGAGGCAGCATTTGAGGATGCAAAAACACTTAAAGTGAAAAGAATATTCGCCCTTACTTATATCCCAACATTTTTTGAAAGGTTTGGCTTTAAAAGGATAGAGCATTCAGAACTTCCACATAAGATATGGTCAGAGTGCATAAAATGCGTTAAGTTTCCAAACTGTGCAGAGATTGCTATGTCAAGGGAGGTTTGACTTATTTAGTTATTATAGGGCTTGTTATGTTATTTTGAGGGAAAAGGTAAATTCCCACAATCCATAAGTTGCTCTTTGTCATTGCGAAGTTAGCTTGCGTGGCGGGCAGATGAAGCAATCTAATAAAGATAGATTGCTTCGTTAGTCAGCTATTTTGGCTCTCCTCGCAATGACGCAATGTGGGAACCCAGCCTTTATGTACCTTCGGTGCATTTAGGCTGTGCAAGTGTATGTGCGTGATGAAACCTTTACCCGACTATTTTGCTAAAAAAGAGGTCGGGCTAAAGGGTTAATTCCCGATATGTTCGGGAACCAGGCCGCGTAGCCCTGTTGGTTTACCCATATATTTATACGTTTCTTTGTGTTCTAAAAGTGTAGGTTTAATGGTGATATTATGTATACAATTACCGAAAAGATATTATTAGCCCACACGGATAAAAAATCTATCTCACCAGGGGATTTTATCTACGCCAAGATAGACCTTGCACTTGGAAATGATATCACAGCCCCTATCAGCATTAAGGAGTTTGAGGATATTGGCGCAAAAAAGGTCTTTGATAGAAGAAAAATAGCGCTTGTTCCAGACCATTTTACTCCTGCGAAAGATAAAAAAAGCGCTGAACAGGCAAGGTGTCTTAAGGACTTTGCTGGGAGGCATAATATAGAAAATTATTTTGAAATTGGCAGGATGGGTGTAGAGCATGCACTTTTACCAGAGCAGGGCCTTGTAAAGCCGGGAGATTTAATTATAGGGGCAGATTCGCATACCTGTACGTATGGTGCATTGGCAGCATTTTCAACAGGAGTTGGCTCTACAGATTTAGCAGCTGCTTTTATAACAGGTTGTATCTGGCTAAGGGTCCCAGAGAGTATGAAGTTTATTTACTATGGAAGATTAAGACCGTGGGTCGGAGGCAAAGACCTTATTTTGCATACCATAGCCAGTATAGGTGTTGATGGTGCATTATATAAGGCAATGGAATTTACAGGAGAAACTATCCGCAGATTGCCAATGGATGATAGATTTTCAATCTGCAATATGGCTATAGAGGCAGGCGCAAAATCCGGGATTATAGAGGCAGATGACATAACGTTTGAGTATATTAGAAGGGTAAGTAAAAAGCAAAAGGTAAACTTTAAATTGAATAATGATATTTTGAAAAGCGACCCAGATGCCAGGTATTGCAAGGTGCGTGAATATGATGTTTCGAAGATAGAGCCACAGGTTGCCGGTCCGCATCTTCCCAGCAATTCGAGGCCTGTCTCAAGATTTAAAAATGTAAGGATAGACCAGGCAGTTATAGGGTCTTGCACAAATGGCAGGATAAGCGATTTGAGGATTGCTGCAAAGGTATTAAAAGGAAAAAAGGTAAATCCGAACATCCGTCTAATAGTGATTCCTGCAACTCAAGAGGTGTATCTACAGGCAGTAAAAGAGGGATTGGCAGAAATTTTTTTAAAAGCAGGAGGGGTTTTTTCTACGCCAAGTTGTGGACCTTGCCTTGGGGGGCATATGGGCATTCTTGGCAAAGGTGAACGTGCCATCGCCACTACAAACAGAAATTTTAGAGGCAGGATGGGCCATCCTGATAGCGAGGTCTATCTTTCTAATCCTGCTGTGGCAGCAGCAAGTGCTGTAAAGGGTAGGATAGCGCACCCTGAAGAGGTTATATAATATTGATGCACGAGGTGAGATATGAGATTTAAAGGTAAGGCATGGAGATTCAAGGATGATGTCAATACAGATGAGATTATCCCTGCCAGATACCTTAATACAATAGACCCTGTTGAATTGGGAAGGCATTGTATGGAGGAGATAGACCCGGATTTTTCTAAAAAGATTACAAAAGGGGATATCATAGTGGCTGGAAAAAATTTTGGTTGTGGCTCTTCAAGAGAACATGCGCAGATTGCTATTAAAGGCGCTGGGATTTCATGTGTTATCGCAGAGAGTTTTGCGCGGATATTTTTCAGAAATGCTATAAATATGGGTCTGCCTATTTTAGAAACTAAGGATGCATATCAGATAAAAGAGGGTGATTATCTGGAGGTTGACCTTGACACAGGTATAATAACAAATCTTACAGAACATAAAGAATATAAAGCAAGACCATTCCCCAAGTTTATACAGGAGATAATAAGTTCAGGAGGTCTATTAAGATGGATAAAAAGAAAAGGGGCAAGATGCAGTATAAAATAGCAGTTATTCCAGGTGATGGCACAGGTCCTGAAGTCATAAGAGAGGGATTGAAGGTTTTAGGAGCGGTTAGCAAAAAGGTGGGTTTTAAGTATATATTAAACGAATATGACCTTGGCGGAGAAAGATATCTTAAGACAAAAGAGCTTATACCAAAATCTGTCCTCAAGGAACTTGGGACACATGATGCTATTTATCTTGGCGCTATAGGGCATCCTGATGTAAAACCAGGGATACTTGAACAGGGCATACTTTTAAAACTTAGATTTCATTTTGACCAGTACATAAATCTAAGGCCTATAAAATTATATAACCCTGAATTTTGTCCTTTGAAGGACAAGCGGCCAGAGGATATAGATTTTGTTGTAGTGAGAGAAAATTCAGAAGGGCTATATAAAGGTATGGGCGAGTTTAGAAATAAGGGGACAAAAAAAGAGGTTGCTATCCAGATCTCGTATAATACGCGAAAAGGTGTAGAGAGATGTATTCGGTATGCGTTTGAATATTGCCGCAATCGAAATAAGAAGAAAAAACTTACGCTTTGTGGCAAGACCAATGTGCTTACGTATGCATGGGATTTGTGGCAGAGAACCTTTAATGAATTGGCAAGAGAGTATCCAGACATAACCACGGATTATGCCCATGTGGATGCTACGACTATGTGGTTTGTAAAAAATCCAGAGTGGTTTGATGTTATTGTTACAGATAATATGTTTGGTGATATTATTACTGATTTAGGTGCTATGATTCAAGGTGGTATGGGTATTGCTGCTGGTGGGAATATAAATCCTGAAGGCATATCAATGTTTGAACCAATTGGCGGCAGTGCCCCAAAATATACAGGAAAGAATGTCATAAATCCATTGGCAGCAATATGCGCTATGGGAATGATGCTTGAAAATCTTGGAGAAAAAGACGGCGCTAATATAGTAGAAAATGCAGTCATAGATGTTGTCAGGACAAAGTTAAAATCTTTAGCAGCAGGAAAGATGGGTTATACTACGCAGGAGGTTGGGGATTTAGTAGTGGAGAGTTTAAGATAAGGAGCGACTCGCTTTGATTATGCGTGTGATAGCCCCTTTGGCAAAAAGGCCGGGATTCAGGGTTTCATCACGAGGAATTGACAGCTTAAATATACCGAAGGTAATACAAGGTAGGGTTTAAAAATAAGTTTGCACAATTTGCGATAGACAATACAAATGAAGACAAAAAAGAATGCATACAATGTAGCTGTAATTGGCGTCGGAGCAGTAGGGATAGAGATGCTCAGGGTTTTAAGGCAGAGGTCTTTTCCTATAGCCAGACTTAATGTATTAGCCCGTTCAGAAAGGGATATTTTTATAGACGGGGAGAGATATTCTGTAAGGACGATTTCACCAGATAGTTTTGAAGGCATCGATATCGCCTTATTTGCAGGCACAGAAGGCGAGAAAGGCGCTGCACTCACTTTCGCAAAAGAGGCAGTAAAAAGAGGTGCAGTAGTGATTGATAATGGTGCTGATTTTCGACTCAATCCAGATGTCCCATTGGTTGTCCCTGAGGTAAATCCAGAAGATGTAAAAAAACACAAAGGCATTATTGCAAATCCTAACTGTTCTACTATTCAGATGGTGGTAGCGCTATGGCCCATCTATAAAAAGGTAGGTATTAAAAGGGTGGTTGTTACAACCTTACAGGCCTCTTCAGGCGCTGGCATGGCAGCAGTGGAACAATTGAAAAAAGAGAATATAGAGATTGCTAAAACCGGATATGAAAAAATCCATGTTGATATAGAAAATAGGGCTATGCCCCAGCAACTTGCATATAATGTCTTTCCACATATTGGTGGCTTTGGAGAATTTGGTTATACGAGCGAAGAATGGAAGCTTGTGAAAGAGACCCATAAAATCATGCATGATAATAAAATAAAAATCTCTGCCACTACTATTAGGGTCCCTGTAAGGACAGGACATTCTGAAGCGATTTATATAGAGACCAGAAAAGTTATCTCCCCTGAAAATGTCAGGACGATACTTTCAAAGGCCACAGGCATTACAGTTATAGACGAACCAGAAAGGGCCTTGTATCCTATGCCAAAGGATGCAGAGGCAAAAGATGATGTCTTTATTGGCAGGATACGAAAAGACCCATTTGTAAAAAATGGTTTGTGGCTCTGGGTTGTCTCTGACAATCTACGTAAAGGCGCTGCGCTAAATGCAGTCCAGATAGCAGAGCTTCTTATACAAGATTAACTAAGGGGTTAGATTTTCCAGTGGAATGGTTCGCAATATACGGCTTATAATAGAATACGATGGCACCAATTTTAATGGTTGGCAGAGACAGGATTTGAAAACCAAACAAGACAGCGCAGGATATACCCCCCATAATAACACCCATATCAGAAGAAAAATAAAGACGATACAAGGAGAGGTTGAAAAGGCATGCAAGAGGCTTTTTGGTAAAGTTGTCAAGGTAATAGGTGCTTCCAGGACAGATTCTGGTGTCCATGCAGAGGGACAGGTTGCAAACTTCAAAGTAGAATCAGAACTTTCTGTTGAAAGGATAAAAAGGGGCCTTAACTCCTATCTTCCTAGAGAGATAGTTATTCTGTCAGCAGATGATGTCCCGCTGGATTTTCATTCCCGTTATGATGCAAAGAAGAAACTTTATAGGTATAGGATAATCAATAGAGATTGCCGCTCTCCATTGTTACAACGTTATGCTGTCCAGGTGCCATATCGCTTGGATATAAAGGCACTGAGAAAGGCAGCAAGATATTTTTTAGGTAAAAAGGATTTCAAGGCCTTTCAGACAAAGGATAAGAAAGAAAAAAATTCCATAAGGACTGTTTCGCGACTCGATATATTTTCTAAGAAAGGTTTAATAGAGATTTATATTGAGGCAGATGGATTTCTTTACAATATGGTTCGCAATATAGTCGGGACATTGATAGATGTTGCCAGGGGTAGACTGAAACCAGAGGATGTAAAAGAGATTTTATCTAAGAAAAAAAGATACCTGACTGGATATACTGCGCCTGCAAAAGGATTGTGTCTTGTAAAGGTATGTTATTAGCGGAGAGGCTGCGTACTTAAAGGAACCTGGCCTTTAGCCCTATCTTTCTTATTTATGTATTTATGAAGCATGCTCAATTTTGTCATTGCGAAGTTAGTTTACGTACCGGGCAGATGAAGCAATCTAATAAAGAGAGATTGCTTCGTTAGCCAGCTATTAAAGCTATCCTCGCAATGACACAATGCAGGAACCCAGCCTTTATGTACCTTCGGTACATTTAGGCTGTCCAAATGTGCATGATGAAACCTTTAGTTAGACCATTTTGCTAAAAAAGAGGTGGTTAATTCCCGATACTTGGGTATAGCCCTAACTTTACACAAGGTGTAAGCTTAGAATGAGGCTCTTTTTTAAGGAGTAGATACCTTGAAAAAAGATAATCTTTCCAAAGGTTCTATTTTATATGAAGTTGACCCTCACAATAGACTGGTCGCAAAGTCATCTTTGAGAGATTCTAATGTAAAAGGATTTCGCCAGGTCTTATATGGCCACTTTAAAACAGACCCTAAAAATAGACTTTATTATGAGGCCTATGTACCTACTACAAAAGATATTCCTCAAAAGATAGAATTTTCAGGTGACTATTCAATGGATAAAAATCATAATCTTATTTTTAGATTGGATAAATGGAATGAGCAAAAAGAGGGGAATTGCCTTACTTTGAAGACAGGTATTTTGGACGCAAGCAATGATGAGATAATTTTTTTATTAAGGGCTAAAGAGCCGGGTCCTGGTAAAAAAGAGACCTTATATACAATGAAGCTTCATGGCACCTGGCAGGTGGATAATTATAACCGCCTTACTTTTGGGGTTAAAAAAGAGGATGGTTCCATAAATACACTCACATTTTTTAACGCCTGGAAGATAAATAAAAATAATGAAATAGAATATAATTATGGAGGACCTCAAGGCAATGTTATAATATTTAGGGGAGAGTGGGAATTGAAAGATAGATATAGACTCAGTTATGTCCTGGATAACCGCATTGGTTCTGGGTTTGATTTTAAGGTCTCTTCAGGCATGGCGTTTCAAAAAGATAAAAAGACCTATCTAAGTTTTGAGATTAATATAAATAGATCAAAAAAAAGACAACTTACAAGAAAGATTACACTTTTCTTAAGACACAGTTTTGCTAAAGATAAAACAGTCCAGTTAGAGTTTTCGCCAGAAAAGAAAAAGACGCTTGGCCTTAGGTTAACAAAAAAGATGTTTGGACAGGAAGGGGTTGCATTTTTAGACTCATTTATAAAAGGCGAAGAGCGATATCTTGGAGGAGGGCTTGCCTTTAGATGGTAGTATATGACCTGAATAAAAATCTTGCAGAATCAGTTAGACGTTTTCCTGATTCCATAGCCATGGAATCAAGGATAAATGGATATCCTGAGACCTTTACCTACAGGCAATTTTATGAAAATGTCAGGGGAATTGCATATCATCTTTATTCCATTGGAATCAGACGTTCAGATAGGGTTGGTATAATATTGGAGAATAGCCCAGAATGGGCTATGATATTTTTTGCATCGTCATATTTAGGCGCTATAGCAGTGCCTTTAGACCCTCAGATGACAGGGTCTGATGTTAAGAATATTATAGCTGATGCAGAGGTAAAGGCGATCCTCTTACCCCAGCGATATAGCCCTAAGTTGGACTTTCTTAAAAGCTATGCCCAGCTTATTTATATTGAAGAAGTTAAAGGCCATATTGATGCGCCAGAGGAATTTGAAAAGATGCCTATGTTACCAGGGGATGTAGCAGTTATTTTGTATACATCCGGCACTACTGATGTCCCAAAAGGCGTTATGCTTACCCATAAAAATCTATGCGCCAATTTTTGTTCATTGAAAAAGTTAGGCATATTTTCGGAGAGGGATGTGATTTTATCAGTATTACCGTTATATCATTCATACTCACTTATGACAACGCTTATAGTGCCACTTTTTTCAGGGGCCAGGGTTGTGTATGTTGGTGAGGACTGGAGCGAACGCTTAGGTGAATATATAAAAGAGACTGGGACAACTGTATTTATAGGCGTCCCAAAGATATATCAGTTGATGCGCGCCAGGATAATAAAAAGGATTAAGGATGCGCACGGCATCATTGCCATTCTTTTTGGATTTATATTTGAGGCAGGTCTTTGTAGATTTATAATGCCAGGGTTGCGGGATGCCTTTGGAAAAAAATTTCGCTTTTTTGTAAGCGGAGGCGCAAGGCTGGACCCAGAGATTGCAAAAGATTTTTTCAAATTGGGATTTAAAATATTAGAAGGTTATGGCCTGACTGAGACATCGCCTGTTGTAAGTTTTAATCCTTTAAAGAGGCCCAGGATAGGTTCTATAGGTAAACCCATTCCAGATGTGGAGATGGATATTTTTTCGCCTGACCAAAATGGCATTGGCGAGATTGTTATTAAAGGCCCAAATGTTATGAAGGGTTATTATAAAAAGGAGGACAGGACAAAGGAGGTCATTAAAGATGGATGGTTTTTTTCAGGAGACCTTGGTTATGTAGATAAGGATGGATATTTCTATATCACAGGTAGGTGCAAAGAGGTTATAGTGTTAAGTTCTGGTAAGAACATATATCCAGAGGAGATTGAAAAATACTATCTCCGCAGCCCCTATATTAAAGAGATGTGTGTGCTTGGCATGACAAGGTCGCATCCGCGTGGCAAGGTGGAATATCTTCATGCAGTGATAGTTCCTGATTTTGATTTTTTCAAAGAGCGGGGAGAGATGAATATAGAAAGTGTAATTAAAAATACGATCAATGTTCTATCAAAAGAACTCCCATCCTATAAGCATATTATGGGATTTACAATTACAGACGAACCTTTACCAAGGACAATCCTTGGAAAGATAAAAAGATACGAGGTTTATCAAAAGATAGCGCCTGTATTAAGCGGGGATAGAAAACCAGATGTTAGCGCCGAAGACAACACCCTTTTAGAATTGGAGATAACGAAAAAGGTTATTAGCTGCATAAAAGACAGTGCAGGGATTGATAGGCCTATTCACCTTAATGACAGTATAGAATTAGACCTTGGTGTTGATTCTCTTGGAAGGGTTGAACTTGTTCTTTCGTTGGAGAAAGCGCTTGGAATAGAATTTCCTGAAGAGATGATAGCAGGGGATATCTTTACTGTAAAAGACGTAGTATTGAAGGTAAAGGATTTAGTAGAAAAAAGGACTGAAAAAAATACCTTATTTAAAAAGGAGGAGGGGTCTGTTTCATGGGTTGAGATTTTGAAGCAAGATTTGTCACCAGAATCTAAAACTAAGATATTGCTAAATCCTGGATTAGGCGATTATATTCTTACATTTTTAGTAAAAGGCTTTATTAATATATTTTTTAGGGTCTTTTATGGCCTCAGGGTAGAAGGGGGCCTATCCTTACCCAAAAAAGGCCCTTATATTTTATGTGTGAATCATACAAGTTTTTTAGACGGATTTATTGTAGTTGCAAGTGTGCCTTTTAGATTGGGCCTTGAGCTATTTTTTATTGCATTTAGAAGGTACTTTATAGTGCCTGTTATAAGAAATTTTGTAAAAAGGGCACGGATAATTCCTGTTGATGCCACTCAGATAATAGAGGCAATGCAATGGTCAGCATATGTTTTGAGAAATGATAAGATTCTATGCATATTTCCAGAAGGAGAACGTTCTATTGATGGCAATATAAAGGAGTTTAAGAAAGGGGTGGGCATTGTAGCCGATGAATTAAATGTGGGTTTAGTTCCTGTCTATATAAATGGCGCATTTGAGGCATGGCCAAGAACAAGGCGTTTTCCAAGGATTCATCCAATCAAGGTAAAATTTGGAAAGATGTTTTATTCGTCTATATTGGCGGAGAAAGGGATATCGCTTCTTGGGGCCAAAGATAGATATGAAGCAATCTGTATGGCCATAAGGGAGGAGTTGATTAAATTAGGAGGTTAGTATGACTAAGGTAAAGATTACAAGACCAACACAAAAAGAATTAAAAGCCTTAGGGGTAGAAAAATGGGGTATATGGGAAAGCGATGTAAAAAAATTTGACTGGGAATATGACGAGGAAGAGACTTTTTATGTTCTTGAAGGCAAAGTAAGGGTTTTGTTAGAAGATGGAGAGGAAGTTGTTTTTGGTAAAGGAGACCTTGTTACTTTTCCAAAAGGCATAAGATGCACCTGGGATGTAAAGGAGAAGATTAAAAAACGTTACACATTTAAAAGGTGAGGTTCTGGATAGATGGGGGAGCTCCAGTAAAAAGCTACATAAAACTTTAATAAGGCTGGGTTCCTGCAAATATCGGGAATTAACCCTTTAGGGTTTCATCACGCGCACTGCGATATATAAATAAGGAGATACATTTATGGAGAACGATATAACTATTAAACCAGATTTACAATTTTCCATATTGTGTGACAATGTAAGACGAGAAGACAATGGTAAGATGATGTTTATAGGAATATTTGAGGTAATAAAGGCCCTGTCTTTTCCAGTCAGACACCATGAACTTTTTATTGTCAATAGATGGATTAAAGGCATAGGGAGTTTTGTAGAGAAGACGCGGATTATAGATTCTAATACTGGTAACAGCCTTATTGAGACAGAAGTTGTGAATTTTCAGTTGAAAGACATAAACCACGCTCATACGCTTGTGCATCGTTTTGTAAATGTGGTATTTCCTGGACCTGGCAAATATCAGGTAGAGGTCCTTTTAAATAACGAGGTAATCCGTTTTTATCCAATCATTCTAATGGAAGAGAGGGGTTAGATAATTTAATGGGTTACGAAGGTGTTAAATTTAAGACAGTGCTGATTGCAAGGATTCTTCCCGGAGATAAAAGGATAGATAATCTTAGATATTGGTGCAGGGAATTTGCGAGGAATAATCTTGCCCCGCGTTATGATGGCGGCTCTTTTGGGAATCTTAGTTTTAGGGTCAGCTCAGGCGAGAATAGATTTATCATTACTGCGTCTGGTGTGGACCTTGGAGGAGTTTTAGATGAGGATTGTTTTTGCGAGGTTAGAGACGTAGATCTTAAAAAGAGAATTGTCTATGCTTCAGGCAAGAACGAGCCATCGTCTGAAAGCATGCTTCATTGCGCAATCTATAATAAAAGACCTGATGTGATGGCAATCTTTCATGGTCATTTTGATATGGCGTCTGAGATTTGGAAGAAAGGCATCCCTATTACAAAAAATGAGGCTCCTTATGGCACTATAGAGCTTGTAAATGAGGTCATTTCTATTGTTCATCGCGGCGACTTTTTAATAATGAAAAATCATGGATTTTTATCATTGGGTAAGAGTATGGACGACGCAGGAAAACTTGCACTAGAGATTTGCTGTCAATAAAGAAAGCGTAGCTATCGTTTGATGCGCATCGCATGCCGGTCCTATTGTCATTGCGAGGATAGCTTTAATGGCTGACTAACGAAGCAATCTCTCTTTATTAGATTGCTTCATCTGCCTGCTACGTAAGCTAACTTCGCAATGACAAAACTGAAGTTCGCTTTATAAACGACAAAACAGCCTAAATGTACCGAAGGTACATAAAGGCTGGGTTCCCGCAATATGGGGAATTTATCCTTCAGGGTTTCATCACTTGGACACCCGACCTGTCCGGCGGAGGCTGAAGCGAAGGCTAAAAAAGGCTGACCTGAAGGTAGGGTTCCAGTGCATTGATGAGCGAATTTTATTGACAAAAGAGAGATTTGTTGTATATTAAAAAAGAATGAGAGGTAGAATAAGAAAATAGTGCAAATGTCGGGTCTTGGTCTTTTTTAGAAGTAGTTTTGAAATTTTGATTAAAATAAAAGCTCAAGGGCTTTTAAATAAATTAAAAAATCAGTTTTACAGGCCTCATAATTTTAGATATTATTTGTGATTCTTTCCGCCAAGACCCACAATCATTCTTTTCAAAATTAAAGCCAGAGAATAGCTTTTATAGAAAATGACATTACTTTAAGATACTAAATTTTTATGAGGGACGACGAGTCCTTGTTTCTCGAGGATAGGATAAAAGTTATTATTGTTGGCACGCGAATATTTTCAAATGGTCAAGATTATAGAAGGGATAAAACAGCATAAATTTGTAGTAACAGTAAAAATAACTAGGAAGGAGGTGAGGAGGGATGGTTAAAGTAATGAGGCTCGCCCTAGTGTGTTTAGCAGTGGTTGGGTTGGTGGGGATAGTTCTTCCGGTTTATGCTCAACAAGCAGCGAAAGAGAAGGCTAAGTCAGTTTCAGGCGAAGTGGTTTCCGTGGACCTGATAAAATCCGAAGTTGTGGTAAAGCAGCTAAAGGATGCGGTTACCAGCACCTACGAGAATGCCACTTTTGTGATAGCGCCTGAAACAAAAATCACCAAAGGCGATGTTACCTTGAAGCTTTCTGATTTGAAAGCCGGTGATAAAGTAACCGTTAAATATACCACCGATATCTTAGGAAAGCAAAAGGTAGAAAGCATTGCTGTAGAAACCAAGTAGGGAGTACCGGTTAAATAAACAATAAAATAGTGGCGGCTATCGGAGTTATTTTATTACGGTAGTCGCCGCTATTTTAAAAAAGGCAGGCATAGATGGGAATAAATTGCGAGTAATTTCCTATAGGCCTCTTAATTACCGGTTGTTCTATGAGCATGTCGGATATTGATGGTGGCCGAACCAAACCAGTAAAGTTATGCCTTGGGGAAACAGGAAGATTGCTGAAAAAAACTCGGAAACAGCCATCGCTGGAAAATATCTTTTCGAATAATATAGGATGAAAAGAATAAAGAGATTATCTAAAATATTTTTTCTAGTCTATCTTATTTTATTGGTTCCTTCTCTAACTGAGGCTAGTAATATGCATGAGAAGGAAAATAAAATTGGCATCGTCTATTGGCATGGAGATATCAAACAGAATAAAATCGCCCTTACCTTTGATGATGGGCCTAATATGCCTTATACCTTGCAAATTTTAGATATACTAAAAAAATACAATGTAAAGGCAACATTTTTTGTAATCGGTAAAAATGTAGAAAGGTATCCTGAGATAACGAAAAGGATTGTTCAAGATGGACATTGTATAGGTAATCACACATATAGCCATCCAGAATTATTAGTAAACACCTTAAGCCATATAAGATACCAGATAAAAAAAGCCGAAGAGGTGATTTTACGAGAAACAGGAATAAAACCAAATTTATTTAGGTCCCCTTATGGGATGAACAATCTGTCAGTTCTATCTGAAGCAGAGAGATTGGGCTATGTAGTAGTGGAGTGGTCTGTAAGTGGCAGAAATGGTATAATGGAGCCAAGGTTTGACAAGATAGTAAAAAAGGTATTACAAGATACGCAGAATGGTTCGATAATCCTTTTACACGATGGTAATAGATTAGCCAAAAAAGCGAATCGCAGTCAGACAGTAAAATCGCTTCCATTAATAATTGAAAATTTGAAACAGCGTGGGTATCAGTTTGTTACAGTGCCTGAGTTATTAAACTTAAATTAGGCAGTCAGGAAGCCCGTTTAAGCTAAGGCTGGCACCCCTGACGGTCTAAAAACTTAAAGCAAGGGAGGTGAATGAAAATGGCAAGAAAGAAAAAGGTTCCGGTTACGCCAGTGGCACCGCAGAAGAGTGAAAATAAACCCACCCAGACTCCCTCTCAGACTCCCCAAGCACCATCTGGAGGTCAGTCTTCTACTCCTCAAGCGCCATCCACGCCCCAGAAAGCTTAAATGAATGGAGTATCCTAAGTATGGGATGGGTTAAGTTTAAAGACTTGCCTCTCCCATACTTTATTTCCTATAGGAGGGGGAACTACGGAAGACAGATTCTATAAAAATACAAGAAAGGTTCTTTTCTGGTTTTTCTTTTTAAGTTTTCTTATTGTTATTCCTTGGGTTATATTTTATTCCTTGGGTTATCAATTTAACCCCAAACTTAAGCATTTCCAGAAGACAGGCGTTATCTCCATCAGGTCTTTACCCTCTCAGGCTGAAGTTTATCTGCAAGATAAAAGAGTAGATAAGCTCTCACCCTGCGATATAAGGGAGCTTTTACCTGGAAGATATAGAATTAGGTTAGAGAAAGAGAATTTCTATCCTTATGAAGTAAATATAGAAGTGAAGCCCGCATTAGTTTCATTGCTTGATGCAATGCTTATCCCTAGAATAAAGGATATCGAAAAGATAAAGCCAGAATCGAATGTCTATAAATTTTTTGTGATGGAGCATCTTTTTGGTAAAAAAATAATTGCCTTGGCTAAAGAGGGTATCTATATTTTTAATGAGGATTTAGAGGAGATAGCCAAGGTTGCACCTGTGGCTTTAACCGAACAAGAACTGACTTCTATTAAAGGCATAAGAGAAGGAAGGAATAATTTTGTTTTCTGGAATTTAGAAGATATCTGGCTTATCGATTATGGCGCCTGGGTGGTAAAAAAGGAATTAACATTAGAGCACCTTTATAAAGCGCCTGAACCGATAGAAACAGTGTTCTTCGGTTTTAAAGACCACTATTTGATAATTCAAACAGAAACCAAGATTATTGCCTTAGATGTAAAGAATAGGGATGTAGTATTTGGGATCTATAGATTGAACTCCAAAGAGGCTCAGGTTTATTATGATATTTCTTCAGATACCTTGTTTATTAAAGATAAACTTCCATCTTCAGAAAAATTTACTTTATTTAAAATCAATGTAGCCAAAAAAATCTATGAAAAGAGCCAAGATTAAAAGATTTCTTGAAATAATCCCTGCAGGCTTAAGCTGGTCAATTATTATTTGTTTTGTGTGGTTAATTATTTTTGCGCCTTTATGGGCGGCTATTGTGCTTATTGTTTATCTTATGTATTGGTTCTTTAGGCTCTCATATATGAGTCTACTCCTTTTAATAGCACACCATCGCATGCTTTCTAAGAAAGATATCAACTGGCTTAAACTTTGCAATAAGACAATGACTGATAAGCGTCTTGAAGATATTTGGCATATTGTACTTTATCCTGTCTATAAAGAACCCGAAGAGGTAATTAAATATAGCCTGTCGTCCCTACAAAAAATAGACTATCCCAAAGATAAATTGATTGTGGTTTTAGCAGGCGAGGAGCGGGAGGAAGGAATTTTAGAGAAATTAAAGATTATCCAAAAAGAATTTCAACGTTCTTTTAAAAATGTTATTATTACTATCCATCCAAAAAACCTGCCGGATGAAATTCCAGGTAAAGGTGCTAATGCCACTTATGCTGCTCGTTGTGTAAAGAGATATTTAGAAGACAACAATATTGCGTTAGAGGATGTAATCATCTCTTGTTTTGATGCGGATACCTGTGTGGATAGAAAATATTTTTCCTGCCTTACCTATTATTTTTTAACCCACCCTAAAAGGTATAGGGTAAGCTATCAGCCTTTACCGGTTTATAATAATAACATCTATTATGCGCCTAGCCTGGCAAGGGTTATTGAGATGGGTTCTACGTTTTGGCAGTTAATTGAGAGTATGCGTTGGGAAAAATTCGTTACCTTTTCTTCACATAGTATGAGTTTTAAGACCTTGGTGGAAGTAGATTATTGGCCGAGGGATATGGTCTCTGACGATTCGCTGATTTTCTGGCGTTGTTTTGTGAAATTTGGTGGTGATTACTCCACTTGCTTTTTAGGTGTTCCGGTAT
>Ga0078972_1006812_pt1 | contig 26440 bp, 25 predicted proteins | sample YelNatPaOPGAMG01_FD_67568 | JGI IMG/M metagenome (GOLD analysis project Ga0078972, IMG submission 67568) | Hot spring thermophilic microbial communities from Obsidian Pool, Yellowstone National Park, USA - OP-RAMG-01 (SPADES assembly) (version 2) | ecosystem: Environmental > Aquatic > Thermal...
CAATAATAATATAAATATTTCAGATAATTTAAAAGAAATACAAGAAGTTTTTTCAACAAATGAGGGAAAAACTAAAATTTCTTTTAATGTTATTTTCCCTATATTAATTATAACTATTTTAAGCTTAATTGAGATAATTTATTTTATTTTTAGTGTTTATTTTTTAAAAGATTATATAATTATAATTGGAGCATCAATATTAGTAGGTTATAGTTTATTGGAATTAATAAATTTTTTTTCAAAAATTGGTTTATTAGTTAAAAATCCAATTAAGTATTTTAAAGAAAAAATACATACATTTGATAATATTTTAAATATAATAATGGTTGTTTTAGAAATATTATTTTGTATTTATGTAGTTGTAAAAATATTAATAAAATATAAATACTTTTAAAAATGGCAATTCAATTTACTAAAACTACTAAAATTTTATTAATTGTTCTTGTAATAGTAATTATTGTAGGGATAATATTGTTAATTTTGATCCCGCGCTTAATAAATAAAAATACAAATATTAAATCTGCTGTAACTAATACTTCAATAAGTAAGGTAGAAAACACTGGGAGTAATAATTTAAAAAATCTTAATTCAAATAACTTAAATCAAGAAGAAGAATATAAAAAATTAATTGAAAATAAAGATTTCGTAAATGTTTTTAATAATTTTGAATATCCTAATTCAGAAATAAAAGAAGTAAGATTAGTTGAAGAAGACGGTTCGATGTTTTATTTAGTTTTAAATACAACTGATGATTTTAAAAAGGTTGATGATTTTTATAAAACAAAAGAAGTCCAGTCAACATGGAGTAAGTCTAATATTTTTGAAACTAGTAGTAGTAATATTGAACAGTTATTTTTAAGTTCAAATAATTCTAGTTCAGAAAGTACAATATCAAATGATACAGAAAATAATAATTATTCAAAATATTCATATTTTAATGAGAATAAAGATAAGCTTTTAAATGTATTGTTAAAATCAAGTAATAAAGATTTTACACAAATAATGATTATATTTTGGAAACTTTCAAATTAATTAAATTTATTATATGAACCCCACTGAATTTGATTTACCTATAGGAACAAAAATATACAAAGTAAGCGATTTAAATTTTGAAATTAGAAATGAGATTGAAGGAGTATTTTCTAATATTTGGGTAGAAGGTGAAATTTCTAATTTTGCATATCCCAATAAAAAGCACATGTATTTTTCACTAGTTGATGAATTTTCTATGATAAAAGTCGCAATGTTTGAAAATAATTGTAAAGATTTACCTTTTAGCATTGAAAATGGCATTCATGTATATGTAAATGGTTATGTAAGCATATATGATAAAAGAAGTGAATATCAAATAATTGCATATAATATAATACCTGTTAAAAAAGGAAGTTTACTGCTTGCATTTGAGCAACTTAAAAAAAAGTTACAAGAATTAGGAATGTTTGATGAATCAATTAAGAAAAATATACCTATATTACCTTCTAAAATTGGGGTAATTACTTCAAAAAATGGAGCAGTAATTAAAGATATTATTAAAATATTAAATAAAAGATATGGGAATTATCATCTAATATTAAGAAATTCTTTAGTTCAAGGTAATGATGCACCAAAAGAAATAATTAAGGCTATTGATGACCTTGAAGAATATAAAGTTGACGTAATTATAATTGCAAGAGGTGGCGGATCGTTTGAAGATTTGGCACCCTTTAATGATGAAGAACTTGCCATGAGAATTTTTAAGTGTAAAATACCGATAATCTCAGGGGTAGGCCACCAAACTGATTTTACTATATGTGATTTTGTGGCAGATAAAAGAGCAGCAACTCCAACTCATGCAGCTGAAATTGTAATTTTAAATAAGGAAGAAGCATTATTTAAAATAAATAAAAATAAAGAAAAAATATTTAATATCATTTCAAGTAAAATTAATATGCATAAAAAAGAAATTAAATCTTTAATTAGTAGAAAAATTTTTAAATATCCAAAATCGTTATTAAATTTAATGTGGCAGCAATATGACAATTTAAATGAAGATTTTAAAAATTCGTATATAAACTTAATCAAATTAAAAAGAAATAATTTTCAGTTAATAAAATCAAAAATTAATTTAAAAAGTATCTTAGAAAAAATTAAAAGAAATAAAATAATATTAAATAATAATTTTTTATTTTTAAAAAATAATTATAATGCATATATTATTTTTAAAAAGAATATTTTAAATGTTATTTTAGAAAAAATTGATTCTTTTAATCCTATAAATATTTTAAAGAAAGGTTATTCAATAGTTAAAAATAAAAAATTAAATAAAACAATAAGGAGTATAAAAGAAGTAGATATAAATGATGAAGTATTAATTTTATTTATTGATGGGTTTGCTGAATCTAAAATAATAGCTAAAAATTTAAAAAATATGTTTTTAAAATAAAAGTGTATTATATTTATTTTTTTAAAATTAAAAATTTAATAATAATTAATTAATAATTATAATTATGAGGTAAAATAAATGGATATAGATAAACTAACATTTGAAGAAGCAATTGCTAAATTAGAAGAAGTGGTAAAAAATCTTGAAGATGAGAATATAACATTAGATAATGCTATGGAAAAATTTGAATTAGGAGTTAAATTATCTGAATATTGTTTAAAAAAGTTAAATGAAGCTGAGAAAAAGATAGAGGAGCTTACTAGAAATGAAAAAGGTCAACTTGAAGTAAATGAAATAAATTTAAGTGAAGATAACAATGATATCTAATCAGTTGTATTTAATATTACCACTTAATTTTTATAAATTTATTTATTAATTTATTTTTTAATACTTTCCTTAAATAATATAAAAAATTTCTTGACAAATAGTTTTAATTGTTATATTTTTAGGGTGTGAAGTGGGGAAAAATGGAGTAAAAGTTAATAATTATCCCATAAATAGTTATTCTAATCCCATTATTAAAAAAGACATTAAAAAAAGATATGTTTTTAGGCGAATATCAAAGAACTTTAGATAATAAGGGTAGGATATTTATCCCTACGAAATTCAGAGAAAATCTTTCAAAAGGGATAGCAATAATTTCAAAGGGATATGATGAGAAATGCCTTTTTTTATATTCAATAGAAAGCTGGGAAGAATTAGCGAATAGAATAAATTCACGACCAGTATCAAAAATTAACCAAGATTTTTTAAGATGGTTTTTTAAATCTGCACAAGAAGAAGTTATTGATGGGCAAGGAAGAATTAAAATTGATAAAAAACTTATAGAATATGCAAATTTAAATAAAGATGTAGTCATGGTTGGAGTATCAACAAGAGCTGAAATTTGGTCATTAGAAAATTGGGAGAAATATTCTAAGACTACTGATGAAAAATTTTCTGGGAACAGTCAAGTATTTGAAAGTCTTGGATTTTAATTAAATAGTAAAATAGTTTTTTAATTCGGATCGATAAGCCGATTAAAAATAAATGAAGTTAGAGCAAATACACATACCAGTTCTTTTAAAAGAGGTTTTAGAATATTTAGATCTAAAACCAGGTAATATTGTTTTTGATGGAACGCTTGGCGGTGCGGGCCATACCATAGAAATATTTAAAGCCATTGCCCCCACAGGCAAATTAATTGCAGTAGATCAAGATAGCCAGGCTATCAGCACCGCCTCCAGGGTTTTTGAAAATTGTAATAATGTTTTTTTATATAATGGTAATTTTGCGGATGTAAAAATTATTATTAACAATTTTCAAGTAAAGGAAATTGATGCTTTTTTTTTAGATTTAGGGTTGTCCTCAATACAAATTGAAAGCTCAGGAAGAGGTTTTAGCTATATTAGAGATGAAAAACTTGATATGAGATTTAATACTAAAAGTAATTTTTCAGCGTATAACGTTGTTAATGAATATAGTGAAGATGAACTCAGAGAAATATTTTTAAAATTTGGTGAAGAAAAATATAGTTTTAATATAGCAAGAAATATAGTTTTAAGTAGAAAAATTAAACCAATTGAAACAACAGGACAGCTAAATGAAATAATTGAAAAATCAATTCCAATTAAGGAAAGATTTAGCAAAAGAGGGCATCCTTCAAAAAGAATCTTTCAGGCAATAAGAATTGAGGTTAATAGTGAACTTAGTAACTTGCAAAAAGCAATAGATGAAGGTTTTGAGGTTTTGAAGCCTGGTGGGAGAATGGTTATTATATCATATCATTCTCTTGAAGACAGAATAGTAAAAAATAAATTTAGCAATTTTAGTGGAAAATGCACATGCCCTGATGATTTACCAGTATGTGTTTGTGGAGCAAAAAAACAAGCAGAGATATTAACAAAAAAAGTAGTAAAACCTACGGAAAGTGAAATATTAATAAATAAAAGAGCTTCAAGTGCAAAATTAAGAGCAATTAAAAAATTATAATTTAGTTATTTAAATATTTTAAGAAAAATAAATTTTAAATTAATTAAAAGAAAAAAATAAAAAAGTATGTATTACGGTAGTGCTGAAGAAGAACAATTTGAATTAGATAATAAACCAACTTTAAAGCTAATTACCAATACAAAAATTAGCTTAAAGAAGGATTATTATTTATATTATAATTCAGGAATTTTTCCTGTATTAATGGTTATTATATTCTTCTTATGTATTGGTGTAATAATAAACATTGGACTTAGAATCCAAAATTTAAATTATGATAAAAAAATTTATTCTATAAATAAATTGATTGATGCAGAAAAAGAAAGAAAAGATAGATTAAATTTGAAAATATCTGAACTAAAATCTCCATCTAGAATAGCTAGTAATATTTTTGTGTTAGATAATTTACAAAGCAATGCTAATGAGAATAAAAATATTGATAACAATAAAATAAATCAAGTAAAAGATGACAAATCAATTAATAATAGTCAAGATCAAATGAATAATGAAAAATCTATTAATCATGTTAACTTAAAAAATATTGATATTTTTTATAGTGAAACTGCAAATGAAATGACAATTGCTAATCAAAATAATGATTTTTATAATGATTCATTAAATTTTAAAGGAGTTAATTTATTTGCAATAATAAATAATATTAAAAATGTATTAATGGTTGTATCTGAAGGAATATTAACATTTTTTATTCCATAATTTAATCTTTAACAGACCATGATAAGAGAAAATAATACCAATATAAACAGGATAAAAATTTTTTTCCTGTTTTTTTTATTTTTAGTTATTTTTGGTTTCATAATTTATAAATTAATTTGCATCCAATATATCTATGCTGACAAATATAAAGTACAAGCAGATTATCAGCACAAAAATGATTACACATTAAAGGCTAAAAGAGGGAAGATTATTGATAGAAATGGTATTGAATTAGCAACGAGCATTATTGAAAAAACAATAACTGCAAATCCTAGATTAATTAAAGATCCTTCTAAGGTTGCTGAAGATATAAGTAAAATTTTATTAATTAGTAAAGAAGATTTAGAAAAAAAGCTTTCAGATAAAAGTTTGGGTTTTATATATATTGCTAGAAAAATAAGTTCTGAAGATGCAAAAAAAATTGCAGATTTAAATTTAAATGGTATTTATATAGAAGATGAAACAAAAAGATATTATCCACAAAATAATCTTGCTTGTAATTTAATTGGGTTTACTGGGACTGATAACAATGGGCTTACAGGATTAGAATTAAATTATGAAGATATTCTTCATGGGATAGATGGAAAGCAAACAGCAAAAAAAGATGTATTTGGTCAAATAATTCAAACTGATCCTGAAAATTATAGCCCCCCAGTTGATGGAAGTGATATTATATTAACAATAGATTCTCAAGTTCAATTTTATGCAGAAGAAAAATTAAAAGAAGTAGCTAATCAATATAAATCTGATAAAGCAATCGCGATATTAATGAATCCACAAACTGGTGAAATTTATGCATTAGCCCAATATCCTACGTTTGATCTAAACAATTACACAGAAGTCGATCCCAAATTTTATATCAATTTACCTATTTCATTTACATATGAACCAGGTTCAACTTTTAAAATTGTTAATATATCATCTGCTCTAGATAACAACTGTGTAAATTTAAATCAAGTTTTTCATTTAGCACCTTCAATTAAAATTGGTGATAGATTTATTAAAGAAATACACAGAACATACTATGTTGATTATACTTTAAAAGATATAATAAAATATTCAAGTAATGTTGGAGCTGCAACTGTTGCACTTTCAATGGGAAATAAGCTATATTATGATAGCATAATAAAGTATGGTTTTGGCAATTATACTGGTATTAATCTTCCTGGTGAAGAAAAGGGAATTATTTTAGATTATAAAAAATGGCCTACTTCTATGATTGGTGCTCTTGCTATAGGGCAAAGTATTTCTGTAACTCCAATTCAATTAATTAGAGCTGTTAGCGTTATTGCTAACGGAGGGTATTTGATTTCTCCATATGTAGTAAATAAGACAAGGCTAAGTGATGGAACAATTGAAAAAAAGGATTCTTCTCAAAAAATTCAAATAATTAGTCCACAAACTGCACAAGCTGTAAAAGAAATGATGCTATCTGTTGTTGAAAATGGTACGGGTACTAAAGCGCAAATACAAGGTGTAAAAGTTTGTGGTAAAACAGGAACAGCTCAAAAAGCAAATAAAAATAGTCCAGGTTATGATGAAGGTCGTGTTATAACATCATTTGTTGGTTTTGCTCCTTATGAAAATCCAAAAGTTGCATGTATTGTTATTATTGATGAGCCAAAAGGAAACGAAGAAGAAATTTGGGGAGGCACAGTAGCTGCTCCAGTTTTCGCTGATTTGGTAAAATTTACATTAGATAAAGTTAATTTTAATTAATTAAAGAATTTGTCAAAAAATTATTTTTTATAATATAGAACTAAAAGCAATGTTAATATATAATTTGATTTTTATTTTATTTTTATATTATTAAAATAAAAATTAATAATTAATTATTAATTATTAAAAGGGATAAATTAATTAAATGAATTTAAAAGAGATAATAAGAGATTTAAATATATTGAATATAAAAGGTTCTTTAGATAAAGATATTTTAAATATTTCATACAATTCAAAAAAAATTACTGAAAATAGCTTATTTATAGCAATTTCTGGTTTTAAAAAAGATGGTCATGATTTTATAATTGATGCTATTAATAATGGGGCAACATCTATTATTGTTCAGAAAGAAGATGTTTTAAACAAAATAAGTTTAAATCAAAATGTAACTTTAATAACTGTTCCTGATACAAGAATTGCTTTAGCAAAGGTTAGTGATAATTTTTATAAACATCCTTCTTCAAAATTAACATTGATAGGTGTAACTGGGACTAATGGTAAAACAACAACCACATTCTTAACTGACCGTATTTTAAAATGTTCAAATAAAAAAACATCGTTTATTACAACAATTGAATCATTTATTTTGGATAAAAAAATTTTATTTGACAGAACTACTCCAGAATCTTTAGATTTAAATAGTTTTTTTTATGAAAGTTTAAATTCAAAAGTTAAATTTTCAACAATGGAAGTTTCATCACATGCTATTGACTTACATAGAATTGATTTTTTAAATTATGACTATTTTATTTTTACAAATCTAACTCAAGATCATTTAGACTATCATAAGAATATGCAAAATTATTTTAATACAAAGAAAAAATTATTCATAAAAGAGTATAGGAATTTGTATTCTGGTAAAGGCGCTGTAATTAATAATGATGATTTATATGGAAAACAATTAATAAAAGAAACAGATTTAGAAACTATTTCATATTCAATAAATGATAAAAATTCTGATATTTTTGCACAAAATATTATAAATAATACTAATGGTATAGAAATGGATGTTTTAGTTAAAAAATTAGGTAATATACATATTAAATCAAATTTAATGGGTTATTTTAATGTTTATAATATTTTAGCAGCAATTGGGGTAAGTGTTTTTTTAAATATAGATCCTTTATTTATTCAAGAGGGTATAAAACAGATGACAGGGGTAAATGGTAGATTTGAAAAAATTCAAGAAATTAAGGATTTTACAGTAATAGTTGATTATGCCCATACACCTGATGGCTTAGAAAATATATTAAAAACTGCTAGTTCAATTTTAAACAAGAATTCAAAAATTATAACTGTTTTTGGATGTGGTGGCGATAGAGATAAGACAAAAAGAAAAATTATGGGTAAAATTGCAGGGGATATCTCAGATTTTGTAATTATAACTTCAGATAATCCAAGAACAGAAGACCCTCAATCTATTATAGAAATGATTGAAGAAGGTTTAAAAGAAAGTGGAAATAAAAATTATTTAAAAATAGTAGATAGAGAAACTGCAATAAATAATGCATTAAATATGGCAAATAAGGATGATATAGTAATCATAGCAGGCAAAGGACATGAGAATTATCAAGAATTTAAAGATAAAAGAATATATTTTAGCGACCAACAGGTTGTAAAAAATTGGATAAATAATAGTTAAACAAAATCAAAAAATTAAAAATTTTTTTTAAAAAATAAATCGAAATTTTTAAAGATTACAAGATTATCATTTAAAAATTTTATATTTTTAAAATAAATTATGGAAAACATATTAGTAAAAGATGTATTAGAATGGACAAAATCTACCTTATTATCTGGTAGTTTAAATACAATAATATCAAATTTTTCAACTGACTCTAGAACTATTTGCAAAGATGATTTCTTTATCCCTATTGTAGGTGAAAATTATGATGGTAATGATTTTATTATAGACGCAGTAAAAAATGGAGCAAAAGGATTTGCAATAAGTAAAAATTATAAAAATACTAACTATATTTTAAATTATATTAAAGATAGTTATCCTGATGTTTTAATAATACAAAGCTTAGATACTTTAGATTTTTTAAAAAGTATTGCAAGAGGATACATTAGGCAATTTAAAAATCTTATAACAATTGGAATAACTGGAAGTGTTGGGAAGACTACTACAAAAAATTTTTTAGTAAATATTTTAAAAAATTTTTCAAATGTTGTTTATTCAGAAAAAAATTTTAATAATGAAATTGGAATACCTAAAACAATTTTTAATATTAATAAAAATACTAAATTTTTTGTAGCTGAATTAGGAATGAGAGCTAAAAATCAAATAAAAGAACTAGCCGATATATGTAATGTAAAATTTGGTATTATTACTGGTATAGGACCATCTCATTTAGAATTTTTTAATAATATTGAAGAGATAGCAATAGCTAAGGCAGAAATTAATGAAAAGATCTTCGATAATGATGGAGTTTTATTTTTAAATGCTGATGATAAATATTTTGAAATTATCTTAAAAAATATTAAATGTAAATTTGCTAAAGTAGGAAAAGAAAAAGTATTCGAATATAATTTTTCTAATTATTTTTGTGATGAGAATGCTTATTATAGCTATGATTTTAATAAATATAATGAAAAAATTTTTAATATAAAATTAAATATTCCTGGATTTAATAATATTTATAATTCTTCGCTTGCTATTAGTTTAGCATTATATCTTAATATTGATATAGATATTATAAAAAAAGCTATACAAGAAACTAAGCCTGAAGATTTAAGAATGGAAATAATTGAAAAAAAGGAAGTTGTCGTAATTAACGATTGTTATAATGCAAATCCGTTATCTATGCAAAGCGCAATTGATACATTAAGCACAATTGCTAATAAAAGGAAAATGCGTAGTGTCGCAATTCTTGGAGATATGTATGAATTGGGTAGTGAATCACAAAAATTTCATAAAGAAATTTTTGATTATTTAATTAGCAATAAAATAAATGTAATTATAGTTTTTGGAAAAAATTGGTTAGATGTTTTAAAGAAAGATGATTTATCAAAAATTAAGACTAATAAGTATTTTTTTAAAAATAAAGAAGATTTATTAAAAGAATTACATAAAATAATAAAAAAAGATGATGTAGTACTTATAAAAGGATCTAGAGCGAATAAAATGGAAAATATTATAGATTATATTTAGAAAGTTGAGTTCTAATGAATTGGATATTTCTTGCAATAATAATTAGTGGGTTAATATCAGTTTTTATTACCATTTTTTTAATTAAATTTCAAAAAAAAAGAAATATTGGTAAAAGTATTAGAATCGATGGGCCAAAATCTCATTCAGCAAAAGCAGGTACGCCTACAATGGGCGGAATAGCCTTTTTAATCAGTGCAACAGTTTCTTATATTGTAGTAACTTTAATTAAATATTATAGACATAATGAATTTAATATGGAGGGAGTTTTTGCTTTATCGATATTTATTTTATGTGGGATAATAGGATTTATTGATGATTTTATTGGCTTTAAGAAACATAGAAATCTTGGTCTTAGAGGTTGGGTAAAAATTGGATTACTAATTGCAGTATGTATTTATTTTATATTATTTTCAAAATTTGTTCTTAATTTTCCTACAACAATTAATATCCCCTTTATTAACCATTCATATGATATAGGATATTGGTATTATATCATTATTATTCTTATAATTTTAAGTACTACTAATGCGGTTAATTTAACAGATGGGTTAGATGGCTTAGCAGCAGGAACTTCTGTAATAGTATTATCAGTCTTTATTTTTATAGCATTTCTTGAATGGACTATTTTAAATATAAAAGCAGACATTGATTTAGCTGTACTATGTGGTGCTGTTATTGCTGCTTGTGTAGGGTTTTTGTGGTGGAATACTTCTCCGGCTGAAATATTTATGGGTGATACAGGAGCTTTTAGTTTAGGTGGACTAATAGCAACAATGGCAATTTTACTAAAGCAAGAAATTTTATTATTAATAATAGGTGGTATTTTTGTTATTGAAGCTCTTTCAGTAATTATACAAGTAATATGGTATAAATCTTTTAAAAAAAGGGTTTTTAAAATGGCTCCAATTCATCATCATTTTGAACTTTTAGGTTGGCCAGAAGTAAAAGTAATAACAAGATTTTGGCTTATCTGCTTATTTTTTGCAGCAACAGGGTTTTCTATTTATTATTTAAAATTTTTAAAATAAAAATTTAATTTAATATTTGTGAAATTTTTATTAAGAAATATGGAAAAAGTAAAAATTAATAATATAAAAGATTTTTTAAAAGATAAAAATATTTTAATTTATGGTTTAGGGAAAAGTGGACTTTCTTCATTAAAAAAAATTTATTCTTATTGTAATAAAATTTTTGCTATTGATGATAATCCAAATTTTGTTTTACCAGAGATTTATAAAGAATTAGCTGATTATGATAATATAAAATTTTTTATTGGTAATAAAAATTATTTATATAGTAAATTATTAAAAGAAACAAGTGTCATTATCTTAAGTCCAGGTATATCTATGGCAGCACCTTTAATAAAAAGTGCGATAAGAAGGAAAATATTAATTTTAAGTGAACTTGAGCTTGCATGGAATTTTTTAAATGAAAATGATAAAAAAAATACTATTGCTGTAACTGGAACAAATGGAAAAACAACAGTAACAACTTTAATTTCAAAAATGCTAAGCGATTTTGGTCTTAATTGTGTAGCTTGCGGAAATATTGGCAACCCATTAATTGAAACTATAAAAACTCAAGAATTTAATTTAGAAGAAAACAAAAAAGATAATTTTAATAAAGAAGATTTAATAAGAGTTATTGAAGTATCTAGTTTTCAACTTGAAAATATTGTTAATTTTAACCCACATATTGCCATTATATTAAATATAACTAATGATCATATTGATAGGCATAAATCAATGATAAAATATTCAAAAATAAAATTTAAAATATTTGAGAATCAAACCGAAAATGATTTTTTAGTTATAAATTTTGATGATAAGTATATTAATAAATTTTTTAAAAGATTAGATTTTATTAATAATGTTAAATCAAATTTAATTAAATTTGGTTTAAATTACAAAGATAATAAAGAAATTTATTATAAAGATAATCAAATATTTTATAATATAAATGGAAGCATTGGTAAAATTTCAATAAAAGATAGGAATTTAATTGGAAATCATAATATTTTAAATATTGCGGCTTCAATTACTGCAGCAAAGCTATTTAATGTTAGTGATAAATCTTTAGAAAAAACAATACAAAATTTTAAACCTTTAGAACATAGACTTGAATATATTGGGATTATTAATGACATTAAATGTTTTAATGATTCAAAATCCACAAACCCTGATGCAACCATAAAAGCATTAGATTCTTTTAAAAAAGAAGTAACTTTAATTTTAGGTGGTTTGGATAAAGGAATGAATTTTAAAAGTCTAATACCTGTATTAAATAAGAAAGTTAATAATTTAATATTAATTGGTTCATGTAAAGAAAAGCTTTTTGAATTATTTTCCCAAAGTCCACATGATTATAATATTTTTCAGGTAACATCATTTGAAGATGCAGTAAAAAAAGGATTTGAAGTTACTAAAAAAAATCATTCTTTTGTTTTATCTCCTGCATGTGCAAGCATGGATATGTTTAAAGATTACAAAGATAGAGGAAATCAGTTTAAAAAATTAGTTTTATCTTATAAAAATAAGTAATTTTATTTAGTTTTTATTTAAAAAATAAAAAAAGATAAAAAAGAAAATTATTATGGATTACTTACCTGAAAAAAATATTAGTTTAATAAAGATAAATATTGAATATTATTTTTTATTTATAATAACAGCATTATTACTTGCAACAGGGATAGTTATGGTTTCAAGTGCATCTATGCCATTTGGTGAAAGCTATTATAATGATTCTTTTTATTTTATTAAAAAAGAGATAATTTGGAGTGTAATATCAATAATAGTATTATTTATTTTTTCTAAAATTGATTACCATAAAATAGCTAAAATATCTAATTTTATAATGTTAATTTCAATATTTTTATTAATAATAGTTTTAATCCCAGGAATTGGGAAAGAAGTTGGTGGGGCAAGAAGATGGATTAATTTCCCATTCATTGGCATTCAACCATCAGAATTTGCAAAAATTGCAGTTATTATTTATTTAAGTAATTATTTTGATAAAAAAAATAAGGATATTGATAAAATAAAAACAGTTATTTTACCACCCTTAGTATTTATATTATTAATAACTATTTTAATTTTTATCGAGCCTGATTTTAGTGTTGGCGTTACAATTTGGATAATTGTATTTATTTTAATGTTTGTAGGTGGAGTAAGGTTTAAACATTTATTAAGTATAATATTTGGTTGGGCTGTTTTATCTGTAAGTTTTTTATTTCTTGAAAATTACAGGGCAGAAAGAATTATGTCCTTCTTAAATAAAACAAATGAGATAACAGGATCAAATTTTCAAATTAGCCAGTCTTTGATAGCTTTAGGATCAGGCAGCATTTTTGGAGTTGGTTTTGGAAATAGTTTGCAAAAATATTCATATTTGCCTGAAGCAAATACAGATTTTATTTTTTCTATTATAGGGGAAGAATTCGGACTTATTGGAACTTTGTTTATAATAATTTTGTTTATTTTATTTGCATATATAGGGATTAGAATAGCATTAAAAGCTCAGGATTATGTAGGAAAATTAATAACTATTGGAATTACTAGTCTTGTTACTATCCAAGCTATAATAAATATTTTAGTTACTATTGGTGCTGTTCCAGTAACAGGTATGGCATTACCTTTTATAAGTATGGGAGGTTCTTCTCTTGTTTCCACAATGATTGGGGTAGGAATAGTTTTAAATATATCTAAATATAAAGTATATAGTACAGAAGAAAAAGAGAAATGGGTAAGCGAATAATTATAAGTGGTGGCGGAACTGCTGGTCATATTTACCCAGCAATTTCTATAATTGAAGAAATTATCGAAAATCACAAAGATACTAATATTTTATATATTGGTACAGAAAGAGGAATGGAAAAAAATATTATATCTTCTTTAAAAATAAATTTTGCTTCTATAAATGCCATTGGTCTTATACAAAATAAAAATATGTTTAAAAAAATGATTAATTATTTCAAATTTTTTTTTAATTTAATTTTAGGTACACTTAAAGCTATAAAATTAATTATTTCTTTTAAACCGCATATAATATTAGGAATGGGAGGATATGTTTGTACCCCAGTTTTATTAGGTGCAATTATTTTAAGAAAAAAATTTGCTTTACATGAACAAAATTATATTCCTGGAAGATTAAATAAAATTTTTTCAAAATTTTGTACTTATTTTTTTATAAGTTTTAAAGAAACGCAAAATTATTTAAGAATTGATAAAAATAAGATTATTTATTCTGGAAATCCAGTTAGAAAAATAATAAGAGAGTCATTTAAAAAAGAAAAAAAATATAATAAATATGGGTTAAATGATAATAAATTTACAATAACTGCCTTTGGAGGAAGTTTAGGTGCAAATAAAATAAATAATTCATTTATTGAAGTTAGTAATATTTTAAAAGATTATAAAGACATACAGTTTTTATTAATATCGGGTACTAGATTTTATGAAAATTTAAAAAATAAAATAAATAATTTTAATAATTTGGACTTATTAAAAATTTTTCCATATATTAATGAAATGGATGAAATTTATAATATAAGTGATTTAATAATATCAAGATCAGGAGCAAACACTGTTGCAGAATTAGTTTGTTGCAATATTCCAGCAATACTTATTCCTTATCCATATGCAATAGATAATCATCAATATTTTAACGCAACTTTTTTAGAGAAAAATGGTAAGGCAATAATTATTAATGATAATGATTTAAATCCGCAAAATTTAGCACAAATTATTCTAAAACTTAGAAAAGATAATAATAAATTTTATAATGAATTAAAAAATAATAAAATTAGTGAAAATTTTATAAATGGACATAAAATAATAGTAAATTATTTAATTTAGTTGGAGAAAAAATGGTTGAAAGGCTTGAGAATAATAAAAATAATAATATTTTGGCAGTTGATTTTAGTAACTTTAAGAAAATTTTTTTAATTGGTATAGGTGGTGCTGGAATGAGTGCCATTGCTATTGTGCTAAAGGGTATGGGTTTTAATGTTGGTGGTTCAGATATTAAAGAATCAAGGTATACTGATATTTTAAAAAAATCTAAAATAAAAGTAATTATTGGTCATGATAAAGAAAATATAAATGGATATGATGCAGTAATATATTCTGCTGCAATTTCATTAGAAAATATCGAAATTAAAGAAGCTTTTAAAAAAAACATCCCCATATATACGCGTTCTGATGTTTTAGCATGGATTTTAAATAAAAATAAAGGTATAGCTATTGCCGGTACTCATGGTAAAACTACAACTACTTCAATGATATCAATGATTTTAAGTGGATTAAAGTTAAATCCTACAATAATTATAGGTGGTGAGTTAAATGAACTTGGAACTAATGCAAGTTTTGGTACTGGAGAATATGTGGTAGCAGAAGCATGCGAAAGTGACGGATCTTTTATAAAATATAATCCTTTTATCAGTGTTGTTACTAATATTGAAGAAGATCATATGGAATATTACTTAAATTATGAAAATTTAAAAAATAGTTTTATTAATTTTATTAATAACACAAAAGAAAATGGATTTTTAATATATAACGCGGATGAAATTTTCTTTGATAAGCAAAATTTGACAAAAAATATTAATATTTTTAAATATGGAATTTTGGAAAATAATGATATTTATGCACAAGATATAGTTTTAGATGATTTTAGTTCTCATTATATTGCTGTTGTAAAGGGAAAAAATTTAAAATTTCCTGTTAAATTAAATGTTCCGGGAATACATAATGTAAAAAATAGTTTAGCTGCTTTATCAGTAGCTTATAAAATTGGGCTTAATTTAAGTGAAGCTATTAAAATTCTTGAAAATTTTAAAGGTGTAAAAAGAAGATTTGAAAAAAAAGGTGAAAAAAATGGAGTAATTATTATTGATGATTATGCTCATCATCCAAGCGAAATTAAAGCAACATTAGACGCAGCAAAATTATTTAAAAATAAAAGAATTATTACCATTTTTCAGCCACACCGTTATACAAGAATAAAGGCTCTTTATAAGAAGTTTGATACTTGTTTTAATAATACAGATATTTTAGTTTTAACTGATATATACCCATCTGGTGAAGAACCAATTCCAGGAATTACAAGTAAACTACTAGTGGATTTGTTAATAGATAATAACTTCAATAAAAAGTTAGCTTATATCCCAAAATTATCTGATGTAAAAGAATATATAGATAATATAGCAAATAAAGATGATATTATTTTAGTTATGGGTGCAGGAGATATTACTAGAGTATCTGATGATTTATTAAAATCATAATTTTTTAAATTTTTGCTTTAAATAAATTATAAACATTGTAATTTATAATTTATAATGAATTTAATTAATAAATTAAGTATATAAATCTAGCAGAAATTATAATGCAAAAAATTTTAAAATTTATTTGCCAAGTATGTTAAAAGACCTTATGAAGGCTAAGCTAGCATGGTTCCCTTTCGTAGAAAGGGTAGCTTAGCCTTCATCAGAGCTAGCTTTGACTCGCTGGGGCAAAGCTAGCGTGTCTTTTAAACATACTTGGCAAATAATATCGTAATTTTTTATAAAAATATTTGGTTAATAAAATTTTAAATTTTTTGTAATTTAATTCAAAAAAATATTTTTTACTTTTATATAAATTTAATAAATTTATGCAAGAAATTATATGGGAATTAGTAAAACAAAAAAAATATTATTAAATTCAAAAATTGAAGATATTGAGATTTATTATAATTATCAATTAGAAAAATTATCTTCATTTAGAGTTAATGGAATTGTTCCAATATTAATTATTATTAATTCTGATGAAGCTTTAATAAAAATTTTAAATTTATTAGAAACAGAAAAATTAAAATATTTTATTATTGGTGGTGGAACAAATACATTAATAAATCATAATTGTAAAGAAATAATAATAAAACTTGGCAAAAATTATAATTTTTTAAAATTTTATGAAAATAAAATTATAGCAGGTGCATCAATTTTACTTGGTAGATTTATTATTGAAACATATAAAAATAATTTTGATTTTTCATTTTTAGCTGGGATTCCTGGTACAATTGGTGGTGCAGTTTTTGGGAATTGTGGGAATAAATCTGAAGGTATTTGCAATTTTATAGAAAGTATTGAATTTATTAGCATTGATGGAAATGTTATAAAAAAGGAAAAAAAATTTTTAAAACCTTCGGATTTTGGTTATAGATTTTTAAATATAAATAATTTAAAAGTTATTACTAATGTGATTTTTAAAAAAGAAAAATCAAAAAAAGGCTTAATCTTAAATAATATTAGAAAAAATATAAGATATAAGAAAGAAACACAACCATTAAATACATTTAATTGTGGTTGTTTTTTTAAAAACTCTTTAGAATCAACTAAACCTACAGGTCAACTTATTGATGAATTAAATTTAAAAGGTTTTAAATATGGAGGCGCATCAGTATCAAGAAAACATGCAAATTTTATAGAAAATATAAATAATGCAACACCAAAAGATATTTTTAATTTAGCTAAGATTATAAAAGGATTTGTTAAAGAAAATTACAATATAAATTTAGAATATGAGGTGAAATTAGTTGGATTTTAATATTGAAAAAAATATTTATGACAAATTTAAAAATTTAGAGATTTCTAAAAAGAAAAAAGAAGTATTAATTGGAGTCATTTGTGGAGGTATTTCTTCTGAAAGAGAAATTTCTTTAAAAACAGGTGAGGGTATTTTTAATGCTCTTATAAATATGGGTTATAATGCAAAATTAATTGACTTTAAGGGTGATAACATATCAGTTTTTAATGAAATTGATATAGCTTTTATGGCTTTACATGGTAAGTATGGAGAAGATGGTTCAGTTCAAGGCGTTCTTGAGCTTTTTAAAATTCCATATACTGGTTCTGGAATTTTAGCAAGTTCACTTGCAATTGATAAAATTTTTTCAAAAAAGATTTTTGTTTTTGAGAAAATACCAACCCCTGAATATATTGAATTAATTTTAGATAATAAAATAAATTCTAATGCATTAAATATTAAATTATTGCAAGATGAAATAAATGAAAATATTAAGTATCCTGTTATTATAAAACCATCAAGAGAAGGTTCCACAATAGGTATAACAATAGTAAATGATGATAATGAATTAGAATCTGCAATTAATTTTGCAAAAATCTATGATAATAGAATTTTAATAGAGAAATATATTAGTGGAAGATTATTAACAGTTAGTATTATTGGAGATGAACCAATAGCTTTGCCAATTATTGAAATAAAACCTAAGAGTGGATTTTATGATTTTAAATCAAAATATACTGTAGGTTTGACTCAATATATAGTTCCAGCAAAATTAGACTATGAATTAGAATTAGAAATAAAAAAATTATCCTTAAAAGTTCATTCTAGTATAGGATGTTATGGTGTATCAAGAGTAGATTTGATTTTAGATGAAAAAAATAATCCATATATCTTAGAAATAAATACTATGCCTGGTATGACAGAAACTAGCTTGGTCCCTAAAGCAGCAGCAGCTGTTGGTATAAGTTTTGAAAAATTAGTTGAAATAATATTAAATTATAATAGTTTGAAAATGTAATTATCTTATAAAAATATTGTTATTTTAACTTAAAAAGATAAAGTATGGTCGCTAGAATTATTGAAGATAAAAGAATTTATTCAAGAAAGCGCAAAGTTATATTTAGAAAGCTTTTATCTTTTTTATGGGTTATTTTAATAATTGGAATTTTTGGTGCAATTATTTGGGGGCTTAATTATTTTTACAATAGCGATTATTTTAAAATTAAAAGTATTGAAATAAAAGGTAACAATTATTATAAGTCACAAGATATTTTAGATAAGGTTAAAGAGTTAAAAGGAACTAATATTTTTGAGATAGATAAAAAAAAGTATGAGTCAATATTAGAAAAAAATTTTATTAGAATTAAATCAGTTCAAATATTAAAAGTTTTTCCAGATAAATTAATTTTTAATATAATTGAAAGAGTACCTTATTTAATAATTTCTTATAAAACAGATTTTTTTATTGTTGATAATGAAGGTTTTGTAATTGAAAAAGTTAATGAACTTACAAATAATTATGGTAATTTATTAATTATTAAAGATACTATAAATTATAGTCCTGTTATTGGTACAAAAATTGCTAAAAAAAATTTATTAAGCTCAGTAATAATTTATAATAATTTAAATGAAGAAATTAAAAAAAATATTAAATATGCTGGGATAATGGATAATATTGCTGGAGATATTTATTTTGAGACAAATGACTATAAAAAAATAATTTTTGGTGATAGTGAAGAAATTATAAAAAAAAATGCAATTCTTGAACAAATTTTAAAAAATATACAGAATGATAATATTAATTATAGTATAATTGATTTAAGGATTTCTGATAACCCAATTGTAGAATAAGTAAAAGATTTAAAAGAATTGGAGATTAAATTGCCTGGGAAAGAAGATTATGTTGTAGCAATTGACATAGGTACAACAAAAATTTGTACCTTAATTGGAAAACTTAAAAAAAATAATTCTATTGAAATAAGGGGCTATGGAATTTCAAAAAGTAAAGGAATGAAAAAAGGTTTAGTTATAGATATAAATGAATCGACAAAATCCATACTTGATTCATTAGAATTAGCAGAAAAATCTTCAAATTTTTTTATAGATAGTGCTTATATAGGGATAACAGGGAAACATATAGCGTTTGAAAATAATTATAATGAAATTACAATCTCTTCACCAGGAAAGATTGTTAGAAAAATTGATGTAGATAGACTTATAAATTTAACAAATAGAATAAATTTAGCATCTCAGTATGAGGTAATTCACACAATAATAAAACAGTTTGTTGCAGATGGAGAAAAGGGTATCGAAGATCCTATTGGTTTATCTACTGAAAGACTTGGAGTTGAATTATTAATAGTATATGGGTCATCATCTTTAATAAAAAATATAATAAATAGTGTGAAAGCTGCAAATATTGAGATTCAAGATATTATAATTGAAGCCTTAGCCTCTTCTGAGGCAGTTCTTACAAATGAAGAAAAAGAAAGTGGCGTTATTTGCCTTGATATTGGTGGTGGAACAACAGATGTAGCAGTTTATAAAAATAAAAAAATGATATTTACATATTGTTTACCAGTAGGTGGAGACTTAATTACAAATGATATATCAATAGGATTAAATATTCCTTTTAATAAAGCTGAAGAAATAAAAAAAAGATTTGCTAATATTGATTATAATTTTCCAGATATTTTAAATAAAACTAATATAAATGATATAAGTTTAAATAAAAATAAAACTACTTTAAGCATTCAATTATATAATATTGTAAATGCGCGAGTAAAAGAAATGCTTCAAATTATTAAAGATAAAATAGATGAATATGATTTATCTAAGTCAATACCTTGTGGATTAGTAATAACTGGTGGTTCATCACAATTAAAAGGATTAACTAAAATGGCAAGTTTAGTTTTTAATATGCCTACAAGATTAGGAATTCCAATAGATATCGAAGGCCCTTCAGAAGTTATAAATAACCCCATGGTTTCTACTAGTGTTGGTTTATTAAAATATGCTTTTCAAGTTGATAATTACGAAGAAATAGATAATATTAATAATAAAAATAAAAAAAATAATAATTTTTTTGATAAATTTAGAATTTTTATTAATAAAATTTTAAAAGGTGAAAAATAGGGGGTTTAATGTGGGATTGGAATTTGATAAAAATTATTATGCTGTTATAAAAGTTATTGGGGTTGGAGGTGGCGGAAGTAACGCCGTAAATAGAATGATGGAAGACAATCTAAATGGTTGTGAATTTATAGCAGTAAACACAGATGCTCAAGCACTTATGATGTCTAATGCTGATAGGAAAGTCTTAATTGGAGATAGTGGGCTTGGTGCTGGTTCAAATCCTGAAATTGGGAAATTAGCGGCTGAAAAATCTTCTGATGCTATAAGAGAAGTTATTCATGGCGCTGATATGGTTTTTATCACATGCGGCGAAGGTGGAGGTACTGGAACTGGTGCTGCACCTATAATTGCTGAGATTGCAAGAGAGGAAGGCTGTTTAACAGTAGGTGTAGTAACTAGGCCATTTACTTTTGAAGGAGCTAAAAGAGCAATGCAAGCTGAAGAAGGTATTAATAACCTAAGGGGAAAAGTTGATTGCTTAATAATAATACCAAATGATAAACTTCTTGAAATTGCAGACGAAAATACAACATTAGTTAATGCATTTAAACTAGCAGATAATGTTTTAAAGGCTGGAGTTAGAGGAGTTACAGACTTAATTACTTTACCTGGACTCATTAATCTGGATTTTGCTGATGTGAAAGCAATTATAAAAGATGCAGGCAATGCATTACTTGGAGATGGCATTGCATCAGGAGATAATAGGGCAATTAAGGCTGCTCAAAGTGCTATAAATAGTCCTTTAATTGAAGCATCAATTGATGGCGCTAAAGGTATATTACTAAATGTTTCAGGTGGCCCTGATTTAAAATTATTTGAAGTTAATGAAGCTGCAGAAATCATTAGAAATTCATCAAGCGCTGATGCAAATATTATATTTGGTGCCGTTATTGACGAAAATATGAAAGATAAAGTAAAAGTAACAATAATTGCAACTGGATTTAAAGACAAAGTTTTAGATAAAAAACAAAAAAATGAAAAAATTACAGTATCAGAAAAAAAAGAAGATGCTTTATTTAAAACTGCTGATTTAAAAAAAGATTCTGAGAGAGATAAAATATTTCCAGAATTAAAGGAAACCACAAAAGATATAAAATTTAATGATGAAGATGATATTTTAGACATACCAACATTTTTAAGAAAAGATAAAGATAATTTTTAAATATTAATTTATTTAATGAAAATAAGTAAAATTAAAATAAATGAGTTAAGCTTCTTTAAACCTATAAATTTTTATGAAAAATATAAAATACATTTACTATTTACTACAAGGAACGGTGGATTTAGTGAAGGTAATTTTAAGAGTTTAAACTTATCTTATCAAACAGGCGATAAATTTAATTTAGTTAAAAAGAATAGATTAAAAATTTTAAGTTTATTTAATCAAGAAGGAAATAAAGATTTATTTTCTTTAAATCAAATTCATAGTGACAATGTTGTAATTATAAATAATGATTTTTTAAATAATTTTTTAAGTTTTAATAATAACCTTCCTAACTATAATTCATATGAAGATTTTTATATTAATCCAAATTTAAATGAAATTTTAAAAGCAGATGCAGCTATAACTGAAATTCCTTTTATACCTTTAACAGTTATGGGGGCAGACTGTAATTTAATTTTAATTGCTGATATTAAAAAAAGGGTTATTGCAGCTGTTCATGCAGGTTGGAAAGGTGTCTTAAACCAAATTATTATAAAAACAATAAAAATTTTACAAAATGATTTTAATTCAAATTTAAAAGATGTTTTTATATTCATAGGTCCATCAATAAGAAAATGTTGTTTTAAAGTGAAGCAAGATATTTTTGATTTATTTTATTTTAAATTTAAAAAAAATTTAATTTTTAAAAAAACTATAGATGATGAAGAAAAAATTAATTATTATTTTATAGATTTAGTAAATTTAATAACAAAAGATTTATTGGATTTAGGAATACCCAAAAATAATATTTCAGATTTAAAGCTTTGCACATATTGTAATGAAGATTTGTTTTTTTCTTATCGCAGAAAAAAAGAAACTGGAAGACAAGCTGGAATTATAATGATTGAATGATAATTAAAAAATAAAAATTTATGCTGTTTTGTATAATTTTTACTAATTTGTATTAATTTATATTTATCAATTTAATTAATAAAATATATAATAAAGTTTTAGATAATCTAAATAGATTAAAATTAATAAATAAGATTAATGCTTAATATGAATAATAGTATGATTGGAAAAGAAAAAATTTTATCTAACATAAGTAAAATAAAAGAAGAAATAAATAATATTTGTAAAAAAATTTCAAGAAACCCATCTTCAATTAAAATTATAGCTGCAACCAAATATGCAAATGCAGAACAAATACAAATACTTGTTAATAATGGAATTAATAATTTAGGAGAAAATAAAGCTGATGATTTAGTTTATAAATCATCTATTGTAAAAGGCAACCCAATTTGGCATTTTATAGGGCATCTTCAAAGTAATAAAGTAAAAAAAGTTGTACCATTAGTAGAATACATACATTCAATTGATAATTTAAAAACTTTGGAAAAAATAAATAATTTTGCTGCTAGCATAAATAAAGTGCAAAAAGTATTAATTGAAGTAAATGTTTCAAATGAAGAAACAAAATTTGGAATAAAATTAGAAGAAGTTATAGATTTTATAGCCAATGCGTTAAAATATGGTAATATTAATATATGTGGATTAATGACAATGGCACCGTTAACAGATGATTATGATTTTATAAGAAATGTTTTTAAAAATTTAAGAATAAAGTTGGAAGAATCAAATAATTATTTTAAAAGTTTAAATTTAAATGTAAATTTGACTGAATTATCAATGGGAATGAGTAATGATTATTTATTAGCAATTCAGGAAGGTTCAACAATGGTTAGAATAGGCTCAGCTTTTTTTAAATAATTTTTTTAATTAAAGGAGAAATAATGCCAGGCTTTTTAAAAAAAACTTTATCATTTCTAGGTTTTATTGATGAAGAAAAAGAGGAAAACATTCCACAAAGATATAGTGATAATAGAAGAATTTCAAGAGCTATAAATGAAAGCAAAATGAAAGATGAAAGCAAATATGGCAATAAATTAAGTAAAATAAATGAAATTGAAAAAAATGAAATAATGCAAAACACACAAACAAGTTGGTTTAGAACGCAAAGAAAAATTTCAAAACTTGAAGAAGTTAAAGTAGAAAAGAAAACAAAAGTTTTTGTTATTGAACCAGATGGATATGAAGATTCTCAAACTATTGGAGATAAATTTAAAAGTGACATACCAGTTATAGTAAATTTGCAAAGCGAAAATCCCGAGATTGCTAAAAGAATAATTGATTTTTGCAGTGGTTTAACATATGCATTAAATGGAAGCATCGAAAAAGTAGCAGACAAAGTTTTTTTAATAACCCCTTATAATGTGGAAGTTAGTTCAAGTGAAAAAGAAATGCTAAGGGATAAGGGGCTATATGATAATTATTAATTATTAATTATTAATTAATTTAGTAATTAAATTTTAAAAAATAATGAATTTAAATAATAAATTTAATTTTTAAATTTTAAAATTGTTTTTAAATTAAATAAACAATTTATTTTTTTAATAAAGATAAAGAAAATAATTTTTAATTATTTAAAAAATGATAAAAGAAAAAAAATATATTTTAGGAATAATTGGATTTGGCAATATGGGGAGTGCACTTTTAAGTGGCATAATTAAATCCAACTTAATAAAAAATAAATTTATTGCGGTATTTGATAAAGATAATGAAAAAAATGAAAAAGCAAAATTATTATTTAATGTTAAATGCTTCGATAATTTAAAAGAATTAATTATAAACTCAAAATATATTTTAGTTGCTATAAAACCACAAAACATTAAAGATATTATAAGTGAATTAAAAAATTACTGTGATTTTGAAAATAATATAGTTTTAAGTATTGCTGCAGGAATAACAACAAATTTTTATGAAGAAAATATTGGACAAATTCCAATTATTAGAATTATGCCAAATACACCAGCAATTTATAATAAAGGCATATCAGCAATTTCTTTGGGTAAATTTGCTAAAAAAGAACATGAAGAATTTGCCTTACAATTAATGAGGAGTGTAGGAGAAACTATAGTAATTGAAGAAAAATTTCAAAATCTCGTAACAGCACTTTCAGGAAGTGGCCCAGCTTATTTTTTCTTAATTTGTAAAATAATGATTGATTTTGCAATCGAAAATGGTGTTAAAGAAGATATTGCAAAAAAATTAGTTTTTAATACTTTGATTGGATCAGGTGAAATTTTAATAAATTCAAATAAAACAATAGATGATTTAATAAAATCAGTTGCTTCACCAGGAGGAACTACTGAAGCTGCTTTAAAAAAATTTAAAGATTTAAATTTAAAAGAAATTTTATTTAATGCATTAAATTCAGCGCTTAATAGATCTTTTGAAATTGAAAAAAGTATTTTTTAAATATATATAAAATAAGAAATTTTTTAAAAATGGAGGAAACATGAATATAAACTCTGAATATATTCAAAAAAAGGAATTCCATACTGCTTTTAAGGGATATAGTATGGAAGAAGTTGATAAGTTTCTTGACATTTTAGCTGTTGAGTTTGATAGGATAAATAAAAAAAATAAAGAATTGCAGGATGCATTAGATCAATACAAATATGAAGGTAAAAAAGAACAAGAAGAAGATGTTAGCAAATTAGTTTCTGATGTTTTAATTTCAGCTCATAAAGTTGCTGATGAAATTAAAAGAAAGGCAGAAGAAGAAGCAAAAGAAATAATAGAAAATAAAAAAAATATTGAAAATAATGAATTAAGAGATTTATTAAAAGAAAAGAAAGCTATTGAAGAAAAAATAAAATATTTAATAAATTTTTATAACGAGTTTTTGGATGTTTTAAAAAATATTTTAAATGATTTTAATAAAAAAATTACAGGAATTGAAAAAGAAAGTAATATTATTGATTTAAAAGAAAAAGTTAAAGTTTTTGAACAGGAGCTAATAAATAATAAAGAAGCTGATAAATTTAAAGTTGATGAAAATTATGAAGAAAATATAAAAAATAATTATGAAAACAACGACCAATATAAAGAAAGTATTAAACCGGATTTATTAAATCCTGAAATTGAAAAAATTTCCGATAAGGAAAAAGAAATTAGAGAATTTATTGAAAAAGAAGAAAATAATAACATAGAAAAAGAAAAAAGTAATAAAGATTTTAAAACAGAAAATGATATTTTTGACAGTTATAATGAAGATAAAATAAGAAAAGAGAACAAAAAAATAGATATTGCTAACCCTGACATAATAAGTGAATTTTTTGGCGATAATGATGAAAGAAAATACTGATGTAATTAATTTTTTAGTAAAACCTAATTCTTCTGAAAATGAGATCGTGGGGCTTCATGATGAGTTTATTAAGATAAAAATTAATGCTACTCCTGAAAAAGGTAAAGCAAACCAAAGATTAATTGCTTATCTATCAGAAATACTTCAAATTTCAAAAAAAGATATCCAAATTATTTATGGAGAATTTTCAAATATAAAGAAAATAAAATTCAAAAATAAGTCAAAAGATGAAATATTTTCTATTCTAAAAAATAAAATAAAGACAACATAGATAGATAAAAAATTTATATATATAAATATCTAACTTTCATTTAATCCCGCTTGTTGCTTTAAAAAATATATATTTTAGATTTAATTATTTTTTAATATTTTTATTAATAACCCATTAATTGACCCATTAATATTAGTAAAT
>Ga0078972_1006813_pt1 | contig 26438 bp, 28 predicted proteins | sample YelNatPaOPGAMG01_FD_67568 | JGI IMG/M metagenome (GOLD analysis project Ga0078972, IMG submission 67568) | Hot spring thermophilic microbial communities from Obsidian Pool, Yellowstone National Park, USA - OP-RAMG-01 (SPADES assembly) (version 2) | ecosystem: Environmental > Aquatic > Thermal...
ACATTAATGGAAAGCATATAAATGGTTATTCGGAAAGCTTTCAAGAAACAAATATAAGAAAATTCTACACCATTTATCCGTAGAAGCGGGGCTAACGAAATTGAGGGTTAAGGTCGAATACATTGGGCACATTAAGGAGATAATCCGCAGCGGTAGAGAAGAGGAGCTAGAAATCGCTGAAGGCGCCTCGCTGGCAGATTTGCTTTCCATGCTTGCTGAAAAATATGGCGAGCCCTTCCGTAAAGCCGTCTATGAACCCGGCGGTTCAGACGTGAAACAAAGCTTTATCATCACGGTTAATGGCTACCTGCTAAACCAGCTTAGCGGCGGTGTGGAAACAAAGCTTAAGCATGGAGACCATGTAATCTTAATGTCGATTGTTAGTGGCGGCTAAAACTTAAGCCTTCCACCACTTTTAAAGCCTCAAAATTTATGGAACATTTTATAAGCCAAACAAGCAGCACATACTCTCTTCAAAAGGGTGAAAAGCCTTGAAAAGGGTAGACGCCCTAAAAAAGAAAGCCTTTGAGGAGAAGGGTTTTGACGGCTTTCTAATAGCAAACGAGGCGAACATGCTATATTTTGCTGGCTTCCCAGGAGCCACATGCCTTTTATTCCCAAGGGATGGCGAGAACATCCTTTATGTTTATGGCGTAAACTATGAGCAGGCGAAAGCCGAGGGCAAAGGTTTCCGCGTTGAGCTTGTTAGGCGTGATGAAAACTTGGCGGCGAAGGTTGCCGCCCAAGTAAAGGATTATGGAATAAGAAAGCTTGCTTTCGACGCATTGACCTTCGAAAATTATCGTGGTTTAGCAAAGTTTCTGCGGGGCAAGGCTAAACTTAAACCTCAAGGCAAGCTTGTTTGGGAGCTCCGTAAGGTTAAAGATGCTGAAGAAATTGAGCTTATGCGTAAGGCTGGAGAACTCACATGCGAAGGGATGAAAGCCGCTTATGAATTCATAAGGCCAGGGGTGCGCGAGTATGAGGTGGCAGCTGAAATAGAATATGCCATGCGAAGGAAGGGTTCTTGGGGGACAGCCTTCGACACTATAGTGGCTTCTGGTGTGCGCTCAGCCTATCCCCATGGAGGCTGCACGGATAGGGAGATCCACGAAGGCGACTTGGTTGTTGTGGATATAGGCGCCTCTTACCGCTATTACCGTTCAGACATGACGAGAACGCTGGTGGCTGGAAAGCCACTAGAAAAACAGAAACGCCTCTACGAAATAGTGAAAACAGCCCAGCAAAGTGCAGTCCAAGCAATAAAACCCAAGGTAAAGGCAAAGGACATAGATGCAAAAGCAAGAAAAGTCATTGAGGAGGCTGGATACGGCGAGCACTTCGTCCACAGCCTAGGGCATGGCGTAGGTTTAGAAGTGCATGAACCGCCAACCCTAAGCCAACAAAGCAAGGATAGGCTGGCAGTTGGCAATGTGGTGACCGTTGAGCCAGGCATATACATTGTAGGTTTTGGCGGAATCCGCATAGAGGACACCGTGCTTGTAAAGGAGCATGGTTCAGAAAAATTCACAGACGACTGGTACAATCTAGAAGCTGGGCGATGAGATAAACTTCTTTAAATATTATTGCAGTGTTAAACATTATGTTGGGCTGAGGGGTATGCTGGAAAGGGCGGCTGTCATAATAATTGACATGCTTAATGATTTTGTCACTGGCGACTTGAAGTGTGAAAGGGCTAAGAACATAATTCCGAATCTTAAGAGGCTTGTTGAGGCAGCCCGCAGGCACGGCATCCCAGTCATTTACAGTAATGATGCACACTATCCCAACGATTTTGAGGTTGTCCACCGCTGGGGAGCCCACGCCATAAAGGGCACTAAGGGCGCTGAGGTTATTCCGGAGCTTAAGCCGTCGGAGAAGGATTTTGTTGTAGAGAAGCGAACCTACAGCGGCTTTTATGAGACTGGCTTGGACCCGCTTCTAAGAAGCCTATACAACGGCGAAGGCGTAAAAACAGTGATTTTGGGCGGTTTACACACACATATTTGTGTTAGACATACTGCTGCAGACGCCTTCTTCAGAGGCTACAAAATAATTGTTGCAAAGGACGGCGTAGAAGCCTTTACACAAGAGGATCATGAGCAAGGCTTGCGTTATTTGGAGTATGTTTACAACGCAAAAATAATGACTGTTGACGAAATCATAGGGGAAATGGCGAAAAGCCGAAAGTAAAGGCAAAAGCCATGCATGGGAAGGCGGAAATAAGGCAAGCGGTGCAGAGGACCTTGCAACAGAATACGGGTTTAATTCGAGATGGAAGGAAAAGTTTAAAAGCAACATTGGAGATACGCATGGAAGGATGATGGGGAGAATGGTGGAGTTTTGATTTTCTCCCTTCTCTCCTTTCTCCCCTCTAAAAAGGCTCCACCATTCTCCCCAGAAATTTAGCACGTTTTGGCTTCTTATAGCTTATGGAAGAATCTTCTATTCGCCCTTGACCAGCAAAATTTAAAGCTGAAGCCCTTTAAAATGAGAGTTTGCCGTGGTTGGCTGGTGCGTGTATGGCGAAAATCCTTATTGTTTACGACTCCAAGACCGGGAACACTGAGAAGATGGCTTTCGCAGTGGCTGAAGGCGCAAAGCAGGTGGAAGGCGTCGAGGTAGCCGTAAAAAAGGTTGACCAAACAAGCCTTGAGGATTTGTTGGCTGCTGACGGCATCATAATGGGTTCTCCAACATATTATGGGCAAATGTCCGCTAAGCTTAAGGCTTTAATAGACGAGTCTGTGAAAATCCACGGCAAGCTTGAGGGTAAAGTGGGCGCAGCCTTCACAAGTTCTGGCGGAACAGCCACAGGGGCAGAAACAACACTGTTGTCCATATTAAAAGCCATGCTCATCCATGGAATGATAGTTCAGGGAAGAGCAGACGACAAGCATTATGGCGCGGCAGCCGTTGAAAAGCCAGACAAAGAGGAGCTAGAATACTGCCGCGAACTTGGGAAAAGAACAGCTGCCCTAGTTAAAAAGCTGAAAACTTAAATTTCACGTGGGCAAAGGTGGGCCCGGCCGGATTTGAACCGGCGACCAACAGGTTATGAGCCTGTCGCTCTAACCTAGCTGAGCTACGGGCCCTTAGGGCTTTCGGGAAAAAGGGTTTATCGAGAAAATATTTAGGGTTTTCGTTTTCGTTTTGTGATGGGTAGTAGTCTAGGATTGATTTTAAGGCTTCTTCACAGATTCTGCTTATGTTTAGCTTGCGTTTTCTTGCTTCCGTTATTAGTTTTGGCGGAAGGGTTATTCCAACCGTTTTTTTAGGAGTTTTCTTACGCCTTTTCACTCGAGTGATTTGGGCTGAACTACTCGAGTAATTTAGCGCTTGCATTTTTAGCCCTCTTTATGCTTTTTCATGTATTCGCGGATTGCGTCTGCTAGGGCTATGCTTACTTTTCTGCTTGTTCCATATTTTTCAACCACGAATAGAAGCCATTCTTTCCAGAGGGATGCGTCTATGTTTATGCTTGTTTTTTTAACTTTTTGAGGCATGCCTTTTCACCTCACTTTATTGTTAGGGGCTAGGAGTATTTAACTTTTACCGTTATACCACAAAGCTTAAATACTTTAACGGTATAATGGTATAGTGGTGAAAAAGATGGTTTGCGCAAGATGCCTCACAAGCATGGTGAAAATGAAAACGCCCTATGGAATCGTTTACGTATGCCCTCGTTGTGGGCTCCATCATAACCCATTTTAAACCCCCATTTTTTATGAAGTCCATGAAATTTTTGTGAAGTGAAAAAATTAGGGGGGCCCTTCATATTATCCGCTTCTAGAGGCCTATAAAACAACATTGTTTTGCGTTTTATCGCTTTTTCAGAGGCGATAATATTTTGTAGCTTGAAAGTCCTTAGGCCTTATAGGTATGCTTCAAACCATTTTTCTATGTATTAATAATGGAAAAGGAGCACTTTTTTGTCGCAAGAAACCCTTATATCCGCCACGACGTCTTCATATCTATAATGGATAAAATGGTGCAACTTACCATGCACCCGCGCATGGTAAGTGAAGGGGCTAGCGCGGAAGCGTCGATGAAGCCCAACACAGGTTACCCCTAGCCAACAAACTAGGGGTTAGAGACTTGCAGTCACTAAGTCTTAGTGGCCCATGCTATGGCTGTTCTCCAGGGCCATAGTGTGGTAATGAACTGGAGAAAAAAGAGCGAGGAGGTGCTACAAACATGAGTAAAAGAGTTGAAATGGAGCTTCCTGAGAAGCTCTATGAAAAAATAGTACGGCAAATCGAGGGGGGAGAATACGCAACTGTCAGCGAGTTCATAAGGGCTGCTATCAGAAAAATGCTCGAACAATAAATCACGCTAATAAAACAGGGGTGTGCGCGTCATATGCAAACCGCATCGGCGCAAGGCCTATCCAGCCCAAATAGAAATAAAACAGAAGTTGATTTAAAAAGTTTACGGATTCATGGATTGCTCCATCATGGCCTCTGCAGCGAAGAGTTTGAGCCTAGGTATGTAGGCACGGATTATTTCGAATTCTTTCATAAGCCATGCATTAACCGAGAATGGCATGGCTTAGCGGATATAACAGCGGTTCTAATTGACAACCAAGGGCGTATCATCTTTAACCTTAAATGCAGAGATTGCGGTGCAAAAGATGCCTTGAAAACTAGCCCTCAGCTTTTCAGAACAAACCGACTGAGCGAGAGTGAGGTTTTACAACTGTTTCATTTGAGCCCAAAGCTCAAAGCAAGATGTAGGAGGCATTACTGGGATGATTTTTAACGAGCTTCAAAGGCTTGAAATCGAAGCTATGGGGTTAGCAACGACTAAACAAGAGCTTGCAGAGAAGCTTCAGAATCTTTTGAGGCCTTTAACGGTTCAAGAGCTTGAGAGCATTTTGAATACTACGGTAAAGTTTGATGGGCCAACTAAGGTTATAACTTTCCTTAGTGGGTTGCTAACATACACGGATTGCGAACAAATCAACTTAGGTTTCCTTGCAGAATCCAGCACGGGCAAGTCGTACATTCCGTTGGAAATTAGCTGGTACTTTCCTAAAGAGGATGTCATAAAACTTGGCTATGCGTCGCCAACCGCTTTTTTCCATCAAATGGGGCAAATTGAGAGGGTTGAATCCTTTGATGGAACAAAATATGCTAAGGTTCACATAAACCTCGCTAACAAACTGTTGATTTTCTTAGATATGCCACATGCGGGGCTTTTGGAACGATTACGGCCTCTGCTTAGTCATGACGAAAGGGAGATAGAAAGCAGAATTACAGATAAGAACGAGAAGCATGGAATGCGCACTAAGATTGTTGTGGTTACAGGGTTTCCAACTGTTATGTTCTGCTCCGCAAATGAGGGCTTAAACGAGCAGGAAAAAACACGACTGTTAATATTGAGCCCAGAGAAAAGTCAAGAGAAACTATTAGCAGCGCTAATACTAAAGCTACTCAAAGAAAGCGATAGAGAGGCTTTTAACCAGTACATGGAAAGCGAGCCTTCAAGGGTTTTCTTACGGGCAAGGGTTGAAGCGATAAAAAGCGCTAGAATCAAACACATCATCATTCCAAACGATTTACGAGATAAAATAATGAAGAGGTTCATGGAGAAACGCAAGTGGCTGCAGCCGAGGCATCTTAGGGATGTTTCAAGGCTTTTGGCGTTGATTAAAGCTTTCGCCTTGTTAAACTACGCCCATAGGCAAAGGATTGGAGATGCAATAACTGTTAATGCTGAAGACGTGGAAGTGGGCTTCCAGCTTTACGAGGCAATAAGCGAGCCAAACGAGTTGGGAATAAGCCCAGAACAATATGAAATTTTCAAGGCTATGCAGAACGAGGATAAGGAAGGAAACGGCTTCAGCATCCTTGAATTCCAAAGGCTTTACATGAAAACCTTCCATAAACCATTGGGCTACGAGCGGGCTAAAATAATTCTAAAAGACTTGTGTGGTGCGGGCCTTCTAGCGGAGGTTCCAAATGAGAAAGACAAGCGTCAAAACAGATATGTGATAGTTGAGGGTGGGGTAAGCGGTGAGTACCCCACCCCTGAGACTCACATATCTCATGGAGAATCAGAAGCTTCCGATGGTGCTGTAAAGCCTTTAGGCTCTAGCGAGGCTGCTGAAAAGTGTGAATTGTGTGGGCTACGGGCTGTTGAATACAAAGTTTACTTTGGAGGGCAATGGCTTAAACGGTGCAGTCAATGCCTTGAACGAATGAAGGCTGAGGGCTTAAGGTTTCACTACTTGCCTTTAACGGAAGGTGAAACCAATGAAGCTTGAAGTTGTTCAAGGCAAAAAGGGCCCAAAGGATAAAGTTGTGCTAGTAACTGCTAACCGTGAGCCTTTGAAAATCGAGCATTTACTTTGGATTCTCCAGCAATGGTTTGAGTCGGAAGATGCTTGTTATCCAATTAGCGAGGGCTACGAGGGGCGGGCTATGCTACTTAAGGCAATTATAGACATTTATAGTGGCCACAAGATTGAAACCGTGCTTAAACGTTATTTCCTCAAGCCTTCCCGTGACGGTTACACTTTAAATGTAAACCATGAAGGAGGTGAAAACAGCCATGTTCAAAAGAACAACAACAAAAATCAAGCCCTCTGAGCTACAGTTAGCGATTATGCGCGGGCTTAACCATCAAAGCATGGATTCAGAGGCCCCTCAAGAAGCTTCCGAAAAGCCTCTTGAAGCCCAAAAAACAGAGGAAACAGAGATTCCAGACGAGCTCAAGCCCCTAGCTCAGAAATGGCGTGAAAACTTGAGGCTAATGGCTAATGCAAGGTTTACGCCGGCCATAATGGTGAACGAGCAAGCCTTTTACGTGCTTCAGAACCTTCCGCCAAACTTTGACAACAAAACAAGCATTACAACTATAACCGTTAGGGCTCTTGGTGAAGACATGCGAATCTATGAGATTACACAGAGAATCCATATGAACAAATACGGCCTCGTTAAAATGTTGGGGCATGAAATAAAACTCATTGAGAAACCAACGGATGGCATAACTGCAGATATCGTGATGCAAATCGTTAAGGCTGTAGCAGAGGGCTCCAATCCAATACCCCTTGAATTTGGCCTAAAATAGCGAAAAGGAGGTGATAACTTGCGATATATTGAAGTTATCTATGGGCCCACAGAAGATAAACATGCCATGCTAATTTACGGTGGCGACGTGTGGGTTGAGCTTCAACCGCGAAAGTGGATTCGGTTTTGCGATTTACCCTCAACACATCCAGCGGTTCAGCTTATGGCTAAAGGCGGCCTTCAAGCAGCCATATTCATTGACGGAAACGGACAGCAAATAACACGACTAAATGCATACAACGAGCAGCATAGGGCCCTTGCAGCCAAAGAAGGCTTGTTCATAAACGTGCCATACAGCGAAGATAAGAAGGCACTACTCGAACAAACTATTCAGAAAGTGCTGGATGAACTCGAGCAAGCAGTACAGCTTAAGGAATTGAAAATTTTGGCTGATAGCATCGAGAAACGCCTCAAAAAACTTGAAGAAACGGAAAGAAGCCAAGAAAAACAAGCCCTTTGGGACAGCACAGTAAACGAAACCCTAAGCCTTACCGAGGCCCTAGAGAAGGCTGTAGAACTTTCCAACATGATTTTCCCAACAAAATATGAGCAATGGGCCTTCCAGCAATCGATTAAACAAGCGAAACATGAAGCAATCATTGAGAGTTTATCCGAGCAAAGTATTCTAGCGAACCCAGAACTGTTAAAACAATTACGCCAAAAACTACTAGCGGAAAACTAGCAAAACAAGGGCCTCACCTTAATCCCCTCCCCCTCTTTTTTGGAATGGCTTCTGAAAAGCGAATAAAACGCTAAAGAATGTTGTTTATAGCCCTTTCAGGCTTAATAAAACGAGCATACGCCCTAATTTTTGCATACCCCATAGGGGGGTAGCCCCATTGAAAAGCCCATTAAAAGCTTCTTTCTCCAAAAACAGTTTAAAACAGCCCCCTCTCCGCAAAGTTTCTATTAGAGTTTAATGTTGAAACTTGCAATTTTTAACATTCCACTCATTGGAATTTTTAGGCCTATTTTTTAGGCTTAAATTCAAGGCTAAGAATAAAAAAGAGGTAACTGAAGCGATTTTAAAGCCCTTTCTGGATTTCCATTAATCCCTTGAAAACCCTTTCTTTCAAATCGCCTATCAAAGCAGGGTTGAAATAGTTTCGCATAAACACGCTTCCGCTTATCCTTCCCTGAAGGAAATCTATTTCAGCGGAGCTAAGCCATTTAGTCATAACAGTAGCGTAATATTCCCTAATATCTGGAAAACGACACTTCAAACCTTTCCTTTTAATCCAATTCCAAACTTTGAAAATTGTTAGCTTCTCCTCTCTGCTTACCGCTTCAACAAGCCTTCTAGGAATGAAGCTTACAAAAGCCTTTTTGGTTCTACGTATAAACAAGCCTTTAAACTTGTAATGCTCTAAAGCTTCATTTTCCTCATTGTAATAATCACTTAGCCTTCCAGCTTTGGCTAACTCAATAATCAAGTTGTAGCTGTTCACAGCTTCCTCAAGCCTTAAACCGCTAAACACCATGAAATCCATGAACACGCTTAGCTTAGGCATTTCAGCCTTCACTTGTTTAACCCATTCCAGAACATTCCCATTTCTCTCCACGTTAATTATTCTTGAAAGAAGCAAATCCTCAGCCTTCACGTTTTTCCATTTCAAGCCATAAGCCTTAACTAAACCTTGAAACCGCTCATAAACTCCCAAATATTTCGCTAAACTTGAAAGAGAACACATTACAAGGTTCAGCTTACTTTCCGACATAAATTGAAGCTCTGAAAAATCACCTTGAAACAAGCAATAGGCATACTTCCTAGCTGTTCTAACCTTATCTCTCACGTATCTTTTTGAACCGTGAGAAGCCTCAAGAAACCGCCTGAAACCACTCCAATCAACATTAACAAAGTGGTTATGAGCCTGTCGCTCTAACCTAGCTGAGCTACGGGCCCCACGGTTGATAGAATTTGTTGCGCCATTATGAAAGTTTTACGGTTAAAAGATGATTTTGCACGAGAATCCTTTTTAGGAATTTGCAGCTGGAATATTTGTTGCTGACGCTTTTCCACATCTATTGAGCTTTGCAAAGCTTAGAGAGGTGCGTGGGTTCAAATGGGCGCTGAGGATAAACTTAGAGTTGAGCGGGCCTTAACAGATATGATGAAGGAAGCCTTAAGAGCCTTTCATAGGAGACTCCTCGTTGTTTGCGGCGAAAATGCCTCAGAAGTTTTGGCTTATGTCGTTTTGAGGCATCATGTGCTTAGGGGCGGCGGCGAAGAAAAAGTTGTTTTTGTGCATAGCGATGAGGAAGGTGAAGCAAAAGCCTTCAAAGAGTTGGTTGAGAAGCTTGAGGGAACGGCGTATCCAATGGCTAATGTTAGGCACCACACTTTTGAGGATACACACAGAATTATGGGGACAACCAACGACGTCCTAATCCTCGACATGAGCGCTGGAGCCAGACCAAACGATTTGGGACGCCTGATAGAAACCGTTCGGGGCGGAGGACTGGCGGCGCTTTACAATCTCGACTTGAAGGCTGAAAAACCATGGCGCACAAGCATCCATTATAAGCTGGCTTCCCCGCCATACAGCATGCAGGACTTGAAAAACAGGTTTGAAAGACTTTTTGTGAGGAAGATTCTCGAAGACCCCAGCGTCTGGATTCTTGAAAACTGGAAAATTGTCAAGGGAAACCTCCTAAACCCGCCGAAAATTGTTAGAGAGAAGCCCATTCCACCGAAGAGAAGCAAAATCCCCCAGCCAATTTTTGGGCAAGTGCTGACTCGGGAGCAGATGGAAGCCCTACGGGCTTTCGAGTTGCTTGCCAGCAAGAAGAGGGGTATAATGGTTTTGACATCCAACCGTGGGAGGGGAAAATCCGCCCTTCTGGGACTTGGAGCAGCCGCTCTCATGTACCTAGGTTTTGAAAAGATAATTGTCACGGCTCCCGCTTGCGAGGAAACCCAAACGGTTTTTGAGATGGCTGAGAAGGGGCTTTCATCAATAGGCGAACGGGTTAGAAGCGAACGCATAAACGACTTAACCTACCGGCTGACATGCAAGCGCGGAGTTTTGGAGTTTATTCCGCCATACAAGACTTTGGGAGAAAACGCCGACGCGATCTTGGTTGACGAAGCTGGGGGAATCCACGTTTCGCTCCTATTCCAAATAGCGGAAAAATTTCCAAAGGCTGTTTTCGCCTCAACGGTGCATGGCTACGAAGGCGCCGGAAGAGGCTTCTCCTTAAGATTCCTAAAAACCATTGAGAGGCTTGAAGATGTTAAGCCCTACATTATTGAGCTTAAAGAACCAATAAGATACGCCCCAGAAGACCCCGTTGAAAAGTGGCTTTATGAGACACTGCTTCTAAACGCAGAGCCAGCAGAACTGGAAGGCGAACAAATAAGCCTTGAGGAATGCGTCTACGCTGAGCCAAACCTAGACTTGTGGTTTGACAAGGACGAAGAGCACCTCCGCCAGTTTGTAGGCATATACGTTCTCGCCCACTATAGGAATAGACCAGACGACCTGCTAATTCTTGGGGATGCACCCCACCACTCGGCAAGGGCGGTTTTTTCGCGTTCAGGCAAGGTTCTTGTGGCTTTGCAGGTTGACGAAGAAGGAAGAATGAGCGATGAGCTTGTGGAGCAAGTTTTAACAGGCAAGCCTCCATCGGGACATCTTATCCCATCCTGCATTGTGAAGTATAATCCACACCATAGGGATTTTTCAAAGCTTAGGGGTTTGAGAGTTGTTAGGATTGCAACCCATCCCGAGCTTATGCGCAAAGGTTTGGGAAGCCTAGCCCTAAAAAGGCTTTGCGAGGAAGCCGCCCAAGAAGGTTTTGAATGGGTTGGGGCAAGTTTTGGGGCAAACCCTGAGCTTGTGGACTTCTGGCTTAAAAACGGGTTCATGCCGGTGCACATAAGTCCAATGAGGAATGTGGCTTCCGGAGAGTTCAGCGTCATAGTCGTCAAACCATTAAATAAGCAGGTGGAAAGCACCATCAGAGAAATTCATAGGGAGTTTAAGCTTAGGCTTGTGGAGGCTCTTCCAGACACCTATTTTAACCTTGAACCTAAAGTGGCTGCAAGGCTTCTTAAAAAGCAGGTTTGGACAAGCATGGAAACCTTAAACTTGTCCCAGTCCCAGAGGGGACGTCTCCTTCAGTATGCTGATGGAAACCTCGCCTACGAGGGGGCATGCGACGCAGTTAAACAGCTTTTGAAGCATCATTTTATGTGCTCTGGCGAAGCCAGAATGGACTTGGATGTTGACTTGGAAGCCAAGCTTATAGCGAGATGCCTCCAAGCCCGCTCCTGGGGACATGTCATGAAAGCCTTCAAAACCCAGTCATCCAGCCTAAAGGCTGAAGCGCGCGCCAACATAGCCAAAATGGTTAAGTTTTACAGTGTTTGAGGCGTCAGCATCAAAACAATTTTAAGGACGCTGCACCGCTAATTTAGAACTATGGAAGGCTTTGGCTTTAAAGCTCCGGAACTCAAAGTTTTCACAATGCCAACATGCTCAAGTTGCCCAGCAGCAAAGCAAATAGCCATTGAAGTCGCTAAAAAACTTGGTTTGCCGTACCGCGAAGTTAACATGAACACCCAGGAAGGCTTGGTTGAGGGACTCGCCCACCAAATCATGAGTACCCCAAGCATAGTTTTGGGCGACGAAGTCATAGTTGTCGGACGCCTCATCTCCAAGGAAAGACTTGAAGAAGAAGTCCGGAAAAGATTGGAGAAGTGGCGTGCCAGAGCCTCTTCGGAAAAAAGAGATGAAAACTTTGGAAGATGTTAAAAGGGCTGTGACGGTTTTCAACTATGCTGAGAAGATTAAAACAAGCCTTATCATGGCTTCAAGCCTCCTAGAGCTTCTGGGCGGAATAAAAGACGAAGCGGAAATCGCCGGCGCGGAAAAATTGTTGGTGGCTTATCTCAACGCCCTAATAGTTGAGGTAAATATTGCAGCTAACGCTTCGCAAATTGAGGGTTTTAGGGATATAGCCTCAAAACTCCAAAAGGCTGCAGAACAGGTGAGACTGCACAACTACACAATTGTCCAGAGGTTTATTTCAGAAGCCATCTCCATGGCTGTGACCCATGGAAACTGGGCGGCGCAAACCCTTAAAGAGAAAAACCTAATCTAGCCCGTGTCCTGCCCAGCCTTTATTCTTTCAAAATGGAATAGATATTCTTGGGCATAGCCAGCATAAACGCCAAAATACCTCCGTCCAAAAAGGCTAAGCTTCTCATAATCCGCCCTAGTCAACGATTTTTTAAGCGAAATTTTCTCGATGAATTCTCTCTCAAAATGGTTTGCGTAATGCCTCACTATCACGCGTTTCATCCAGACATCCACTGGAAAAGCCTCAAACTTTTCTAGGGAGAAAAGTGCCACGCAATCCGCTACTTTTGGGCCTACGCCCTTCAAAGCCAAAAGCCTTTCTCTGGCTTCCTCATAGCCCCTCTTTTTCAACTCTTCAATTTCAATCTCGCCATCGGCAACTTTTTTGGCAGCCTCAGCCACATATTTGGCTCTGTAGCCCAAACCACACTCAGCTAGCTGTTCTAGGCTTGCCTTAGCAAGTTTTTCTGCTGTTGGAAAAGTGTAAAGCGCATAGCCGTCCAACACTGTTTTTTCTCCGAACCTTCTTGAAAGGTTGTTGAGCATCCTCTTTATGGCTGGAATGTTCTTGTAGGTGGCACATATGTAGGAGATGAGACACTCCCAAGGGTCTTGGCGTATAATCCTTAAACCCTTAAGGGCTTTAACAGCCTCCCCAATATGATTGTCTTTTGTGATTTGGGAAAGAATTGTTGGCAAGTTGTCGCCTAATCCAAAATAGGTTTTCACAAGGCTGGGGTTGGCATTTTCAAATTCGAGTATGTTGCCAGTCTGCCTAATCTTCAAGGGCGCATCTCTAACTATGCCGTACCACCAGTCGCCAACTTTCTCCCATCTGAAGGCTTGACCACAACATAGCGTCAAATCCAAGCTGAAAGGCTGGGACGGCTCCAAAACAATCTTTAATGGCATCTCACTTCACACAGCATTTACGCCCTTATTCCTCGTCTATAAACATGTCCGGAGTAGGCCTTTCCTGCGGTAGCCCCTTCCTCTCGCGTATTCGCCTAATAACTTCTGAGGCTATGTTTTCAGGAACCCTTTCCCAATGGTCGAAGGTGCACTGCCAAAAGGCATGCCCAGAGGTGGCTGAACGCATCTCAGCCGACAAGCCGAAGGTCTCAGCAACGGGAATATAGCCAGTAATCATTGTTAGGACGCCCTTATGCTCCGAAGCCAAAATCTTTCCCCGCTTTCGCGTTATTATGCTTGTGCATTCCCCAACCCACTGGGCTGGAACAGAAACCCCAATCTTATAGACGGGTTCAAGAAGCACCGGCTTAGCCGTCAAAAAAGAGCCAAAAATTGCACGACGAATAGCCGGCATAATTTGGGCTGGTCCCCGGTGAACTGGGTCCTCGTGAAGCTGGGCATCTATAAGCTTAACTTTAACTCCGCGGAGGGGCTCTTCGCATAGTGGTCCAGCCTTGCAAGCCCATCTAAAACCAGCGATTATCATTTCTCTTGCTTCCCGAAGATATTGGACGCCTTTGGTGGCGTCTACGAATATGTTGCGGTGCTCGTCTATAGCCCAAACACTCCGAGCCTCCTCAGCAGGCCATCCAGCCTCCTTGAAAAGTATATTGCCAATCTGCTTTCTTCCCATCTCCTCGGCTATTTCGCCAGCCTCTATTAGGTTTACGACCTTCTCCTCTAAGGGCTCAACCTGAACCCAGAACCTGTTATGCTTGTTGGGGCTTTTAGCCATGGCCACCACGCCTTTTCCAGCAACACCTTCCCTATAGACAACTATCGGTGGGGAGGTTATGATTTCCAGTCCGCCGCCATAATCCCTTAAGAATTTGACGGCAATTTCGAGGTGGAGCTCACCCATTCCACTCAGTAAATATTCGCCAGTCTCCTTGTTAATGGTGGTTACAAGGTTTGGGTCTTCGATGGAAAGCCTGTTCATGGCATCCACTAGACGCGGCAGGTCCTTCGGGTGTTTAGGCTCAAGGGCTATGGTTATGACTGGTTCTGAAACATATTTTATGCGTTCAAAGGGAACCATGACGTCTTTGTGGGCAAAGTCCACAAGGGTTTCCCCAGCCCGTGCCAAATCCAAACCCAAAAGTGCCGCAATGTTTCCAGCAGTTATCTTATCCACAACTTCTCTAAAGGCGCCCATATACATGGAAACCTGTTGTATACGGTAGTCTTTGCGGGCTCCAACTAAATAGACTTGGCCGCCTTCCTTAACCGAGCCTGAAAAGATCCTTCCAGTTGCCACCAAACCAGCGTGGGGATCCATCTGAGCCATTATTATACACATAACTGTTGGACCGTTGTCGTCGCAGTTGAGCATGGCTTGCCCAACTTCAGACTGCAAGTCACCCTTCCATATTCTTGGCAGCCTATACTTCTGGGCTTCCACAGGGTTTGGAATGTTTTTCACAACCATGTCTAGGATGGCGTTGTGAAGCGGAATCAAATCCGCAAGTTTCTGGTGCTCGCCCCGCATGTAAGCCTCTATTATGTCGCTGAATTTGACGCCCTTTTCCTGGGCGATTTTTAGGGTGAAGCCCCAACGGTGCAGCGCCGAACCAAAAGCCACAGTCTCCTTCTGCGGGTCAACCTTCCACTTATCTTTGAAATCTGGCTCGCCGTAAAGCTCTATCAAATTGTTAAAGTCTCTGATAATCCTCAAAAACTTGTCCTGAATCTCGCTTGGGGTAAGCCTCAACTCCTTTATCAAACGGTCAACCTTATTAATGAATAAAACTGGTCGCACCCTCTCTTCTAGGGCTTGCCTTGTAACAGTTTCTGTTTGAACCATAACCTCCTCTACAGCGTCGACAACAACCACTGCGCCGTCAATAGCCCTCAAAGCCCTCGTAACCTTACCAGTGAAGTCCACATGCCCTGGCGTGTCAATCAAGTTTATGATGTAGGGACGTCCTCCAGTCTCGTGCAAGAGCGAAATGTTAGCCGTCTTGATGGTGATTCCGCGTTTCTGCTCCTCCTCCAAATAGTCCAGCGCCCGAGCCTCTCCAGCTATTTTCGGCGAAAGCAAGCCTGCCTCAGCCAAAAGAGAGTCCGTCATAGTTGTTTTTCCATGGTCTATGTGGGCTATTATGCCAATGTTGCGGATATCCTCCTTCCTATGCATAAGCCTTAGAATCTCCGCGGTCTGCCTAAACTTTGGCAAGTGTAGAATCACCAAGCGCTGGCTTTTCCCAATTTTATAAGTCAAAAGACAAGGTTTTCCGTAACCTTAAAAGTCTTATGGGTTACGTGCAAAAAGTTAATATGGTTCATTTTTCATTTGCATGTAGCCCAACTCAGCAAGAGGATAACAATGTTTGCTGGAAACTATGCAAACAACTTCCAGTTTTCAAACTTCTGGTTAGTGTGGGGTATGTATAACCATGGGACGTTATAGGCAGATAGAGGAAATAGTTAAACTGATGAATAACACCGAGAGGATAAGAAACACAAGCATAATAGCCCACGTAGACCATGGAAAGACTACGCTTTCAGACAGCCTATTGGCAGCTGCCGGCATAATTAGCGAGCAAGTCGCCGGGCAGAAGCTTTTCCTAGACTCTTGGGAGCTTGAACAGAAGAGGCAGATGACAGTTTTCGCCTCCAACATAAGCCTAGTTCACACCTTTAAGGGCGTTGACTACCTCATAAACCTCATAGATACGCCTGGACACATAGACTTCAGCGGAAATGTAACAAGAAGCCTACGGGCTGTTGACGGCGCCCTAGTGGTGGTTGACGCCGTTGAAGGTCCCATGACCCAGACCGAAACCGTTTTAATGCAAGCCCTCCGCGAAAGGGTAAAACCAATACTGTTCATAAATAAGGTTGATCGTCTAATCCGAGAGTTAAAGCTCACACCAGAAGAGATTCAGAAGAAATTTGCAAGAATAATCACTAGGATAAACAGCATCATTGAGAAATACGCGCCTCCGGAGCATAAGAAGGACTGGCAAGTTAAAGTTGAGGACGGACGTGTTGCTTTTGGCTCTGCACTTCATAAGTGGGGTTTAAACCTGCCCCATATGAAGGCTAAGGGCGTAACCTTCAAAGACATTATTGAGGCTTATACTGGCGAGCCAGAGGAAATCGGGCGGAAGGTTGAAGCCCTAAGCAAACGCATACCCGTATACGAGCCAGTGCTGGACATGTTCTGCGAGCACCTTCCAAGCCCGTTGGAGGCCCAGCCCTACAGGCAGAGCCAAATCTGGCCGGGTGACCCAAACAGCCCAGTTGGCAAGGCCATGGCTAAAGTTGACCCTAACGGTCCGCTTTTGATGTGTATAACCTTCATTGAGGTTGACCCCCACAGTGGTGTTGTCGCCATTGGCAGGGTTTTCAGCGGCACTGTGGAGAAGGGCAAAACCGTCCGCCTTGTAACAAGCCGTCAGAAGGGGAGCATACAGCAGGTTTACATGAGCATGGCAACAGACAGAGTCATAGTGGAAAAGATTCCAGCTGGAAACATTGCGGCACTTTCTGGTTTGCCATCCATCCACGTTGGCGAAACAATAGCGGAAGAAGGCGTGGAAACAGCGCCCTTTGAAGCTTTAAAGTATGTTTCAGACCCTGTTGTTACGGTGGCTGTTGAGCCAGAAGATGTTAAAGACTTGCCGCTTTTCGACAAGGTTATTCATAAGCTGACGCTTGAGGACCCGAACCTCCACTTTAAGATAGACAAGGAAAGCGGGCAGTACCTTCTAAGCGGGATGGGTGAACTCCACTTGGAGGTTACGGCTTACCGTATGCAAGAAGCTGGCTTGAAGGTTAGGATGAGCAAGCCCATTGTGATTTACCGTGAAACCATAAGCCGCGACTATAAGGGTCCACCCGTTATGGGGAAGAGCCCCAACAAGCATAACAGGCTTTGGGTAACCGTTGAAAGGCTCCAGCCAGAAGTTATAGAGGCCATTAAGACTGGCAAGATTAATGAGATGCAAAGCCGTGATGAACGCCAGAAAATCCTAATGAAGGAGTTCGGCTGGTCCACTGAAGATGCCAGAAACGTAATCGCCATCGAAGGCACAAACGTGCTGGTTAACAGGATTAAGGGTAGGCAATACGTTGAAGAAGTCCTAGACCATGTTAGGTCAGGCTTCAGAGACGCTGTCACCACAGGCGTTTTGGCGAAAGAACCCATGTACGGGCTTAAAGTAAACCTTGAAGACATTCTAATCCACGAGGACCCAGTCCACCGAGGACCAGCCCAAATTCTACCCATGACATGGCGACCAATTTGGGGCGCCTTCCTCCTAAGCGAGCCAAAACTTCTAGAGCCAATCCTAAGCTTCGAATGCAAGGTTCCCAACGACTTCGTCAGCCCAGTCATAACGCTTTTGCAGAAGCGACGAGGAAAAATCTTAGACATGATTAACGAGGAAGACATGGTTATTGTTAAGGCTGAACTTCCGGTGGCAGAATCCTTCGGAATAGCCGACGAGCTTCGCTCTTCAACGCAGGGCAGAGCCTTCTGGGCAACCCAGTTCAGCCGATGGGCACCAGTGCCAGAATCAATGCAGGCAGAAGTCATAAGACAGATACGCGAAAGAAAGGGCTTGCCGCCAACGCCGCCTAGACCAGAAGAGTTCTGCGAAGAAGAATAAACATCCCATTTTCCTTCTCAAACTTCTTTTTAGCATATTCTTTTAAATGCTAGCCTTAGCCATGTCTAATGTGAAAATGGGAACTGAAAGCCTACGGGTTCCTCTTGCAGGTCTCCTTGAAGAGCCCTTTGCCTCGATATTGTGCTATCCAAAACCTAGCAAAGCTGAGCTGGAAAAACGCCTAAAAGAGCTGGAAAAATTGAGTGTTACAACGTTGGAATTTTGCGGAGAAAAACAAGTTTCTAACGTGAAGGTTTTGGGCAAAGGATGCGTCGGCATAGTCGTAAAAGCTTGCATGAAAAATGGCGAGGCTGTTGCCTTAAAAATCAGAAGGGTGGATGCTGACCGTGCCATGATGCTGCATGAGGCTGAAATGTTGAAGGTAGCTAATTCTGTTGGTGTTGGACCACGTTTTTTGGGCGTTAGTGGGAACTTTCTTGTCATGCAGTTTGTTGAGGGCGATTTGCTTCCAGAATGGCTGGAAAAGTGCCGAAGCAAAACACGCCTTAGAAAAGTTTTGAGGGAAATCTTGGAGCAGTGTTGGCGTCTTGACAAGATTGGCTTGGACCATGGCGAGTTGAGCCACGCCCCAAAACACATAATTGTGAATAGCCATGGAAAGCCCTTCATAGTGGACTTTGAAACTGCAAGCCAGAACCGCAAACCCTCAAACGTGACGTCTATTGCGCAGTTTCTCTTCATAAGCGGCACAGTAGCCCAAAAAATAGCCCAAAAACTTGGTGAAAAAGATAAAGATGCGGTTATTGCGGCTTTGAGGCGTTATAAGGCTGATGGAAGCCGTCAAAACTTTGAGGCACTGGTATCTGTTTTTGGTCTCTAAGCGACATAGTCAATTTTAGGCTTTGTATTGGCATTTCGCCCGCTTTTTCCATCATCAACCAATTCAAGTTTTAACTCGTTCAAGAGCTGGGTTAAGTCCAGCCAAGTCTCAACTTGAAGTTGTCTGGCAACCCTCCTCTTCTCATAAAGAAGTGGAATGAAATCGATGAACAGCCAGCCGTAGGATTCAGCCAAAGGGTTTTCTCTCCCTTCTCGCCCTTTCTCCAATTGAAGGAAAAGTGCTAACCATTTTATAACTATGTATGGAAGAATCTTCTATTGGAAAGGCTTATGGACAGTTTTAATGGTCGTGTTGAAAAGGTTTAAAACTGGCTTTCCATGAATTTAGCCACGGTGTTCCAATGGTTATAAGAAGAGAGGAAATGCAGGAAATAGCCAAAAAATACAAAGAACCAGTCGGGCTGAATTTGGGCTCCCACTCGGCTCTGGATGCTTGGCAGGGACAACGCAACTACGGCTTAAGAAGCATAATTTACACAACGCCTGGAAGAGCCCGCATATACCTCCAAAACCCCATGGTTGGAAAGCCAGACGAGCCAGTGGAGGATTTGCCAAGCCTTGTTAGGCGGGACATCCGCGTTGTAAACGACCCGAAGGACATAAAGAAGAACGGCGACTGGAAAAGCGTAATCCTCATTCTCGATAAGTACTCGGACATTGTTAAGTATGTGGATGAGCTTGTGGATTTGGAGTGTTTGCAGATTCCGAATAGGGCTTTTTCTGTTTATGTGGGCGGAGACGAGTACTGCAGCGTGATTGAAAACCAGTTTGCCGTCCCAATTGTTGGCTCAAGAACCCTCCTAAAAATCGAGAACAGAGGCGAAATTGAAAAGGACTACTACTGGTTTGCAGAGCAAGCTGGAATTCCCTATCCTAAATCCTACAAGTTTGAGGTTCGGAAGGGCGGAATACGGTTCAAGGAGTTTATTGATGAGCCGATGCTTTTGAAGGCTGAACATGCTTACAGAAAATTCGAAAGAGAATTCATTTTCGCGGCGGACTCGAAAGATTTGGAGGAGAAGGTTGAAAAAGAGGTTAAGACTGGAAACCTAAACGAGGAGTCCCTTCGAAACGCACGCGTGGAGCAAATTGTTCTCGGTCCCCACGCCAACTTTAACTTCTTCTTCTCGCCATTAGATGCCAAAAGCGACTGGGGTGACGTGGACGACTGGTTCTCAAAGCTTTACAACGTAACCATCGAAGAAGCTAGAACATGCCTAGCCAACCAGTTCCTATCCATAGATGAGCGAAGAGAAACCATACTAGACGGTTTGAAGAGGCTCCCATTAGAGGTTCAGCAAAAGCTGAAGAGGGTTCCATCCTTTGAGGTGACCGCCCACGCCATGCTAAGCCTAAGAGAATCCCTCCTAAAAGATGTGCAACGCTACGCAGACCGCTTCCTACTGGCATGCAGAGAACACGAACCGCCGGGAATAATTGGCGCATGGTGCTTGCAGACGCTAATCACATGGGACCGCATATCAAAATACGAGCTAAAACCAACAATAAAACTGGATTACACAAGCGGTGTGGAAGCAAAAACAGCTGCAGATTATGGCTTATACGACGTGCCAGAAGCCCGAGACCCATACATGCACATACCAGTAACGCAGGATGTTGCCTTACGCCACGGTGGAGGAACAAACGTTCACATGGGCATAGGCTCCCAATACGCCAACGCCAAATACAAAAAGCCCATGAGCACAGGAGACCGCATAGCCCTAGAAATTAGGCGGGCATGGAAAACAAAACAACTCCACGAAATAGTAACATAATTTGCTTGCAATTGACAGGATAGCGTTTGAAGACCATGAGTTCGGCAAACTATACTTCATCGGCTTCAGAGATGAAATGAAGGGGTTTAGGGGCTAAATAAAAGGCTTTAGTGGTGAACTGAAAGGTTTTGGAAGCGAGTTAAAAGGATTTAGAGAAGATACAAATAGAAATTTAGGAAGATGGCAGAAATATATGGAGACATATCAGAGGAGTTGAAAGAGTTTAACTTTAAATATGCATTACAGAGAATATAAATAGATGAAATATGCTGATTATCGATGGTATTAAGTACAAGCCTTGGACACCTAAAGATGAAGAGAAAGAATTTCATCCTATGGTAAGAGAACATTCAAAAGAGATATTCGGTGAAGACTCTATTTATTTTGACATTAAGCACAAGCTTTCATCTAAGTCGGGGATTGCTGCAATTCCAGACGCCTATGTGATTACTCTTTCTAAGCCTTATAAATGGTATATTGTTGAAAATGAATTATCCTCACACCCCGTATACTCTCACATAGTTCCACAAATATCAAAATTTGTAGACGCCATTGAAGAATTGGAAACTCAGAGGGACATCAGAGACATTTTAGACAAAGAGATAAACGAAGACATAGTCTCAAAGGCAATCATCGAAAAGAAGACAGGACAAGACCCCTATCGTTTCTTAACTGAATTACTGTCAAAACCGCCAAGAATAGCACTCATAATTGATAAGATTACGCCAGAAGTGGAAAAAGCAAGTAAAAGCTTGAAGAAATTAGCTGACACGGAAATCATAGAGTTTCAGACTTTTGTTAGAGAAGATGCTCCGAATGTTCATGCTCATTTATTTGAACCACTTTACGTTGTTGAAGAGATTTCTGAAAAAGGTACGAAGGAGAAGAAAGAAAGTTGGGAAAAGAGGCTGAGATGGGTTGATGATAATATAAAAGATATTGTGAACGTATTGACTAATCGCATACTACAACTTGGAGAAATCACACATAAACCTAGCGGAGAAGATTATTGCTTCTATAAGGGAGCACCAAGCACGAAGTCTATTTTTGCGGCTTTTATGCTTAGAAAAAAGGCTCTTAAAGTTGGTATAAGAACTGACCCAAAGACATTTAAAGACCCCAAGAAATGGACTGGAGATAAAATATACAAACCATGGTTCTTCAGACAAGGACAAGAAAGAGCATTCAAAATAACTGATAAGAATCAAATAGACTACGCAATGGAACTGATAAAACAGTCTTATGAGATTAGTGGTGAGACAAAAAAGAACCGAGGTTAAAGCATACATTCCAAGATTTCTTCTTTTCTTAGTAATCAATTTTTATATTCTTCATATTTTTGCAATGTCTGCGAGTTTTGGGACTTCAAACATCTTTCCCCCGTCATCTCATTGGCTGCTGCGATGTAAAACCCCCTTCGCCATACAGTTTTCGCCAAAATTTAGGGTTCCGCAAAAACTCCTTAACCCTTTCAAGCTCTCCTTTGCAAAGCAAATCCGCCTTATTAATTTGTGATACATTTAAAACGCATGTTTAAAGGCATAACATTTAAAAGCTAAAGTTCTCGCCTTTGGTGTCAAAAGGAGGCATAAATGTGAAGCGGAAAACCGCGATAATGGTTGTGGAACTAGTTGACGAAGCTAACGAAGAAAAAGACGACTTTGTCGAAAAACAGCTTATTGAGTGGTTCCAAGAAGACGCCGTAACAATGCCTTGGGTTAAAGAACTAAAAAGCATAACAATCAAAGAAGAACAATAAATTAAAACATTAAGCAAGCCTGAATTCCTGTTTCTCCACAAAAACTAGGGCTGTCCAATTTTGCAGTTCCCACCAGCCAACAAAATTGACACATGCAGCCGCGATCAGCAGACTTGCATCTTGGAGAAAACCTAGAGGGGAGGGGGTATCTAATTTAGGAGCTGCGGCACTGTTATTTTCTAGTGCAAAACTGGGGCAAATGTGGTGTTTTATGGGTTAGAAAAAGGAGGGTGGGTTAGCTTTTCTTGTTTTAGCGTGCTTTTGCATTCTTGGCATAGGGTTTCTCCCGCCTCGGTTCTTTCAAAAATTCTGCCACAACGGTGGCATAGGGCGGCGTCAAAACCAAGCCTTGAAAGTTTAAGAGCGAGGGCCACCTTCAAGAGGAAAAGGTTGGCTTTCAAAAAGGTTTCCCCCTCGGGTGGACCTTTGTTCTAGAAGAATTCTATATATAAAATTAACGCAAAAACAAGTTAAACTTAGCGCAAAAACAAAAATTTTAACAGAAAAGTGATAAAAATTCTACATTTTTAGGCTTTAGAATTGTTAGAAGGCGCGGCAGCCATGTTGTTTTGAAGCATAAACCTATACTAGGACGCTCCTCATTATTTCTGCAAGTTTTGGAACTTCAAACATCTTTTTCCCTGTCATCTCGTTGGCTGCTGCCATGTACATTTGGCTTATCAGCGTTTTCAGTTTTGGCTCCAGTTTTGGCGGTTTCGCTTTAACGAGGGTTCTCCAGTCTTTTACGCCTTGTTCTACGGCTTTCCGTTTAGCCTCTTCCACCTCTTTCGCCCACTCTGTCTGCCGATAGTATATGCGGGCTATTTCCTTGCTTACATGAAATCCTTGATATGTGAATCTGCACTCGTCCAGCGTGCCAACCACGTCTGCCACCATAAGCTTCCTTTCCTCGTCGAAGGCTAACTCTATTTTCCCATCCTCGTTTACCAAGTTGGCTTTTGCTGCAATCTCCGTAATTGTCTCATCAACTTTTAGGAGTACTGCTCTAATCTCTTCAATTTCGCTGTCTGTTAAACCCGTCAACTGTTGGGCTTCCCGCCACGTCAAGTAGCGGTCGCTCTCCTCAAACTTCGTGCTTACATCGAAAATTGGTTTTGCAAGCCTCTCGCCGGGTTTTGGGTAATGGTCTAAGCCCAAATCTTCAAGCGTCACCAAGCCTTGTTCAAGTCTTTTGAAGACTGATGAGCCTTCTGGCAAGCCGTTGCGGTAAATAATCTCCAATGGTATTAGGAAGTTCCTTAGTTTTGGCGTGTAAAAGCTATAATCGTATTTTAGTTTGCCGCCTTCCACGTAGGCTTTTGGCTTGTAAACGTTTACTAGGTGGAACTCCATGATGTTTGTTGGCTTCTCTAACTCGTCGAAACGTACAACCTTGCCCTTTTCGTTCACTAGCCCCCGATAGTGGGTTCTTATGCCCTTCTCCTCAAGCCTTTCAAAGCAGTAAGCCCCCATTAGGCATAGGGATGCGCCTTTCCCTTCAATGTGGTCTGGCATTTCCCCCCAGTCGAAAACTGAGTAGCGGTCTGAAAAGTGGAATCTGCCAACACCCATCCGCGTTTTCGTCGGCTTCTTCACCACTTCCAAGTCTTTAACGCTACCCATACGCCACACGCCACCATACACACTGTTTTCAAACTTTCAACTTTTTAACGAACTCGTCCGCCTTAACAATTTCCTCCTTTTTTGCTTTCTGGTAGTCCTTCACTCGTTCCTCAAGCACCTTATCCTTCAATGCGAAAATTTTCGCCGCAGCCAAGGCTGCACCTTCAGGCTCAATAGTTACAACAGAGCCTATGCCGCTGGGCACCCTAAGCGATGAAAAAATGTCCACGCCGGCGAACTTCTCCGAGTACGGCGGACAAGCAATAACTGGTTTTGTAGTGTGGGCGTCCACAAAAGCGCTTAGGGCGTTAGACCTCCCAGCCACAGTTATATAAACAACATTTTCACCCTCATACTCCTTGAGGATTTCAAGAACCTTCTCCGGAGTTTTGTGGGCAGAACCCACTCGAAACTCAAACTCTAAACCAAAGACCTTCAAATGCTTGGCTATTTCCTTGGCGAATTCCAAATCCCTTTCAGAACCCATAATTATGACAACTTTTCCCGCCATTTTCGCCATCCTCTTCCACCTTACACGCCCCTAAATAGCCCATAGTGGCTAATTAAATTTTTAAGCCACCCCGTTCACGCTTTAATTTTGAGGTGAAGCCTCCCGATGGCACATGAAAAGAGGCGTAAGAAAAGCATAATAGACGAGCTTTTCGGAGGCTCACTTTTTGACGAGATAGATGAGCTTTTCAAAGAGCTCCCAGAAGACGAAATTGCCAGCGGCTACTCAATAAGTGTAACCCAAACACCAAAAGGGACAAAAGTCAAGGCGAAGGTTGGAAAAGATGTTGATGTAAACATGCTTAGGAAAAGGCTTCAGCAGCAGTATCCCGGGGCGCAAATAGAAATTGAAGGGGGCAAACAGGAACCACTCATAAGGGAGATTTCCACAAGACCAGTACGCGAAGAAGACGAAAACAGGCAGCGACGTTGAGCTATGCTAGGTTAGGTCTCCGCAAACACATTTAACCTCATAAAGCATTGTTAATAGTTCATCGAAGCCTTCCCCGGTTTTTGCTGAAACCAGCGGAATCCTCTGGGCAGGGATGACTTTACATAAAATCCTCAGAATAGGCGTGTAAATGTCGGCTAAAACTCCCCTAGCCTTAACATTTTTAGCCAAAATTTTTGGGTTCTGCAAATACTCCTTAAAACTTCTAAGTTCACACTCGTCCAGCAAATCCACTTTATTCACAACCATTATGGTGTTTATTCCAAGCCTATACGATGTGGCAAGCGAATAAAGGTAGGCTGCTGGAAGATCATCAACACCAATAGTGGCGTCGATGATGAAGATGCCTACAGGATTCTCCAGCTGACCAACAATTTTTGGACCAGAAGCGTGGAAGGCGAAGATTTCAAGTTGCCCGGGTGTGTCAATAAGCACAAAATCTCCATCAAACACCGGAATCGTTGTTTCACTAAGCAGTTCCATAGCCCTCAACATAGCGCCATTTGGTCCTAAACCTTCACTGTGCATTATACTCTCAACAGTAAACCTCTCTCTAACATTAAAATCGCATTTGTAAGGCAGAGACAAACATCCGGGGTCAAGATTTAAAAATCTAACAGAGTAGCCCTCCCTCAACAGATATTTGCCAAAACTTCCCGTAAGTAGGCTCTTGCCACAGCCAGCACAGCCTAAAATAACAACGTTCATAAGAAAACACCACGTTATAAACGCTTAAAATTTGCTTTTCAACTTTATTGCCCTAATCTAGACTAAAAACTTCGTAAAAGGCTTTAATAGCTACCTTCAGAAGCTTTATCGATTTTTCTTTCCTAGAAAAATGTTGCCTAAAGCTTAATAGATAAAAAGAGAGGATGAGGCTATTGAAGCCCCTTCTTAGTGATTTCCTTCACTATACCAGCGGCTATGGTTGTGCCCATGTCTCTTACGGCGAACCTTCCAAGCTCTGAAAACTCTGAGTAGGTTTCTATGGCTATTGGGCGCAGTGGCTCCATTCGCACGAGTGCGGCGTCCCCGGTCTTTAGGAAGGACGGTTTCTCCTCGACAACCTGTCCTGTGCGCGGGTCAATCTTCCTTATCAGTTCTGTGAATCTGCATGCCATCTGCCCGGTGTGGTAGTGGAGGACTGGCGTGTAGCCGGCGGCTATGGCTGTTGGGTGGTATATGACGATTATTTGTCCTATGAACTCCCTTGCCACCGTTGGCGGGTTGTTGACGTGCCCGCAGACGTCGCCTCGGCGTATGTCTGTTTTCGCTATGCCCCTAACGTTGAAGCCTATGTTGTCGCCTGGTTCAGCTCTAGGAATCCTTGTGTGGTGCATCTCTATTGACTTAACTTCGCCCTGCTTGTTGGCCGGCATAAATATGACCATGTCGCCTTCTTTGAGGACTCCTGTTTCAACCCTGCCAACTGGGACTGTTCCTACACCTGTTATGCTATAAACATCCTGTATCGGAATTCGCAGAGGCTTGTCCAGTGGTTTTGGCGGAACCTCAAAGGTGTCCAATGCCTCAAGCAGTGTTGGTCCCTTGTACCATGGCATTTTGTCGCTGGGCTTAACGAGGTTGTCTCCTGTCCACCCGGAGGTTGGCACAAATGGAATCTTTTCAACCTTGTAACCAACCATCTTTAGCATTCTTGCAACTTCATTCTTAACCTCGTTGTAGCGTTCCTCGCTCCAGTTAACTGTAGGGT
>Ga0078972_1006815_pt1 | contig 26434 bp, 30 predicted proteins | sample YelNatPaOPGAMG01_FD_67568 | JGI IMG/M metagenome (GOLD analysis project Ga0078972, IMG submission 67568) | Hot spring thermophilic microbial communities from Obsidian Pool, Yellowstone National Park, USA - OP-RAMG-01 (SPADES assembly) (version 2) | ecosystem: Environmental > Aquatic > Thermal...
TGCAACATAGATGGTGTTGTTGCAATGATAATGGCTCTTGATGTTTAAATTCCTCTTTGGCAGATTGCAACCTGAAAAATATAATATCAGGGAGATTGCTTTTGATAGAGTTTAAATTCCTCTTTGGCAGATTGCAACAAGCACAGAGCCGAGGCACTCCGAGGCCTACTATGTTGGTTTAAATTCCTCTTTGGCAGATTGCAACCGCAAAAATTTTATAATAAAATCAAGGGGTCTGTCAAATTTTTTCCTTATTTTTGCGTCAAACCTCCAGCGATGAAACCCCTTGTGTATCAATCTGCCAGTCCCCCAAATTTTCAAAGAACATTTTTCGTTGGGTCAGGTAAATCAGTTATAAGTTTTCTATTTATTTTAACACCATCAGGAATTGTATAAAAAATGACACTATCCTTATCCTTTTCAATCACTTTTAATATTTCTGCTTCCATCTTCGCAAGTTTTCCTTCTGTCAATTCTCCTTCAAAAACAGATTTCTGGATATGAGTTAAATATTTCCGTCCTATTTTTCTTACTTTGTTCAATCTTTTCTGTCCCTTTTTCTCATCTGTTAGGTCTATATCATAAATAAATATTACCTGCATTTACCACCACACTTTTAACGGTTGATATTTTTTCTCTCCAAGTATATGCCTTATTAATTTATAAAGTTCAAGTTTAATCAATGTTTTATATTTCACCTTTTTCTTTAATTTTCTATGAACAATAGTCGTTTCCAATATTTTATCATAATTTTCAACAAAAATCTTCCTCCCCTCTTCTTTTAAATAAATACCCTCAAGTGCCTCTTCAAAATTTTCTTCTTTTATTTCCTTTAAATTTATAAGTTTGAAAACTAATCTATCAGATAAAACCGGCTTAAAAATTTCGGAAATATCAAGTGAGAGGGAAAATCTTCTTTCGGATGGTTCATGTAAAAAACTGATTGCTGGATTTAATGGAGTCAGATAAATTTCTTTTAAAATTGTGGTATAAACAAGCGAATTTCCAAAAGATATCATTGCATTTAATGGATTTTCTGGTGGCATTTTTGTTCTTTCTTCAAATTTCCAGTTTGTTATTCTTTCAAAAGTTCCATAATAAATTTTTCTTACATGTGCCTCTATACTCATTAATTCATTTATTGATTTTACATTTTTTATTTTATTCTGATACTCCTCAATCATTTCAATTTCCTTTTTGAAAATTTCTCTTTTTTCTATATTCCTTTTTATGTTATGAATTGCTCCATCCACAATTAAGGAAGCAATCTCAAGTCGTTTTTCATTATTTAAATATACCTCTGCCTGTTTTACAGTTAAATCACCTGAAATTAAAGTTTCTCTTGGATAAAAACTCCCTGAATAAAATCCATAATAATTGAAAATATGAAGGCAGATTCCATATCTTGAAATGAAATTTAAAAATTTATTATTAAAATGGACTTCGCCAAAAACATAAATTTGCTCAATATTTTCAACAGGAATAAATTTTTTCTCTCCATTTGAAACTTCAAATAATATGCTATTGCCTTCTCTTTTCAAAACACCATTTGAAAATATATAGTATGTCTTCATATGTAACAAAACTGGTAATAAGCACAATTTTTACAGTAAGGTTTATTTATAACATCTGGAGGTTTCTCAAGTTTTTCAATCTCTTCAATTTTCCCAAGTGCTTCCTCTATTTTTATTTTATCACTCTCTGTAAGTTCCACATCAATTTTCTTTAACAGTTTTGGATAATGGATAATTCCTTTTTTACACTCAATACCCAGTTTTTGAAGTTGATAGATATAAAATTTTGTTTGCCAGATATGTGCCTCTTCAAGTTTTTTTGATTTTTTAACTTCATTTACAATTATTTCACTTCCAATCTTAATAAAATCAATTTTAAAACTTTGCATTTCTATTTCTTTAAACTTTTCCCTTTTAAAATATGTCTCACTTATCACTTTACCAATTTCCACAAAATCAGAAAACCTTTCAAGTTCAATTCCATGAGAAAAAAGCCATAATTTCCTTTTACAGACAATATAATATGCAACTTCAGTCCCTGTTATATAAATCTCGTCCATTTTTTACTCATTTTAAATCACAGAAATTCAGAACCTTTTTGTAAAACATAAATTCCTGAACAATAATTTTCAAGTTTTCCTTTCATTTTTTCATTTTCAATTCGGTCTTTTATTTTTCTCCATAAATTTTCAAGTTCATATTCTTTATGTTCCCACATATTTTCATTTATCACATATTCAGCAATTATATTTTTCTTAAACCAGAGATAGTTTATATTTTCCTCATCATTTATTTTTTTCACAAGTTCATCAATTTTTTCTTCCTTTATCACAGGTATTGTATAAATTTTTCTGAATAATTCGTGTGCTTCTTCCATATTTTCAGAGACATAACCAGAATTAAGAATCCTCAAAGTGTTATAGAATTTCTGTAAATAATCTGAAAATTTCGCATTCAGTGGATTATAAACTTCTTCAACATATTTATTTTTTTCTGGCTCCTTAAAATCAAAAGATTTTTTGTCACAATTTTTAACTCCATCCAAAATTTTTTTAAGTATTTTTTCATATGCTTTCTTTTCGTCTCTCTTCTTTTTTTCTTCTGAATTTTTTTCGGATATCTTTTTTATGTCTTCCAGTAAATCATTAAATCCGCAAAGTTTCCCAAGCGTTAAAATTAAAATCTCTTTTTCATAGACATGCCCTTTACCAGATTCAAAATATTCCCTCTTATCTTCTTTATGTCTAAAAAACACCAACACATTTGCTTCTTTATCTTTATAAAAATCTTCATATTTAAACTCCTTATCAGTCCCTTTAACATTTCCTGTCATCAAATCAACTCTCCTCATTATCCTTCCCATTCTTTGAATTAAAGAATCAACCGGTGCAATTTCAGTAAACAAATAATCAGCATCTATATCAAGTGAGGCCTCTACAACCTGTGTAGCAACAAGGATTTTAGGGGCTTTTTCTTCTTCTGTTTTTGGATTTTGAAAAAGGCCTTTAATTTTTATAATTTTTTTCCTTTGTTCTATTTTATTTTTAATTTCGCACTCAAGTTCAATTTCTTTTTTCTTTTTTTCATCGTCTAATATTTCAATTTTTATTTTCTGGGAAGAAGTATCAAGATTTATTTTTTGCCCAAAAATTTCTATTTCTTTTTTCTCTCCCTCCACCTCGTATATTCCACCACAAATAATTAATTCTCTCTTTTTTCTTTCATTTAAAGTAAATTTTGAATGTAGTTTCATAAGAATCCCGTTAAACTTTTCGTTTTTAATTTTTTCATAAATTTTTTCTGCCTTCTCAACAGTATTTAAAACAACAAGAACTCTTTTGCCTTCATTTGCTTTTTCAATAATTTCTTTTATATTTTCTTCGTCTTCAATATCCTTTTCTCTTAATTCAACCTTATGCCTTGTTATATCTTTTATTTTTATCGTATCTTCACCATTTATTTTCCCTTCATATAAATCTCTTGTATATTCTACTTTCACCTTTCTATTTTCTAATTCCTTTCTTACAAACTCTGGTAATGTGGCAGTCATAAGCAAAAATTTCCCTCCAAGAGAAATAATATCCTCAATCATTTTTACAATAATTGCACATGCTTCTGGATTGTATGACTGAACCTCATCAATTATTAGTTTTGAATAACCAATAGTTGCATAAATTTTTTCATAACCAGGATATTTTAAAGCAGAAGGGAAAATTTGGTCTCCTGTTGAGATATTTACTGGTAAGGAAAAATGTTTTGAAATTTCAATAATTTTTGGAATTTCTCCATCCCAGTTTGTATCCCTTGAAGTTTCCCATTTATCAATAATATACAAATCAGCATCTGAATGTAAAAGTCCTACATTTCCACTTATAAATGGGTTTTCTTCATTAATTATATTCTCATTAAAATAACTGCAAGCCCTTTCAAATATCTGATTTGTTGCAACTCTCAGAGGAAGTGTATAAAAAAACTTTTCACCTTCTGCCCACAAAAAAGCAAATTCTGTTTTTCCAATACCAGTTGGTGCAATCAAAATAATATTTTTGTCTTTGAAATCAGAAAATTCTTTTTGCCAGAATTTTTCACCAAACTTTTCTTCAAATTTTTGTCTTAAATTAATTTCAAAGAACTCTTTTTCTATTTCAAAATCTTCATTTTCTTCCTCACAAAAAGATGAAAAATGGTCAATTCGCATTAAAAAACCAGAAAGAAAAATCCACAAATTTAAATCTATTTTAAAACTTATCTGCATTCTCAATCTTTCAGGAAGAAAATAAAGAGTATAAGGAGGAATTATGCCAGCACTTGTTAAATTGCCACCACTTTTTATATGTTGGGCCAGATTTTTATCAAAAATTATTAAATCTTCTGCTTTTGTACCATCTATCTGAAAACCTTCAAAATGTGTCTTTAATATTTTTTCTAATCTTTCTCCATTTTTATTTTCAAGCAAAGTATTACAGGTATCAATCAAATTCTTATTTAAATGGAGTAAATATTCCTTTTCATCCTTTTTCCAGTGGTGAAAAGCAATAGAAGAAAGGAAAGTTGAAAAAAGGGATTCCTTATTGTGGCATATTTCCTTTACTTTATCTTTGTTAATAAAAAATAATGAAAGAATATTGTGTCTTATGTCTCTATTCAAAAGTCTTTTTAATTCATTATAATATTCTTTATTTCCCAGATTTTTTTGAAATTCAGGAGAAACTTTACCAAGGTCGTGAAAAAAGCAAGCATATTTAAGTAATCTGAATAATTCATTTGGGGTTATATTTTCTAATTTCTCCGGCAACCTGTGGTGAACTTTTTCATAAAATGCTTCAAGATTATTTAATAAATCTGTAATATGCTTTTTTAAAGTAATTTCTCTTCCATTTTTTTGTTTTTTTGCCCAAATTGTCATTTTAACCCTCCGGATAAATCATTTTTGCAAAAAATAAAGGAATATTTTCTTTTTCATCAAAAATAAATTCAAAAGGTTTCCCAAAATATAATGGAAAAGAGCCACCCTCAAAAAGTTTAACAGGGATATATTCAAAAACCCTAATTTCTTCAATAATTTTATAAAAAGAGGTAATTAAGTGATAACTCCCCTGTGTTTTTTCAAAAAATTCCTTATAATTTTCGCATTTTAAACTTTGATCCAGATATTTTTCTCCTCTTTCAGGGTCAACTAACCAAAAAAAATTGTAATTCTTCAATTTTCCATAAATTGGTTTTCTCTCTTCTTTTAACTCTATAATTTCTATCCCTTCCAACATAACAAAATCCTTAACTTCCTCTTTATTTTCTTTCTTTTGAGAAGATGGATCTCCAAACATAATCAAGTCCTCTGCCCTTCCAAGATGAATGGGATATTTTCTCCCTTCAGGATTTTTAAAAGATTTTTCTATATCTTCGAGAAACTTTTCATTTTCATGTTTTATATAAATCAACAGATAAACATTCTCTAAAACATCTATTCTTGTAGGAATTTGACCACCTGGATGTTCTGGAATCTGGTCAATAATTCTATTTTCGGGGTACCTAAATCTTTCATTATGGGAATCTTTATTTAATGTCCTGAGCCATACATATTCCCTGTTTAAATATTCGTATCTTCCATAAATAGCAAGAGCAAGTCCATTTTTAAGTTGTTCAAATTTTTCGTCCTCCTGATTTTCTATCCCCAAAAAATTGCAGAGTAGTCCAATAATCGTTGAGTATGGAGGTATAGGATATGTATGCCTTCTTGCAAAAGTAAAAGGTATTCTATAATGTGCAGTTGGCTGAAAAATTTTTAATTTAAGAACTTTCATTTTTCTCCTTGAATTTCATAAAAGTTTCCATTAAGTTTCTATTTAAAATTTTTTCAAATTCTTTTAACCATTTCAAAATATATTTTTCATCAATTTTTTTGTTTTTAATTAAAATGATTTTCAGATCTCCCATATCCCTTTCTCTTCCGCTTATAATTTTGTAAATAATAAGGTCTTCCACAGAAATATAGTTCACATAAGTATTCCCAATCTTTATTTTATTCACCCTTTTTAATGCTTCTTTTTCATATTCTGAAAATGAAAAAATCAAATCAACCCTGAATCCTGTTTTTTCATCAAGAAGGGGTAGAACCATTGTTTCCTTTACAAATTTATATGGTTCTTTAGGTAAAATTTTCAGATTTAGATTTTGAACAATATTCAATACATCCCGATATTTATCTATATTAGCTCCAATAGTTATATCTATATCTTTTGTTAATCTTGGTTCACCATAAATCAACACTGCCTGTCCTCCAATAATCATATAGGCAATTCTATACTTCTCAAATTCTTTTGCTATTTTTTCTATTAGATTTTTTAATTCCATTTATTGCACTTGCATATTTTATATCGTTTTCTATATCTTTCTTCCAGTCGTTTTGAGAAAATCTTTTCATTTCTTTTGCAAATCTAAATAATTCTTCAAAAATACGCAAATTTTTCTCTATATTAATCATTTCATTTTCTAACAATTCCTTTTCAAATTTTTCAAGCAATTTCCTGTTTTTAATCATATTCTGGTAAACTCCTTTATAAAAAATTTTTTTATTGTCTCCCACTTAATTTTTTTTAAGAGTGGTATTTCAGGTTCATTTTCTGCATCTTCAAAATAAGTAAGTGCTTTTTTTATTATAATTTCCTCATATTTTCCAAATTTTTTAACAAAAAATTTCATCGCTTCATCACTTTTAATTTTTAATTTTTTCATAATAAAATAAACATCTACAAAATCTTTTCTACTTCCCCGCAAAATAATAGCATTCATTTTCATACAGAGTATATCTTCTAAACTTGCCAATTTTAATGAATTTAGATATGTGAATGGTTTTAGTAAAGGATAGGGATAAGAGAAAAAAGAAACATTTACCTCTTTTATTTTTGCATGAATTGTATCTTTTGAAATTGTTTTTGTTGCTTCCGGTGAAAAATACTGGATAAAATCTCTTAAGTCAATTTTCTCCTGAGTAAAAAAATCAAGGTCAATAGAATATCTATGTTTTAAATAATAATACAAAGCAGTTCCACCAGCAAGATAAAAATTACCTTTCTCTATAACTGGAAAGAGAATATCAACCACTTCTTTGTGTTCTTTTAAAAGTTCTTTTACTCTTAATTCCATAACATAATCTCCAGAAATTTAAAGATTGTTTTGACAGAAGATTTTCATATTTTTTAAGGAAATCTTTAATTTTTTCTTTCCCTATTTCCTTTTCAAGTTCTTTAACCTGTATTTTATTTCCAATTTCAAGAACCCTCGCAATAACAAAAGGAGAATCAGGTTTTTTTAATACAGAATCCCATTTATAATCCCAGAATAATTCCTTAAGAATTTCAGGATTTTTGTCCTTCATCTTTTATTCCACATTCTTTAAGAAATTTATCCCAGTTTTTTTCTATATCAATTTCTCCTTCTTCATAATTTATCTTTATTCCATCTGCCCAGATATAAACTTTTCCATTTTTATCAAGATCAAGCCAGCTATTTTTGAGGCAATTTGAAATACCTTTAACTTTGTAAGACTTACTTTTTTCAATTTCTTCTATCTCAATATAAGGATGAAAAATAGGGGATGGAATTTTAACAGGAGCACCAATTATGAATAAAGGAATTATGGTATTCGCTTCACCAGAAGATTGGGCATAAAAGCCATTCTTTATAACGGTTAAAAGTTTTTCTATCCTTTTTTTCTTTTCGGTATCTGAAACTTCAAAGATAACTTTAAATTTATTGCCTGCTTCTTCAATTTTAATTGACGAACCATTTACCTCATATTTTTTACCTTTTTCCTTTTCCTCAACATTTTCTATCACTTTCTGTAAACCAACTTCAATTGTTAATTCTCTTTTGTCTTCATTATATACGGGGTCTTTTGAAACACTAAAAGTATAAAAATCACCTTCTTCCTCAAATTCTTTCACTTCAATGTTAGGTTTTTTTTCTTTTTTCTCTTTCGCTTCTTCAGATGATTCTCTCTCAGCATCACTCTTTCCAGAAACAAGGTAATTATTTTTAAATTTCAAGGAAGTGGTTTCCTCTTTTTTCTTTTTTTCGCTTGGTTCCATTAAGTCTTTTGAAACTTTTAAATTTCTTCCCTCAATGAAGATTTCTTTTTCTTTTATTTTATAAACTACATTTCCTTCTTCATCCTCTTTTCTTTCAACATCTTTAAGAATTGCATGCTTAGGTGTTTGTAGCGTTAGAATTAATCTCTTTTTGGTACGGTCATAAGAAAATCCTTCTACTATCCACTCATCCCTTCCAAATCTCTCAGTATCAATTGTAAAACTTAATTTGTAAAGGGATAGATGTTCTTCTTTGTTAAAAGGATTTGGTGTGGCATCTTCTCCCTGTTTTATAGCCCTATTTACCAAATCGTGATTGCAGTAAAAAGCCATATCACCGTTCCATTCAGTTAAACCGATTGCTTTTGTTATACCTACAGGTGCTTTTCTGGTAATTGACATCTGTTTTCCAATTGTATACATATATCCAAAGGCATCAAGTTCTGGAGAGGTAAGAATATCATCTTGGGTAATATCAAATTGGACTACATCTCTTTGCTGTGTAAGTGTAACTTTTGCTTCCTTCCAGCCAAAAGCTTTGTTTAAGGTTGAAAAGAGATAATGTCTTATTGCGGTTTTGCCGATAAAACTTACTGTTTTTCCGCCTTTTTGTAGCTTCTTAATAGAAAGAATATTCCCGCCAACCTTTTCGTCTCTATTTAATGCAGAACCTTCAAAAATGATTGTTAATGTTATGTTTTTCATTGTTCACCTCCTGTTTCTTCCTTACCTAAAATTGGGGCAAGGAATGAAAATATCAATGTTTTAAAATATTTCTCATTTTCCGGTTTAAATGCCTCAACAAGTTCATTGGGGAATTTTTGTTCATTTGCTTTAAAACATCTCAAAAGCATGTAAAAAACATTGTCTTTATTTCCAAGACGGACCTGCTCAAGGAGACGAAAGGCAATATCATTGATAGATTTAGCAAGGTTGCCCTTTATCCCTTCACCCTCTTTTTTTATTCTCCATACTAAAGAATCAATTTTTCCTTCCATATTTACCTCCCTGTCTTCTCTAAAATCTTTATATAAAGTTCAGGCAAAATTTTTGATGCCTTTTGGAGATGATCCAAATTCTTATATTTTACAAAGTACTTTGTTATTGGGTCATTGTCAGGAATTTTCTCCCTATTTTTCAGCTTTAGAATTGCCTTTAAAACAAAATAATTTGCCTTTTCAAGTTCAGAAAATTTTCCTTGTAAAATTAAATCAAATATTTTTTCCTCACCAATCCTTTCAATTAAAGATGCAACTTCATAATCAAGCAAAATATTAGTTATATCCTGTGGAAGGTCAAAATAGTCAATCATACCTTGTTTTTTAATTATCACTTCAATATTCATCATTGTCCAGGCACCAAGTAATGCCCTTCTTTTTATCGCCCATTGCAGAAGGGAAGAACCAAGAATTTTTCTTATTTCATATTCCTTTGATTTTTGTAAGATTTCCTGAACAAAGTTATTCAGATCCCAAATTAATTTAAAATTTGGCGCATTTATAAATATCTCACCTTCGAAGGTTTTTATAAACGCCAGATGATTAAAAATAACCAAATAAGAGCATAAATGACAAATTGGGATAGATGAATTTAGATTCCAAAAAGAATTTGGCACCTCAGTTAATGCTGCACCTAAACCCGCAAAATGTATTCCTTGAAATTTTTCCCTTTGCTCCATAAAGGCAGAAAAATCCCCCTTAAATTTACTCGCCATATTTTTTATTAAGTTTTGAGGAATAAAATAACCTTCACACCAACTGCAGTGTTTAATGCGATTTTTATTTACCTCTTGTAGATTTTTAATATAATAATTTTTAAAGAAATCTTTCTGCTTTGCCTGGATGTAGTTAGGATATCTTCTATTTTTACCCCAGATAGAAAAATTTTCCTTCAAAACTTCTTCATGATATTTAAAAATCCCATCATAACTCTCCGTGATAGCGGATTTAGCTATTGAAATACAATAATTGACTTCAAAATTTACTCTATTAATCTCCAGCACCTTCAACAATCCCACAACCCCAGCGTTGTAAAGCCAGTTGGAGGGATACAAGGTGATTTTTGTTTCAGCCATATTCTACTCTTTCTTAACTATTTCCAGCATTCCAAATCCCTGCCCGGTGCGAATTCCCAGACCATAGTCATAGACAAACTGGAGAATTTCTGGTGTGCCCTCAAGTTTAAAAATTCCTCTAAATCCACGGACATACCCACCATAATGCTGAACAATTGTTTCCTTTATAAATGAACCATCGGGTAGTGATAATTTTATTGGATGGATGCCGGCTTTTTTAGCAAGAAACTGATAACGACTATTCGTCCTTTGTGCAAGACATTCATTAAATTTTTCCAGATTATCCGTAGGTATTATATACCATTTCTGGAAATCATCTGGAGGAGAACTTGGGTCATTTAGAACTGTAACACCCAGCGTTTTAAAAATGGCGCTGGTAGAATTTATTTTTAAATAAGGCATTAACTTTATATCTTTTATATACAGGTTTGCTTTATTGAATACTATGCAATCATTTTTCTTTAATTCAAGTATACCATTATAAAAACTTGTTACAATGACTGGGTCACCACTTGAAAATTGTAATGATATTACCTTCCCACTCTGGATTTCTTTATCAATATTAAACTCCTCTCCAAGATAGACAGAGAATGTGTATGGTTTGTATTCTTTCTTACTTAACTGTTTATCTAAAATTCCAACTTTTTCAAATGCCGATTTTAAAAGAGAAATAAAATGGCGGCGATATTCTTTACTTAAAATTAAGTTTTTTTCTGCCTCAAAGGTAACTTTAAGTCTCATAATTTCCCCTATTAAGTTTATTTTACAATTCAATTATACACAACTTAATATACAAGTCAAGTAAAAAATACACTTGACCTGCATCAATCTTATTATATAATATATTGTGAATTTTTATAAGAAAGGCACAATTAGTAATGGGGATGTGATGGGAAGAGGCGCCGAATAAATTTCTGTGCCTCAATGTCCAGGAAAAATGGCCTGGTCCAGGAAAAAGGATTTTCTGCCAATTTGTAGGAGACTGTGGCATCGCTGATTTGCCAATCGAAGAGCCGATAGAGAAGTGTAATATAATAAAACAGCGCAGGTATGGCAAAAGGCTTATTATAATCCTTGACCGGAAGATAAAGAAGAGATGCTGGTTTGTCTTCTTGAAGAAGGAATACGAGAAAAAACCAGGGGAATTTTATTATCAGATCTTCTGGATAACCCAGTCTTCGGATAGCATAAGAAGGCCCGGTGCATATGTGCCCAAAGTTAGAGAAGGTAATTTTTGTGAAATAATTATTGATAAGAGAGAACGCTATCCATATAAATTTGGCTATGCAAATACAAAAAAGGAAAACCTCCCTGTTGGTGACTATGCCCTGGTCAAAGACGGTAAAATCGTTGCTATTGCCGAACGAAAGACCCTTGATGATTTCCTTGGCAGGGTCAGTGTATATGACACATTCAAGGCGACCTTAAGTGAACTTTCAACCTATAAGTATAAGGCGCTTGTTTTTGAATCACCTTATAGTGATTTTTTAAATCCTAAAAAGATAAAACCGTATTCAGCGAATTATATTGCTGAAATTCTTTCCGATATTGCAGTCCGTTTTCCGGAGATTCAGATTGTCTTTTGTGATAACAGAAAGTTTGCCCAGGAATGGCTATACCGCTGGTTCTTAAGAATAAACATTGAGTAATAATACCTTGACATCGTATTGGATTTTAATATAATTTGTTGTGCAGTGGGAACGTATTCTTGATGTAAACCTTAATCGGCTCACCGAATCCCTGAAATTGATTGAAGATTATGTAAGATTTGTAATGGAAGACCCATCCTTGCTTGAAAATATAAGGAGATTAAGGGCATCATTCCTTGATATAAAAAGGTCTATTCCTATCAAAAATTTTATTCTCCATCGTCAGAGTGAAAATGATTTAGGTAGAGAACCTGATTTTGATTTAATTCCGCGTAAGACCGATGATGATATTTTACTAGCAAATTTCTCAAGGGCAAAAGAATCATCACGGATAATTGAGGAGGTACTGCGTAAGAGGGTGAGAAAATTGAGTAAGCATTTAAAGTCTTTAAGATTTGAGATATATGACCTTGAGAAGAAGGTGGTGGAGAAGAACAGAAAAAAATTTAACCCGAGGTTATATGTAATCTTTGATGAGAAATATGTTGACAAGATGCCAATTAAGGATATGATACAAATCCTTGAAGATAATGGTGCGACAATGCTCCAGTTGAGGATAAAATGTTTACCGGACAAGTTATTTTATGCCCTTGGAGAGAAGATAAGAAAATCCATCACTAAATCTGAATTTAAATTCATTATCAATAATCGGGTTGATATTGCATTAGGTGTTAGGGCTGATGGTGTCCATCTCGGACAGCAGGATATGCCTCCAATAAAAGCAAGGGAGATACTTGGTGAAGGATTTATAATCGGTGTTTCAGCACATAATAAAAGGGAGGCAATTTCTGCACAGGAGTCAGGGGCCGATTATCTTGGTGTAGGTGCAGTCTTTCCTACGAAAACAAAAAGCGATGCCCGGGTTTGCGGGTTGAGTTTAATCCGTGAGATAAAGAAAACAGTTGATATTCCGGTCATTGCCATCGGTGGGATAAATGATAAAAATTATAGGGCGGTGCTCAAATCCGGTGCTGATGGCATTGCGGTGGCATCTTTTTTATTTGAGGGTGACTTGAAGAAGAATTTAAAGTCACTTTCGTTTAAAAAATAAAAGGGGGTATGATGAATATAAGAATATCAGCAAGGAATTTTACATTAACCGATGCCCTTACCGAATTTGCCGGTAAAAAATTAGCAAAATTAAAAAGGTTTGAACATCATATCATTGATGGCACCCTCGTTTTGGAAAAGGATAAAGCGATAAGTCTGGTTGAACTCAATCTCCAAGTCAAACATTCAAAAATAGTCTGTCGGGTAAATACCCAGGATATTTATCAGGGGATTATTGATGTAGCAAAAAAGGCAGAACGTCAATTGCAGAAATATGAGGATAAATTTAAAGAAAGAAAGAGGCTCGCCGCAAAAAAGAAGAGAGAATGAATGCAATAACAGCAAAAACATTATACGAGGAAAAGAAAGAGGATTTTCAGTTTGAAATCATAACAGGTGGAGAATATCTTGAAAGGCGAAAGATAACAAGTTGTGATATCTTCAGACCAGGGCTTGCCCTTGCCGGCTATACAGGGTATTTCCTTAGCGAAAGGATTATGATCATCGGTAAGACCGAGACATCATATCTAAAAACCCTTGATGAAAAGACAAAGGCAAAAAGGATTGCAACAGTGATGCGATTAGGCACACCCTGCGTAATTGTAACTAAGAGGTTAAAAATTGATAAACATTTTATTGAAGAAGCCCAGAAGCGAAAGATTCCAATATTGAGAACCCCGTTATCAACCACTCCCTTCATCCATGGACTTTCTACTTATCTTGATTATAAACTGGCACCGACTTTATTCGTCCATGGAACATTGATGGATATTTATGGTGTGGGAGTCCTTTTTTTAGGAAAACCAGGGATTGGTAAGAGCGAATGTGCCTTAGATCTTGTAGAAAGGGGGCATCGGCTTGTGGCTGATGACCTCGTTAAGATTGTGCGCCGTGGTGAGATGTTAATAGGAACCGGCGCTGAGAAGAGTGATAAGTTAAAGCACCACATTGAAATACGGGGTGTTGGTATAGTGGATATCTTCAGAATATTTGGTGTAAAGGCAGTCCGTCTGAGGAAAAGAATTGAGGTCATAATTGAACTTGTTCACTGGGAAGAGACAAAGGGTGAATATGAGCGGCTCGGAATTAAAAGGAAATTAAAGAGCATCCTCGGCGTGAAAATTCCATATATAAAATTACCACTCACACCCGGGAAGAATATCTCAGTCATCGCTGAGGTCGTGGCAATGAATTATCTACTTAAACTCCGTGGGATTAATGTTGCGAAAGAATATAACGAAGAATTACAAAGGGTGATTTTTAAAAAGGAAATTCCGAGCGTCCATTTTGATGAGGATATTGAATAAAAGGTTGAAAAGATGATAAAGGGAATAATTGTTGGACATGGGAATTTTGCCCATGCGTTATTTGATACAATTGAAAGGATTCTTGGACCTCAGGAGGCGGTGGATATCATCTCCAATGAAAATCTTTCCTGTGAATCGCTCACGGAAATTTTAAAAAAATCAATATCTGCTGATGATTATGAAAAAATCATTTTCGTTGACCTCCCTGGCGGAAGTTGTGCAATATCTTGTCTGAATCTATTAAAGACCGACAACAGAATAAAAATTCTATGTGGTGTAAATATGCCGATGCTTATAGAGTTTTTCCTCTTACGCGAAAAATACAAATTGGATGAACTCGTGCCCATATTGTTGAAAAAGGCAAGGGAAAATATAATGCTTTTGGGAGGCAAATCTGAAAACAATAGGTGAAATATTTGAGAGATCAGTAAAAAATTATCCCGACAAGTTTGCTTTAAAAAAAGGCAATACTGCCTATACCTACCGAGAATTGAAAGAAAAGGTATTATCTTTAAAGAAATTCCTGCTCAAACATGGTTTGAAACCAGGTGAGCGATTTGGTGTCCTCGGAGAGAACAGCCCAGATTGGGCAATAAGTTATCTGGGTATAATTCGTGCCGGATTGGTCTGCGTTCCTCTTGATGCTATGCTTTCTGAAGCAGAATTACTACACATCCTAAGAGAGAGTTCAGCGCGGGGTGCGTTATGTTCAAATAATTATATCTATAAACTGGAATCAATCAAAAATGAAATCAAGGAGTTTAAGTATCTAATAAATATGAAGGAAATAAGTAAACTCCCTGAAGCGAAAGATGAAGAGATAATTGATATTGAACCTTCGGCCCTTGCAGTTTTAATCTTTACATCTGGAACGACCGGGATGTCAAAGGCGGTTATGCTCAGCCATAATAACATAATTAGTAATTTAGAACAAATATCAAAGGCACTTCCGGTCTATCCCAGTGATACTTTTGTCTCAATTATTCCTATGCATCATACATTTGAGGCAACTTGTGGATTTTTGTATCCATTATCCCGAGGCTCTACAATATATTATCCACCAAGCCTTAAACCCAATGAACTAATTTCTACTTTTAAGGAAGCAAAGATTACCTGCCTGATTGCAGTTCCTCTCTTATTTGAAAAATTTCTTGTGGGTGTGCACAGAAAAGTTGCTAATGCATCAATCCCCAAAAAGGTTCTCTTCTCTACATTTAGCGGGATAAGTTCAGTATTCAAATTCCTGCGCAAACCACTTTTTAATATGGTCCGGAAAGAGATGGGATTAGAAAATCTCCGGCTGGCAATCTCCGGAGGAGCAGCCCTGTCCGCAAAAGTTGCCCAGGGCCTTGAAATGCTTGGCATTCCTATATTACAGGGTTATGGGTTGACTGAGGCATCACCGGTCATTTCTGTGAATCCACCCGAACGTCCGAAAAATGATTCAGTTGGTAAACCATTGCCTGGTATAGAAGTCAAAATCTTTGAACCTGATGAGAATGGGATTGGCGAGATAATTGTGCGAGGACCAAATGTTATGCTTGGTTATTATAATAATAGAGAGGCAACCGCAGAGATTTTGAAAGATGGCTGGTTATATACTGGTGACCTCGGTTATATAGATAATGAAGGCTACATCTACATCACGGGTCGGAAGAAGAGTTTGATCGTTACTCCTACGGGTAAGAATATAATCCCTGAGGAGTTAGAGGATAAATTACTAAAGAGCAAATGGATTAAAGAAGTTCTGGTCGTTCCCAGGATTGACCCTGAGACAAAGAACGAGGAGGTTTGTGCACTCATTTATCCTGATTATGAGATGCTTGAAGAGTATAGTATAAGCCATAATATCAATTTAAATACCTCTGATATTGAAAATTTAATAAGGGATGAAATAAGAAGGGTTAATGAAGGATTGCCAATTTACAAACGGATAACGAAGTTTGAAATCAGGGATGAAGAATTTCCTAAAACAACTACCCAGAAGATTAAGAGGCATCTATTTATTGAAAAGACCATCAAAGTTTGATATTGAATTTTTTTTCCAGTCTTCTTTTTACTACAGGAGGGACAAGTTTTGAAACATCACCACCAAGGGAGGCGATCTCTTTAACAAGGGATGAACTTATGAATATGTAATTTTCTGAAGGCATAAGGAAGAGGGTCTCAATCTCCGGATTTAACTTTCTGTTCATCAGTGCGAGTTGAAACTCATAATCAAAATCCGAAACTGCCCGGATCCCCCGGATGATTGTGGTTGCTGAGACTGATTTTGCAAAATCTACAAGGAGGCAGGAAAATCCCTTTACCATTATTCTTTCCTCATTTTTAAATATTTCATCAATCATAGCAATCCTTTCTTCAAGTGTGAACAAAGTCTTTTTTGGACGGTCGCTCACTCCGATGATTATCCTATCAAAAATCTTTATTGCCCGATTTATTACATCAATATGACCATATGTTATTGGATCAAAAGTTCCTGCATACACTGCCTTTTTCATTTTCACTCCTTTTTTAATTTCAAAAAAGATATTATTGTATCACCATATTTCTTTTCTTTTAATACCTGATATTCTTCAGGTATCACACAGGGGTTGAATTTTGACTGTTCGGCAACCACAATGCTATCAATATTTAGAAGATTATGACAGTAGATTAGTTTCAAAGTTTCCTTAAGATAGCTGGTCCTGTATGGTGGATCAATGAAAACAATATCAAATTTTTGATTGGTTAATTTCTTCAAAGCCGGTCGGAAATCCATCTTCATAATCTTCGCCTTTTCTTTTAAATTCAAAGAGTCAATATTTTTTAAAAGTGAATGTGGGTTTTTTTCTACAAATATACAATACCTGGCACCTCTTGACAATGCCTCAATACCAAGTGCACCAGTTCCTGCAAATATATCAATGACCATTGCGTCTACAACCTTTTCATTTAATATATTGAATATCGCTGACCTTACTACTCCCCGGGTTGGTCTTATTCCTGATTTTGCAACCCTTAATTGTTTACCCTTTTTGCTTCCGGTGATGACCCTCATAATCTTCTAAAATAAGCCCCAAAACACTGTTCGTGTTTTGGGGCTTTTAATTTATTGAGGAGTTTTACTTTATTTGATTATCGTTGGTGTTATAAATATAAGTAATTCGCGATCCTCATAGGTAGTGGTTGCCTCACGGAATAACGCACCGATGACAGGTATGCTTTTAAGAATCGGTATTCCCCGAACACTCTTTGTCTCTTTCTTTCTTATGAAACCACCAATCACAACTGTATTGCCATCTTTTACCAGAACCCTTGTATCTGCCTCAGAAGTGGTAACAATCGGCCTTCCTGCCAGTGCTGATGCACGGTCAAGTTCACTAACCTCAGCATGTATCTCCATTGTAATCTCTTCAAGTGAGTTTATATGAGGTGTCACCTCAAGTTTTGTTCCCACAGTATAGAACTGAATGACCGTGTTACCCGCCATATCCCTTGTTGGAATACCAAATCTCTGACCGCCGAGAATGGATGCCCTCTTATTATCTACTGCTGATACCCTTGGCGCTGATATGGTATTTGCCTTTCCCTTCTCTTCCAGCATATTAATTGTAGCATTGACCTGTGCGAGCGAAGGAACGGTTCCAACATTGAATACACCATATCCAGCAATTGACGGTGTTGGGTTGCTCGTAACATCAACCCTCAACAATCTACTCTCAAGCCCTTTTAAAGTCCAATTTATCCCCAATGCCTGGGATTGGGATGCATCTACATCCACAACCTTTGCCATAATCTCAACCTGAGGTGTTGGTGTATCAAGGAGTTTGACTAACTGTTTTATCTTCTCGTGGATAGGTTCTACTTCTGTCACCACGACCGAATTCGTTCTCTCATCCACATTTGCCTTTCCCTTTGGAGAGAGCATTGCCTGAATTTTGTTTAACATTTCTGATGGATCGGCAAACTCGAGTTTGTAAATATTGGAAATCAATGGAAGATCATAATCCTGTTTATCAAGATTTTCTGCAGTATCAACCCTTATGACTCCTGGGTCCTCGCGATAGGCATAACCTGCTGCACGAAGGATTATCTCCAGTGCCTGTTTCCAGGGAACGTTATGGAGTCTGACAGTAACCGTTCCTTTCACATCCTTGCCTGCAACGATATTTACCCCAGCATATTCAGAAAGTGCTCGTAATACCGTCAGGATATCTGCATTTTCAAGATCAATGCTGATCGGCCGGCCTGTTATACTAACCGGTGGTCTTGTTGCTGCAGGAACCTCAGGAGGGGGTGCCTCGGTGGGGACCGTCGTTACAGGCTGGGCAGCCGTTAACTGCCACTGTGGGATTGGGGCAGTTAATCCGGTCAATAGTGTTACTACAAAATTATTTCCTTCAGTTGTTGTAAGGAATGAATAATCCTGTTCCAACTTTGTTACAACCCTTACAAGGTCAGGTTGACCAGCGAAACCGGTTACTGATATTTCTTTGATTCCTCCGGAATTGATTGCGTAACTCTTTCCAACGAAGTTGCATGATACACCAGAGCAATCAATAACCAGCCTGGACGGATCTTTAAGACTGAAGGCATTGGCAATGAATGGCCCGTCTGATTCAAGGATGAGTTTTGTATTTACTCCCTCAGATTTCACAACTATGTCTTTGATTACAACGCCGTTGAGGAGGGAGAGTATTGAAAGAATTGCTAAGAAAAATCTCATGATTTACCTCCTTTCCTTCTCTTCCTCGAGTCTTAACTCATATTTTGTTACAACTCCTGCATGCATAATTTCAAAAATTATTGCCTTTTGATTAACTTCACTTACATGTCCACCAGCAACTGGGTCACCGCGTTTTAAAATATAGCCGTTGTCCTGGCCATCTTTGACGAGCGCATAATATCCGCGGTCACCCCAGAGAATGCCAATCAAACGCAGGTTTTCAGGACTCAAATGGCCGGTCTTGCCTCCGCCAAGTTCCAGTCCTAATAGTGGAACAAAGGGGTCCCTACGTCCAGCTGGTTCATAATTATAATGCTCCACAGGAATCAATGAATCAGCCGAAGGGACCTGGTTTAAAATTATCAATAAACTAATAATACTACCGACGGCGTGGAATACCACCTGGCACCTCCTGCTTTTTTGCAACAGTATATGTAATTGCCTGTAATTCTGCTTCAGTGCTACGGTCTTTGCCCGGAACAATCTTTACTGAAGGAACATTTACAATACGGGGGAGATTGCCAATGTTAGAAAGGAATCTGCCAAGTTGATGATAACCACAGGCAACTTTCATCTGAACCGGTATTTCAGAGTAATTCTGTTTGGGGACTGGTCCGCTGGGTTTAAAGAGTATAAAACTTACCCCGGCCTTTGTTCCTGAATTTGAAACCTGTTGAATTAGTTTAGGAATCTCTTTCTCCTGTGGCAACATCTCTTTTGCCACTTCCCATTCTGCCTCAAGTCGGGCAATCCTCGCCTGTAATTCTGGCAAACGTGCCTTTGCTGCCTCCGCCTCCTGAACTTTTATCTGGAGCGAATCCCGCCTTGCCTCAAGGCTTTTTATCTTATTCTGGTTTGATGCATATGGGAATTTAAAGAAGAGGATCAGTACTAAAATCATTAGTATTAAAAACACAATTGCCTGCTGGGTTTTTGGCTCTTTCAAATTCATTTTGAACCTCCTGTTGAATCAATTTTTACATTTGCAGTGAGTGTAAATTCCATCATCTCCTGCTTTTCAATAGTCTTCTTCTCAAGAACCACGAGGTCCACATTGCCAATATAAGGGGATTCTTCAAGCCTGTTCATAAACTCGGCAACGAGGAGGTTTGAAGCAGTCATTCCTTTTAAATCAATATTCGTGGTGGAAATATTGAGCGCTGTAAGCCAGGTAAATTCGGGAATGCGTGCTGATATTTCATCAAGAATATGGGCAATTAAAAACCGATTCTGATTAAGTTCTTTTATCGGATTAATGAGTGTAAGCAATTCTTTTTCTCTTTGTTTCAAACTATCCACTGTTGCAACATATATTTTTAATTCATCAAGTCTGGTCTGGAGTTGGCTGACATTGCGATTTAGGTTCCCAATCTTGCTTGATTGAATTATGAGGAAGATGGCAATTATGATCACTACCACCGCAATACCCAGGATATATAGTGCACCCAATTTCACTGCCGGTAATTTAATTTGCGGTGCACCGGGTTTTGCGGGTTTTGCTTTTGCCGCCTTTGCCTTTTTAGGGCTTGGTGATAGGTTTATTTTTATCATTAGTCCCCCCTTAAAGCGAGACCAACTGCCTGGGTCAAAAGAGGTCCAATCACATCAACTCCCTCAGGTGCGAAGATAGATGGATCATAGAGAATATTCTTGAATGGATTGAAGATTTCAATATTTGCATTGAGACGCCTTTTGAGTGCGTCAACCATATTTGGAATGAGAGCACCACCACCGGTTATGTACATCTTACTCACCTTCTCCTCACCAATCACCGTAGTGAGGAACTGGAGACTTCTTTCAATATGGGTGCTCAGGTCATTGACAAACGATTCAAATACACCCTGTATCAAATCTTGGGATGCTCCAACCGGAATCGTTCCTTTCACTGCATTGGCAGCATCTTCATAATTAAATCCAATTTCCTTCTGCAGTTTATTAATATATGAATTTACTCCGTAGTAAACATCACGCGCAAGTAAAGAGGAACCACCCTTTATTACATTTATAATCGTCATACCAGCCCCGATATTCAAAAGGGCAATCGTTTCATCCGGACCCGGCTGATAATTATATTCAAAGGCATTTTGAAGTGCAAATGCTGCAGTATCAATGATGACTGGGTTTAAATTCAAATCTTTTAACAGTGCGGTAAGATTATTTATGAGTTCGTTTTTGGCTGCCACCAGAACAACTTCCTGTTGTTTTTCTCCATAATTAGGATTTACAATATCAAAGTCAAGGGTGACCTCATTTATATCAAAGGGTACAAATTGTTCCGCTTCCCATTTTATCTGTTCCCTGGTTTCTGCCTCACTTAGTCGGTCCATCAATATCCTTTTTATTATTACATCTCGCCCAGCAAGACCAATCACAACATCCTTGGTAGTGATATTGCGGGATGTAAGAAGGTTTCTAATTGAGTCCAGTACTGCTTCGCGGTCAATTATCTCACCTTCAACAATCGCATCCGGCAATATCTTAGAGATGCCGTAATTAATAAGCCTTTTGGTCTTGCCTGGCGTAAGTTCAACAATCTTGGTTTGACTCGAGCCAATATCAAGACCAATAACCCTTTTCTTTTTCCCAAACATATTCACTCCTTTGCTTTAGAACATTTAATTCCCAACAAACTCAAAGGGGCTATTCCCCCTAAATAAAATTTGAATATTATATATACAATTATTGAAGTGTCAAGAGTCAATTTGCTCCTCTTCTTTAACTGGCCGAAAATTAAACAAAGCCTTCTTTTCTCTCAAGAATTTCTCGTAGGTCCCCTTCTGGATATGGTATCTAATCTTTTCCATCAAATCAATGTAAAAATTTAGATTATGGTAACTAACAAGTCTGGCACCAAGAGCCTCATTCGCATTGAAGAGATGTCTGAGGTATGCTCGGCTAAAATTCAAGCAGGTGTAGCAATTGCAATTTTTGTCAAGTGGACTTTTATCATGAGCATACCGACTGCTTTTTATTATTACTTTACCTTCTGATGTAAAAGCCATCCCGGTTCTCCCATTTCGGGTGGGAAGGACACAATCAAAAAGGTCAACCCCAAGGCTCACCGCTTCAACTATATCCTCAGGATAACCACAACCCATCAAATATCGCAACTTATTTTCGGGGATGATTTCATTAGTTACGCTCACCATTTCCATTGTAAGATTTGAGGGTTCCCCAATCATCAAACCACCAATTCCATAACCAGGGAATCTCAGTTCCAGAAGGCGTCGGGCACATTCTTCACGCAAGTTTTTATAGGTGCCACCCTGTATAATTGCGAAGACCGGTGTTTTTTTTTAACATCAAGACTCCTTTTTGCCCAATTTACTGTTCTCTCTACCGCAATCCTTGCCTCAATAAACTCTGAAGGATAAGGAGTAAAGAAATCAAGGCACATTGCGATGTCTGTTTTCAAATCCTGCTGGATTTCAATTGCCCTTTCTGGAGTGAGGGTAATTTTACTCCCATCAATGTGGGACAAAAAGGTTATTCCCTCGTCAGTAACATTTCTTAAACTACTCAATGAATAAGCCTGAAATCCTCCGGAATCGGTAAGGATTGCCCTATCCCAGCTCATAAATTTATGTATTCCACCAAGTTTTTTTATAAGTGGGGTTCCCGGCCTTTGCATTAGATGGTATGTATTACAAACAATTATTTCAATACCGATCTCTTTGAGTTCTCCAGGTGATAGCATCTTTACGCTTCCCTGAGTCGCTACGGGCATAAAATTCGGAGTTAATACTCGGTAGTGCTTTGTCTTCAAAATGCCAAGCCTTGCCTTTGTATTTCGATCTCTTTTTAAGAGATTAAACATACGATATGATATATATTTACGCTAATTTGTCAATAGGAAGTTAAAGTCTGATCACTCCCACTTTTTATGTATCTTTTTGACATAATTTCTGAAGTTGAATAGGTAAAGAAATCCAAAACACAACCAAGAGGGCCAGGGGTCTTTGCAGGTGGTATTTGGAGGGGATCATTATTTGGACTTGGTATGCTAATTTATCTTTGTGCAGTTATAGATTAAAGATAATAAAGAGTATTGAAAAGGTAACAGTTTCAAAACCTGATTTCCGCCTGCTTCAACCTCGCTATCAGTTTATGATAACCAGCCTTCTGCTTTTAATTTCACTCCCTGTTTGTAGTAAAAGAAAATAAGTTCCTGATGCCAGTCCATTAGTATTGATTCGTATACTGCATTCTCCGGATTGTTTATTCTCATCAAGGATATTTTTTACAAGTTGACCCAGAGGGTTATAGAGTTTAAGCGTAACATAATTTGATTTTCCCAAAGAAAAATTCACCGTTGCCCAATTTCTGGTTGGATTTGGTCTGATGAAAAAGTTTTGAATTTCAGGATTGACCGAAGATATTTCTTTTACACCCAGTCGCCAGTTTGTATTGTAATATGATTGTAATCTGTGATCAAGGAGGACAATTTCGGTATCAGGAATTGTATGATTATTTCTATCCCAGTATGTTAACATAATTCCCAGAACCACTGTGACACTGGAATCAGGCATCAATTCAAATGGACCGCTTGCGACCAAGAATCTCTGGTCATCGGGTTGTGGGATTATTGTATCATAAGGCTCATATTGACCTGTTCTAAAATTGTAGCCGGCAAGTGTAAGGTATCGCTCGTTATCTTTATTTGGTTCAAGGGATAGTGTGAATCTCTTATACGCAGTCATTCCTAATTGCGGATTTTCTGAAGGGTCGCGCCAGTCAAATAATCTGTCATTATCAACATCCCATTTAACTGGTGGCAGGTTGTTTACATAATAAGCACTGTCCCTTTCATATTGGTCCAAAATACCATCATTATCCTTATCCTGTCCCCATTGTAAATCAAAAGGGGTCTGTAATAAGTCAATCCCGATTGAACCAACATCATCCCAGCCAGGTTCGTCTTCGATCTGCCACTGGAATGCAAGGTTATCAACCCAGATTGATTCACCATTTACCACATACCACTTACCAACAATTGCTGAGCAGATATCATTTGCACCTGGTCCTGATTCGTTGCCGATATCCCAATCCGTGCAATATCCAACATACAGATTTTTAATTGGCTTATGATGAACATTCTTTATCTCAAAGGTCAAAAAAGCCATATCCGCAAATAAGGAATCAACCCAGACACAAACAGTCTGATATACTTCAATCCCAATCGGTTTTGTATCATTTGGCATATGATTGGTTGAATCACAATCATTATAACAACACCAGGAATCCTGGTCTGAATTCGTTATTTGTGGTGCCATAGGAAATGAATCTATTGGTGCAGGCCAGGGGTCTGGATACATATAGATTATAACATAAGGCGCATTCGGATCCTGCCCATACAAACCCGGGACAAATTCACATTCTCCGCCATGGGTCCCATAACCAATAGTTACCATTGTATCGCAGGTCATTGAATCTATTGCTCCAATCCATAGCCCTGAACCAAAGATATAGTTATGACCGCTTCCTTTAGGCCAGTAACAGGGCATACCCACTTTGCCATAGTTCGTTATTCCGAATTCTATGTATCTTCTGGTCCCATTGCCGCCCTGGATAGACAGTATGGTTATTAGAAAAGGTTATTAGATAGATTAAAAATATAGCCATAAAACTCCCTTAACTTATTATACCCTCATTTTGTGAAATTTTTTATTTTTTCACTCTTCTATAATTCGGAATTCTGTTCTCCGATTTTTTGCCATCCCTTCTTCAGTATCATTCGGTGCAATGGGCTGGGTATCTGCATAACCCCTTGCAATAAGACGCTCTGGTGCGATATTGAACTTCTCAATCAAATATTTTCTCACTGCCTCAGCCCTTGCCAGGGATAATTCCCAGTTTGAAGGAAATTCAGCAGTATTTATTTCTCTCGGGTCTGTATGCCCGCTCAATTCTACTTTTATATCCGGATTATCAATCAAAATTCTGCCTGCCTCATCAAGGAATGGTAAAAATTCGGGTTTTAAATCTGCTTTTCCCGTATCAAAATTGACACCTTTCAATATTATCTTCTCGCGCTTTTTAATGAGATAAAATTCCTTTTCTGTCAATTTCCCTGGTTCAATTATAAGAGAACAGGTCTGGGCAATGTATCTTGGGTCTTTGCCTGAAACAGTCAGGATATAAACACCTGTGGGTAGGTTGCGCAGGACAAATGAGCCTGAAACAGAATCATTGTCAATTTTGCCTATTGTCATACCTTTATATAATATGTTTGCATTGATCGGTCTTTTGGTAACCGCATCAAAGACTATTCCACGCAGAATACCGAATTTTGTTTTATAAAGGTTGATTATTTTCTCTGTCTTTCCCTCAGGTTCAACAAATACTGAATCTACATTTTCAGGATAGCCAGGAACAAATGTAGTAATGATAATACCACCTGAACCTGGATTTTTAAATTCAATTTTTCCGTTTTTATCAGTTTGAAAACTTCCCTGTTTTATACCTGCAAGGCTTATATTTGCAACCAATGGCTCTTTTGTATCACCATCAAATACCACAATCCTTAATAGATTAACTGGTTTGATTATCCCTAAATTACCGGTCAAACCAAACCTGTGGGTAATACCTAATTTACCATAAGGCACAAATGCATAATCAAATTTTATATTTGAATATCTTATCCCGAATCCTGTAGTAAACCCAGATAACCAGCCCAGTTGTGATATATTATAAGGTCCACTGCGCCAGCCCGCACGCATAGAGAATATTGGATTTAAATCATACTCCAAACCAAAATTTGCACGGATGAGATTATCCAAAGGCAGATTTAGATCAAACAGTAGTTTCAATTTTTTGATCCGCTGATATACACAACCAATTTTTATCTCCGCAGGGATATCGATCCGATAACTCAAATTTCTTATTGAACCACCAATATTTATATCCTTGTTTAAGATTATCTTTCCGCCAATATCAATTGCAAAGTCATAAAGTCTCTGTTCATAAAGGTCTTCAATCATCGTTTTCATTCCCAGTCCATAAGAGATTCTCTCTTTTAAATTCCCTGCATAACCGATTGTAAAAATTCCACTCCACACATTACCGGTTCCAAGTGAATTATTGTTCTCATCCCATATTTCCACATCTTTATTTGCTGAATAAACTCCGCTCAATGCAAAATAGCCATTAAGACCAGGCATACCAAAGATAAAAAACTCATCCCGAATATCCTGAAACCATTCGTGATGGGATGCAAAGAATTGTAAATCTCTTATGCTTGATAATCCTGAAGGATTCCAGTATAATGCAGTTATGTCATCAGCAAGTCCAACAAATGCCTCACCCATTGCCACAGGTCTGGGACCAACACCAATCTTTAATAATGGATACATCGTTGTGCCAACATCACCTTGAGAAAATACAGAGAATAGATAAAAAATTATAATCATATCACATCCCTTTTCATTTCAATATCACTGCCTTTTTCTTTACAACCCTGTGCTCTCCATCATCAGCATTGAAATCAAAAACATAGATATATACACCCGGCGCCAAGCGCACACCTGAATCATTCCTGCCATCCCA
>Ga0078972_1006816_pt1 | contig 26431 bp, 23 predicted proteins | sample YelNatPaOPGAMG01_FD_67568 | JGI IMG/M metagenome (GOLD analysis project Ga0078972, IMG submission 67568) | Hot spring thermophilic microbial communities from Obsidian Pool, Yellowstone National Park, USA - OP-RAMG-01 (SPADES assembly) (version 2) | ecosystem: Environmental > Aquatic > Thermal...
CAACGATCGTAGCGCCGAAGATCGCTGAATCTGGGCTCAAAGGTATCCGCTGCAAAGAAGTCGTGATAATCAAACCTGGTGAAACCAGAGAAGTAAGAGGGGTAACTGTGCAAGCGGTACCGGCATATAACATAAACAAGTTCAGGGCTCCTGGTCAAGTCTTTCACCCGAAAGAGGATGGTAGAGTTGGCTACGTGGTGAATGTTAAAGGGATCAGCATCTACCACGCTGGAGACACCGATGCGATACCGGAGATAAAGGGGTTGAATGTGGACATAGCACTTCTACCTGTTAGCGGCACGTACGTTATGACCGCCGACGAAGCCATTGAGCTGGCTAACACCATGAAGCCAAAAGTCGCCATACCTATGCATTATGGTGCCATAGTCGGCAGCGAATCTGATGCGAAGCGGTTTAAGGATGGTGTTAAGGGCAGAGTAGAGATCCTGCTAAAGGAGTAGATAAGACACTTGACGCACAGCCTTCAAATATCTTTTTTTAGAAACTTTTCGATGCTGGTTCAAAAATGGATAGAGGCGCTTTCACGTATAAAGGCTAAATAGACGTGGTAACCCTAATCTTTTGGAAAGGCTTGCCCATAGGTCGCTTCCAAGTGATGGCTGTGTTGCAGGCTGCAAGAGCCTTTATTCTAGGTCTGCCCAAAGAGAGTGCGAAGAGCTGGGGCTTGAATAGAGCGATCTTCTACGCCGCTGCGAAAAGGGGCTTCCGAGGCTCTTCTCCACTTACCGAAGAGTTTAGGGCTGCTAAGGCTAGAGTTGATGAAGAGGCTATCGACCTATTCAAGCTTGGTGATGAAGTTGCGCTTAAAGAGGTTAAGGATGGTAAGCTATATTTTAGGATAGGTGGTAGAATCCAGACCGAAGCTGACTTTGCAAGGCAGATTGAATCGAAGTTTGGAGAGCTGTTTGAGCATGTGTGGGAGGAGGCTTTAGGGATCGTCAAGGGCTACGATAGGAGCGTGTTGCTTTCGCAGCGAGATTTCTATGAGAAAGTCTATCTCCCAAAAAGAGATAGTTTAGCGAAGGCTTGGAGCGAGCTCGTTCTAAAAGCTGGAGCCAAAAGAATGAGTAGATAAATAGGAATGCTATAGAATATGTAAAGGTAAACCTAAACGCTGTAGCTCTACGCCAGCTTAACCCAGCGCCTCATCGCATCCTTTACGATCACGTTACTCTTCTTTGCTCTCTGGAGTATATTTCAAGGGTATTTGGCTTTCCCTTTCATCATAAACATTATGCATAACTCGCGATCATAAAGGGTATCTGTCGAGGCACAGGAATATGCTAGAAGCTGAAGCCTTCCTGAAGACGTTGGTTGATAAGTATGGTAAGCATACGGTGTATAGTGATGGAGCATCATGTAGTCCTACGGATCCTTCAGGCTTATCGATGCGCTCAGTAGGGTTTTGAAGATACAGGATTATCTGCCTGAAGCCGAAAAAGATCGATTTCTAGAGAAGGTAAGAGGGGATATAGAGCAGAATAAGTTTCTTAAGTTAACCGACCCGAAAGCTTTTGAGCAATTCATAGGTGATTCGATATTGGAGCTTGCTATAGAAGCCAAGAAGCGAAGCATCTGCTTCACTATTGTAGATAATATGTGGGGTAGAGTGTTAGGTATCTTTAGAGAGTAAATGTTCAAGGTTAAATACTTTCAAGCACCCACTTCTTTTGGCTTGGAGTTCCTTAAGAAGAGGGCATCTGAGATGCTTACCCTAGCGGGCAAGGCGTTTGAATTAGGCATGTATAATTTAACACTCTTTAATTGTGAGCAAGCGATACAGTTCTACCTGAAGTATCTGTTGGCTAAACGAGTAGGCGAATACCCAAAAACTCATAGTATCGAGGTTCTGCTCTCTGAGCTAAGAGAGATAGGTGTTGAGTCACCAGCGCTGCCAACTATGGTCTTAGATCTGTTGGAGGAAGCATACATAACCTCAAGGTACCTACCGAAGGATTATTCGAAAGAAACCGCCGCGACGATACTACGCTCCACAGAGGACTATATCAGGAGGCTGTTTGAGATTGAGCGAAGCATTTAAGCGAGTGGTAAAGAGGAGCCTCAAACTATCTGCGATGAGAAGTAGCTATCAGAACCTGCTCCAACGCTTCAAAGCCGAACTCGAACAACTACTCCAAACCAGCGTTAAGATCATCGTCTTCGGAAGCGTAGTTGAAGGTAGGAGCGGACCACTAAGCGATGTCGACGTTATGGTGATATCTGACGAGTTCAAAGAGGTTGGGAAGAGGCTTAAAACATACGATTTAGCCAGAAGCGTCTTCGGCACACCCAACCCCTTCGAACTACATCTACTAACTCAACAGGAATTCGAGTGGTACAAGAAGTTCATATCTAGCTATAGGGAGATCGTCTGAGCGGAAAATGTTGCCCTTACATTCGAATGAAGTTGGTGGGCCCGAAGGGCTTCGATCCCTTGACCGACCGGTTATGAGCCGGTCACTCTACCTGGCTGAGTTACGGGCCCGCTTTGCGTAACCCTCCATCTCTTCCAGCGCTACTCGTCTGTCGGAGGGCTCTTCCGCTAGAAAAATAGAAGCTTTGGGGCTAATTTTAAGTTTAACGGTTGTCGACCGAGAACCGGCAGGCGTTACTTTTGTTTGCTACCCTGGAAAGGTTCGTTGCGTAGAGCGGTTCGCTCAATATAGCTTCCTGATTTAAGCAGAGGTTCGTCTATTTTTTTCGACTTTAATGAATTATTGTTCTGCCACATCAAAGGTATGTTTTTTCCAAACAGACCTTCGAACGGCATGTAGATAGTATAAAGAAGTCAAAGCAAAAAATATATAGATCTTAGGTGGAAAAATGGGTATGTCGTCTGATAAGGAAGAAGCTGGTAGTATAAAGCTTTCGCGTAGAAGGTTTCTAGGGATTTCCACAGCAGCAGCGGTTGGTGGAATCGTGGCTGGAGTTATAGTCGGTGCTGTTGGTGGATATCTAGCGGGTCAGAGTACAGCTCAGACCACGACTGTGACGCAGACGAAGACCGTTACGCAAGCAGCGCAGACCGTGACAACTACAGTTATGCAGCCGACAACCGTCACTGTAACTCAAACTGTAACCGCTACTACAACGGCTGTAGCGACGCCGAAGCTCTCCAGGGTGATCATAGCCTGGCCTTTCGAGATCGTAACACTTCACCCCTATAAGTTTAGTAGGAATATGCCGTCTGAAAGCCCTATGGATGCGATCTACGACCGCTTTCTTACACAGGACATAAACCTCAAGATACAACCCGGTGTAATTGAGAAGTATGAGTGGATGAATCCTGAGAAGACCAGACTGGATCTCACTGTAAGGAGGGGTATAAAGTTCCACGATGGCACAGATCTTACAGCAGAGGATGTTGCGTTCAGCTTCGGCGAGATGAAGAAGGGAGCATACGCATCGACTTGGGGCAACATGGATGTAATAGAGGCGGCAAGCCCAACGCTCGTCAGAGTTACGCTTAAGAAGTACGATCCTAGCCTAATAGCTTGGCTCACCTTCCTAGACGCGTTTGTAGTACCGAAAGAATATTGGGAGAAGGTCGGTCCAGACGAGTTCAGCAAGAAGCCAATCGGCTCAGGACCATATAAAGTCAAGTCCTATAAGCCTGGTCTACTTGAGCTGACGGCCTTCGAAGACTATTGGCGCGGTCCGCCGGTGATCAAAGAGGTGGTCTTTAAGGAAGTATTGGATCCACGGTCCAGGGCTGTTGAGGTTGAAGCCGGTACATCTGACTTCACAGTTGCTGTTGATGTGGCTGACTACGATAGGTTGGCTGCGCTACCACATTTGAGCGGCAAGAAGGCGTTTGTAACCGACATCGCCATACTGATGATACCGACATACTATCCTGAGACTGGCGATGAAAATGTTAGGCTTGCGATGCACTATGCTATAGATAAAGAGGCGTTGGTTCGAGATGTGTTGCTGGGTTTTGGTCGACCTGTTTCTACAACTGAAGCACCAGGCTATATGGCGTATGATCCGAACTATGTGTTCCCATACGATCCTGCGAAAGCAAAAGAGCTGCTTGCCAAATCTGGCTACTCGACCGAGAAGCCTGTGAAGATAACAGCTGCTACGCTCAAAGGGAACATACCAAGGGACTACGAAGTTATGCAGGCTGTGGTGGCTATGTGGAAGAAGGTGGGTATCGAGGCTTCCCTGGAGGTGATAACTCTGGCACAACACTTCGAGCTGAGGAATACTGGTAAGATGAAGCACGTCCACCTCTACCCGTGGTCGAATGCTACAGGCGACCCAGTTAACTCCGTCGGCTACTCACAGTGGCCCAGCTCACCGTTCTCAACCTGGAGGGGGCTGAAGGCGGCGAACCTCACCGACTACTCTGGGCTAATGCAGGAAGCTACAGATATAATCGCCCCAGTGTTCACAGAGAAAGACGAAGAGGTTAGGATAGCTAAGGCTAAAGAAGCGGCCAAATGGGTCGTTGAACACGGTTTAGTCATACCACTCTACCAGCTCGCGACACCCTACCTCATGAAGAAAGATGTAACCTATGAACCGTGGCCACAGGGCTTCGTAAGACCATACTACATGAAGGCGTAGCATCAGCCTAACACTCGAAGGCTGATCTAGATGCCAATAACGTCCCAGTATCTACTGAAACGTGCGATCTACATGCTGCTCTCAGTGCTCGGCGTTTCGATCGTAGGCTTCGCTCTCTTTAGGCTGCTACCGGGAGACCCGGTGGAGCTAATGGTGGGTCCGGGCTATTTTGCTAAGGAGGAAATGGCGGCGTTAAGGGCTAGGTTGGGTCTAGATCAGCCTATTTATATTCAATATTTTATTTGGCTAAGAGATTTTCTTTCTGGTAACTTCGGCAGATCCTTCAGATTCGACCTGAATGTTTTGGATCTGATAATGGACAGGCTACCAGCCACGCTTGAATTGATCATCTTCAGCGTGATAATAGCCCTTATAATCGGTGTGGCGATCGGTGTTGTTTCAGCCGTTAAACCTGGGTCTTGGGCTGATAGGGTAAGCCAAACGACTTCGTTCGTTGGCTTCGCGATACCACACTTCCTCTGGGGAATAATATTCGTGGTGGTATTTAGTGCGGCTCTGAGAATTCTACCGGCTTCAGGTCGGCTGGATATGGATATTGAGGTTAACAGGATTACTGGGTTTATGCTGATAGACACTCTACTACAGGGGAATGTAGGCGCATTTGCTAACTCGCTCATTCACCTGATTTTACCGGGTCTTGCTTTATCGATGGGTCTCATCGCGATGATACATAGGACGCTACGCTCAAGCATGCTTGACGTGCTGAGCGAAGACTACATCTTTACAGATCGGATGAAGGGTCTTAGTGAACGCTATATTATCTATGTGAGGGCTTTGAAGAACGCGCTTATGCCCGTTATAACAATAGTCGGGATACAGTTCACTTTTCTGCTCGGTGGGAGTATACTTGTGGAAAAGATCTATGGCTGGCCTGGCTTAGGCAACCTTGTCTTCACCGCGGTGCAGTATCAAGACCTTTCGCTCGTACAGGGGATCATAATGATCTATGCTATAATAGTTGTTTTAACCAACTTTGTAGTCGATTTAATCTATACGCTCGTTAATCCGAGGGTCGAGTTCAAATAGGTGGTTTGGATGCTGAGTCTAGAGCGCTTCGGTGAGCAGCTGAAATCAACTAGAGGGGTGCTGAAACTACTCGCATCGAGTAAAAAGATACTCTTCGGCTTCGCCGTATTGTTGGCACTTGTTGTAACAGGTGTGTTCGCACCCTGGCTTTCACCCTTCGATCCAAATGAGCAGACCTTAGGTAGAGCCTACCTACCCCCATTCTGGTTAAGTGGAGGTGACGCAGAGCATCTTCTTGGAACCGATAGCCTAGGTCGAGACATATTAAGCAGGCTGATTCACGGAGCCTCGGTAGCAGTATACGTTTCCGTAACCGCAACGATACTTACAGCAGCCATAGGCGTACCCCTCGGCATCGCCTCGGGTTACCTAAGGGGGAGGTTTGACGAAGCTGTTATGCGGGTCGTGGATATATGGATGTCCTTCCCCCCTGTGCTTTTAGCGATAACGCTAATATCTATCCTAGGCACCGGGATAAATAACGTTATACTTGCTATCGTAGTTGCCGACTGGACCAGGTTCACGAGGGTCATAAGGTCTGAGGTGTTGAATATCCGTGAAAGAGATTTCATCTTGGCTGCCAAGTCGATAGGCTTCTCACCCCTCCAAATAATGAGACACGAGGTGCTTCCTAACGTTCTTCCTTTGATCTCGATAATAGCTACGCTTGAGATGAGTGTAGCTATAACGGTTGAAGTGCTTTTAAGCTACGCTGGACTCGGTGTCAAGGCTGATACACCATCCTGGGGCTCTATGATCGCAGACGGGCTGTCATACTTCAGGCTAAACCCTTGGGGCATGCTCATACCGCTCGCAGCAACCATCATCGTCATCTTGAGTTTGAACATTTTAGGGGATGGGCTGAGAGAGCGGCTGGACCCTCGACTCACTTTAACGAGGTAGATGGCTTGAGCGAACTACTCTCGGTTGAGGATCTTAAGATAAGGTTCCAGGGCCAAGATTCCAATGCCGTCGACGGGGTCAGCTTCACGGTCAGGGAAGCTGAGATAATGGGTCTAGTGGGTGAGTCAGGAGCAGGTAAATCGATCACAGGGCGCTCTGTGCTGCGCCTCCTCCCACCGAATGGGAGGATAGTGGGTGGTCGCATCCTCTTCAAAGGTGTCGATCTACTCAGTTTAAGTGAAGAGGAGATGAGGAAGATCAGGGGTAAGGAGATAACGGCGATACAGCAGGATCCGCTCTCATCCCTCAACCCAGCCTTCAGAATACGTGATCAAATGGTTGATATCCTAAAGATGCACCTGGGTCTTAAAGGGAAGGAGGCTGAAGAGTATAGTGTAAAGATGCTGGAGGAGGTAGGCATCCCAAATCCAGAAGTTGTTTTACGCAAGTTCCCCCATCAGCTGAGTGGCGGAATGTGTCAGAGAGTCATGATCGCGATAGCGTTCTCTTGCAACCCAACCCTGGTAATAGCGGATGAACCCACCACCGCATTAGACGTAATAACCCAGGCACTGGTTGTAAACCTAATGAAGCGTATGAAGGAGAAGCATAGAACCTCAATTATCTTCATCACCCACAACCTGGCTCTAGCCGCAAACATATGCGACAGAATAGCTGTTATGAGGCTAGGCAAGATAGTTGAAATGAAGCCTACAAAAGATCTCTTTAAATCACCGGAGCACCCATATACACTAGCCCTACTAGAGGCGGTTCCAAAGGTCGGGCGAAGAGCATCGAAGATAAGAGGAGGCGAGTAAAGGTGTCGAGCATAATAGAGGCCCAACGCCTACAAAAGTTCTTTATAGAATCGACGGGGAGGCTAGCTGACCTACTTCTCAGAAGAAAGAGGATACTAAGGGCTGTTGACAACGTCGACATCTCTGTACCGAGAAACCAGACCGTTGGTGTAGTTGGGGAGAGTGGATGCGGAAAGAGTACGTTAGGTAGGACGATAATTCGCCTCTACGAGCCAGATGGCGGTAGGATAATCTTCAAGAACGTGGACATAACGCACCTCCGCGGGGAGGATCTTAAGAAGCATCGTAGGTTTATGCAGATAGTCTTCCAAAACCCCTACTCTTCCCTAAACCCGAGGCAGAAGATCAGAGACATAATAAAGCGTCCCTTAGACCTGCACGGCTTCGACGACAGCTTAAGGCTTGTCTACGAAGCACTCGAAAGCGTCGGCCTACCAAAAGAATACGCCGAAAGATATCCTCACCAGCTAAGCGGTGGGGAAAGACAGCGAGTCGCTCTCGCAAGAGCAATAGCGCTGAAACCTGAGCTGGTTGTAGCAGATGAAGTCACATCCTCAGTCGACGTCTCCATACAAGCCCAGATCCTCAAACTACTTAAGAAGCTGCAGGAGGAGTTCAAACTATCCTACCTATTCATATCCCACGATCTAAGCGTAGTCAGAACTATAAGCCAAAAGATCGCAGTGATGTATCTAGGGAAGGTAGTTGAAGAAGCCCAGACCGAAGCCCTCTTCGAGGACCCTATGCACCCCTACACAGCAGCCCTCTTCGCCTCCATACCAGATGTAGACACACCTTGGGAACCACATCTTCTAAAAGGTGAAGCATCAAGCCTCTACAGCGTTACCAAAGGATGTCGATTCCAACCAAGATGCCCCTACGCAAAGCAGATATGCGCCGAAGAGGAACCACCACTCAAAGAATACAGTAAAGATCATAAAGTGGCCTGCTGGCTCTATGAGAGATAGTCAACACCTCAACACGTAGAATACAGGGTTGCCTCCCCTCAGAGTGGAAAACCAGCTTTATAAACCGAAGCAATCTCTGATCAGCATGCTTTCCACATCAGCTATCTACTGATCGAACCTAGGAGCCAGATCCTTTCTTCTCCCTCATCTTAAAAGTTATTTTCGAAGATATGCCTTCGGGTAGGAAGACCGCTATTACCACAAGTAGTAGACCAAATATTATTAGACTAAGCTCTGTCAGATATAGTGTGATAACGTAATATAAACCCATGAATATTATGGAGCCGAGTATCGGTCCCTTCATTGTACGTATGCCACCAAGTAGAACCATAAATATGGGGTAGAACGTCCAGTTCACCATATCGAACGCTTGATAAGGCTGGACATAAAGGATGTAAGAGGCGTACAATGCCCCAGCGATTCCCGCGAAAAAGGCGTTTACGAACATCGAGAGTATCTTATACTTTAAAGTAGCGATCCCGATACTTTCAGCTGCATCCTCATCGTCTCCCATTGCTTGCAAAGAATACCCAAACGACGAACGGATCAACAAATATGTAATCAAGATCGTGATAAGCGCTAAGATTAATGAGGGATAATAGTAAGACGCAATCTGATATTGTGTCGGCACGGGTAGATGTAGCCCACCTGCACCCCCTAACTCTTCCCTATTTATTATAATCACCTTTATTATTTCAGGTAAAACCAGCGTCCCGATTGCAAAGTATGTTCCTCTAAATCTAAAGCAAGGTATGACGATTGTTGAGATCGCAACTGCTGCCACCCCACCAAGTAGTAAGCAAAAATAAGGAGGAACAGTCTTGGCCAAAAGAGCTTGAGTGTACGCGCCAGCTCCAAAAAACGCCGCCTGAGCCAAATTCATTTGCCCACCGTAGCCCCCTGCAAAGTTCCAGCTTGCAGCCAAAGTTATGTATATGAAGAGGAGAAAAATGATATAGGTTACGAAAGGATAGGATGAAAACAAGAAAGGCACAGACACTAAAAGGAATAACGCGGCAACGACACCTACCGCCGTTTTCCAAGCTTCTTTAACGCCCACCAATGCATTCACCTCTCACAGATGAGCAACCTTGCCAAATAACCCGGTCGGTTTGAATGAGATGGCTAAGATGAGGATTATGAACGCTATAGCGTCTCGGTACCCTCCTCCTAAAAACAGCGCCCCAAACACTTCAGCTAACCCTAAGACTATACCTCCTGCGATGATTCCACCTATACTTCCGACGCCTCCAAGTACAGTAATCGCGATGCTCTTTAGCAAGTACGCACGTAAACCTATTGTCGGCTCAAATGAATAGGCCATCCCTATCAGTGTACCAGCTATTCCAGCGAGACCGCTGCACAGTATAAAAGAAAGCATGTAAATTCTCTCGGAATTTATGCCGATCATCTCAGATACCTCCCAGTCCTGTGACACTGCTCTACAGGCCCTTCCGAAGAAGGTGCGCATCAAAAAATATCGTAATAGTATCATGATGGTAACTGCCACAAGTAACACTATAACCCTTATCAGTGGTAGAACAACCGGCCCTATAGAAATACCGACTTTTGAATAGGGGGTTAGAATCGCTCTCGGGTCAGCCCTACAGATAAGTAGCATCAGTCCTTGCAGCGCAAATGCCAAGCCAAACGATGCTACTAGCGTCGGGTTTACACCCACTTTTCTTATGCGGCTAACGATGACTTTATAATATATGAAGCCTACCGCTGCCAGAAACGCAAAACTCAGAGGTAGAGATACAAAAGGATCTATCTGCGCGATTACGAATAACCAGTAGCTAACGTAAGCCCCTACTATAATGAGCTCACCGTGAGCAAGATTGAAGAACCTCATTACACCATATATCCAGGCAAATGGGATCGCGGCAACTGCGTAAATGCCACCTAAAATAACACCCAACGCAAAAAACTGTGTAAGCCATCCGTATCCGAAATATGATATTGTCAAGGCTAATATCGCTAGTAGCACGGCTATAATGGTTGCTTGCTTTGCTCTAATTTTATCGTAACTTTTCGGAACCATATCCGCAACACCCTAAATAGTGCCTAGAAAAGCTTTTTTAACGTATTCGCTAGCAAGCAAATCTTTCGCCTCACCCTTCAACATAACTCTACCGTTTTCTAAAACGTAGCCATAGTCCGCTATCTCAAGTGCGTTGCGAACGTTCTGTTCTACCAGCAGTACACTCATGTGCTCTTCTTTATTTAGTCTATGTACAGTATCAACTAGTTTAGAGACAACTATAGGCGCTAGACCAAACGAAAGCTCGTCAAACATAATAAGCTTTGGCTTACTAATTAGTGACCTTGCGATGTTTAACATCTGCTGTTCTCCTCCGCTTAATGTAGATGCCAGTTGATCCTTACGTTCCTTGAGAATGGGAAAAAGAGAAAAAACCCATTCGAGGTTATCCTTTAGTTTTTCCCTCGCCTCTCTAGAATAGGCGCCTACAAGAATGTTATCTAGCACGCTCATGTAGGGGAAGAGTCTTCTGCCTTCTGGTACTATCGCTATTCCCTTCTTCACTCTTTCGTATGGTTTTAACTTTAGCAGATCGCTTTCCAGGTACTTTATGTTACCAGATTTAGGTGATAATATACCCATGATGGTCTTTAGAGTTGTTGTTTTCCCAGCACCATTCGAACCAATAAGTGCTACTAGCTCTCCAGATTTAACTTCAAGGGAAACACCCCAAAGTACTTGCAGGTCCCCGTAAGCTACGTCTACATTTTCCACATTAAGCGACATATCTCTCACCCAAGTAGGCTTTAATAACTTCTGTATTACGTGTAATTTCTGTAGGAGTACCTTCAGCTATCTTTACTCCGTGATTAAGAACCATTACTCTTTCACATAGATTCATCACAGCTCTAAGCACGTGTTCAATTATAAATATGGTAACGTCGAACCTGTTGCGGATACTTCTTAGTAAGTGTATAGCTTCATCTACCTCGGTGGGATTTAGTCCAGCCATATATTCATCTAGCAAAAGCATTTTAGGCCCCGTCGCTAGTGCACGTGCTATCTCAAGTCTTTTCCTCTCAGCTAAGGTTAATTTTTTGGACTCTACGTCGCTCTTATCCTCTAGTTTCAATAGTTCTAACAGCTGGAGAGCCGCTGCCTGCCTTGCTTCTTTGCCGTTAACGCTTTTTCTCCCGTGCTGAAGCGCAATCAGGACGTTATCCAAAACTTTCATATTCATAAAAGGCTTCACTTGCTGAAACGTTCGCGCAATTCCCACTCTACATATCTTGTGAGGGGGGTAACCTGTTATTCTCCTTCCTTCGAACATAACCTCTCCTCCATCAGGCTTGTAAAACCCACATATGACATTAAACAAAGTAGTCTTGCCGGAGCCGTTGGGTCCAATTAAACCGAATATGCTTCCGCTTTCAACACGAAAATCCACCTGATTAAGCGCGACAATCCCTCCAAATTTTTTGGTAATCCCTTTTCCCTCTAGCAAGCAGCCGCACCGCTTTTATGCAAAAGTTAGATTGGAAGGTTACTTCCTACGATCCCAAGGCGGAGTGGGATACCATAACTTTGAAGTAGCAACCTCCGGTGGCCACACAACCTCCAGCTTTCCGTGCTGCCACTGAAGCAGGTAAGTTAATTTCCAGGAATCCTTCAGCCTGCCATCAGGTTCAAACGCCACGCGACCCATTGTAGTCATAAGGTCTGTTTTAAGAAGTGCCTCTCTAATGGCGTCTTTATCGAGTGAACCTGCTCTTTCAATAGCATCGAAGAGTATTTCAGCACTTGCATACCAGCAACCTAGTAGTGTTGGTTCTATGCCCGTTTCCTTCCTATACTCCCATACTATTTGAGCATTTACAGAAAACGGCAAAGATGTGTGATAAGAATACGCTCCACACACATACTCAGCGTCCTCTTTCAACTCTTGCTGAAAGCTAGCCATGGTAGTACCATAGCTCATCGCCCACATCTTGGGGCAAAAGTTGAGTTCTTTCGCTTGTCTTATCATATTGATTGCATCGGTTCCTGTCGGTAAACCTAAAACTACATCTGGATTCAAAGCCTTGGTTTTTGCTATAAGATCAGTAAAGTCGCTGCCAGGAGGATATTTCTCACGTAATAGAATCTTGTAACCATATTCCTTTGAATACTTCTCCATATAGTCAGCGTTTTCTTTACCGTGCTCAGTCGCTTCCTCCCAGATCGCCACAGTTTTAGGTCGTTCCGCCTCCGGTAAGGTTTCCCAAGCCTTAAAGAAGACTAGGAATTGATCGTAGGATAGGAAGAAGTTTGTGAATGCAGCGTACTTGTAGCCCTGTTCGTGGAGTTTAACTGAAGCAACTCCGCTGCTAACACAAGGAACTTTGTACTTCTCGATAACGGGAGCAGCTGCTAGCGCGAAGGTTGTGCCGACCGAGCCTAGGATCGCATCCACTTTATCGACGGTTATGAGCTTCTCTACCAGTGAGACTCTGGCAGTCGGGTCGCTTTTGTCATCATAGATTATCAGCTTTACAGGGAGTTTGGTACCGTATTCACGGAGATAGATTCCTCCCCTCTCGTTAACTGCTTTTACAGCTCTTTCATACGCCCACTTGGTCTCAAACCCAAAATATGCTAAAGAACCTGTAAGACCCAATACAGAACCTATCACTATTTCGCTTTTAGGCGGTACAGGTCTTACGGTTACCGTTGTTGTTACTGGTTGCGTGACTGTTTGTGTTATTGTTGTTGGTGCTCCTGGTGCTAGCGTTGTAGTTACGGTCTTTGTTTCTGTTGCTGTAACGGTCTTTGCTGGTGCAGCCGATTGACCGGCTAAGTAGCCACCAACAGCACCTACAACAACGCCAGCAACAATACCACCAACAGCGGCTGCTGTAGATACACCAAGAAACTTCCTACGCGAAACCTTCACACTACCAGACCTATGATCCACATCTTCCCTATCAGAGGACATAACCCTACCCCGCCATAAATCATTAACCAAGATCTATATTTATCTTTCCTTATTCATTCTGCACTGCAATCCATCAGCACGCCAACTTGGATAAAAAAATCGTAAAAGGGCGGCAAGATGATATAATTTATGGAAAATAATGTGCGACGGTTCTTTCCTGGCTGAAGCCGAAGGTTCCCATTAGTTAGCTCGTCTGCCAGTAGCTTTTGTTTCGAGGGAGCTAAAAATGGGGGTGACACAGTAAGCTGTGGTAAGGTCTCTACTAATAATTCGGTAAGGCTTTAAACGATCTGTTCGTAGAACCACTTGCGAACAAATTCTTCAGCTGCTGCAACGGGTGTTTTTTCAAGAGTTAGTGACGAAGAGTAATACGAGACAACGATTCCAAGCATCTTCTGCTTTATCCTTTGAGGGGTAAATGCTTGATTTGTTCCGGAGAAGCTTTGTGTTGGCTTCAATCTTTTGATGACAAACTTTTATATTACGTAAAAGGAGGAAAGGCTGATGTCTAACGGAGAAGTCTTAGGTGTTATAACAGAATTCAAAAGGTTTGCAACCCATGATGGTCCTGGGATAAGGACTACCGTTTTTGTGAAGGGCTGTCCGCTCAGGTGTGTTTGGTGTAGTAACCCAGAAACTTGGGAGATGACACCTCAACTTTACTTTAAGCCTCAGTTATGTGTCGAGAGCGGTAGGTGTGTAGATATATGTCCAGAAAAGGCTATAGCGATGAGTAAAGAGAGGAAGATAGATAGGTTGAAATGTAATCTGTGCTTTAAGTGTGTGGACGCTTGCTTGTACGGGGCGCTTGAGAAGGTGGGTAAGGTTGTAAGTGTTGAGGAAGTTATGAGGGTTGTGGAGAGGGATCTGCCTTTTTACCAGAAGTCCGGTGGCGGCTTAACTTTAAGTGGTGGTGAACCGCTTCACCAGCCAACTTTCACATCGGGGGTTTTCAAAAGGTGTAAGGAGAGTGGCATCCATACCACGCTAGACACGTGTGGCTACGCTAGGCCAGACGTGGTTGAAGAGGTTCTGAAGTATACTGACCTCGTCTTACTTGATATAAAGCATATGGATTCTGAGAAGCATAAAAAGTACACAGGCGTAGGTAACGAGCTTATCCTACATAACGCAAGAATAATGGCGAGAAGATGTGAAGTGAGGATCTCATTACCGCTAATACCTGGTTTAAATGATTCATACGAAAACATTAGGGCAACGGCTGAGTTTGCAAAGTCCTTGGGTGTAAAGTATATCGACATAGAACCGTTACATAAGTTTGGTGATCACAAGTATAGGTTTTTAGGTCTAGAATCTCCTTACAAGCATCTAACCGAGCCTACACGAGAAGAAGTTTTAAGTGTTAAGCGGGAGATAGAATCGATGGGCATACAGGCTACAGTAGGGCGCATGATGTGAGGACCGTTACGTTTAGGTGGAATGTTTTGTTGAGGGTTCAGCGTCTCCTGCCCATTCCATATTGAGTCGCGCGTCTTCTTATAGACCTAGATATTCTGTACGCTTTATGATTTCTTCTTGCTCGCTGGGTCCGAGGTCTATAAAGCGGGCGGTGAAGCCAGCAACCCTAACAAGAAGGTCTGGGTATTTTTCAGGATGCTTTTGGGCGTCACGCAGCATGGCGGAGTCGATTACGTTGAATTGTATATGGTAGCCTCCTAGCTCCACAAATGTGTCTATAAACGCAATCAGCTTTTCAGTGCCAGGATCACCCTCTATGGCTAGAGGGTTAAACTTCATGTTCATAAGGGTGGATTGAAGGTTCCAAGCATGAATCTTTACCGCTGAGTGTACGAGCGCCGTTGGTCCATTTATATCAGTGCCTGGGTAGGCTGAGGTCGCGCCATCACACAGAGGTTTAAAGGCCCTTCGCCCATCTGGTGTAGCACCAGTAGCCTGCCCAAGCACAACCTGACTTGTCACAGATAATGTGCTGGGTCGCCAAGGCTGCCCTAACCAGTTTAAGTTACGCTGCACGGCATCAGAATAGGCGTCGTAGAGTTCTACAGCTATAGTGTCTACATAGTCATCGTCATTGCCGAACTTTGGTGCCTTGAGTAGGTGCCTCCAGATCCACTCGTATCCCTCGAAATCTCTCCTCAAAGCTTCTTTCAGCTCCTTCATCGTGAACAACTTCTCCTCAAAGATACACTTTTTTATGGCGGCGAGGCTGTTTGCTACATTTACTAAGCCGCAGCTTATTAGGTAGGGTGCGTCGTTGTATCTGCATCCACCCTGAAGGCAGTCCACACCCCTTTCCAAACAATCGTCTAACAAAGCTGAGCATAGTGGATGAACTATACCTATTTTGTTGTGAACGAGCATGACGGTGTTCCAATATTGGGCTTCCTTCTCTAACACCAAATGCATACAACGCTTGAACTCCTCTACCAGCTCTTCATACGTTGCTTCTTCGGCGTTCAACTTAGTTTCTATAAGCTTATCTCCAGTGACTGGATTTACACCGTCAAAAAGTATGAGCTCAAGGAGCTTGGCGAAGTTAGTGTTTGGAACCGTGTACATCGGCATCCTCTTACCACATATCTGCATGTCTACACAGCCGCAAGGAGCCCAATCCCTAGCATCCTCTAGGTTCGCACCAGTAACTCTGAGAAACCTTTCAATGCCTAGTCTATCGTTGAATATTGCAGGGTAGCCGGCACCTGCTTTTATGCATTCAGCAGCCTTCTTCTTAAAAGCGTGACTTAGCTTGTCATTCCACCTTATGGAAAGTGTCGGTTGAATAGTTTGAGCGTTGATCCCCGCTTGTAGAATCAGTATAGATAGCTCGTTGTCCGCGGGTAAGCCGTACCTATCAACCCCCCCTAAAGTCAGGTTCTGAAATATACTCCCACCCAAATACGATTCGGTAAAAACAGCGTGCGCTCTAACTATTTCAGAATGCTTCACCCGCAGAAGCTCCAGAAGCTCTAAGACTTCCGCCTCAGTTATCCTGCCGGCCTTGATATCCTCTGTGAAAGGCCTATACATGTATTGGTCAAACCGACCGGGCGATATCCCTCTACCGTTCAGCTCTATAAAGAGGGCGCAGTGTGTAAACCAGAACGATTGTACAGCTTCCCGAAACGTATCAGCCCTATACCGAGGAACCTTACGGCATATCCTGGCTATCTCTAAAAGCTCCTCCCTCCTCCTCTCATCGTCAGCCTTCTCGGCAAGCCTCTCCGCTTCCTCCGCATACCTTTCTGCAAAGGCTACTACCCCTTCTAAAGCGAGGATGACTCCGTTGTAGAAATCGTACTTGTTTAGCTTCTCAGCTGTATCGATCGATCCAAGCCGCCTTATCTTCTCACGACACCTGTTGATGATGGATTCAAGCCCTTCATCGATGACTCTACCGTAATCCACTATAACACGCCCTTCAGGGACATCGAACATAAAGGGTAAGAATAGAAGCTGCTTCTGCCACAACTCAACTTGTGCATAGTCCTCTCTCTCCCTAAGGATCCCTTCAGCCAGCGACCTACAATCCCTCCCCCTCCAGAAGTCAAGAACCTCGCGTAGAATCGGAAGCTCCTTTGGATCCAGACCGAAGAGACCTATCTTCACCAAACCCTCCTTTGTTGTAGAAACAGCTTTAGCTCTAGTACCCTCAGCATACCTCTCCTCCTCTCTCTCCACCCTAGAGAGAGCTTCATCAATCCACTTAACTTCCTGCTCAGGATAAAGCTGAGTACCTCTAACAAATCGAGATATCCTACCTACGATCAGCTCATCCTCATATATCACTGGCGTCAGGTTAGAGAGAATATACTTTAATGCACCACCCTGCCTCGTATAAACAGGTTCATTCCAGTGCTCCTTAACATATTCAGTGTACAACTTGGCCCTCTCAGTATCCAAGCGAAGGTCAGAGTTCCATAGCGCCTCCAACCTCTTCTTAACTCTTTCAGTACTAGGATTACCCCTAACCTCCCTCTCCACGACTTTCTGCATCGATGTCATCTACTCTAATCGAACTAATATAACTTTCGCTGGCTGGCGTACCTTCTAGAAAAACAAAAGGCTCTTATAGTGTCATCGCTATGGAGTGATTGATTTGCGGTTAGGGTTGAACCTTCGGGGGCGCTACAACATTTTAGAGTCAGTGAAGCTTGTATCCATAGCCGAGGAGAGGGGATTTGAATATCTGTTGGCACCAGAATATTACTTCTTTAGGGATACTGTAAGTCAAACTGCTGCATATGCCTTAGCTACTAAAAAGATTAGGATAATTTGCGTCTTTAACCCGTATACAAGGAATCCGGCACTTACAGCTATGAGCATTGCCAGCTTAAACGAGATTGCAGAGGGGAGAGTAATACCTTGCTTAGGCGCAACCCCTGCAAGTTGGCTTTCAAAGATGGGTATTGAGCAGAGGGCGCCTCTTGCAGCTATGAGGGAAAGTTGCTTTTTAATCCGCAAACTCCTCGACGGCGAAACTATTAGCACTAGGGGTAAAATCTTTAAAATGAGTGATGTCGCGCTCGGCTTTCAGGTGAAACCTGTGGAAAAGATACTCTTCTCCGTAATTGGTCCTAGGATGCTTGAGTTAGCGGGAGAAATAGGAGATGGTGTTGTGTTGACGGCTTTTACCCCTGTTACTTACATTCAGGAAGCCATAGGATATGTTAGGAAGGGTGCCAGCAAGGCAGGTAGGAGTATCGATAATTTGGAGTTTGCTGCTGCAATAGCCTACCTTCACGACAAAAGGCATCTTAACGTCCTCAAAAGCTACGCAGCATACGTTATGAGTGCATCAAACATTATATTGAATTACCTTAACCTCGACTATGAAAAGAAGAAGAGGCTTCAGGAGTGCTTTGCTAGAGGCAGGCTCGATGAAGCTGCGACTCTAATATCTGATGATGATCTGGGGCGTATAGCCTTGTTCGGTAATATGACCGAGTGTAGGAGAAGGCTTGAAGAGTATTTTAGGATTGGTGTAACCTTACCGATAATAGTTCCTGTCGCTGAGCCGAAAGAAGCTATTTATGAAGCGTCAAGGCTGATCTAAACAGGCTCTACTATCTGAACAGGAACCTGATGATGCTATGATAAGCAGATATATGACAACCAAAGAAACCACTAAGCACTAAAACCTTATCGTAACATCATCCAGGAACCTTCTGGAAAGAATTATAAGAGAGTTGTCCAGCTGCTTGATGTGACCTTTATGTATGATAAGAGTGAGGCGATAAGGGATCTTAAGACTTTGGTTGAGAAGAAGGCTGAGAAGAACGCCGGGGTAGTAGCTTTAAGGTCTGGGTCTAGAACTGCTACATATGATGAGATTGAGCGTAAAGCCGCTAGAATCGCTGGTAGGCTTCGTGATCTCGGTGTTTCCAAGGGTGACAAAGTTGCTGCTATGATGGTGAACTCATTCGAATTCGTATACTACTGGTTCGCAGCTATGAAGCTCGGCGCGGTCCTAGTTCCTCTTAATATATCGCTTAAAGGCGATCTGCTAGCCTACCAGCTGAACGACTCTGAGAGCAAGGTCGTTTTGATAGAGAAGGCTTTCCTAGAACCGTATCTGGCTGTGAGGAGTAGGCTTCAGCACATTAGGCACCAGTTCTGCTTGGATAGGGAGGATCCTTCTAATGCTCCGGATGGCTTCAGCCCCTTCAGCGAGCTGAGCTCGGGTGAAGAGGTTAGGGGCGGTGGAGGACCGAGGCATTCGGATCCGGCTGTGATAATCTACACATCTGGAACAACCGGTCCACCTAAAGGCGTTGTTTTACCGCACTACGCTTACATAAACAGCGCTTTGGAGAACGCTGTGACCGCTGAGGCTAGGGATGGTGATGTATTCTTCAGCACAGTACCATTCTTCCACACAAGCGGTCAGCTTCAAGTGGTGCTACCGGCTATGATACACGATCTTCAGGGAGCGTTTGAGCCTTGGTTCAGCGCAACCAGATTCTGGTCTCAAGCCAGGGAATATGGGGCTACCGTCGTCTTCCTCATAAGCTCTATGATCAACATCCTACTCAAGCAGCCTGAGAGCCCGGCTGACAGGGACCATAGGGTTAGGGTTGTGATGACCGGAGGGGCTAAGAAGGAGGAGTGGGAGATGTTTGAGAAGAGGTTCGGTGTTAGGGTTCTTGAAGGATTCGGCATGACTGAGACAGGCGCGATAGCGATCTTCAACAGAAGCTGGGATTACAGGGTAGGCTCCCTAGGCAAGCCCCTACCTCACTTCGAAGCAAAGGTTGTTGACGACGATGACAACGAGGTTCCACCTGGAGTAAAGGGCGAGCTGGTTATCAGACCTAAAGTGCCTTACACGATGATGCTTGAATACTATAGGAAGCCGGAGAAGACGGTGGAAGCCTGGAGGAACCTATGGTTCCACACCGGAGACATCGTGTATAGAGATGAAGACGGCTACTTCTACTACGTGGATAGGAAGAAGGACGTGATAAGAAGAAGAGGCGAGAACATAGCACCGTACGACATAGAGAGCACGGTCAACCAGCACCCCAAGGTGCTGGAGACTGTGGCCGTCGGCGTGCCATCTGAAGTCGGCGAAGAAGACGTTAAACTATACGTCAAACTTAAGCCAGGGGAGCAGCTCGACCCGCTTGAGTTGGCGAAGTGGTGTGACGAGAGGCTACCATATTACATGGTGCCAAGATACATAGAGTATGTTGACGAGATCCCCAAGACCCCGACACAGAGGGCGCAAAGATATCTCCTCAAGCAGCGCGGCATAGGTCAGGCCATAGACTTATATAAGCTCGGATTCAGGCCGAAGAGACCTATCTAAATGTGGTCAGCGGATGCAGTTCGGCATCTCCTTCGGCGCGCTTTACGCGCCTACTGAAAGAATAGTTAAGCTCGCTGAAGAAGCTGAGCGATACGGCTTCGATTATATTTGGCTACCTGATTCGCAGCTCATCTATAGAGACCCCTACATGAACCTTGCGCTCATAGCAGAAGCAACCACCAACCCTAAACTTGGCACGCTAGTCACAAGTCCATTAACCAGGCACCCTTCAGTTATAGCCTGTGCCGCTGTGACGTTAGATGAAATCTCCGGCGGTCGTGCAGTTATCGGTTTAGGTGCTGGAGACAGCTCTGTGAGGAGGATAGGTCTATCTCCTTCGACGAGTGAGCAGCTTCGAGAAGCCATAGAAATCATACGTAGATTGTGTAGAGGCGAATCTGTGGATTTTAGAGGGGCAAGATTCGGGTTAAGATTTGGAGGCAGACGCATACCCATATACATCGTTGCCACGGGCCTAAAGATGCTTAGCCTAGGCGGCAGCATGGGTGATGGTGTTGTCATACACTCAGGCACTTACTTGACGCTACTCGATTTAGCTCTTAAAGCAGTAAAGCGAGGTGCAGAGGAAGCAGGCAGAAAGATCGAATCTCTAGATTTGGCACATATGGGCTTCTGCGCAATCTCCGAAGACAGGTTTAAAGCATATGAAGAAGTGAAGCCTAGTGTAATGTGGTTTCTCGTCAGATACCCTCATCTACTCAAAGAAGCAGGCCTGAGCTTAAATGGTGAGCTACTTAAGAGAGTCAAGCGCTTTGAAGAATACAGCGAGGAGCACGATCTTCACCACAGCGGCGAATGGGTGAAAGCTATGAAGGCAGCTAGTTTTCTCCCGGATAAGTTTGCTGAGGCTCTCGCCTACGCTGGCACACCGGAAGACATCAGTAGAAAGATCCGCGAGGTGGAGGCTAGAGGCTTCAAACAGGTGATCATAAGACCGACTTCAACAGAGCATTGGGAGAGCACCTTCAAAGCATTTGCAGAGCAGGTTATCCCCAACTTTAGGTAGAAGGTTTACTTTAGCCCGATGAGCTTTGCCGGGTTCTCCTTACACATCCTATTCAGATCATCTACACTAAATCCTCTGCTCAAAAGCACCCTGATCATGGTCTTGTAAGCTTCAACTGGAGGGTTGCCCGGCTGACCCGCGTCTGAGATGAGCACTACACGCTCAGGCCCGAGCTCCTTCATAAGTTTGAGACTGTGGTCGAAGTTAACTATCCAACCTCCGCCTACAACTGGTGTTCCAAGAAGAGAAACTTCAGCGATCTCTATCCAAGCGCCTCTCTTCACAAGCTCCTTAGCCTCTTCTATAGTCAGTACAGTGATCTCTTGATTAGCGTGTGTGACTACAAAGTCGACCCCAGCATCCCTACAAGCCTCGGCTACAGCGATCATCTCCTGAACAGTAACGTGCCCGCTCTCCAAGAATGTCTTCCTATCCGAAGAAGCCAATACCTGAATTATCTCCTTAAGCTCCGGTCGAACATTACCTTTCTCATCAATTAGACTTATCCCACCCTCTTTACCCATCAGCTTATACTGCCAAGCCGAATCTACCGATGGACCGTAGACCGCCTTAGTCTTTGAACCGAAGTCGCCGCTCAAAGCAACCCTAACAACTCTAGGGTTCAAACCCCCAACCGCATAGTTCAGAGTAACACCACCATAGACCTGTACAGGCTCAAGCCCCTGCTGAGAAGCCCACTCATCAATTACATCCTGCACAACATACGCTACAGCACTAGTCAAATAATTATGGTCCTTGAAGCAAATAGCCCTCATCCCAGCCCTACAAGCGTCTTTACAAGTTTCGACTATCTTAGGGCGCTCGAGAAGCCAAGCCTCAGGCGCACCGTGAGCGTGTATATCGACCACACCCTTAAGGAAGGTCCAAGCCTCCTTCTCGCTTACACGCTTAAGAGGCGGCTGAAGATACGGCCAAGCAGGGTGGCAAGCCCTTTTCACATCCTCCACAGACAGAACTTTACCAACCATCTCAACCAAGATACATCGCTAAAACCATTCCAAAACGAGGTATTTAGATGTTGCTAAGATAGGTGTTTGTTCGCAGCTTCGATTATGGCGTCGGGGTGCGCAGGCTACTTTAAAGCTAGAAGTTTTCCGTATCCGAAGATGTGTTCATTTACCCCAATCTTCTTTAGAGCAGCCCAGAGCCCTGCTTGATTACTAGAAACCACGATTTTACCAAGATCCCTCTCCAGCTCTTCGATGATGTCGAGGACCCTAAGGTTGGTGCAGCTTATGAAGATCCCCTCCGCTTCCTTTAAGTTTACTGATGAGACGAGTTGGTAGATGGTTTGAGGAGGCTGCTCCGCTATAATATGGTTGTCGCTGAGCCCCAACCCTTTCACGGCTACAACACTTAAACCGCTGCGCTCAAGGTACATTCTAACACCTTCGAGAATTTCTTTTGTGTATGGTGCGGCTAAGGAGACTCTTGTAACCCCGAGTGCTTTGAAACCAGATACGGCTGCTTTAAGCGGCATCACACAGTGAACCCCCTGGTTAACTTCGATGATCCTCTCTACCTCATCTTCAAGCCCCGGCACTATGCTGGCAGCTGTGCACCCCCATACGACCACATTCGGGCGGCAATCCAACAGCACTTCAACAGCGTCGTTGACGTGTTTCAGCAGAGCAGCTAGTTCATCTGTGGAAGAGGCGCCTCTGAAGCTGATTCTTGCCGTGTGTACTGACACGCCCTCAGGTGCTAGGCGGTTGTAATCTGTTTCCATCGTGGTGTTGGATGATGGTACGATTAAGCCGATTCTTCCCCTTCGACCATAAAACCCTCGGCTCATCTATCCACCAGAAGTTCTAGCTTCTAATAAGGCTATTGTGCTATGGCTCAATATGTTGAATGAAGCAAAGGTATTTTTTGCCCCTCAGCATAGTGCATGCGGATTGAAGATAGATGAGTTTGTGGATAAGTATGGTGAGCCGTATTCGGCTAGGCTTGAAATAGACCTCCTTTCAAAGAGGGATGAGGAGATAGTCAAATGGTTTTTAGCGTCGATCCTTTATAGCAAACCCATACGTGAATCCTCAGCAACAAAGACCTATCTAACATTTAGATCACGGAACATACTGACAGTAGACAAAATATTGGAAACGGGTTGGGATGGTCTTGTTGACATTTTAGATGAAGGCGGCTACACCAGATACGACTTCAGCACCGCGACAAAGCTCCTCAACATATTCAGCGAATTAAAGAAGAGGTACGGGGGCAGCTTCTGGAAGCTATACAACTCTTCTAAAGACAGCACAGACCTTGAACGCAAGCTCAAAGCCCTTGGGAAAGGCGTGGGGGACACAACGGTCTCGATCTTCCTAAGAGACATGAGGCTGATATGGGAGAAGGCCGACCCAAGACCAACACCCCTCGTTGAACTCGCCATGAAGCACCTAAACATAAAGGATCTTAAAGCCTTCGCCAGAGAAAAAGGGTTAAGTCTGGTTAGACTCGAGACAGCCCTTCTAAGGCTTGCGAAAGACTTCATTAAAAAAGGAAGGATGGTCGAAGTAGAAATATGAACAGCGCAATCGTGGAATGTGTGTCGTTACTACGACCAAACCGGTTCTTGTCCACAAAAAGTTTACAGGTTATCTACACACGTAGCTTTGGGCTTATCTAGCCAGGGTGCTGCGACTAACGTAAAGGCGAATTGTTAGATCAGGTAGGTTAAGAAACGTGGGTTGTGGATGTGCTGAAGAGGTCAGAAAGTTTCTGGAGAAACTTGCGTATAATGTTGTGATAAGAAAGAATGTTGCCAAGTGGAATAGGCTTCTGATGCGTTGACTCAAGAGCAAAGTTGTTAATCCGGGAGAAGATCGTGATAATCTCAGATTCCCCCCACAAACTATTTTACTTGAGTAGGAAGCCGGAAGAGGTCTAGAAAAGATCATATCAGAAACTGGTTAACAGTATGCGGGGCCCACTTATACCGCTGGCCAAAGATTTCAAGATGGTGCTTGCGACCAGCGATAGAAGGCAAGCTGACGCAACATCCAAAAAGAGTAAGAACGAGCTGGTAGATTGGATACGCCGCTCCTAAGCGTGGGTCCCTGAGGCTTTAGAGCCCCACCGTTTTTAACTGTAGTGCGGTGGCCGGGATTTGAACTCCCGGACCCCTTCTTCGAGGGTCTCCCGGGTTTACAGCGCTCCACCTAGAGCGTTGGCAGGCTGCTGTCCTAGACCAAGTTCCCCGGCTTCTGAGCCTCTAGACGACCACCGCACTCTAGCAGGGTTTGTTTTGGGTTGTGTTTAACTTTATCGCTTCTTCAGCCCCCTGCCACATCTGTTAGGATTGAGATCTTGCCCCCTTCTCTGATGTGTGTCTCCAGCCCTCCTGTGAATCATACGTTTCTGCCGTCTATGTGGACGTTTAAGATCAGGTTGAATCTGCCTTTTTGGTTAAGCAGCTTTTGTGTCAGCGCTGAGCTGCATCTTTCGCCAAAGGCTAGGATCAGTTCAGTAGGTTCGGTGCCTCGATCTTAAGTTCTCTGCTTACCCCTAACGCGATGATGTTACGGTAAGCAGACATATGACAACCAAAGAAAGCACCAAACACTAAAACCTTATCGTAACATCATCCCCTAACGCTGACGCTAAGTTTTGTGCAAGAGATTTTTGAACCGCGATGCAGAATAGATCGTTGAATTATTTGAACTTGAAGCTAGTACTTTATTAGACTCCGCAAAAGATTCTACATAACCTCATAATCAATAGATAACCTATTAATAACGTAGAAGTAAACATCGATTAACGTTATGTTTCCGTCTGGAGGGGTAAGGCTTTGGGAAACAACTCCAGTCACTCGTATGGGCTCATCTTGATGATAGCCCTTCTCTTGGCTGGTGGGGGAATGTATAATTACTATAAGCTCTCCTTGCTGATGCCTAGCATCATCGCAGATTTCGAATTTTCTTACGGAGTAGCAGGGCTTCTTGCTGGCTTCTTTGGGTTGATACAGCTGCTTCTATCAATCCCTTTAGGTATGCTGGTGCGTGGACCAAGCTTGAGGAAGGTAACGGCTTACGCCCTCGTTGTTTTGATTCTAGGTTCTCTGCTGGTTTGTGTTGTGTCAGATCCCTACGTGTTATTTGTTGCGAGGTTGATCGAAGGCGCCGGTGCGGCTTTAGCTTTAGTGGCGGCCCCTTTCCTTATATATGAGGTGTTTGCGAAACAGAGGGTCTGGTTAGGCTTAGGCGTTTTAATGTTGTTCAATCCGGTTGGAAACATATTAGGTCTTAATGTGACTTCTTGGTTCCTCAAGATGTTCGGTTGGCGTGGTGCTTGGCTTACGGGTGTCATACTACCAGCTCTCGCACTAGCGCTTCTCCTCGTGACCAAGCCTGTTGAAATCAGAATAATGAGTAGGTCAAGCATAACCGTAAAATCAGGACTCGGTGAGAGGTTACTTATCGGCCTTCTGCAGCTAGGTTATTCGCTCACAGCTATGGGGTTTCTTATGTGGGCCCCAACCTATATGATCGAAGTTTACAGCTTCGATGCAAGTAATGCTTCCTTTATCACCAGCCTCTTTATGTTAATAGGAATGCCAACCCCCATTATCGGAGTCTGGCTTTCTGACAAGGTTGGGTCGAGAAAGGTTATTCTGGCACCTTCCTTTGGCGCGCTTGCGCTTCTTTACCCTCTAACAACCTTCACCCCGAGCCATCTACTGCCCCTCCATATTCTCGCCGCAGGTTTCTTCTCAGGAGTAGTCCCCGCTGTGATACACATCTGCGTTGTGGATCTGCTCGGTCCCTATTCAAATATCGGCTTTGGTATACTTAATGCGAGCAGGGGGTTTTCTCTGCTCTTCGGTCCTCTGATCCTAGGCGCGATTTTGAATGCCACCTCATCTTGGATGCTTTCGTTTGCCTCCTTGTCCCTCTTCGCCTTCTTAGCCCTCATCTGCTCCTTATTGTTGCCAAGGATAAAGTGAGCGTTTGCCTCCTCCCCTCAGTTAGAAGAGTAGCAGGTGTAAGGAGGCTATTTTGTGAGATCTCTGTAGAAGCAGCTTCTATTGCCTGTGTGGCAAGCGGCTCCGATCTGCTCAACTATGTAGACCAGAGAGTCGGCGTCGCAATCCACCAGTATCTTTAGGACTTTCTGCCTGTTTCCGGATTCTTCTCCTTTCATCCAAAGCTTTTTTCTCGATCTGCTGTAGTAGTGCGCGTAACCTGTCTGTAGGGTCTTCTCTACCGCCTCTTTATTTGCATAGGCTAGCATAAGTATTTCTCCACTCCTAGCGTCTTGCGCTACGACTGGCACAAGACCTCCGCATTTTTCGAAGTCTACTT
>Ga0078972_1006818_pt1 | contig 26424 bp, 17 predicted proteins | sample YelNatPaOPGAMG01_FD_67568 | JGI IMG/M metagenome (GOLD analysis project Ga0078972, IMG submission 67568) | Hot spring thermophilic microbial communities from Obsidian Pool, Yellowstone National Park, USA - OP-RAMG-01 (SPADES assembly) (version 2) | ecosystem: Environmental > Aquatic > Thermal...
ATACCACTTTCTTGTAATTTTGCTTTTAGGGGTTTGTAGAAGTTGCCTTTAAAGTAATCATTGAACCTCTCTACTTTGCCTTTTGTTTGTGCTCTGTATGGTTTGCATATTTTTGGGATAAATTTGTAGGTTTTGGCAAAATCCAAAAAGTTTTCGTTAAATCCGTGTTGGTTTTTACCGTATTTATCCCTTTGAATGACTACACTTTTTAGGTTATCATACAGTATTGTTTTAGGTATACCGCCAAAGTATTCAAAAGCTTTCTTTGTACATTCTTGAAATGTTTCTTGCATAATAATTGTCTGTTAGGCTTACATAGGCAAATCTACTGTAGCCCAAAACCATTACGAAGGCATACAGTGGATCTTTGCCTTTTCTTAAAGTTGTCCAATCACATTGGGCTTGTAACCCAGAAGGTGTTTCAAACCTTATGACCTCTTCGTTTTTTGAAGAAGGAAAAGCTTTTTCATAAACTGATTTTATGAATGTTTGCAGTATCCTTATTTTACCATTGTATCCCATTTCCAAGATCTCTTCGTATATAACGCTTGATGGGATTCTATCTGGTAGAGCGTTTTTTATCCTGTGTTCTACGTATCCCTTAAAATCATCAAGTTTGCTTTTACAGCTCCTTTCTTTGTATGGTTTTAATTCTTCTTCTTTTAATCTCTTAGTAATAGTTCTTCTGTTTAGTCCCGTCATCCTTGCAATCGCCCTTATTGAATAACCCTGCAACTTCAGTGTGTGCACCATAACAAACTCCTCTTTGGTTATCATTGCCTTTCACCTTTCGTTTTTTTACGAAAGGTTAGCATAAATTGGTGCACTTTTCACTGCACTTGTGGTGCATTTTAGCATTGCAGATGACATAAACCTATAATATCCTTTTGGCCTTTTTTGACAACTTGGGGTTCAAACTCAGAATTTCTATCCCTTGGCATTTCGTTGCTTAAGCTTAACCTATCTTTTTAGTCTACATACTTTGGATAATAGCCGTTTCTTGAGTTATCAATCTGTTTAAAGGCATAATTATATTTATCATACCCTAAATCCTGCTTTAGCTCTTCTTGAAGTAGCAAATTTATCATTTCACTTAAAATGCCTTTTGCAAAATCAGTTGCTTCTTCAAGAGTTTGAATCTTTTTCTCTTTAATAAAATTCTTTAAGAGATCCCTATCTAGTGACTTTTTTCTTAACATAAAACCTTAACCTCCAAAAATAAAGTTTAATTTTACAGATTTTGGAAGTTTACACAAAGAATATTATAAGCCCATAAGATGATTAAGATATTTTTTTGATGACTTAAGTCCATCATTAACCTTACCTTTATTCGCAATATAAACATAGGCTATAACCTTTTCCTTATTTGCTAACCATACTTCTAATTCTTCTCTTGTATAATGGACAGGAACCCCCTCGCATTTATCTAAAATTTTTAATCCATCTTCTTCAATTTGATACAAAATACCTTCCACAATACCATTATCATCTTTTTCAATATTCGCATAACCTTCAGTAGGATTATCAGAAACAACTTTATTAAAAGTCAATTTCCATCCCTTGATAAAAGCATATTTTCTTTCGTTAAAATTTACCCCTCTTTCTTTCATTCTTTCTTCATCCATATTAGAGCCATAAGCAAAATACCACATATTTCTTGACCCCCCATATTATTATATTTACTTGTTTCCTATTATCTTTTCTGGTTTAGGTAAAACAGGTCTGTCTTTGTATTCGTTACATTTGTCATGTTTTGCATCAGAGCAAAGACAATCATAATCCGGATCATTGTGTGAACATTCTATCATCATATATCTTGTTTTCTTAAGCCAGCCTGGAATCTCAGTATTATTCCAATTTAGCATTGTTTTTAACTGTCTTAATCTTGGTGTATCCCATAATGAAGTTGCATTGCTTTTATCATTATTAGAAATATCCCTTAAAATGTACGGTTCAAATGCCTTTTTAAAGTCATCCTTTCCCGCTGATTTAATTCCTAAATTCCATGTATCTCCTTTAAATAACGATGTATACCTCTCTTTTCTATCTATTAAAGACAGGGCTGGTTTTATTTCTATACTACCTAAACCTAACGGTTTGCCCATTCCAATCTTATGATAATGATTTTCTGGTAAGTCTAATGCAAAGAGTAATGCACCTAATTCTTCCTCTGTAAGATTTTCAAATCGTATGCGTGATTTAAATTTAATATTTCTTTTAATTGGTTTTATAACAGTGTATTGTGCTTTAGTTTTTTCCCATAGCAAATATTCTTTTAGTTCTTTTTTTTCTTCAATAGGCAACTTTTCATATAAACAATTTATAATTATCTTTTTATTATCTTTTACTATATTTTTAGAACTTAAAATAACTGATTTATCAAGGCTAATATTAGCCTCCTTTAAAAACTTTATAAAATCATCATAATTTATTTCTATTTTGGGTTCTTTCCAAGAATATTTACTTTCATTATCAGGTGTCTCCCTATGCCAGTAAAGTTTGTAGCCTCTAATAAGTGCATCTTTATCATCCCAATGTTTTAATTCCTTTAAACCGGTATTTTCCTCTTTAGGTTGCTCTAAGTAAAGCTGGAAGGCTGTGGGTTTTGGTGATGCAAGAATCTTAGGTAAGGTCTCATTCATAAATATATCATTTTGTTCTTTCTCTAAAACAGCATCTTCAAAAAATACTCTACTTGCCCATTTGATCTCTTTCCCAAATATTGCTTCAGCAAAATCTGTTATGTCATTTAACTTTAGATTATTTTTGGGTACATGATCACCTATAGTTAATTCATAAGGTAATCTAAAGAATCCTGTATGGCCAAAAGCTATTTTTTTATTTCCTTTTTTATCATTATACTCAACATAAAATACAGGAACTCCATTAGGTAATTCTACTATTTTATTATTTGGCAACGTGACTTTTTTATCTTTAGCCATTTTTAAAATGTCATAGTATTCTGGTATATTTCTATTTATATCACTTTTATAATCTTTTATGTCATTTCCGTTTAATTCTTCTATAAAATCACCTGAATTACTGATAGATTTCACAATCCAATTTTTCTTTTTTCCCTTCATGCTTCCAGACCAAACTTTATAATCATTATTATCTATTTCTATCATAAATTCTTTAAATGTATCTTGAAATCTATCATATCCACACGAAATAATCTTATATTTCTCTTTATCATATATAAGATATCCAGCTTTTATTTTATTATTACTAATTTTGGAAGAATATATATCTTTTAAAGTAGACCTCTTACCAGCAACTTCCCTATAATATAACCTTCTATCCTTATCAACAAAATTAAATTTCCCAAAAGAGACTATTTCTACTAAAGTTCTAATCATCCCTCTTAAAGAACTACCAGGAATTATTGGTTTTCCATTCTCTATAGAAAAAAATTCAGTTTCATTTTTATCTCTTCTAATATATATAGGTATTTTTGTAGTAATCAAAAGGTCTATATATCCTGAGTATCTGTCCTTATGATATTTGTTAAACTCTGGAATATCTTGTGCTTTTACTGCACATTCATTTAATGGAATAAAATTATATGGGGCTTTAGCAAAAAGCTTAATTTGACTATTGGTTTTAGGCTCGTTTTTTATTTTTTGTTGAGCAGTCTGCTTATTTTCTTGTATATTACTTTGAGTAGTTGTTTTAGTATATTCTATTCCATCAATTATAATTTTCGAGGGTAATCCATTTATTCTTTCAACTTCACATTCTTTTCCACTAATATCTTTCGGCAAATCAAATCCATGCACTTTTAAATGTTTTCCGTCATCAAAAGTTAATATATAATCATACCCTTTTTTAGTTTTCTGTATACTTATTTTAGCTTTTTCCATGATAATAACCTCCAAATACTAAATAATTGATATTTTTAAAAACCTACTGTCAACAAAACCAGCCTGTCCGATTTCATTATATCCAATATAGTTTCTCGTATGTAAAATTAATCTTTTTTTATTATTGTTTATATCATCAATTAAGTTATTTCCTATAAATTCTTTCGGTATTATATATCTAATTCCTCTTTTTTCATAAACTTCAATAAATTCATCTTTAACTTCAAATTTAGATCCATACATTACCTGATCTGCATTAATATATTCTACTATTTTTCCATCTTCATCACTAACTCCATCTTCTCTATATCTAAATTTAAATTTATTTCCTAACCTCCAAATATATAGTTCCTTTTTTTCATTAAAAACTCGCAATTTTTGAAGATATTTATTAAAATCAGGTAATTCATTGTTGTAAAATTTAATTTCACCACTTTGTATTATTCCAAATAGAACTGCATAATCAAGCCAGCATACAATATATCCTTTGTCAACCTCTTTTATTTTTTGAATAAACACATCATTGTTTAATTCATTATCCATATCTTTTGTTTCAACTTTTGAGCGAATTGTTCCAATTTTATAAATATCATCTAACATCCCAATCCCTCACTTTTTTCAAGAGTTCTTCAACAAAACCTTCTAATATCTGTTTATCTCTATCATTAACTACTATTTTATTTGTCTCGTCATCATTTGCAGACTTTTCAATAATATATTTCTTTTCTTTATACTCAACTTCTATCTTTTTGCCTTTTAAGACTCCTCTTCCTATATTTTTTTCTCCGCCAATAGGCAAATCTTCATTCCATACATCTTTCAATATCAAAAGTAAAAGTCCGATTTCCCAGTCTTTTGCATCTTTAATTTTTATTTTTAATCGCACATTTTCATCATTATGCCAAAGAGGTTTAGATTGAAATAAAGCTCCTGATATTGTCCCCCCTGTAAATCTATCAATCTTTATTCTAGTCTGCTCTTTTTCAATCACATTATCGATTATACTCTCATCAATAATTACTCTGCTTTTGTATTTAGTCTTTTCTTTGTTTTCTGTATCGGCCCAACCAAATAATTCTCTTAAATCATTATTTTCTTCTTGATTATTATTAGATAATGTGTTTACAATCTTAAAAGCTCTCGATCTTATCGCACCTTTTAGTGAAGTTCCAGTTAAAACATTTTTTTCATCATATTTTATGTGCACTTTATCCGGATCTTTGGGATCCGTTGTATATGAACTTATAATAAGTGAGCTCTTTATTGAAAAATCTGCAGTTATATTACAATCATTATTATCTTTTAAAGGAAGCAAACCTATTTCACTTAAATCTAATTTATCTTTTTGTAAATCCCTATTCTGTAAGTATGTCAAATATTCTACTCCATCATCTGGAAAGTTGAATTTCAGTATTTTAATATCTTTTAAATTAAATCTGCCAAATCCTTTAGTGGTAAATGCACCAAACTGAACATTACCAGCTTCTAACTCAGTAATTATAGTTTTTAATATTTTTAGAATCTCAATTTCCTTATCTTTAAAATATTCTATTATTTTAATTTCAGCTTTAAATTCAAATTCTAAATCTTTATTAACTATTTCATAATCATATTTTGCTTTTTCTTTTGCAATTCCCTTTTTTTCATCTATTGCAACACCATCTCTGATAGCAATAAAGCTTTCATTTTTATTATTGTCGTTTTTTGTCTCTTTATTGCTTTTGATCTTTACATCACTAACAATAAAATGACTTTGAATTTCTAAATTCTTTTGATTATCGTTTTTAGAACCCCAAAAATACTCCCATGTTTTTTTATCTCCTTGTTTAAAATTTTTTGAAATATGATGCCTTAGTGCTCCTACAAAAGAAGTTGCAGGAATATAAGGGTTACCAATCTCATCTTTTATTATTTCTATATCAATAATATCTCCTTTACCTGTACCAATTATAAAAGGTGAAATGTTTTTTAAAATACCTTCTACAATTATATTACTTATGAGTTTGGCATTATCATTCATTTTTCTCCCCCCTGCTTTTTAAATAATCTTAAATATCTAAAAAAGCTAATCCAATATGTCTTTGATAACTCAAAATTATTCAACTGCACATCTAACTCTTGTAACTCTTGAATAGCTTTTGATAAATTATCATAAAACATATTTTCATATTTATCAGAAATGTCTAATTTATATAAATCATCCCATAGATTTAAATTTTTTAGAGTTTCACCAGCAGGTTTTTCTTCCAATTCTTCTAAATTTTTTCTCCAGCCCTTAAATCCATTTGTTTCAAACAGTATTCCTTCAAGCCGTCCTATTAGATTATTAGAAATAATTTCTCCCTTCCCGTATTTATCATATAAGCCTTTTGCTTTTTCAAAAGCTTTAGTTTTTACAACTTCTTCTGCTTTTTGCTTTACTATATTTTCTAAAATAGACTTTGAATATTGGGGAGTTGCTTCTTCGTTTTTATCCCTGTCATCATAGTCAATTTCATAACTTTCTTCTAAAGAAGAATATACATTGACCCTTCCAAATCCCAATTCTGTTTTTTCACCAAATCCGTATTTTAAGAGAGAATTTAATTTTTCTTTTAAATCATTTAAATCATTACATCCATCAATTTTTATTTTAAATGCAGAACCTGGCGAATAAGCTAATTCACGAGTATTTTTCATTCTCCAAACACCAATAAAGTTTTCAACATATTCAGTTCTTGCTGTGATTTTTTCTACAGCAATATCACAATCAAAATGTTTTTTTAGATAATTTTCTAATGCTTTTATAGATATATCAGAAAAACCCCATTCGTTATATAAAATAATAGGAGAAGTTGCTACTATAATAAACTCACATTCCACATCTTCTAAATCGTCTGTATTTTCTAAATCACCAAATTCTATATTTACTAAGCCATATTGTGCACTTTTTGATCTACCAATAAAAGAGTTGAATTTATCGCCAAATATTCTTTTTATTTCTTCAAGGTAACCTTCATCACCTATAATAAACCCCTTGAATTCTTCTCCTACATTTATTGCCTCATAATAAAAGATTTCTTCCCCCGTACTGTGTCCTTTTTCTCTGTCTCTTGAATTGTGAAAATAAAATGTTGTTGATACATCATAAGTATGTATTACTTTATTCTTAGGATCATCAATCATTTTCTTCACTGGCTTTGTCTTCATGCCTTCAGGAATTTTTTCTAAAATGTTGTATATTTGATCGGAATCTTTTCCTTTTTCTTTATGCAAATATAGTGCTGGATAGTAAGTTTTATCTTTCTTAAATGGATATGCAGAAGTAAATAAAATCTCATTTTTTAGAAATAAATTATAAAAATTGTCATTTTTATGGGCTGCATTACCTAAATTAAACCTTTTTATGAATTCATTTGCAAATAAACCTCTAGTTGTTTTAGATGGTATATATTTTTCTGTATTAATTGTGTTTTGTTCACCTATCTCTTTTGCTAATACAATCGGAGATAATGTAGTTATTTTGTAAGATAGTTTTTTTACATTTCCTTTTTTATTCCCATCAAATTTTTCTGAATTAGAAGATTTAATCTCTTCTGTGATATTTTTATCATTATCACTATTTAAATATTGGATAGCCTCATCAATACTGCTAATTTTAATACCTTCAATTAAACAATTTATTTCGCCAAAACCACGGTTTCTTGATGTACCTATTCTTTTTAAATTAATCGAAGCCAAATACAATAAAGCTTTTTCTCTTTTACTCAAAGGAGTTATCTCATACAACTTACCTTCGAATTGCAAAGGAGTTGCTTTATCCGATTTACCTTCAAATTGCAAATTAGGCTTTAAAACTCGAAATGTCCTAAGTGAAGCCTCTTTAGCAATTCCTCTATCCTCATCTACAGAAGTTTGCTGTCTCATAGTTGTATAATAAGATGCAATTTGAGAAGGATTTATAAAAATGTTATATGCGCTTTTTTTATCATTTTTTAAGTTTTCAATTTCTTCTTTTATCTTTTTGTAATTGTCTATATATAAGTTGCCTATATGCAGCTTTCCTTCTGTAAAACCATCTCCCCCAAATATGCTTTCCACAATACTATATTTTACACCTAAAATATCACAAACTTCTTGGGAACTTTCTTTTAATACGCCTTTTATGCGTCTTGAAGGAATATATGGAAATCCAAAATCATCTAATACTACATCGCTATCTATTACACCTGCACCTTCTCCGGAACCAATTAACGTATATGATAATAAGTCTATTTTGATCTTCATAATAATCCCTCCGGATAAAAATCTATTAGTTCTATAGCATCATAATATGGTGTTTCACCATCTTGCCATATATCAAGGTGATAATACCTTCCCTTTATTATTTCTTTTAATTTTATACCTTTTACTTCTAATTCTTTTAAATAGTTTTTAGCAATCTTTTTATCTTCAAATAGCATTTCCCTTAATTTCATTACTTTACTTTTAGGAATGTTATTAAATTCTTTAATAATATTCTTCAAATTATCTATTGCCTTTTCATCATTCGTCGAATCTACTCTATAAGGCCCAAAATGAAGCTTGCCATTTACAGTAGATAAGTGTTTATTGAGAATGTCCTCTAAGCTACCGCTCCAACCAGATGAAGAAATAAAAAAGTCAATATAAGAACCATTTTCTTTTCTTGATTCTCTTTTGGCTCTGTCAATTAAATCTTCTGCTAATTTGTAAGCTCTATAAAATGGATATTTTGTTTTTACAATACTTACTCCTCCGCATGCAGATAATGATTCATTATTTATGCTTTGTTTTATAAATTCCTTAATAAATATTTCAGCAAGCCAAACCCCCAATCTACCATCTGAAATAAAAGTTATATCATCCCCACCTAAGACAATAGGTCTTATTGGCAATACGATTTTTCCCTTTTCCGTACTTAGTTTAAATTCTCCATTTTGCAAATCAAAAACTTTATTAGTTTCAATTTCATTTATTAATTTTTTTATCATTTCTTTGAAAGCAGTTTCTGTTACCTTTTTTACATTAATTGATAGATTCCTATATTCTATAAGACTTTTGCAATTAGCAAATCTCTCACCCATTTTATTCCCATCAATATGTACAATTGCAATATAGTCCTTGCCTTTTTGTTGACCTAATTTTTCAATGTCATTTGTTAAGGTATATTTATCACTGAGTATATCTTTTATCTTATCTATCATTTTATCTCTTGCTTTATCTGAATATTTTAATTTAGCAAAAGCTACTGATGATACAAACTTTTCATCATTGTCTTTAAAATGCTCTGCACTCTCATTGGTTCTTGGACAATCAAGTGTAAAACCATATTTAGGTAAAGTTACATTGGGGAAATACTCGTTTTTATTTTCTCTTAAATTCTCGTGTAAATTTTCCATAGAGTTTTTAAAATTATTTAAATCAAAACCATGTGTTATCCCAAAAGCAGTTTTTAAACCTGGGGTCTTAACTAAAAGAAGTTTCGTATAATTTTTTATAAATTCTGTAGTTTTATCTTTATCTTTAAATAAAACTAAAGCATTACCACCGCCTATATATCCTATCTCAACTTCATCATTTCCTTGAATTATACTGACATGTTCATGGTTATTTTCCCATTCATTAATGTCTATATCTTTACCAAATGTTACTTTTAAAGCTTCTTTTAAAACATCTTTATATATCTTTTCAACCAAAAATGATGCACCAATATTTTCTTTTAACTTATTGCTTGAAAAAATATATTCCTGTATTGATACTGTATCAATCAAAACTGCACTTAATGTCATCTAAATACCTCCTCCCAGATTTTATCTCCAATATCTGCCCAATCATCTATACCAAAAACAATAATCTTATCCTCTGCTGTTCCTGTTACATAAGATAAGTCTTTTTGTAGTTTTTTAGTGCCTTTATTACTTTCATCTTTATATTCTTTTTTTAGTCCAGTTATTAATATTGCTTTGCTTTCATCACCACCTATTTGTTTTGCTCTATGGATAACTTCAAATCCTTTTAATTTGCAATCTCTTTGTCTTTTTGAAGTTGTTAGTGATATCCCTACTAACTGATAACCATTGATTATGAAAATGTCTAATTCAAAATTAGGCGACTTTCCCTTTTGTGCTTTTAATGATATACCAAAATGTTCTCCTTCTTTTAATTCTCTATCCAATAATTTATTTTTTATTTGACTATATACGTACCATTCAAACCATTTTCCATCTAAAAATTCTACAGTATCTTTTATACGCTCAGAAAATGCTTTATTGCTTATATTGTCATCCAGTATCCATAAGTTTTTTTCATCATTTATTCTTTTATCTTCAGGAAATGCATTTAAAATATCCCAAATAAAATCAGGAGTATAATTCTTAAATTTATTTATAGGTGATAAATCATTATTTTTGGAAAGATTATCAATGTGTTGCTTGTATTTGCCTTTATTCTCCAAAATTTTATCAGGCCCTTTAAAAATTTTTCGAAAAGGGTCCTCTAACCATTTTATAAGTTCTTCACCTTTACCATCTTTAATAGCATTTTCTATTTTCTGTGATATATTATCAAAACTACTTGCAAATTTTTGTTTATAAATATATGTATCATTAATTTCAAAACTATTTCTATCATACAAATGAATTGACAAGAGTGTATCTATATCTATTTTTATTTCATCTTTTAGATTTATAACTTTTTCGTTATTATCATATATAAGTTTATAACTTCTTGCATCTAGATAAGAGGCATTAAATTTATCAGCAAACTTTTCTTTTAGAAAATTATATACATGAACAACCATTGTTTTTGTACCACCAGTGTAATTCAGATGAACTTCATAAATATTATCCTTTGGAAATTTTTCTAAATCATTTCTTATAATACTAGGGTTAGAAATATCACTAAGAGGTAATGGAGTACAATTATTATTATTTAAATTTAAATGTTTTTTTAATTTATCAGCATAATCTGCTGTACTACTCTGGTTAATACATTTGTTTTCTTCTGAGTAAATTAATACAAATTTGTTGTAATTTTCTTTTAAATAACTTCCCACAACATAATTAGGCAATGGATTTGTCCCCACGATTAATACCAAGACTTTATCATTCATAGTTTTAATCCCCTAAACAAAAAATAGTTTATTGATTTTTAAAGTTCAAATTTAAATATATATTTTTCTAGTTTAATCTACTAATTCATTTAATTCATCTTCAAACTTTTCAGCTTTCGTATCTTTTTTCTTATACCCAGAATGTTTAATATCGTTACGCAAAAGTTTAATTTCTGTATATTATTAAGTTTTAGAGGTTTTCGATATATAACTTTTTTAAATATTATTAACTACTTTTTATTTTTAAGTGCTATTGCTTTCCATTTATTCTCTGGTAAACTGCGTTTCAATTCCTCATAGGTAGCGTAAAAACTTTTCGTCAATTACTAAACTGTGCTTTATTAAATCAAAGTTTCAATTCCTCATAGGTAGCGTAAAAACGTATCTTTCCTTTCTGATTTAATTGCCAATTACGATGGTTTCAATTCCTCATAGGTAGCGTAAAAACATATAATACAACTAATGACAAGCATATCGGGGCGCGGTTTCAATTCCTCATAGGTAGCGTAAAAACACTGTAAAAAGTGATTATAAATACTTTATTGACAACTGTTTCAATTCCTCATAGGTAGCGTAAAAACCAAAAAGATTGGTTTTTTTGAAAGGGTTAATCTAAGTTTCAATTCCTCATAGGTAGCGTAAAAACTTGGCCTTTACCGTATCAATCTTTAACGCCTCAATAGTTTCAATTCCTCATAGGTAGCGTAAAAACTTATTAGAGGATGCACAAAATGTAAACTCAATCATATGTTTCAATTCCTCATAGGTAGCGTAAAAACGCTTCCGTAATCTTTATAATCAATCATATGCCCCCCTGTTTCAATTCCTCATAGGTAGCGTAAAAACTGAAACAATACAAGTGTCCTATTTGTGGAGAAACATCGTTTCAATTCCTCATAGGTAGCGTAAAAACGCTTGCATTGTCAATTTTAACAAGGCTTGTTAGATAAGTTTCAATTCCTCATAGGTAGCGTAAAAACGTCAAAAGTGAATTGCTTGATGCCATTAAACAACATGAGTTTCAATTCCTCATAGGTAGCGTAAAAACCGTAAAAGATATTTTAGAGCCCGATTTGTGCGAGTTAGTTTCAATTCCTCATAGGTAGCGTAAAAACTTAAATCTCAGAAAATAACAACATTTTGTTTTACAACGTTTCAATTCCTCATAGGTAGCGTAAAAACGTAACTCGTTTCGCACACTTCATCTGCCTTTAGAAAAAGTTTCAATTCCTCATAGGTAGCGTAAAAACGGACTTTTTATCGTCCCTTAGGAAATCCGCCCAACTGCGTTTCAATTCCTCATAGGTAGCGTAAAAACAGGATTTACGGTTGTAGATGGTGCTGGAGAAAAAATGTTTCAATTCCTCATAGGTAGCGTAAAAACACTGGCTAATTGTTTCGGCCTGCTTCCCAATGGCCGGTTTCAATTCCTCATAGGTAGCGTAAAAACTTTCAGACTTATACCGATATAATCAAATAGCAAGTAGTTTCAATTCCTCATAGGTAGCGTAAAAACGTTCGAGAGTAAACAGATTAAAGATATCGGAGGTGTGTTTCAATTCCTCATAGGTAGCGTAAAAACCAGAATCAAAAAGAGCTTACGACGGCGAGGGTGTAAAAGTTTCAATTCCTCATAGGTAGCGTAAAAACTGACAGTGATTTAAGGGGTGCTGTTTATGGAAATATAATGTTTCAATTCCTCATAGGTAGCGTAAAAACGTCCACGCTTTACTGGCGCAGAAGTGCCGGAGAATGGTTTCAATTCCTCATAGGTAGCGTAAAAACTCCAATAAAGATGGCATTGTTTTGCAATTAGTCCAGTTTCAATTCCTCATAGGTAGCGTAAAAACAAAGGATTTGATTTTTTAGCAAAATTACAAGCCGTGTTTCAATTCCTCATAGGTAGCGTAAAAACGGGACAGTAACTTAAAGAAATGGGTTAAGAAAATAGCTGTTTCAATTCCTCATAGGTAGCGTAAAAACCAAAATAAAACTTAAAAAAACCATAGTCTTTTGCATTGTTTCAATTCCTCATAGGTAGCGTAAAAACACGGTCAATAGTTTTCAGCAAGAAATCCCTTCCATGGTTTCAATTCCTCATAGGTAGCGTAAAAACAGTCAAGGGTTGACTCGCTTTCTTTTGTTTTTAATGTGTTTCAATTCCTCATAGGTAGCGTAAAAACAGGAAGAATATGACAATTATACAGCGTCAAACTGTGTTTCAATTCCTCATAGGTAGCGTAAAAACGGAACGCAGCTAAATTCTGGTAGTGATATCAATTATATGTTTCAATTCCTCATAGGTAGCGTAAAAACTAAGATATGCTTCAACTTGTTTTTTATTTTTATTGGTTTCAATTCCTCATAGGTAGCGTAAAAACGCATTAACTTGTTTTTTCTTTGAAACCTTTATTGATTTAGTTTCAATTCCTCATAGGTAGCGTAAAAACGTGAAGCTTTAGCGAGAGTGTTTCTGCCACTTCCTGTTTCAATTCCTCATAGGTAGCGTAAAAACTATTATCTGGACTGTATTTGTCGTTAAAATGAATCATGTTTCAATTCCTCATAGGTAGCGTAAAAACTCGGTAGTCTCAAGCGGGTATTTTTCGCTCCAACGGGTTTCAATTCCTCATAGGTAGCGTAAAAACGGTTATAGAAATCTGCAAATATAAAGAGGAGGCAATTGTTTCAATTCCTCATAGGTAGCGTAAAAACTAAAACTTTGTTGTGTTCCTACCTTACATTTTTGAGTGTTTCAATTCCTCATAGGTAGCGTAAAAACGCTGAGACAAGAAAAACAGCAAGAACAAGAAAAAAGGTTTCAATTCCTCATAGGTAGCGTAAAAACCCTTTTTCCATAGCTTGCAAAATCTTTTCAACCACGTTTCAATTCCTCATAGGTAGCGTAAAAACTCAAGAATTAGTGTTCTCGTTACTCCATTATTAACATAGTTTCAATTCCTCATAGGTAGCGTAAAAACCTTTTTAATCCTTCTTTGAATCCAATCATTTTATTAGTTTCAATTCCTCATAGGTAGCGTAAAAACATAATAAATTTCTATCTTTTTTAATTTCAAATTCATCGTTTCAATTCCTCATAGGTAGCGTAAAAACCTTGCTACTAAATTACACTTTATCGCTCCACTTGCTGTTTCAATTCCTCATAGGTAGCGTAAAAACCATATTGCTCCCATTTGTAAAAATCAGTTTTATACCTGTTTCAATTCCTCATAGGTAGCGTAAAAACCAAGTTGCCGTGCCCGCTTCTAATTGCTTTATTTGAGTTTCAATTCCTCATAGGTAGCGTAAAAACGGGGATTGAAAAACTCCGAACTAACGATACAAACTAGGTTTCAATTCCTCATAGGTAGCGTAAAAACTAAATCTAAAATCTTTTTAAACATAAATTCTTGGCCAGTTTCAATTCCTCATAGGTAGCGTAAAAACGTAGTCAAGAATTTTCTTTTTTGACATATTTACTCCAGTTTCAATTCCTCATAGGTAGCGTAAAAACAAGAATAGCTACTACTATTATTGCCCATAAAAGTTACAGTTTCAATTCCTCATAGGTAGCGTAAAAACGGACAGCAATCTAAAAAAATGGGTTAAGAAAATAGCTGTTTCAATTCCTCATAGGTAGCGTAAAAACACAAATCCTGCACTAAAACCTGCTCGTGCGCGCTCGGTTTCAATTCCTCATAGGTAGCGTAAAAACCTTGGCGCTCGCTGGGACGGAGAGGTAGTCAGGGAAAGTTTCAATTCCTCATAGGTAGCGTAAAAACTGTTTTGCTGTCCCCCGCTTTTATCTAATCTTTTTTATGTTTCAATTCCTCATAGGTAGCGTAAAAACTCGGAAATAGCCAAGCACACGCTTGTTTATTCGTAGTTTCAATTCCTCATAGGTAGCGTAAAAACTGAAACCGCATTGGCGGTTGAAGGCGATCTGAGCGAGTTTCAATTCCTCATAGGTAGCGTAAAAACTTAAAGCAAAGATGTTAGCCTAAGCTGTTATAAGGAGTTTCAATTCCTCATAGGTAGCGTAAAAACATAATTATACATTTCTTTTTGAGTTAGAAAGTTTTGTTTCAATTCCTCATAGGTAGCGTAAAAACCCGTTGTATCCGTATTCTGGATCGCCACGGTGCCGTTTCAATTCCTCATAGGTAGCGTAAAAACATACGAACCCCATTGCTTAGTGGCAGTTTTTATCTGGGTTTCAATTCCTCATAGGTAGCGTAAAAACGAAAAGCAAAAGTTAATACAAGAAACTAAAGAAATGAGTTTCAATTCCTCATAGGTAGCGTAAAAACCGATATTGTGAACACTATAATTCAAGGTGATGCTTGTTTCAATTCCTCATAGGTAGCGTAAAAACTTGAATTTTCAGGACATCTGTTTAAACTTACAGCAAGTTTCAATTCCTCATAGGTAGCGTAAAAACAATTTATTTAAGTTGCTTGAGGAGGGTCAATGAGTTGTTTCAATTCCTCATAGGTAGCGTAAAAACATTTCTAATCAATTTATTGTTTTAGGGAGGAAACTTGTTTCAATTCCTCATAGGTAGCGTAAAAACTCCATTATCCTATTTAACTCCTCTTCTGGAGTAGGGGTTTCAATTCCTCATAGGTAGCGTAAAAACCCTGCTCAATAAAAGCTTGTTATCTATATGTATCTCGTTTCAATTCCTCATAGGTAGCGTAAAAACAAAACCGCTGGGTTAGCCAATCCGCTTATATAGTCGTTTCAATTCCTCATAGGTAGCGTAAAAACATTGATTTAACTTAATATTATATATACCACCAATTAGTTTCAATTCCTCATAGGTAGCGTAAAAACTTGGTTACCTTGATAAAACCCAATGAATTTCTCATGTTTCAATTCCTCATAGGTAGCGTAAAAACCATCAGATATACAAGTTTTGTTTAATTGGCTAGCTAGGTTTCAATTCCTCATAGGTAGCGTAAAAACTTGTCAAGTATTTTATTAATTATACATAATTCAAGGTTTCAATTCCTCATAGGTAGCGTAAAAACGCAACTCTTTTCATAATGGAATCAAACGCACAACACAAGTTTCAATTCCTCATAGGTAGCGTAAAAACGCTTTATTTTTTTTACCAATTCTATTATTTTTTTCCTGTTTCAATTCCTCATAGGTAGCGTAAAAACGAAATAAAGGAGGTAATTAGTGCTTTTTAATGTTTTGTTTCAATTCCTCATAGGTAGCGTAAAAACTGGTATGGAATAGACTCAACCAATTCGCAACATTGGTGTTTCAATTCCTCATAGGTAGCGTAAAAACGGATTACCCGCATTCGGGTATTCATAAGTGGAAAGTGTTTCAATTCCTCATAGGTAGCGTAAAAACTATTACAGCCCGTTGTTGTTAACAGCCAAAATGTATGTTTCAATTCCTCATAGGTAGCGTAAAAACGATACAGCTAAAAAAATGGGTGTAACACCACGAACTATGTTTCAATTCCTCATAGGTAGCGTAAAAACATATAAAAGCTACGATAAAAGTATAGAGTAATTTTTTGTTTCAATTCCTCATAGGTAGCGTAAAAACCAAGCTCTCCTAATGTATCAGGACTGGCTTTGTAGGGTTTCAATTCCTCATAGGTAGCGTAAAAACGTTTGGGAAATACCATTTTTCTGGTATTGCATTTGGAGTTTCAATTCCTCATAGGTAGCGTAAAAACAAATAGATTTGCAAGTATTTTTATACTTGCTTAATTAGTTTCAATTCCTCATAGGTAGCGTAAAAACTTTAGTATCCTTACGCATTCTTTGAACCAATTTTCTGGTTTCAATTCCTCATAGGTAGCGTAAAAACTTTTTAACCTTTAAAAAATTCCCTGTAAGCTGGATAGGTTTCAATTCCTCATAGGTAGCGTAAAAACTTACAATACAGGTTCAATATTACAACCTTATTATGCAAGGTTTCAATTCCTCATAGGTAGCGTAAAAACCATCATATTTTCAGCATAAGCATATCATACAAAAAACAAAATTGCAAGTGTAAAATTTTAAAAATGCTGTCATCTAAACAAACACATTTTTTAAAAATCTGTCGATCCCCCTATTTTTTTCCTTATCACCGATCGACAGAATTTTTCTAAATAAAGTTTATATTATTCTTTTTATCTTTGCCTAACACGATTCTTTTAGTATATTTTTGAGATTCAAATGTATAAATAACTAAACTATCATTTTCATCTTCTTTTATGATTTTTGATAGACTACCTATTAATCTTTTTAATTGGGCTTCTGTTATATTCCCCTCAAAAACTGAATTTTGAACCCATACAAGGTACTCCCTGCACTTTTTAATCATTTTTGAACATCTTTTTTGGTCTACATCATAATACAGTATAACAAACATTTACCAATCCATAACAAAAGGTTTATATTCAGATTCTCCCATTAGAAACTTCTCTATTTTATAGCATTCTAGCCTTATGAGTCTTCTGTAGCTAACTTCTTTGTGTAAGTTTGAATGTTTTATTGTTTGATTTAATTTTTCTTCTAGGTTTTCTAAAAACTTTTTGCATCCAGATGGTTTCATTGTAATTGAGTTTAAATCTTTCTCAAAGTCATTTTCATCAATGATATTCTTATTTAAAACATTAAAAATAGTTCTGTCGCCTATTACGGGTTTGAAAATTTCTGCAATATCAAGGTTAAGAGAAAATCTTCTAAAGTTTGAAGCATGCAGATAACCTATCCTTGGATCTAAGTGAGTTTGATAGATTTCACTTAGACAAATTGTATATATTAGTGAATTAGAAAAGCTTATCAGTGCATTTATGTAATCTTTTGGCGGTCTTTTATTTCTTGATTCGAAAGCGAATTCTTCGTTATTAATAATCATAGGAAATGCGCTATAATAGAGTTGCTTAATTTTACCTTCTATTTGCATAAGGTTTTCTATTGTTATTTGATTATCTATAAAAAACAGTGACTCTTCTATTTGACTGATAATACTATCTAGATTTTTTTGTCTTCTATCGTAGTATTTTAATATTTTTAATGAATTTTTAGTAGCCCCTTCTACAAACGCTTTTGCAAGTATTAATCTTTTATCACTCTCATAAGCATTTACTTGTTTTACAATCAAATAACCAGAATTATAATGTTCTCGTGGATAAAAACTACCAACATAATATCCGTAAAAGTTAAAAAAATGTACTATTATCTCTTTTTGAGTGAAAAATTCTAATACTCTTTTATTTAAATTTACTTCTCCAAAAATAAATATTTCTTTTATATTTTCTACTGGCAAAAACTTTTTATCTCCATCTTCTGTCTCAAAAAAGACTGTATTGTCTTTCCTTTGAACAGTACCGTTGTTAAAAATGTATACAGTTTCTTTCATTTTAGCCTAACAAAAACAAAATTCATAATGAGCACACTTTTGGCAATACTTAATTTTGATAGCTAGTGGAGGTAGTTCTTCGTGTAATAAATTTTCAAGATTTTTAAGGTTATTTTCTATAAAATATATGTCCGCACTACTCAAAATTACTTCTAAACTCTTCCTTTCGGTTGGGATTTTTATGAGTCCCTTTACTTCTACTTCTTTAATTTTTAGCAAATATAGGTAGTATTTTAACTGCTCAATACCAGATTTCATTGAAGCAGAAGATTTTTTAACTTCAGCAACAAAATATTGGCCATTTTTATTAGTAATCATATCAATTTTTGCCGATAAATCAGGAATATAAATCTCTTTTTTCTCTTTTAAAAATGTCTCCTGACTTATAAACCTGCCTATGTCTAAGTAAATATTTGATTGATCGGCTATCATTTGTCTTAGCATAAGCCACGCTTGCCTTTTGCATATAAGAAAAGCATTGTAAACTGAAGGTGAAAATAGCATTTTACCTCTTTAAAAAAAATTGTCATCAAGTCTTGCTGAAAAGCCAATGTCCTCTTTATAAAGCATTTCAGCATCATCTTTTTTTACTATTTTAAACGGACCTATTTCATCAAATGATTCTCTAAAATTATTAGCATCAGAACTTAGTTTAGGTAAACTAATAACATACTGATAAAATTGACTTTTAATTTCTAAAAATCTTTTTTTTCTTTCAAATATATTGTTGATTTCATATATTTCTTTAAATTGATTCAAAATTCTTGAAGCATCTTCGTCTTTTTCAATAAATACGCTAAAAGAAGGTTTCTCGTCAATTAGACTAAAGTTTTTCTTAATATCTTCATATTCGAGTTTTTCAACGTTGTTTATAAGAGCGTTTGACTCATTGGTTGAAGAATTATTTTTTATTTCACTATAATATTTATCAATAATATCTATTAAATTAGACTCATCGAATATTTGTGTTTTTTTTAGAATTGACATTGTTCTATCTAAAGTTAGTCCTCTATAAATATACTCACAATCGAATTTATTTGATTTATTTTTTAGCCTAAACACATATACTTCTCCTTTAGATTTTTCATTATTTCTATTGCATCTACCGGCCGCCTGGATTATGTTATCAAAAGGTGCGAAATCTCTATACACTACATCAAAATCAATATCAACTCCTGCTTCTATTAATTGGGTTGTTACCAATATTTTTTGGCTTAAGTTTTGATTTTTAATCTGCTCAATTACTTTACTTCTATCTACAGGCAATACTCTTGATGAAAGAAAAAATAAATTACCATTGATATTTTGTAGTTCTTTGAGTTTATTAAAAAAATTTGTTCCACTTTTAATAGTATTGAAAATAAACATAAAATTCTTATCTGAATTTTCTAAAATGTGCTTCATAGTTATTTCAATAAGATTATCTATGCTAACTCCTTCAATATTATTTATTTTTTCAATATGATACCTATTAAAAGCTTTAAAAAATCTTATCCTGCTACTTTGATCGACTAAATCTAATATCTCATTGTCTTTAAAAATAGCTGGCATAGTTGCCGTCATTACAATAATTTTACAGTTTAAAATCTCTACTAAGTTTTTAAGAATATAATTTACTAGACCCCAATATTTGTAGGGCAATGTTTGAATTTCATCTAAAAGAATTACAGAGTTAGCTATATTGTGGAATTTTCTTAGGATAGAATTCTCGTTAGAAAGAAGAGTATAAAACATCTGCCAGAAAGTAGTAACTATGAAAGGTTTATCCCAATTTTCTATTATAAACTGAGCTTTATCAGCATCAATATAGTCTTCTGATATTTTTACTTCTAACTTTGCTAGGTGATGATGGATATTCACAATACTTTCAGCATTTCTACCACACAGCTTATTAACTGTGTCTGCAGTTTGATCAACTATAGATGTAAATGGCAAAGCATATATTACTCTTTGAATTGAGCTATCATTTTCTATTGTTTTTAAAGCTAAATTTATAGCAATAAGAGTTTTTCCAAAGCCTGTTGGGAGGTTAAGAGAGAATATAGAGTTATTAAAATTCGACAAAAAGGTGTTTTCGATACGAGAATAAGCTTCTTCTCTTATTTTATTTATATTGTTTGCAACAGTGAAATTTTTCTTTTTGTAAATATAGACAAGATTTGTATCAATATCGTTTTTAAAATTGATTGGCTTTTCAAATATCACATCGTTTTTGTCAGCATAAGTAAGAATTGAAAACATTAAATTATTTGCATAATACCAGTCAACATTCCAATAATAATCACGAGCCTCGTATAACTTATCATCTACTACTGATTTAATTTTTGAAAAGTCTGGAAGTTCCTCATTAAAATCGTCTGAAATAATATTATCCCACTGCTTTTCTAAAGTATCCCAATCACGATTGCTTATAACTAACATATCACTTAAATTATACAGATCGCCGTGATGCTTCAAGATACAAGAAAAAACAAGACAAGTTAATCTTATGGCCTTATCCTTAAACTGTTCGTACGCTTTATACGCTGCAAAACAAGCAGATAAAAGCGAATGGTGAGTTAACCTTTTTTCATAAGGACATTGTTGCTTTTCAGCAGAAGACTGCAAATATTTTTGAAAATATTCTGTAGATTTACCAAAATCGTGATAATACAAAGCAATTTCTAATGCTTTTCTATAATCTTCTTTGTAAACTGGCAGCCTTAGTAGATTTTTCGAATCAAAAACCTCAAGACCAATTTTTTTAACGTTATTTAAATGATCTATAAGATATTTCCCAGGATGAGAATAACATTTATAAGGTATTAGTATAAAACAACCCGTTCCTTAAGCTCTGTAATATAAATATATCTATTTGGCCTTACAAAAACCGATTTACCGTTTGTCTCTATTAAAAAATAATCTGATTTCAATAATTCTCTTGATGGAGACAACTCTACTGGCATATGAACTTTTATGTATTTTCTGTCATTGACAATTAGATCGATATCTTCAATGCTATTAAGACTTGACAAAGGCACTATTGATGTTACCTCTTCAAAATCATCTGGTTGTCCATTTAAAACTCCTTCATACATACCAACTATATTATAGTTTGCAAGCAGTTCGCTTATACCTAGGGATATGCTATAAACAGTTTTATGATTTTTTAACATATTATACAAATCATAGATCTTGGGATCTTCAGAAGAGCAATAAATCCTATATTTAGGATTCTTTAAAAGCTCTAATCTAATTTGTGTCCTCGAAGACTTGTATGGATCTAAACTTGCAAAATCATTTGCAACCTTAACATTTATAAAGTTTTCCACCATGCGCATTTTTGATATAGGATTTCTAATAGAAACGCTAAACAACCATTTTTGTTCACTAAAATACTTTAAATATTTTCTTTTATCCAATCCCAGAATTGCACCTAAAATCCCGTAAAGTGAAGGCTTTGGCGGAACAGGAAAGCTAATAGGCGATGTGGTAGTATATGGAACCCTAAAATGGCCAAAATCAGCCCAAATATCAAAAACTACTACCTTCATTACTTTAACCAAAATTTGCAAATTTAATCCAATTTTGTGGAATCGCTCTAGATAATCTTAAATCATTGTCAATAATATAATAAACAGCGCTAATTTTTGACGAATTTTTATCTAAGGCATCTATCAAATCTGAAATATCTAAAGTAAAATCAGATAAGCCTCTGATCGCAGTTTCGTTTATATAATCTTTAATTTTTAACTTTCTATCCAGATCACCAATAAAGTAACCCTTTTCACTATAATCAATTTTTAAAAGCAATCGCGGCATTTGACCAAATTTTGAACGTGTAATTAAATTTTTTGTTCCGTTCCACATAGCATCAATCAATTCTAAAAGGTCATCATCTGTTAATTTTGTATGTTGTGCAGCAACTTCATTTACAACACCATAAAATGTGATAAATGAATAAGGCAGTATATACTCTTCTCTAAATGTTGCCTGTCCTGCACCAGCTTTTGAAGCAAATGCACCTGTGCCTTTTATATATTTAACTTCTACTTTATTTAGCGACCTACCCATTTTAAACTGAACTGGGCCTGTGAATGTTATAGAATTGCCTGTATTATTTGAGTCCTCTTCAACTTCTAAGGTATCCGCTTTGTTTTTTTTCTTTCTATCTTCAAGTGGTATTACTCCTCCAAATAATCTTATGTCAATACATTGCTCTAATATTTTTTCAGGATTTTCTTTAAAATCCTTCGCCCTTTCTTTTGCATCCTGTATACCACCTTTAATGCTATCCAATTCTCTTACGAATATGTCCTTTCCATTTGTACCGTTATAGCCTTTGTATGCAAATAAATAATCCCTAATAGTCCTTTTTAATCGAACATCCGTAACTATGTTTATCTTTGTTTCCTCGTCAATTCTTGGTCTATTTTCATCTGCAGGATCTCCGTTTGGGTTTGCATCTGTAACATCGTAGCAGAACAAAATTTCACTTCTTTTGTTTACAGTCATTGCTTCTCCTCCACATTATCTTTATCTTCTTTAATTCTTTTCCCCAGAGCCATACCAAGGGTAAAATAATAACTCAATTCGTCAACTGAATACTTTGAAAAATCACTTTTTATTAAATAGGCTGCAATTGCTTCCTCAAGTTTTTTGAAAAAATTTCTTTCATACTCTTCTAACTTATTTATTGCTTCAGTAAAAACCTTTTTTGCAGTTTTTTCATCTATCTTCAGACCATTAAGCTTTTTTCTAAATGGAGTGCTCCCTCGGTATTTATATTGTATGTTGAGTAATTCCTGAACTAAGAATCCTTCTAGAAAAAGCGCCTTTTTTGTACTGTCATCAAAGATAGAATATTCCTTAAAAAAACTTTCGTAGCTTTGATTTAATTCATTTGGTTCATCCACGCTAAACCTCCTCCTGTTTAGAATACTAATCTCTTCCAAATATAGCAAAATCTTAAAAGACTTTAATACAAGAATCATCAAAGTAACAGGTTTATTACTATTTAAAAAGGTTTGTCTGATCTTTTGCATAAATCTTGTAAATAGAAAATCTGCATCAATGTTATGTCCAATAAAGATATTGTTTAAAATCTCAAGAAATGATTTATTAAACTTACCATCAAATTTATTATCAGGAAAAAATTCTCTTATAAAATTAAAACGAAAACTAAAATCGATTTCATTATTTTTAATTTTTTCAAAATCAAAGATACCAGAAAAATCTTTATCATCAACTTTGTCTATCGCATTTATAATATTTTTTAGTCTCGTGGGGGCAACCTCTTGGATATAAAGTAAAATATTAAATGCACTTTGCTTTGCTTCGTAAAACACAAAATTAAAATTTGCAACATTATTTTCTTCTGATAACTTTTTTAAAATATACTCTTCATCTCTAACAATAGTTTTTGATTTTTCGGATAAAATAGAATTTTTATAGTCCTTCATCTTTTTTAAAAGCATTTCTAAAATATCTTTATCTGAATAAACTAACTCTGGTACTAAAAAATATTTAAAGCCACAAAAGCTAAAATTCAAATTTTCCTGAACATACCTTTTAGCTCTCTCAAGTACCACCACACAATCAGGACAAACAGGATAATTTTTCCAGGCAAGACTTTGATTAAAACCTCCAGTCACAAAGCTTCTTTTATCAACTGTGTAAAAGTTATATGTATTTGCAAATCCCCAAACCTCTTTTGCCTTTTTGCCACAGACATAACAAAACTTATCTTTTGCCTTGCTTTGAGTTCCATATTTCCAATAATAATCCTTATATTGCAAAAAACTTTCTTGACTAGAAGTAAAAGGTTTGATAAAAACGGGCATATTGCCTACATAATATGTATTATCTTTCTGCCTAAACTGCAGGGTAATAGCCTTTGACTTTTTTGAACTCTTAACCTTTTCTTCTAAATAATTTTTAATTTCCTCTTGATTAGCTTTTATTTCGTTGCCTAATTTTACTATAAAATCAATATCTTCACGACTTAGAAAATCTTTATTAGTAGAAATAAAATCGCCAAAGAATCTAGTAAATTTTTTCAATGTCTTGTCTACTTCTGTTATCCTGGTAGTAGGTGTAAGATCTGTCTTTTGTCCCTTACCACCTTTAAAAAAATATTTCATTTTCTTATCACTACTATATTCTTCAGGCTGTATCTCCATAAAAATTGGGTTAGTTCTATCATTAATGTCAAAAATAATCTTGTAAACATAATCATATTTATCGCTACTACCGATCTCATCGATAAATTCTTCTAGCTCACCTTTTGTTTCTACAACATTCCCAATAGCAAAAAGGGCTTCTATCATTTTCTTTCATCCTCATATCTAAAATTATTTATAACCTCTACAAAGCCAAACCCTTGAGAATTTCTGCTGCCTAAACCTGTATCTAAAACAAATTTTAAAAATTCAGGCTCTCCATTTACAAGATAGTTTCCCTTCCAGCCTTTTACTACTGTCATTTTTTTATCCTTTATAAAGTATCTTATTGTTTCGTACGTTTTGTCTCTAAACAAAGGTTTTATTTCAATATCATATTGGCATTGTGTTTTAAAATAAGCGCTCCACTTCTTTTTTGCATTTTGATTTATTAGATAAGAAAATTCCTTTTCAAAAGGAGAGTAGTAGTAGGTTTTTTTTGAATTGCTACTTGATGTAAAAGAAGAGTGAACTTCAATCGGTGTTATAGCTTTTACTATTACATTTTGAGATTTAGACAAGTTTTCACTTAAACCATTCATTACGCTAACAGCATTGAACTTTAGCAGGTTTTTCCCCAATCTGAATGTTTCTTCCTTGAAAGAATTTATAGCAATCTGCTTTAGTATCCACTCTACCGGAGAGCTTACAAGAAAGCTTATCTTTTTGCCAAATGTAAAAGTATGATTTTCTTTATTAAAAAAACCTTTTTCAAGTATTTCAGAAAATGTAAACAACCTAAAGTGCCTTTTTTCAAACCTAAAACCTTCTTCATGCAGATTTCTTGCTTCAATAGAGCCTACTAAATCGTATATTAATCCTTGTATAAGAGAATTATACCCCGATCTTATAACAATTTCTTTATCAGAAGTAAACTCTAACTTGATTCTCACTAAATTACCTTTTGGATGTTATTGGAGTTTATTGTATACTATAACATTAGCTTTGTCAAAAAAAACGTTATTATAATTTGCAATAAAGAGAGTTTTATGATTTCAAGTAATTTAATATTACAACTAAAGACAGTGGATTGTGTTGGTCAAGAATTATAAAATAACCTTTTTTAACCCCTCTTTGCCAGTTGTAGTTCGATAATACTATTATTATGGCAGCATTTTTTTCTTATAAGGATATAGTATTATTTGTTAAAGAATTTGTCAAAGCTTGTGGGCATAAGCCTAATTTTTCAAATATTTTTAGTGGTTATAGCCTAAATTAGTATGTGGTTATTTTTTATAGCTTTTTATACCTATGTATTTTAAAGTGCTTTTTGGGTCACACTTATAGTTTTTTATAGTATTTTAAAAGTTGTTTCCATTTTAGACACAAAAGCAGCATGAGTGTTTTATGCAGATTGGTAGATTTTATTGACAAAGGAGAACAGTATCGACAAAATTAACTAAACCTTAAAAGAACAACTTTTTTATATTCAAAAAACTTGCAGTAAAAGCTTCTTTTTTCTATTCTAACAATGACATTATTATGCTCCATTATATATATTTTTGGAGAGGCGTATAGACTAATATAAGGTTTAATAAATTTGTCCGATATATGTCCGACGAGATTTTATTATAATACAAAATTTGTTTTTTATATTTTAAATTTTGCCTTTAAAATAAGATTTTAATGCTAATAATGGCGGGAATTTATCCCGCCTGAAATATAACTGAGATGGATTTTACATCCCATCTATACTCAAATTTTTCAATAATTTCTTCTTTTATAGCATTAGCAAACTGATTGTTATCTTTGAGGTTTAGGTATATTTTTAGCACGCCGTCGCTAAACTCAATTTTTGATACTAATTTAGAGCCAATTAAATCTCTGCCTGTATTTGGATCTATTACGCCCCTTAGACGTTCTTTTATTAGAG
>Ga0078972_1006819_pt1 | contig 26421 bp, 32 predicted proteins | sample YelNatPaOPGAMG01_FD_67568 | JGI IMG/M metagenome (GOLD analysis project Ga0078972, IMG submission 67568) | Hot spring thermophilic microbial communities from Obsidian Pool, Yellowstone National Park, USA - OP-RAMG-01 (SPADES assembly) (version 2) | ecosystem: Environmental > Aquatic > Thermal...
ATAATTTTCTTGATTATATTTGTTGGAGTTATTGGAGCTGTTGTATGGATAACAGGAAAGGAAACAAAAAAATAATCAAAATTTTTCTAGCGCTTCTCTTTCAGAAAAATGCAATTTCCCTAGAATCACAATAACTGCTGGTAAGGATATTTCAATATCAATAAGGTTTTTTGCTTCTTTCCAAATGATTTTTTGATTATTAGTCCCTATGCAAGATGCAACAATTATTTTTTCTCTTTCCTCAATAGCTTTACTTTCTATTAAAAACTTTATTGCATCTTTAACTTCTAAAAACCTATTGTTTTCCAAATCTATATCCAAAAGACATAAAGTATGCAATCCTCTTTTCTTATTTTCCTTTATAACTTCAATTATAGATTTTACTTCGCCTTTAATTTTTTCTTTTAATGGTATTGTAATCGCCGGACCAAATTTATAAGCATGCAGACCTGTTTCATAAATAGCAGAAAAAATTGATGAATTATGAAGAATTTTAAAGTTTATTCCTCTTTTTTTACATTCTATTATTAAAGATGAGTGAGTTGTTGCAACTAAAGGGTCCCCCGGAACAAAAATCGTTACTTTTTTATTAGAAGCTAATTGTAAAACCTTATTTACCTCTTCTTCCAAATCCTTTCTTTTTAATATTTCTATTTTCTTCCCAATAATTTTTTCTAAATTTTTGATATTCCCATGCCAAATACTAGTATACAACTCTACAAAAATGAAATCAGAAGTTTTTGCCTCTTCTAACTCTTCTAAAGTTATTCCTTTTTCATCGGATATCCCTAAGCCGGCTAGTATCAACATAAATTTTAAAGGAAACCTATATTAAAATGAGTAGATTAAAGAAAGAAGTTGAAGTGTTTAATGAAATTGAAAAAATAAAAGACAAAAGACCCAATAGCTTTGATATTATTGGACATATAGCAATTGTTGAAATTCCTGAGAGATTAAAAAGAAAGAAAAAATTGATTGCAAAAGTAATAATGGATTTAAATAAACATATAAAAACAGTTTTGGAAAAAGCAAGCGAAAGAAAAGGCATATATAGAATAAGAAAGTATAGGTTTATAGCAGGAGAAAGGAAATTCGAAACAATACATAAAGAATATGGTTGCCTTTTTAAGTTAGACCCAACAAAAGTTTACTTTTCTCCTAGAGAACTAACAGAAAGACAAAGAATTGCCTCTCAAGTTAAAGAAAATGAAACTGTTATGGTAATGTTCGCTGGTGTAGCTCCTTATGCAATACAAATAGCAAAAAAACAACCAAAAGTTAAAGAGGTAATAGCAATAGAAATAAATCCAGTTGCAGCTAAATATGCAAGAGAAAATGTTGTTTTAAATAAAGTTGATGATAAAGTAAAAATAATAGAAGGAGATGTTAGAGAAAAATGCAAAGAGTTTTACGGAAAGTGCGATAGAATTGTGATGCCGCTACCAAAGGGAGCTGAAGACTTTTTAGATATAGCTGCCAAATGTTTAAAAAGAAAAGGGTACATTCATTTTTATAATTGGGGAAATGAGCCGAATATTTTTGAAAATGCAGAAAAGATTATCAAAGATGAATTATCAAAAATGAATGTAAAATATAAAATAATAAACAAAAGAAAAGTGCTACCATACGCTCCAAGAAAATGGAAAGTTTGTATAGATATATTTGTGAAAAAATTAAAAGATAAGAAGGAAAAGGATGAAAATGCTAGCTAATGCATTAGAAATTCTTTTTGTTGTAATTTTCCTTTCGTTTATAGCAGTTAGGCTGATTTTAAAAAGAAAAGAAATAAAAATTGAAAAAATAATTGTCTTCGAATATTCTAAAAAATATACTCAAAAGATTAATGAAACCGTAAACAAACATAAAAAAATTTTTAAACTACTCGGAATATTATCTCTGCTGTCCGCTCCTATTTTGACTTTTATAGGGGCATATTATCTTATTTATTCTATAATCTCTTTTAAACCTAGTGTAGGATTAGTTTTGCCTACCATATCTAATTTCAGGTATCCAGGACCAGTAATTTCTGTTCCTTTTTGGATATGGATAATAACAATATTTATCATAGTTTTCTCTCATGAATCCATGCATGCGTTAATAGCCGGTAGCGAAGGCATAAAAACAAGAAGATACGGAATACTATATCTTCTTATTCTTCCAATAGGAGCGTTTGTAGATATTGACGAAAAAAAACTTGAGAAAATTGAAACGATTAAAAAAATTAAAATCTTCGCTGCTGGTAGTTTTGGTAATATAATAGCATTTGCCATATTTCTTTTCCTCTTTTTCATTTCCGTTTGGCTAGTTAACTTATCTTTAGAATCTAAAGGTGTCTGGTTTAATAATACAATCGAAGGCTCACCAGCAGAAAGCGTTAAATTAAAAGGAATAATATTGAAAATTAATAATAGAACAATTAGCAACGTTTATGATTTGCAAGATTTCCTAAAAAACACTAAACCAAACACGAGCGTTATAATAGAAACAACTGAAGGAAAGTATAAACTTACTCTAGCTGAAAAAGATAATGCATCTTACATTGGAATTTCAGACGTAAAGAATTACATTGTCTATAAGGGAACAAATACTGCGGTAAAAGAGAATATCACCCTACTAATAAACTACTCTTTAATAACTTTACAATGGATTGCGTTCTTAAGCCTTGGTATAGCTATTGCAAACATGCTTCCAATAATACCATTGGATGGTGGTCTAATAATTAGAGAGATTTTAAAAAGAAAATTTGGAGATAAGAGGGGGAACAAACTATCAAATATTGTGTCATCAATCTTCCTTATTTTACTAATTTCCTCTCTTTTTCTATCTTCACTAAAGTTTCCAGTGGTGTCTTAACTTCTATTTTTCTAAATTCAAAATGCCTTATTGGATATATCTTGTTAATTGTGTTTATTATAAAATTTTTTAAATTCTCCGATATTACTTTAAGAACGAACTCCTCCATAGTAAGATTTAGCACTTCCTTTTCCAATATTTCATCGATCGTCTTTCTTATTTTCGTCCTAATGCTCCTCGGTACTCTTCTTGTTACCGTAATTGTTTTTATTCTAAGTTTAATGTTATCTTTAGTTACCTTGTCTACTATAAAATCAGTTCTATCTACTCTTCTTCTAACCATTCTTGCTATATAGTCCCTAGTGCATTCTAAACCATCAAAAAATAGATAGGCGTTCTGATTATCAACTTCACCGACTTTAAAAATAAACTTAAGGTAGTATTTGTTAAAATCTCCCAAAACATCAATAGCACTTAATATAATTCTTCTTCCTTTTGTCGCCTCAGCTTCATTAGCCAGAATTTCTCCAACTTCCTTTTTACCCAAAAATTCTGGAGTAATTAATTTTAACCAAATCTTTACTTTCTTACTTTTTGGCATTTAACTCACCTATCAAAAGATTTACCTTTTCTATAAACTCTTTTTCTTTCCCATAAGGAATATAAGCACCTGCAGCATTCTTATGCCCGCCTGCTTCTCCACCAACCTCATTAGCTGTAGAAACTAAAATTTGCTTTAGATTCAGGTTTTCCATACTTTTTTTTCTTGCTGAAATCTTTATCATATTGCTTACCTCATCATACGCTAAGCCAAATATAGGCTTATTTGAATTTTTCGAATTTAAAAATATAGACACTACAGTTCCAATTAGCGTATCAGATATGCTTTTTTCTCCTAAGATGAAAATAGCATTTTCTTTCTCTATGATTTTTCCGCTTTCTATTGTAGAAATTGCTTTGGCTATTTGCTTTCTATATTCTTCTAAATTCTCTAAAGCCTTGCTGTAAACAGAATAGTCACCCAAACATAATCTTAAAGCAATATCAGTATTGCCTAATCTGCTACAAGCATTAATTAAAGTAGAAAACTCTCTGGAATCATTTAGAAATTCCGGTCTTTTTAAAAGTATAAAAATATCTCCAAAAATTTCTGAGAACTCAACGAATCCCAGTTTTTCCCTTATTATTCCGTCAGCCAATTTAATTTTTTCCTCTTCGGTTAAATTGTTTAATTTTTTCCACTCTTCCCCATTTTTCACATCTATACCAAGGTCTAACAAAAACTGTATCGCTGCAGCTTCATTTCCATAAATAGTTGGTAAAAAAGGCTCTAGACTATATGCCAGAACTTTGAACAACGGCTTATCCGATCCGAGGAATTTCAAATCCTTGACAATGTTAACAAAACCTAACATCTTAGCTTCTTCTAATACCTCTCCTATTGCCCCCACTTTTATATTTTCTTCCCTTCTATCACCAATAGCACCAACTATAGCTAAGTCTATTAAATCTATGTTTGTAGCATTTACGAACTTGGAAAAAATAAAAGCGATTATTGATGTTGAATATCTTTCCGGGTCTTCTCCAAAAAGAATAGGATTTAAATGGAAAAGGTTGGGATGCTCGTATCTAATTGGCTCATGATGGTCTATTATCAAAACATTCGTCCTCTCTATAACGTTCTTAAGAAGGTTTATTTGACCACTTCCCATATCCAAAAATATCAGCAAATCTCCTTCATTTAAAGTAATTTCATTTACCGTCTTTGAGTTTAGTTGCTTTAGCACTCTTAACTCAAAATTACCACCCATTCTTAAAATTGTTTTAATAATAATGGAAGCGGAAGAGATACCGTCTGCGTCGAACTGAGCATAAACTCTAACATGTTTTTTTCTAATTAGCTCCTTGAAAATTTTAGCTACTCTTTCTACTTCATCCAAGAACAAAATCATCACTTCTCTATTATTAACCTGGCTTTTTCTACATCGAACTTAAAATCTTCAGGTAAAACTTTTTTCTTTTTATAATATTTGATTAGTCTCCTTATTTTTGAAACAAGATTCTCCATTCCTTTTTTAGAGGTTTTGTCTTTCTTATGCTTTTGTAAATGATCGTGCAAGTTAACAGCCTTTATTAACAAATTCAAAAGCTCTTCTGGATATTGAGGATATAATTTGTTTTCTTTCATTATTTGAGTTATAGATTTACCAACTATTGTTTTAACGTCCGGCACGCCATATTGATCTCTTAGAATAGTTCCTATCATCGCTGAAGAATATCCTTTGTTTGCCAAATCTATAACGAGTTTCTCGACTTCTTCTTTCTTCATCTCAAACCATCTTGGAACTATTCTTATTGGTGGTTTATGACTTCTTGATTTTCCTTTTTTTCCTGAGTACATTCTAGCCATTATTTACACCTCTCTAACTAACCAAATTATTACAAGAGAAATTATTGAAATAAAAATAAAAAAGCTAGAAAGCATTATTCCAAAGACAGGCCAACCTTTTGGAATAACACCAGCTATTCCTATGAATAACGAAAGTGAAATACTACAAGCAAACAATAAGAGTATGAAAAAGTTTTCAGCAGTCTCAAGTTTATCTTTTCCCTTAATCTTTAACAGATCTTTCAGCATATCTTGCACGCATTTCAATCTCATCTACCCTCTTTAATACCTTTTCCCAATCATTGAATGTTTGTTTATAGCCTATTACAATATTTTGCCAACATAAGTTTAAAAGTTTAGGATGAGTGGCTCTAATCGCTTCTTTAAACAAGTTTAAATCAGTTCCCTTATCCTCTATTCTTTTCGAAAAATAACCCAAACCAAAATCTATGAAATAAATTGTATCGTCTTTTGCGAGAATATTGCTGGTTGTCAAATCTCCATGTATTATATCAGCAGAATGCATTTTACCAACAAATTTACCAACTTCAATAAAAATTTTTTCTACCTTTTCTTCACTCCACTCGTCTAAAACATCTTTTAACCTCTTACCATCTATAAACTCCATTATTATTTTACAATTCTCTTCATCTACATGAAATATTTGAGGCGTGTTAACTCCAACTTTTCTAGCTTCTCTCATTAAATTTGCTTCTCTTCTTGTTCTTTCAACCCTAAGCTTTTTATCCAAAACTTCTAACCTATAGCTCTTCTTAATTCTTTCCTTAACGAGAACTTTTATTCCCTCAAAATAGTCTATATAAAGTACGGCCTCTGCTCCTCTTTTTATTATTTCCATTTTATCTATTTTTCGTCTACGTCTTTTATTCCTTCTTCCGTTATTTTAAATGCAGCTTCGCTTTCTGGTAGATTTGGAGCGTCTATCAACCTAGCAATTCTAATGTTTTCCTTGCTTCTTCTTAGATAAATTCTGTAGGTTGAAAAATGCCCAAGTACGTGCCCCCCAACTGGTCTTGTAGGATCACCAAAAATTACAGAAGGATCAGCCATAACTTGATTTGTTATATAAACTGCCAAATTAAAAGCATCTGCCAATCTTTGTAAAGTATGCAAATGTTTGTTCAATTTTTGTTGTCTTTCTGCTAATTCTCCTCTACCAACATATTCAGCTCTAAAATGAGAAGTAATAGAATCAATAACAATTAAACCGATATTTTTCTCTTCTATTTGCTCTCTTAACTTATCTACAATAAACATTTGATGCTCAGCATTAAAGGCTCTAGCAACAAAAACATTTTTTAATGCTGCTTGTGGATCTAACCCCTTAGCTTTTGCCATGCTAACAATTCTGTTTGGACTAAACGTTCCCTCACAATCTATATAAACCGCAGTTTTTTCTAAACCACCTTTTTCTGGTGGCAATTGAACATTTACAGAAAGTTGATGTGCTAGTTGCGTTTTTCCACTACCAAAGGCACCATAACTTTCTGTAATAGCTTGAGTTTCTACACCACCACTTAGCAAATTATCTAATGATTTAGAACCTGTTGTTATTCTCAATGCCTTTTGTTTTCTTTCAAGTATTTTGTCTGCTGTCACTAATCCTATATCCAAAATCTCTCTAACAGCAGCTATAATTTTTGCAGCTTGACCCTCTCCAATTTCGGCAATTGTGGCAAGTTCTGAAGGAGAAATAACAGCAATTGCCATCGGATCAGTAAAACCAACTTCTCTTAATTTTTCAGCTGTTTTTGATCCTATTCCAGGAATGTCTTCCAATCTAATTTCTTTCTCACTCATTTTCTAACTCCTCCACCAATTTATAACTTTCTTCCGTAGGATTAAAAGGTTTAACATTAGTTGCTACTATTTCTAATCTATCATACATATCATTTTTCTTCACTCTTCCTTCTACGATAATTTCTTTTCCTAAAAGTTTTTCTTCAAGGAAGCTTTTTCTTTTATCTTCCTCTATTTTTTCTAACTCATCAACGCTTATTCCACTTAAAGTTTCTGCTAGCTCTCTAAAAAATGAGACTCTTATATCTCCTGTTCCATCGTCAATTAAGGTTGGTATTACCATCGCTTTCTCTCCGTTAGAATTATAAACATAACTCGCCTTAAATACTTTTACTATAAAACCGGTGATCTCAAAATTTCCTGTTCTAATATCTTTAATTTTAACTTTTTCGAATGAGGAAAACTTTTGAACAAGCTCTTCTGCAGTAGGAATCTCAGGAAATTCTACATCCAAAACTTTAAGCATCCCAAATTTACCTAGAGAAACCTCAGTTTCCCCAAAAATTCCCTCTTTTGTAAAACCGTTTATTACTTGTACTAAAGAACCAACTTTAACCTTTTTTTGATCAATAAAATTAACTTGTTCATTCCATAATGGTATTTTAACATAACCTGTAGCATCACCAACAAAAAGGTTAACGACTCTTCCTTTATTGCCTACGCCAAACTCTACTATTTTAGAAATTTTAAAAACCCTTCCAACAAAGCTAACCTTTCTCATTCCTGGAAGTATACTTGAAATTGTTACTCTTCTTTTTTCTGAAGGAAGTTCTATTCCAAGGTCTCTTGCGATCAAATAAATAGCGCCTTCTATTGTTATCAAATTATCCAACTCGCTAACCTTTTTATCTATCCTTTTCATTAACTCTTCTCTACTCAAGCCAGATTTTTTTTCTAATTCTTGTAAAAGTTCTTCAACTCCCATAAATGTTTTTAGAATTAAAGATTATAGATTTAGGTTTTTCCTTGCAAGCCTTATATCATCTTGTAAAACTGTATTTCTTTTAGCATGCTCGGCATAAGTTTTTGCTTCTTTTAAAAGTAGGATCGTTTTTTCTTCTACATATCTTGCTAAATATTCTGCCGCTTCAGGGGATACTCTTTTTGCTCCAAACTTCTTCAAAAATTTATCAAACGTTTCTCTCTTTAGTATCATATTTTATTTTTACCTCCTAAATAAACCACTTTACCTCATCTATCCTCCATTTCGGTTTTATTAAATCTTCAAAAGGCTTACCAAAGCCATTCTTATAAGCTAGTAAACCAGCGTAGGCTATCATAACACCATTATCAGAAGAATATTTAGCGGGAACTAAATAGAATTTCGCTCTTCTTTCCTCACACATTTTGCTCATCATTTCTTGCAGTCTTTTGTTAGAAGCGACACCACCAACTAACAAAAGTTCATTCTTTTCTGTATGAGCTAACGCTCTTTCTGCAACTTCAGTCAACATCGCAAAACAAGTTTCTTGTAAAGAAAATGCTATATCTTCCTTTCTAATTCCTTCTGAAATTAGCTTCAAGACAGCTGTTTGAATTCCACTAAAGGATACATCCATCCCTTTTACGACATATGGTAATGCAATATAATTTTTTCCATTTTTTGCAAGCTCTTCTATTTTTGGTCCACCTGGCATTGAAAGCCCCATCTCTCTCGCAACAGTATCAAAAAGATTTCCAATAGTTATGTCTTGAGTTTCACCAAAAACTTTGTAAGAATCATTAACGAATGCAAGAATTGCATTGTGACCTCCTGACAAATAAACAACAACCGCGTCTTTACATCCTGTTAAAAGCCTCCCAATTTCAATATGGCCAATACCATGATGAACTTTTACTAAAGGCTTAGAGAATTTTTCAGCTAATTCTTTTGCAAATTTTGCTGTAAAAAGAAGAGGTGGTGGTAATCCAGGTCCTACTGAATAAGAAATTATATCTATTTCTTCAAAAGTAATACCGGCAGAACTTATAGCTCTTTCTAAAATTGTTTGGGAAGTTTTTTCATGATGTTTTCTTGCGTCAGAAGGAATAATACCTTTTCCCTCTGGAGGACTATAAACATCTCTTTCATCAGCTAAAATTTCCCCATCTTCAGAAACAATTCCTATACCAAAAGTATGGGCTGTTCCTTCTAATCCAAGTAATATTAATTTTCCTTCTTTCATTCTTCTCACTCCATAAACATATTAGCAAAAGAGAATATGAAATATGAGAGTTGAAGAATTAAGAAATTTTGGATTTGATGAAAAATGGATTGAAAAGATAAAGAGTAAAAAAATTGAAGAGTTTTATCCTCCTCAGGAAGAGTTTATTAAAAGAAGATTATTCGAAAAAAATTGTATAGTTTCAACTCCAACAGCCTCTGGAAAAACTTTAATGGCTATATTGGCTGCGATAAAAACTTTAGAAAAAGGTAAGAAAGTTTTATATACTTCTCCTTTAGTCGCATTGGCTTTTGAAAAATACGAAGAACTTTCAAAATTCTTTAATGAATACAAAACTGCTATTTCTGTATCTGATTTTGATTCTAGTGACCCTTGGCTTCAAAACTATGATTTGATCGTTGCTACAAATGAAAAAGTAGAGTCTTTAATTAGACATGGCGCCGAGTGGATTAGAGATGTTGGTTTGTTGATATTGGATGAAATTCATTTGCTTACAGATGCTTCCAGAGGGCCTACCCTTGAAATATTGATAACTAAAATGAGAATGATTGTAAGAAATCTTCAAATAATTGGGTTATCTGCAACAATAAGGAATGCTGAAGAGTTAGCAGAATGGTTAGATTCAAAATTGTTAAAAAGTGATTTTAGACCGGTTAAACTTTATCAAGGTGTCGCTTACGATTCTAAAATAAAATTTCCAGGGTATAAAACTATTGAATTAAATAAAGAACTGGATTTAGAAGAAGCGATTGTTTCTGATACTTTAAACAAAGGTAAACAAATCCTCATATTCTGCTCTACTAGAAAGTCGACGGAAGCTTTAGCAGAAAGGCTAGCTAAAGTCGTTAGTAATAAATTAGGAAAAAGTGATATTGAAAGTTTGAAGAAACTTTCCGAAGATGTTGAGAACGTTTTAGAGGTTCCTACAGAACAATGTAAAAGATTGGCTAGATGTATAAAGAGTGGCACAGCATTTCACCATTCAGGATTAGTTGGAAAACAAAGAAGATTGATTGAGGAAAATTTTAGAAATGGCTTAATTAAAGTTATCGTTGCAACTACAACGTTGGCTGCTGGCGTTGACTTACCTGCCTTTAGAGTTTTAATCAAAGATGCTAAAAGATACCATCCTACTTATGGATCAATCTATATTCCAACACTAGAATATTACCAAATGATTGGTAGAGCAGGTAGGCCGAGGTTCGATAATTACGGGGAATCGATAATAATTGCAAAAAGTGAAGATGATGCAGAAGAACTAATAGAAAGATTTATTTTTGGCGAGCCAGAACCAATTAGTTCTAAGCTTGCCTCTGAACCAGCGTTAAGAATGCATGTTTTAGCTTTAATTGCAAGCGATTTTTGTAAAAAAAGAAAATCAATTTTTGATTTCTTTTCTTCAACATTCTTTGCTTTTAAGTATGGAGATATCTCCTTGCTTGAAGAGAAGATAGATGAAATATTAGAAACATTGAATGAATGGTCCTTCATTAAAATAGAAGGAGAAAAAATAGAAGTAACGAGAGTTGGGAAGAGGATTTCAGAGTTATACATAGATCCTTTAACTGGAAAATTATTTTTAGATGGTTTGAAAACCGATAAGATTTTTACAGAATTTTCGCTTTTACAACTAATTTCCTCTTCTATAGAAATGAAACCTTTGCTTTCTGTAAGAATGAGTGAATTGGATGAGATAGAAAATGCTATCGAAATGAAAAAAGAAGAGTTTCTGTTAGAAATTCCAACGGATGATTATGAATATGAAGAATTCGAAAAGAGTATAAAAATGACAAAAATCTTTGAAGATTGGATAAATGAAAAAACAGAAGAGGAAATACTCCAAAGGTATTCGTTGACACCTGGAGAACTTCATTCTCGCTTGCAAATAGCCGATTGGTTGTTATATTCTTTACATGAAATCGCTTTGGTAATTAAAAAGAAAGAAGTATTAACTCCGTTAAAAAAGCTTAGAGTAAGAATAGAAAAAGGAGTTAAAGAAGAGCTATTACCATTGGTTAGTTTAGAAGGAATAGGAAGAATAAGAGCAAGAAGGCTTTATAATGCTGGCTTTAAATCTCTTGAAGAGTTAAGAAAAGCTCCTCTTGAAAGCATAGCGAGGATTGTTGGTGAAAAAATAGTAATAAAAATTAAAAACCAACTAGAGAGTAAGGAAGAAAAGAAAGAAAGACAAACTTCCCTGATTTAGATTAGTTCGCTTTCTGTAACAACAACAAAATCCCCTATTGACTTTACTGCAGAAAAAGGTATCAAAGGTCTTCCTCTAGCGTCTGTTTTAACATTTAAATCTAATAAGCTTCTTGTCGCATCTTCAACTACTATATTTAAAAGTTCTCCTGTTTCTGCTATGAATTCGACGTTTGCAACAACTCCAAATTTCTTTCCAGTTTCTGCGCTTATTATTGGCTTGCCTATTACTTCAGACATCCTAACATTTTTGATTGGCATCTTTTCACCTTTAATTAATTTGAAATACGAATAAATAAAGATTATGGTTAGGTATTTTATAGCAGTATATCCTATAAAATCTGAGAAAATTTTCGATTTACAAAAGAAAATTAAACAATTCATAGAAGGTAAAGAGGTAGAAAAAGAAAATATGCATGTTACTCTTTCTTTCCTTGGAGAAAAGAATGAAGAAGAAATAAATGAAATTAAAAATAGACTAAGCGAAATAGTAAAGAGGCATAATAAAAGAGAAATAATACTAACTAGAATCAAATTTATTCCCAATGAAAGATTTTTTAGAGTTATAGCTATTGACGTTAGCGGCTTAGAAGATTTAAGCGAAAGTATAGAAAAAGAAGTTGGTGGTGATGTAAAACCTCCTCACTTAACTCTATTCCGAGTTAAAAATGTTAAGAATAAAAAATCCTTAATTGAACTTTCGAAAGTTGAAATTAATGAAACTTTCTTTGTTGATAAAATACATTTAATGAAAAGCACTCTAACCCCAAAAGGACCGATATATGAAGTTGGGAGTAGTTTTAACTTATCAGATTAGTAAATTGATGAAATCCCTTTCTGTAAATATTCCTTCTAGTTTATTATTTTCATCAACTATCAACATAGAACTGATCTTTCTTTCTTTCATTCTTTGCAAGACATTTTTTAGTTTCTCGTGTTTTTGAACTACAATTGGATTTTTTGTCATAATTTCAGATACTTTTTTGTTTAAGAAAGAATTTGAAAAAGAATTATCAACTAAGTTTTTAAAAAGGAGAGTTGATGTTATGTAACCAACTAGGTTCCCATTTTCTACTATTGGCAGCCTTCTGTACTTTCCGTATACCATCGTTCTTATAACTTCTTTAATGTTAAAAGTTGAAGGAATGAAGAAAGGTTTTTTTATCATTACTTCATCAATTTTAATATCATCAAAAACATCAAAGTTTTTGCTTGCTATAATAAAATCTGTTTCTGAAATTATTCCAACAACTTTATTCGTGGATAACACTGGCAATCTACCTCTTTTTGAAATCTTCATTTTTTGTAAAACATATTCTATTATTTCATTCGCTTCGCAACTTACAACCTCTCTTGACATCACATTTTCTATCGACAAACCCATTTCACCTCCACTTAAAAATAAATTGAAAATGTCAGTAATGGTTACTATTCCCTTTAGCTGAAACTTCTTGTCCACAACCGGTAAACTTCGATGCAAATTACTCGATATTTTTTTACAAACGTCTATAATTTTTTCTCCTACAAAAGCTACCAAGGGATTTAAAGAAGAAATAGAAATTATTTTTTCTTTTCTATTTATCCCGACTTTTTCTAGTTCGACTTCCATAAAAGAAATTGAATTTAAAAAACTAATCTTTTTCTTCTAAATCCTTACAAGGTTCGCAAAGCCACTTTCCATTGGTATAATACAAACTATCAGAATAATTGCCACATTCTTCACAAAAGCCACTTATTTTACCTTCCCTTCTTTCTGGTTCAAACCCTTCTTCTTTTGCTCTTAACCTTTCCTCAATAATATTAATAAATTCTGGTGTTGATTTTGCTATATCTGTATCACAAATTATACCAACAAGTTTTTCTTTTTCAACAACCGGAATTCTCTTTATAATATTCTTTCTCATCAATCTTGATGCTTCTATTATTTCTTCATTTGGAGAAATTGTTATAAGTGGCGAACTCATAACATCTTTAACTTTCACTTTTTTTGGGTCTTTACCTTTAGAGATTACTTTTTCTAAAACATCACTATCAGTAAGGATACCTACAGGTTTTCCTTTTTTTAAAATTACAACATACCCTCTTCTTTCCTTTGCCATAATCTTGGCTGCATGGAAAACACTCTTTTTTTCGTCTATTACATTTACTCTTTTTGACATCAGGTCTTTAACTAAAATTGGCATTAGATTATTTTGCTTTTTAAATATTAATTTTTATGATGAAATGAAGTCTTCTAGTCGAACTCCTTTTCCCTTTTCTAGGACTCTTAATGGTTTAAAGACCTCGATGTCCCCATATCCAAAATCCACTACAACAAAAAAAGGAAAACCGCTTAGTGTTTTTTTCATATAACCATAATAGTAAAGTTTGTCTTTTCTTGTAGATTTTATTTGCAGGAAAATGCATTTTCCTTTCTTAAAACAAATTAGATCCGCTTCGCCAAAGCTTCCACCAGACCTTACAACAATCCAACCTTTTTTTTCAAACTTAATTCTTATATTTCTTTCTACTCTATAACCTTTAAACTTAGCCTTCATAAATTAATTCTGAATCCATTTTATAACCGTTTGGCAAAATTTCAAGCAAAATTTTCCCTTTTTTGGTAAGAATATATATCCTACCTTTTTTTCTTTCTGGAGTAACACAAGATACTAAGCCTCTTTTTCTTAACTCAGAAAGTTTTGTAGAGACGTTAGAGAGAGAAATCTTAAGATTTTTAGAAATGCTTGTTGGAGTCGCATGACTCAATTTTAAAGCACTCAAAACTTTTTTTGAAAGCGGAGAAGCAATAATATAACTCAAATCATTAGCATATTCCGTTACCTTATCATCTAGTTTCATTTTAAATAATTATTTTAGTTATTTTTTAGCTTTGCCATAAGATACTTATAAGTTACTTATAAGTTTGTTATAAGCTAAGCAACTCTAAGTGTTTCCAAAAGCCTTGGAGGATAACTTTCTATTTTAAATATTCTTTCTATAGTGTTTGCTAGAGATATAGCCTTTTCTTCTTCTCCATGAACAACAAAAACTCTTTTTGGTTTAGATGTTAAATTGCCGATATAAGCTAAAAGCTGTCTTCTATCTGAATGTGCACTTAGACCATCTGCAGTATATACTTCCATGTTTATTTTCAAAGGTATTGTTTTCCCATTTTCTTCAATTGGAATTTCTCCCCAACCCTTCTGTATCTTTCTACCTAAAGTTCCTTCAGCTTGATAGCCTACAAAAATTAATGTACTTTTTTCATCTTCTGCCAAATGTTTTAAATGTTCCAAAACTGGCCCGCCGGTTAACATACCACTTGTTGAAATAATTATACAAGGCCTATCATTCCAAGCTTTTTCTCTTTCTGATGACGATGATATTCTTTTAAATATCGGAGAAAGAAACGGATCTCTACCGCTCATCGCTTCTTTCATCATCGCCTTTCCGTAATATTCTGGATATGCAGTAAAAATACCGTTAGCGTCCCAAATCATTCCATCTAAATAAATTGGGTAAAGGAAATTATTTTTAACTAGAATAGTCATTACTTCTTGCGCCCTCTCAACAGAAAAGCTTGGAATCAGAACTATTCCTCCTCTTTCCATTGTTTTGTTAACCACTTGCATGAACTGCTCTTCAACTTCTTTTCTTGAGGGCATTACATCTGTCTTTGCCCCATAAGTTGACTCTATTATTAAAGTTTCTACTCTTTGAAAATTAGTAAAAGCTGGGTCTAAAAGATTCGTTCTTCCAAACTTTTGATCTAAAGCATAAACAATATTGTGCCAACCATCTCCAACATGTAAATGAACGATTGCAGATCCTAAAATGTGTCCAGCATTATAGAACGTTAATCTAACATCCGGAGAAATATCGGTTACTTCATTATAATCAAGAGTTATAGCTCTCTTTACCGCCTCTTTTACACCTTTTATTGTAAACAATGGTTTGAAGGAGCTTCTTTGCATGACATCTATAAAATCTAACCAAAGTAAAGTTGATAAATCCAAAGTTGGTTGCGTTAAGTACAAAGGACCATCGTAACCCATTTCATAAATTACTGGAACGAAACCTACATGGTCTAAATGTGCATGTGATATGACAATAGCATCAATTTCGTTTATGTTAAACTCTGGTGTATCTAGAATAGGATAGCCATTCTGACTACTAGCAATAACTCCCGCATCTACTAAAATTTTTGATTTAGGTGTTTCCACTAACAAACAAGATCTGCCAACTTCTCTTGCTCCTCCTAAAAAAGTTAACCTAATCCTTTTTCTGTCTATACCTTTTTCTTCATAAATTTTCTTTCCTATTTTGTTGAGAAACTCTTTTCTAAAATCAACCTCTTCATGCATCATCTTTCTTATTCCATCTATTATCTTCGAATCAATTAAAGGAGCTCTCTCTATCTTTGGTTGCCAGAATGTCTCTTCTCTTATTTTCTTAACAATCTCTCCTCCCTTACCAATAACATAGCCAATTTTCTTCGCATAAATGTTAACAATGCTTCTATTCTTTTCGAAAATAACATCTTTTACATCTGCATCAGGCGGCGCTAACTCAAGTATTCTTTTCTTTGCTTCTTCTTCCTTTAACAAAAGGTCTTTCTCTACCCTTATTTCAATTCTTTTCTTTAAAGTTGATACTACATTTTTTACGTATTCCTCATTTGATTTGAAAAACTCTGTGTCTTTAGTATAAACAACGATTTTTGATCCTTCAAACTCTACTCTACTGATTATTCCGTTTGGCAATAATTCTTTTAATCTTTCTATTATTTCCATGCTTAACTACCAATGTTAGTTTAGAGTGAATGAGTCTCAAATTTTATTCCGTCCTTGGTTATTATTGCTATATCGATTGCCCTTCCACCAGAACCTATATCTCTTTCTATAGCAGCTTTTATCGCTCTTGTCGCAAGTTCTTTTGCTTCCTCTATACTCATTTCTTCTTTATATTGATCCTCTAAAACACCCAAGGCTATAGGTGAACCCGAGCCTGTAGAAATAAATTTTTTATCTTCTTCAATTCCGCCAATAGCATCTAAGTCAAAAATATGGGGTCCGGAATCGTCTACTCCACCAATAATTAATTGAACGTAATACGGAAAATACTTAGAACTTTGTAGAATGTTTGAAAGCAAAACGGCAGCTCCTCTAACCGTTATTTTTCTTCTATGTTCTATTTCAAAAAGTTTAAATTCTGCTCTTAAATACCTAGCTAAAACTTGGGCGTCTCCACTTGCTCCAGCTATAGTCATTGCTATATGTATGTCTAATGGTAAAATCTTCTCGCTTTCTTTACTAGCTACGAGATACCCTAAAGTAGACTTTTTCTCTGCGCCCAATATTACAGCGTCCTTACATACAATTCCTACTGTTGTTGTTCCTGTTTCCTTAACTTTTACGGCATTTTTTTCCAAAAAAACCACCAGAGAACTATGATTAGTTATTTAGTTTTTAATATTTAAATACTTTTACTTATTGTTTTTGAAAGACAACCATTTAAATTGAATATTAAGTCATTTCCACAATCATAACATTTTCCAGAAAATGGTAAAGATAAATAAATTCTTCCACATTTGGAACAAACAAAATTCTCAAAATTATTTATAAGTTCGCTCTTTTTTTGATTTTCATTTTTTTGAATTGATATTGATGTTAGACTTATTTGTTTACCGTTTGAAAATAACACGTTCTTTTTTATACCCACTGCTTCAAAAATTCTTTCGATTGGTGGCAAAACTTGATTTTCTATGTAATACTTTGCATCTATTTTTAAGCCTCTTTCTAAAACATACTCTGGATCCTCTGCCCTTTTTGATACTAATTCTGGACCCGCAACTATTACAAAATTAACTCTATCGCCGACCATAGGAACTTTTTCTGGAGATCTTTTCATCATTCTTTTAACTAATTCCACATGAGGTTGAATTCCTTTGTATTCGTGCAAATGCCTAGATAAACTTTTTGTTATTGTTAAATCTTCTATATCAACTTTACCTTCCTCAAGATTTTTAATAACCTCTTTCACATAATTAATAGCCTTCTCGATACTTCCTTCTTTCAATAAAAACTCCAAAACTCTTGAAAGAACTTTTTCTGTTAAACCACACCAATCTTTCCTAACAGTTTCTATTCCCTTCATGATAATCTTTTCTTTTAACCTATCTCCATCCTTTTCTACAGAAATGCCTGCATACCTCTTTTTTGCTATTATTAAAAATGATTTAAAAACACTTTCTATTTTAACTGTCATTTTTCCTTGATATGAATCATTTATAACTTTTTCTATTTCTTCTCCAATTTTAAAGGCTTCTTCAATATTATTTGCTTTAATTTTGACCATTATGGAATCTGTATCTCCATAGATTACTTCCCAATCTTTATTAGTTTTTTCCACTAGTTTTTTTGTAGTTTCTATAAAGTATCTACCGTAGCTAGTTATTGAGTTTGCTATATCTAGAACATATACTCTTCCTCTTATATAGCCAGTATATCCATAAAATGCATTAGCAACTCTTTTTAATGCTTCTTGTTTAGCATCTAACAAAAGCTTTTTCTCTTCATCTTTTTCTTTTTTCATTTCTTTCTTAACCTTGTCCCTCTCATTAATCAAAAATTCAACAATTTGTGGAATTATTCCTCTTCTTATTTCTGGTTTAACAAATTTGGCTCCATAGGGAGAAACAATAACGTTTTCTCTTTCATCTATAACCCAAGTTGTCGGACATATGTTAAAATTAATGTAAATAGTTGGATACATCGACTTAAAATCAAAGTATATGATCGAAGCAGTATACAAACCTACCTTTGGTTCTAAAACTGTTGCTCCCTTAAATCCTCTCACTTCTCTTTCTTCTTTTCTTCTTAGCATTTCTTTATTATCTGGCTTATTTGGTAAAACGAACCCTCTTTTATTAAATTCTCTAAGTAATAAACTCTCTACTCTTGCTGCTTCCCCTTCGTCCAAAACATCCTGAAGTAGCAAACCACAAACCTTAGAAAGTTCTATATACTTTTCTATCAGCCTTTTTTCTAAAAATATTCTCAAAGTTAAAGTTGCGTCTCTTCTAGAATATTCTATCAACTTTAACATTTTATCAACGTCGTTTCCCTCCCAAATCTTCCCTATCTCACTATGTTTTATCTCAACTTTTCCTTCTCCAACCAAAGCCTTTCCTACATCGTCCAAAGAATATCTTTTTAATCTTATAAAACCTTTCTCAGAAAGTTCTTTAACAATCTCGTAAACATCCACTACTACTCTTCCTAAAATATTGTTTCTATAAATGCCTTCTTTCAATTTTTTTGAAAGCAAAGGTTTGTCGTTTGCTCTTCCTAAAGATGGAAATATTTTGTTCTCTTTGAATCTTACATGTAGAAAAGGCAAGTCAAAGGAATTTATGTTATAACCAACAATAAAATCTGGATCATAAGAATCTATAATTTTAATCAATTCTTCCAACATACTTTTTTCATCTCTAAAGACTTGAGTGTTGCCATTTGTTTTTGTTGACCTTGCAACCAGAACAAGGCTATCCTTTCCTCTATATGGCGGATTAAAAGAAAGGCTAATCAATATAACCTTATCTTTTTCTGGATTTGGTTTTCCTTCTTTTGCTGTTGTTTCTATATCTAAAGAAAGAACTTTAAAAGGAGCGTTTAGTTGATAGTCTTCTTCTTCAATTTTCTCAGCAAGAAAAACCTTTTCAGTTTTAACGCCGTTAGTTTTAATTTCTTTTCCTTCAGCACTATACCATCTCATCCCAAAGATATTAAAATCCGATAAAAATCTATACTTAAAAAGTATATCGGCTTCGAAAATTTTACTGGCTAAATTTTTAGTTGCTATAAAATCTCTGACCTTGGGTACCTTAGATGGATCTGTTAAATAAATTCTAATCATTTTTGTTTTGTTTTCTCTGTAACCAATTGACTCGTATCTTTCCACTTCTTCAACTTTAACTACTAACCCTCCAAACTCTTTTTTTAAGATGGTCTCTATTTCTTCCTTGCTTTTAGTTGGAATGAAGTAAAAATATGGTAAATAACCATTGTAGAGAACACAAGTCGATTGGCCTTCTTTCGTTTTTCCAAAAATTCTTATTGTTGGGATGGAATTTAACGTAATGTAATCTGCATCGAGAACTTGAAATGAAAGCTTCATGTGTTTTTATTTAAACATAAACTTTAAAGTATTTATTGTCTTCAAAATATTTTTTATAGAAAAGTTTTATTCAAACCTCTTTTCTTTTAAGAATAACTTTTTACCATTAGGAAGAAAAAAAATATTTATTCCCTTGTACGCTTTATAGAAAGGTTCTCTTGAATTTAAAACAACAATAGAATCAGGGATTTCATCCAATAAAAACAAGTCTTTTTTATAAAGTTTCTTGCATATAAAAAACGATGGATTTAAATGTCTTCTTTCGATTAAAGAAATTAAAACTTCTACATCATTCCCATTTTTTTGTTTATAACTTTTAATTACTCTTGAATTGATAAGAAAAAGTTTATAATCTTCTATATAGACTCGAATAATCTCACTAGGTTTTAGTAGTACTATTTTATCATCAAATTTTATTTCTGAGTTTGTAATAATTAATTCTTTTTTTAAGTTGATGGTTTTTCTGAAAAAAGAAAGGGAAGGAAATAATATTTTATCTCCAACAAACTTTTCTTCTTCTTTTTTAATATTGACAGCTATGATATCATCGAAAAATAGTTTTTCTACAATCCTAGCATCTAACTGAATTGTTTCATAACCAGTAAAATCCTCTATAACTATTGTATAAGTTGTTTTATCTTTAATCATTCCAATTACAGTTGCTTCTTCTCCCTTTTTTAATTTCTTAGCTTTATGTATTGATGTAAGGTTTGAAATATGATGGTTTTCCTGTATAGTCTTTGAAAGAAACTCAAACCTTTTTTTTAACGTTTTTAAAACATCATCAATGGTAAAGTTAAATATTTCCTCGGGGTATAGAATTTTTATCTCTGGTTGTTTTTCGATTTTTTCAAACTCTAAAAAAACATTTTCATCAATCAATATCAGATTTTTTTGTTTAGCGTAATTTTTAATTTTATCTATAATTTCCTGATTATTAACAATCAGCTCTAATGCCTTTGGAGTTATTTGAATTCCATCTTGTAAAAAACTCTTGAGAATTTCTATTTTTTCCATAACTATAAAATTTTTTTCTTATACATTAAAATTTTACCTGCTTTAATTTTTTCAATTTTTCCTTCTTCAACTAATTCTTCTAAATATTTCTTAACCGTATTCCAACTAACTTCCTTACCAATTTTTATTGAAACTGCTCTCTTTATTGCTTCTACATTCGAAGGAATGTGTACATCTAAAACGCTTAACAAAATATGTGTAAAAAAATGTCTATAGGGTGTTCTTCCCATATTTTTTATCATAGTTTTGAAATTTTTAAGAGTTTTTGAAAATAATTCTAAACATTTAGAAATTTTTATGAACATATAAAAATAAGTGAGAAAATTAAAACTTTTGTGAAACCTTTTAGAAAAAAATGAAAAACGACGAAAGAAAAAATGAAGAAAAAAAGACAATTTTAACTGACTATATATAGATGTAATTTAGAATTAGTTTGCAAACAAACATTAAAGATAAACAAAAATAAAAGATTTTTAATTGTTTATGAAAGATCATAAAAACAATAACTTAAACATCTAAAAAACCATCACTTAGACTATATATAAAAGTTCAAGTGGAAAACTTTTTGAAATATCATACTTTTTTCTAAATTAGTTAAAAAATTAATCACTCTTAGACTCAAACACACTTCTTAGTAACATAATCTTCGATTGTATTATTTTTATTTTTTCTAAATCTCTTACAGCGCTGTAAATTCGAGGATAGGTATCAACTTTCTCTAAGAAATTCAATGAGACAAGATTGTCCAGTCTTTTTCTTAGTGTTTCAATATTTATCTTTAATCCTTCTCTCTTTAAAAACTCATGTAAAGTCTTAACATCAAAAGAGTTTATTTCTCCAGAAAAAGGATCAATGGTTTTACCATAAAATTTTTGAAGTATTTTTACATTAATTACATCAAATTTTGATAGAATTGTAAAATCAATTTTTTCTTCAGTTTTTATCTCTAAAGAGTTGAGTGTAGAATTTTCTTTCATGATTAAAAAATTTTCATTCGAATATAAATACTTTTCTTTTCTCAAAACTCTATATTAAACTTATAATCTCTGCCTTAATTTCTTTCTCTTTTATTTCGATCAACCCAAAATGTCCTTCAGTAAATTTACCAACATTTAGTACGATAGTGTTTTTTATCACATCTTTTCCAATGCTTTCGTGGATATGAGCACAAGCAGCAACTTGTGGAGAAAATTCTTCTATCGTTTTCCTAACAGCTTCTGAACCAACATGTTTATTTCCAACTAAATCTAAAGTTGAATTATAAGGAGGGGCATGAGTTGCTTGAATTTTTATTGTTTTATTTTTAATATTTTCAAAAGCTTTTTTTAATCCTTCTTCAATTTCTTTTTCTGAAGGTTCGTAAGGAGTATTAAAAGGAGTTTGAGCTCCACCGAATCCATAAAAACCAACATCTTCTATAATTTTTTCGTTTCCATGCAACAAAACATTTTCTTTTTGAAAAAATGGTATTAAGTCTTTATCCCACGTTCCGGGTACTATCAAAATGTTGTTAAAATAATTTTTTGCTTCTTCTAGGAAGATTTTACCTATGTCTATTGGTTCAAAACCTTTTGAAAAGGAAGCATTAGCTATATCTCCAACTGAAAGTAAAACATGAGGTTCATAAGAAGCAACTTTTTCTAACAAGATAGGTAAAGTTTCTATTTCGTTGTGTATACAACCGATGACAGCAATTTTCATTTTTTCTATTTAGTTTTTCATTTAATAAACAATAAGAGAATAGAGGAATAAGGGAAGCTTTTAAACTATAGTTTAAATAATTCACATCATATAAAAAATTAGAGCCCCCTTCGTCTAGCCCGGTCAAGGATACAGCCCTTTCGATAAGAAAGGTTTGATGAAAGAATGAGAAGAAAGGCTGGGACGGGGGTTCAAATCCCCCAGGGGGCAAATTTATTCTAAATTATTTCCTCTTTTTTCTTTAAAAATTCTCTTTCTATAAGCTTCATGTAAGCTGGTCTTGTTATAAACAAATCTATTAACGTTCCAACAGTTGTTGTTATTGCAAAACCTTTCAAGCTTCCCAAACCAAGGAAAGCTAGCGGTAACATGGCAAAAACTAGCAAGGTAGATGAATTGTAAACAATTTCCATTCCAGTTTCTACACTTTCTTCTATTCTCTTCTTTTTTTCCAAAACAAACTGATCAGTTAAAGTTATTAGTTCTCCAGAATTTCCAATTATTGATACTAAACCAGCTATTGTTGGTATGTCTATAGTCCATTTTCCAACAACAACAAATCCAGAAATTAGAACAGCAACAAATATTGTTAAACCTCTAATTAATGATTTTACTTCCTTGTATACTATTGCTAAGACTAAAGAAAGAATGATTATTACTGCTGCTACTATTTGAGAAGAGGCAATTCCCAAAATTAGAATTAATTCGCAAATAGCAACCATAAGAATGTAAAGACTAATTCTCCAATTCCTATATCTTACCATACTTAAGACAAGAACAGCAACCAAATTTGCCGCTAGAATATAAACTGTTGATTCAAAAAGTTTCTTTCCTTCAGTTTGGGTTATAGTTTCTACTCTTTCTATTTTTAGTTCAACTGGCAAACTTCCAGATTTTAGAATACTTTGTAATCTTAACTTTTCTAAACTAGCTTCTTCTAATGTTTTTCTCCAACCTTCTATCGATGGAGTAGTTACTGGTTCACCGGCAATACTGCTAACAATGTTTAAATCTGTTATTGGTTTTTTATCAAGATACAAAACTAGTTTTGGTCTTATGTAAAGTTGTCCTCCAGAATAATAGGTTGGCTGACCTTTTGTAACTAAGGCAAATCTTTCTGCTCCTTCTTTACTTATTTGAATTGTGAAAACAAACCTGTAGCCATCACCATATCTTACGATGTAATTCCTTTGAACGTCAGTAAAAATGTTTTCTATATCTTTTGCAGTAAAAATGTTTGCAGCCATTATAACATTGTCTTCAGTTTTGTTTATGATTTCATATTTAACTCCATCTATGTAAAAACCATCTGTTATATTGAAAGTTTGATTTAAAATTGTTATTATATCGTTTGAAATCTCAAAAGGAATTTCGGTTCCATTGAAAACTAAATTTCCCTTTCCATTTGTTAAAGTTACTGTGTCTATGACTTTTCCTTCAAAGTAACCTTGTTTTACCAAAAAGTTTCTTATGTCATCTTCAGTCAAACCAGCGGCTTCGATCTGAATTAAATCTTGAGCTACTGGTAAAACTTTTACATCGCTTAAACCATAAGCGTTAAGTCTTTCGGTTAAAATTTTTGATACTTCTTGTGCTTCTGTGCCAGTTATATTTCCTGTTATTCTTAGCAAAACTCTCGTTCCACCTTCAATATCTATTCCAAAATTTAAGACTTTTGTTTTTTGTTCTTTCAAAGAAAAACCAAGATTTTTATTATCAATTGCTACACAAGATGCTGGCTGCCCATTAGAAACTATTGGTACAAAATCTCCTTTTTTCACATTCTGTAAAGCTTCTCTAAAATCTTCTAGACTGTAAATCAATTTCCCTCCAATTTGTGTAACTCTATCTCCGATCTTTATGTTCTGACAGTTTGCTGATTCATTAACGAAAGAAACTTCTAACCAAGATTTTTGAGAGAAAATTCTGGAAAGAGACGCTAATGAAATTGCTATAGTAAAAATTAACACCAATATTCTAATGTCTCTTAGCAAGCAATACCACCTCTATTATTGCAGCATTTAACACCCAAGTGTTCAGAATGTCAGCAGCGAAACCGATAGTTTGGATTTGTGCTATGTTTATTAAAAAAGGAGAATTTGAGAGGAAAAGAACTATTAGCATTGAAATTATTAAACCAGTGTTAATTGTTAGACCAGTAATTAAACCTTTTTTGTATTGTTCGTAAAACTCTTCTATTTTTCCAGAAAGAATTTTTGTAGCTAGAATAACATTTGCATCAATAGCAAAAGCTATTAACATTAAAAGAGAGGAAAACCCAGCAAAAGAAATTTTTTGATTTAAAAGATTCATTATTCCAAAAACTACTATAATGTTTGCAATAGAAGATAAGATGATTGTAATTGCAATTATAGGTTTTTTGTAGATGTATAGGTTTGTTATGAAAAGAAGAATGTATGCGACTGTTAATAAAGTAGCAATTTGGGAGAAGAAAGTAGCTCCCAATTCAGGACCAACAAATTGTATTGAGTATTCAATTGGGTAAAAGCCGTTTGAATTTAAAAGTTCAACTATTTCTGAAGCGTTAATGTTTTTTTCTGTTAATATATTGATTGTTGTAAAACCTTCCATGGTCTTCGAAGAAGAAATAATAAAGGTTTCTATTTTCTTTTTAATTATTGGTTCGATTTCTTCTGTTGAAATACTTTTATTGAAAATTAAAGTAAGAGAGCTCCCTCCTTTCAAGTCAATATCTTTAAGGAAAAAATCTCCAGTTTTCGAGTAAACTTGGAATATTCCTAATAATGATATTACTAACAAAGCTAGTGGAATTGGTAGTAGCTTTACTATCTTTAGCTTCATTTAACATTTTTTGTTTGTTTAAAATTAATAAGGATTGATTTTTCTTTTAATTTTGAGGCAATAGATTTAGGGCTTTATTGTAATGTTAGCTTCTTTGTTTCTCAAATCTTTATTGAAATTTGATAATAAGCGAATGTTCAATAAAACTATAAATTCATAGAATCAAACATTAAAAATGAGATCTAAAAAAGTTTTAACTTTTAAGAGATTATTTTCAATCTTACCTCCAGCGGAAAGAAGGTTACCTATTGTAAAAATTGATAACAAGCTTTATACATGGGAAGAGATATACAAAGAAGTAATTAAGAGCAGCAAATTAGCTGATAAAATGTTGAAAGAATTAGAGAGGATAGGATTGCTATGAGTGAAATACCTGAAGCATTTTGGGAAATTGCTATAGCTAGATTCGAAAAGATGCCATCTCATCTTAAGTTGATAATTGGTGGCATCGGCACTTTATCTAAAGAAGATATCCTCAATCATCTAAGGAGAAGAGATGAAATTGGAAGACTTCTTGTAAAAATGCAAATTGAATACTTAAAATTACTAGCAGAAGAGGCAAAGAGCTATGAAGAAAGTATTAATAACCCTACCAAATCATGATATCGCAACCTATTATATTTCCTCTTGGTCGAAGGAGATTATAAAAGAGGCAGAGAAAAGAAACATTTCAACTCTAAAGCTAGAAGGAAACAAAGCTAATAGAAAAAATTTAATAAGTTTTCTCGAAAAGCAAAGATCCTGGATTTATTATTCTAAATGGCCATGGAGACGAGAATAGTATCTATGGCTACAAGGAGGAAGTCTTAATAAAGGTTGGAGATGAAGAGATGTTAAGAAACAAAATTATCTACACTATAGCTTGTGACGCGGCAAAGTCTTTAGGAGAATCAATAGTTGAAAAGGGTGGGAAGTGTTTTATAGGATACAAGGATAAGTTTGTTTTTTTCATGGATGAAAGAAAGGTCACAAAACCTTTAAATGACGATAAGGCAGCTTCATTTTTCAATCCTGCAAATCTCGTTCCTATTTCAATAATTAAAGGAAATAAAACTATTGAGAGTGTAGAAAAGGCAAGAGATGCTTTCAAGAAAGAAATTATCAAGTGGAGAATGTCTAAAGAGTTAGAGACAATCTTTATGGTTTCCGCTCTCTTACATGACTTCTCTTCTTTAACTCATTTAGGGAAGAACTCATCTTTTGAATAGTCACAAATTTACAATACCTTAGCCCTGGGAGGGATTTGAACCCTCGTTCTCCCGCTAACTTACTTTAACATTAAAGATACGAGGCGGGCGCTTTACCAACTAAGCTACCAGGGCTTCTATTAAACTTTAGTAATTTGTT
>Ga0078972_1006820_pt1 | contig 26418 bp, 28 predicted proteins | sample YelNatPaOPGAMG01_FD_67568 | JGI IMG/M metagenome (GOLD analysis project Ga0078972, IMG submission 67568) | Hot spring thermophilic microbial communities from Obsidian Pool, Yellowstone National Park, USA - OP-RAMG-01 (SPADES assembly) (version 2) | ecosystem: Environmental > Aquatic > Thermal...
TCTAAATTGATGCCTGGTATTTCAAAGACCTTTTGCTTTATGCCTCCTATTATCCTTGATTTTGTAAGTTGTTCACCTTTATTTATCAAAGAAGAAACACAAAGAGCATTCGCTACCTACATAGGTGTTATCGATGTATTTGACACTTACTGAATTACAAATGTGCGAAAAATATTATATATCACCACTTATTCTATGGGCAATTCTCAGCGGCTCAGGAATTCTGTATTTTTTACAGCAGGCAAGAACTATATCTCCTGCCATCTCAATATCAATCTTATGACCAGGTGAAACAAAAACTGGCTTAACAAACTCTTTTGTCCGAAGGACTATTCCAATTATTTCTCCAGATGGGTCTTTCAAAAAATTGTAAGCACCTTTAACTCCAGGCGGGGGCTCATCACAGTCACCATATAGCAAATTTTTTGCACATCCAATTGCAGGTATATCAAGAGAAATTCCAACATAGGTTGCTATACCCATTCTCCTTGGATGAGCAATTCCATGTCCATCTAAGATTGTTACATCAGGTAAATTCTTAAGTTTTTTCAGACACTCAATCAAAATAGGTCCCTCTCTGAATGAAAAATATTCTGGAATATAAGGAAAAATTTCTTTTTGTGAGTTCTCTATTTTTATTTTTTCTATAATTTCAAGTTCAGGAAAAGAAAATAAAATTGCAGTTGCAATTGCAGTGTCATTTTTATAAGAAACATCACAGCCAGCAATCATCTTTATTTCTCTTAAAGATGAATATACCGATTTCAAACTGACTTTTGAAAAAAGTTCTTCCTGAATTGTTTTTGCTTCTGAAATAGATATCATTCCAATGGATAACCGACTGGAATTATATATATTGGCTGATGGTCTTTAGGTAAATTTAATAAATTTTTAACTTTCTCATCACTAAAAGCACCAACAGGAACAGAACCCAATCCAAGTGCAACTGCCTGCAAGTGTATATTTTGTGCAATATGACCTGCTTCCATGTCTACATATCTTATTCCACGCTGGCCATAACGCCAGGTTGTCCTTCCATATACAGCACAAATAATAATAGATATTCCTGCATCTGATATGAAATTCTGGCCCCAAGCAGCATCAGAAAGTTCTTGCCTCAGGTCTTTATTAGAAATTTTTTCAAGTTTATGAGATTCTGGCAAATAGTGAAAGACACCATTTGAGGACAACAAATATAACTCCATTGGATAAAGTGCTCCTGCAGATGGGGCTGACCTGAATTTTCTTTCGGGATCAGTAATTCCCTGAGCAGACCACAGAATCTGTGAAATCTGTTCAACTGAAAGGTTTTCTTTTCTAAAATTTCTTATTGAACGACGACGGGCAATACATTCTTCAACTGAGATTTCGCCCTGTTTTTTTGGCTCAGGTAGAATAATTAAATCTTTTGCCATGATAGTTTCTCCTGTTATTTCAGTTTCTATATTTTTTTCTTGTTGCTGGGTTGAAGTTGATGACTTGATTGTAAAATTTTGTGAAAATACAATTTGACAAAAAAAAGGAAGAGTAATAATAAAAAAATAGTTTTTCATTTTTTCAAACCACCTCCATGATTTCTAAAGATTGCATCTGATATAAAAAGTGCAATATAATTGCATCGCTATAATTGGTTCTCGGTTGTCAGTTCTCAGTTTTCAGTTGTTAGCATGCTAAGAGCGCGCGACTATATTGTATTAGCGTGCCAGGGGGCGCGCCTGCCTGAAACATTGGCAGGCACGCCTGCCTGAAACATTGACAGGCGCGCAGCTACATTTTGCAGACCAGTCAATTCTGCCGCTACTTTTCTGTGCGCCAGTCAATTACACCGCTACAAATTGAAGTAAATTTCCTAAAACATTCGGCTAAAGCCGAGTAGAAAATAAAACCAAAATAGAAAAAAGAGCAACCAAAACCAAAGGAGAAAATATTACTATAAAGGTCTGAGTTTTATTCAGAGAATATACATTTTTTACGCTTATTACAAAAAGAGAAAAAATCCATATAAAAGTAAGAAAAGTAATTGTTAAATACCAAAGAAAAGGAAAAGGGAACCATACAGTAAAAACAATTTTTAATGGGAAAGAAAAAAATAAAGGAATAAAACTCATAAAAAAAACCGTCAAAGTTGTTCTAATGTTGTTTTCATTTGAAAAAAAACTTGAAATAAAATGTACCCAGGCAGTTATAAGAATTAGAATTGTAAAGATAATAAAAATTTCTGAAAGAAATTGCCAGATATTAAAAAAAGAAAAACTTATCTGTGTATTTATTATAATGGCCTGCTCTGCTATGATAGTTAAAAATGTAAGAATAAAAATAACTGCCCCAAGCTTTATATAGTTTGTCTGTTTTATTTGTTGAATTGCTTCTTTTGGGGAAACAACAAAATTCAGAAAAATTTCAAAATATTTTCCCATAGCAAACTAGTATTACTCCAATATATATTCAAATCTCATTTTGTTTTTATTAATAATTTCTTGAAGAGGCATGTTTATCTCGGACCTGCCAAAAATTGTAAACATTTTTTCTAACGGGTCGTATTCAGAAATCATTCTGGGCTCACCGGAAATTTTAGCAATTTCTTTTGCAAGTTCAATTGCTGTCTGGTCATTGCCGAGTTTGTCAACCAATCCAGCAGAGAGGGCTTGAGAACCAGTATAAATTCTTCCATCAGCAAGCTCAAGAAGTTTTTCTTTTTCCATATTTCTTCCCTGAACAATTGCTTCAATAAACTGATTATATGCCTCCTGCACAAGTTCCTGAAACATTTTTCTTTCCTCAGGAGTTAATTCTCTAAACATAGAGCCACTGTCTTTATGTTTTCCTGACTTTATTATTTCCACCTTAACGCCAATTTTTTTAAAGAGTTCCTGAACATTGCCCAGTTCAAGTAAGACACCAATTGAGCCGGTGAGCGTTCCTGGATTTGCAACAATTTTGTCACAGGCACTTGCAATATAATAGCCACCACTTGCAGCAACATCTCCAAAAGATGCAACAACTACCTTGTTTTTTTCTTTCCTGAGTTTAATTATTTCAGAATAGATTTCCTGAACCGCTGCCACACTTCCCCCTGGAGAATTTATTCTCAATATAATTGCTTTAACATCTTTTCTATCTCCTAAATTTCTAAGTTTTTTTACTATTGCTTCAGCATCGTAATCAAAAAACCTTTTAGGTGATAAACTCAATCTTATTGGGCCTGCAATGTTTACAATCGCAATTGCGTCCTTTGTGGCTGGTCTGGGCTTTATAAAAAATTTTTTTGCATCCACACCAGAAGGCATTCTAGTTAATATCATAACAAAAATAGAAATTAAACAAAGGACATATAATACACATAAAATATACATAACAATTTCTTTTCTCATTTTTCCTCCTGAGAATTTTCGCCAGGGGTTTGATTTTCAGATTCAGTTGAACCCGTATTCATTGCGTGCTCATTTTCTTCAACTTCTGATTTAATTTGATAAGCAGAATTATATATGTTTTCATAGTCAAGATTAAATTTTTTTGCAATCTCTGAAAGTTTCTGATTTTTTTCACGAAGTTTTATTATTTCTTCAACATCTTTACCTGACTCTTTAACGATCATAAGAATTTTTATAAGTTCAATATATCCATATCCTCGTCTGAAAAGATTGTTCATTTTTTCTGTGTCCTGTCCAAATTTTTTAGATATTTGTTCTATAAGAGGGTCGGGTGGTAGTTTTTTTTCTTCTTTTTGTTTCTTTGTTTCTGAATAAGAATATTGGGAAAAGTCAATACCTACACCAAAATCAAACTGCTGTGAGAAAGAAAAACTATAAATAAGAATTGTTGATGTTAAAACTGCAAAGAAGTATCTCATTTCAAATATTCAAAACAGACAAATTTTTTTCTTCTGATGCTTTCATCCCATTCTATTGAACATGCAATAAAACTTTTTTCAAAATGCTCAGACGGCAAGGAGGCGCTTATTGTTTTAGTTGAAACACTTATTTCAAAATTTCTTATTTCGTCAACAACTTTACCTGAAGAATTATAAAATTTTACATCTATTTTTTGTGGCAAATTTTTCCTGTTTTTTATAACCCCTTCAAATAAAATTTTATCATTTTTTCTTTGAAAGTTAAAGTCAGATAAAGAAATCAAAGAAGTTCCTGTAAGTTCCCTCATTTTTGATATTGCAGATGCTCCTGCAAGTAGCCATTCATAGATTGTATAAGGACCGAGGCGTCCCCAGAGTGCTCTGCCTATGTCATGAACAAATACACCTTCAACAAAACCGTCATTGAACATCTTTTTTACAGAAATGATTTTTCTATCATAGAATTCTTTAGGTCCTGGCGGATCTGTTGTATATTGGTGAAGTGGCCAGTCAACAACATCTCCAATCATTAAATTTGATTGGCCTTTTTTTAGATATTTGTTCCATTCACTTATAAGTTCATCAAATTGTTCTCTATTGCATTCGTACATCATTATAGGATTTATATCAACACCTGCATCTGCAAACATTACAGGGTCCTGGCCATGTTGCCAGCCCTTTTCCCATGAAAGAGTAAATGCCCAGAATGGCTTTTTAATTTCAGCTCCTTCTTTTATTCTTCTTATTATATGCGATACCTTGTGTGCACGCCACCACTGCCACTGGTCAATTAAAACCTTATCTTTTCTTGCAATTTTCTTTTTTGCAAGCCAGATTATTCTGTCTTCTTTTGAAAATTTATCCCAATCAGATGGAACTTCAACTTCCATGTCTTGAACAAAATCATCTACAAGTTCATACCCTCCAAGGGCATTTCTTATATAGTCAATACCATAAAAATCAATTTTAGGAATCTGGTTAAGTCGTTTATAAAACTTTATCAAGTCATCAACTCTTTTTTCATCAGAAAGCGAAATTGCTCTTGTTTCTTTCAATTCGCCGTCTTCATAAGTCCAGGCATATTTGTAATTGGGTCTTGTAGATTCATCTCCAAAAGTCATATATCCAAGTGCATAGACACCAAATTTTAGTCCCCTTCTATGACACTCTCTTGCAACTTCACCAAATAAATCAAAATTGTAGTCAACAAAAGGAAAGTCATCAGGGAGTTTCTTCTTATAGTAAGTTGTTGAACCTCCAAGACACCAGAAAGCATCCGCCCCTATAAACTCAGTCCAGTCAATTAAACCCTGCCAGCCCTTTATTTCTCCGCCCGGGGCTCTCACTTTCAAACTTTTCAGTGGACTTATTCCTTCAAGTGTAAGAACACCAAAACCAGATGGCATTTCTGGAAGAGGCCTGCCTTTTATTATGAAATCTTCTACAAAAATAGGTATTTTTTTTTCACGAAGATTCTGGTCAAGAACCGGGATAATTTTATACTTACCAAGGGGTGGATTCCAGGGACAGGGAAAATTCACAAACCATTTCTTGTTTTTCCCATCATATTTAAAATTAAATATTTTTTTTCTGCCTATTGTCTGAACTGGCTGATTATTATATGCCACAAAAATCTTTAATGGCAATGTATTTGTTTTTCTATCAACAATGTTTTTATAACCTTTGATTTCAGCAAAAATTTTTACAAACTCATAGCGGAAAAACTCTTTTTTTTCAGGATATATAAAAATACCCTTCTGTCTTATTTGAAAATAATAAAAATATAGCCACCACGCTATTCCGACAATAAGAATAAAAAAAAGTGATAGTAATCTTCTCAAAGTAAATTTCATAGTTGGTGTTACCTGTTAAATTCTAAGGTGTGAAAATAGACTAACTTACTTTGTTTTTGGTATCCACAATAAGTGTAACAGGGCCATCATTATGGATTTCAACAAGCATAATTGACTGAAATTCGCCTGTAACAACTTTAAGACCAGAATTTTTCATGTATTCAACAAACTTCTCATATAACTTTCTTGCTTTTTCAGGTGATGCTGCCTGAGTAAAATCAGGTCTTCTTCCTTTTGAACAGTCGCCATAGAGAGTAAACTGAGATACAATAAGTATTTCACCCTCTATGTCAATAACAGAAAAATCAAATTTGCCCTCTTCATTTGGAAAGATTCTTAAATTTAAAATTTTGTCTGAGAGTTTTTTTGCGTCTTCTTCTGTATCCTCATGAGTTATTGCGACAAATACAACAAGCCCCTGGGATATTTCTCTATCAAAGACCTCTGCTTTTTTGACCCTCTGGATTACCGCTCTCATTTTCCGCAGGTATTTTGCGAACCCATAAAGGGTTCGGCTACCACAAGCAAGGCATCAAGTTTTTTAATGCCTGATAAATCAGGCAACCACATAGGTGCGCCCGCCGATGTTTGTGGCGGGCGCGCAACTACAAACTTGATACTGTATCCGCCAAAAAACATCAGGTGGAAATCAAACGACTACATTTTTCTCTATCTCGTCAAGTGCCTCTTTTGGACCTGAGACAGGAATAACTCCTTCAATATCCCATGTTTTTATGCCATAGACGGGCTTATCAAGAACCTTCGCAAGAGCAATTTCAGAAAGTGTTCCATATTTTCCATCTATTGCAATTACTGCATCTGCTGTTCTAACTATTATTGCATTTCTTGCATGGCTCATCGCAGTAATTACAGGAATATCAACATAAGGATTTGCATCCTGTTTTGTTTTTCCAGGTAGAATACCAACAGTAATAGAACCTTTTACTGTCTTTGCACCTTTACAAGCAAATTCCATTACTCCGGACATACCACCACAAATAAGGATATGACCCCTACGGGCAATTTCTATTCCTGTTTGAAAAGCAAGTTTTTCAATTGTTTTATTAGGGCAGGTGCTCCCGCCGATAACTGCAATTATCATTGTATTACTTCTATTTCCACCAATTAAGCAATTCTGCTGAGTTTATTTTTTCTGGTTCAGTAGGTAAATCACCTTGTCTCACTACTGATTTTTGATTTTTTTTAACAATGACTGTCTTTTTATTTTCTTTGTCTGATAACTCCACTTCGCCATCAAGAACTAATAAAATTGTTGCCCCATCTTCTTCTACTTCTAATATATATTCAGTGCCTCTCACTCCTGTACCTGTGGTTGGAGTTTTCACTTCAAATTTCGTTTTTGGTTTAAGTTTTTTAATTATAAAGTGAATTTTCCCTTTAAATAATTCCACCAAACTTTCTGACCGAATTACTGCTTCAGTATTCTGCGCAATATTAATTACATTTTTTAATGGGGTTTTGATTTCTAATTGTGTTTTTTCGTCTGTCTTTATTGGTTGATCTGGTTTTATATGTTCTGGGAAGTTATTTTTTAGTATTCTAACCTTGTAAAGTTTACCAGTTAAATTTTGTTCAACAGTATTCTCTTCAAAATTTTTGTAATTGAATTCAATTTTATTTTGGTCTAATAGTTTTATATTTTTAGATGAAAACCAGTAAGGTAGTTCAACATTATATTCTTTGGGTAAATCTCCAAAATAAATATTTACTTCTTTTTTAGTTAAGTCAACTTCACCTGAAACAGGGACTATAATTTCAGAGAAGTTTTTCTTCCATACCCCATCCTTCCCTTTACATTCTTCACAATACTCTTTTGTTTCGTGTTTATATTCACTAAAACCACTTATAGCAGCATTACCCGTAACTCTTAGAGATGTAAAAATCATACTTCTAAGATTTTCAAGATAGTCAACAGGCATGCCTGCTTTTTTATATTCTTCTATTACAAGCGGATCATCAAGAGGATGGACAAAATTAAGATTAAATTTAATCTGAAAAATTTCTTTTGTAATTTCATGAATTCCTAAAAAACCACTAACGCTATCCCATCCTCCTGACATATTTATATTTTGTATTTCTGCATTCCCTTGCCATTTTCCAATATATAGCCCAATAGGATTTTTATGTTTTTCTTGAGCAAAACTAATTGAACAAATTAAAAATATCAGAAAGTTTATTTTTAAGAATATATAATTCCAATGGTTAATTTTCATTAAATTCAATCAATTTTCTTATAGATTTTTTGCATTAAACAGAGTGAGCCGCAAAGTTCATACTAAAACTTTTTGTCAAAAACTTCACGGCTCACCCTGTTATATTTTTTTACCTCACATAAATTGACTCAACAACTTTTTTAACTCCGCCTGACTCTACCACAATATCAGTTGTTCCTTCTTTAACACCTTTAATTGTTACTTTTGGACCAACTGAAGGTGTTATTTCAACAATACCTGGGTTTGTTGCTGACCACACAGGGTTACCAACTGAAACCGGGTTGTTTGCTTCATCCCGACCTTCTGCTCTGAATGTTTTGCTGGCGCCAATACTAATTTCTTCACCACTTGCAGAACGCATACCATCACCTACAAAAACAACTATCTTGGCAAGTGGTTTAGGACCAGGAAGTTTTGACTGGATTGTTGCACAACCAACTAAAAATGCAAACAGTGTTACTGCCAAAATTGTTAATGCGACTTTGCTTTTCATAGTTTATCACCCCCCCTCTCGCACAAACACTTTCGCTCCACCTGTTTTTAAACTACTTTATTGCCACATTGAACGCAAAAATTTTGGTATGCCTGATGCTTCTCTTGGACCTACAATTATATCCCAGCCAGAAAGTTCGTTTAATTTTCCACTCATAACAGCAACATATCCAGGGATTATTAGTTTTCTGTGAGAAACATTTTTTTCAATTTCTGATTTTTTCATTGCATCAACAACTTTTTCAGGAGTGAACTTTTCTGCAGCCCAGGCAGTTAAGACAGAAAGGCCATCAGTATCAACAACAAGAAGCCAGGAAGGAATCTTTGAGTTTATTATTTCTGGCTCAACAGTGAAATATGTCAAAGAAAAATTTGTTGTTACCATAACTGGAGATTTTTCATCCGGTTGGCCGCCAATTGTGTAAAGTTTTGGCTCAACTGTTACTGGCTTCTGTGGGTCGGTATAAATGTTCTGCCTTAAAGTTATAAGCGGCAAAAAAATCCATGGCTCTGGTTCAGGTAAAATTATTATACTTGCATATTTTGAGATTGCAGTTGAAGCAAAACCTAAATGCTCATAAAGACCATTCCCTGATGTAAAAACAACTGTGGGATAGCCAAGTGGTCTAAAATTTTTCTTAAGTGCAAATCTTCTTGCTTGTGTTAGATTTTCAAGTGCTACCAGTTGCGAATCGTCTGACAAATCAATTACAATTTCTCTATAACCACTTGTAGAAATTTTCTGTGTCAGAATTGAAATTTCTTCAAGATTTGAACCTGAAACCATCAAAACTGCATTATATGTCTTTGCAAGGTTGACAAGGATATTTAGATTATCTTTTGTGACAGGTCCAATCACTGGTCTTTGAGAACCAGCGATTTTGAGTGCTTCTTCTAATGTTTGTGAACTCTCACTTAATAAAATTAAAAGTGCCCGGGGTGAGGTCTGACGAATTTTATTTAATGTAGATATAAACTTTGATGAGTCATTTGAATCATTTTTCAGTGCTATGAATTCTGCTCTTAATTTCTGTCCAACTCTTTCAAAAACAAGTTGATTAAAAGCAGTAAGTTTTCTGTCAACTTCTTCAGATGAAATTGAATCAGAAATGCTTATTCCAAGCCCGCAGGGATGATAGAATGTTTTTTCATGTCTGAAAAGAACTGTTTCACCGCCAAGTTCAATTTTGTTATCACCTGTGCCAACTGTAACTGTGCGAATTGGCGGTTCACTTGCTGATTCAAGTGCCTGTTTTGCTTCTTCTGTCACATCTGGACATTTCTCAAGAGATGTTTTCTTTGCTGCAAGAGCCATTGCAAACGCAAGACAGGTCGGAAAGCCACATTTCTTGCAATTTGTCTTAGGAAGAAGTTTGTAAATATCAAGTCCGGTAAGAGCCATGTTTTAATAATCCTCCTCATGAAAGTACAATGACCGCATACATCTATATGGCTAAACCCAAAAAAGTATGGTAGCCGAGGGCTTTATGCCCTCGCTCTTCCGTTGGTATTTTGCGAACCCATAATTTGCGAACCCATAAAGGGTTCGACTACAACAGGCAAGGCAATGCATTTACCATCCGTCTGGTGAATTACAATATCACATCAAAGGCGGCATGCTAAGTGCAGGATGATTTACTTTCTGCAAAAATTCAAGAAGTTGAGCAGAGTCAGTTGCGATTGTCTCATCAGCAATTTTGTCAACAAGGTCAGGAACACCAAGTTCTTCACATCTTTTTTTAAGTTTATCTCCAAGAAATTCCTTTATATCTTTTGATAGCCACACAACTCTAAGTAGGCCACCTTCAGGCACAAGAAATTTTTTGCTTACTAAATACAATCTACCAATTCCAAGAAAACCGGGTGTCTGGTTGCCTCCGCCTACTGAACCTGCAAGCGTGCTGAAAGTCATTCCAATTGGTGTCATTCCAGTATATTCCCGACTTACCATCATAAAACCATTGCATTCAGGAAGGACAGCAAGAATTGATTCAAAGCATCCGCAGGAAGTTGTTGGTGCTTCCATTATTGAGTAATTACAAAATCTTTCAATGGTTTTGTTTGATTTCATATACACAAATTCATTTACTCCACGCCATTCACCTTTGATTGGGTCAATGCATTCACCTTTTGGTATTGGCTGGTTCATTCCTTTTGGATTGATTTCATAATTTGCTTTTCCGTCAAGCCAGGAATAGGCGCCACATAAACCTAATTTTTCTGGAGTTATGACACAGACATGATTTGGTGCATAACTCTGACAGAGTGTACAGGAATAAAATGTGTCAACTTCTTCATCTTTCATTCCTGCAGTTCTCATATCTCTTTCTTCAAAGGCAACAACCGCCTCTTTTAGAACTCTGTTGACTTCATTTTCGTCAGTATAGATTGTAACCTGAACTTTATCAACTAATGATGGATAATCCTCTAAAAATTTAGCATGTAAAATTTCACCGATGTGTCTTAGACGAAAACCAGAGTTGAAAGCATCTTTACTTATCCTTATCCAGTTGATGTTTCTCTGACCCATATGGAAAACACCCATTGCAAAATTTATGTAATGGTGAATCTGTCTTTCTAAGATTGATTCAAAATCCTTTTGCATTTTTCTACCTGCAACTTCTACAATGACTCCAAGTGGCATTGCAAAAGGAAGTTTCTCAGGTTTTATCTGGTCTATATCCGGGCCTATAAGTTCAATTTTTCCATCCTGAACTTCGTCCATATTTCTTGCACGGAGGTATTCGAAAGAAGTTGAATATTTACTGCCAAATTCAACATAGGTCTGTTCTTTTCTGACCCTTTCACCTTCAAATGCAGCAGCAAAGGGAACAGGAATTGGAATCTTAGAGAGTTTGACTTTTACACCGCGAACTTCAACACTTCTTGAAACAATTTTATTGTGGTCTAATTCTTTAACAAGATGCTCGTAAGTGCAAATCCCTGTAGGCAAAATCTGAGGAATATCTGTATCAGCAATAACAGGAAAACCCATATTTATTGCACCAGCGCCTGTCGCATATTTTATATCGTCAAGCGGACCAAGTGCAAGACCAAATGCAAATACACGGTCTTTGCAATACAAAAGCGCTTCTTTTGCTTTTCCTGGTTTTATTCCGCCAAAAGTGAGTGCTCCTCTTATAGCCCAATTCAGTGGATAAATAGCGCTGATAGTATCTCTACCATAAGGCACTATATATGTATCCCAGCCCATTTCAATGTTTTCTTCTTTTAACTGGTCTATTATTGACCTGCCATTTGAAGATGAGCCAACAAAAATAAGAATATTTCTTTTTTGTAGTTCTCTTATGATTTCAACTGCTATTTTGTTGTCAGGTGCTGAACCAAGTATTGCAGCAAAGCCAGGCATTCTTCCGTCTACAAGTTGTATTCCAAGTTTTCTTAAAATTGTATCGCTGAAAAAACCTTCACAGTCAGGTTGTGGTTCCTGGCCATAGAGATACCTGATACCTGTTATGATTTCTTCTCCAAGAAGTGCAGCAATTCCTGAATCAAGTGCATCTCCAAGATATGGAAGCCAAAGTGCATCAGTTGGCTCATCATGAAGCAATGATTTTGCTTCATTAAGTGAAATCCAAACATCTTTCAAAGTTTTAATTTCTACTCCAAGAAGAGCATTTGCCATCGGGAAACAAAATGCAGTATCTGGAAATTCTACTTTTTGTGATTCACCTTTTTCTTCAATTGCCTTTTTAAGCATTTCTTCTGCTTCTGAAACAATCTTTTTTGCCCCTCTAATTGCTGAGCCTGCAACTATTTTTGACATTCTTGATACACCCCTTTACTTTGAAGTAAAAATATAATCCTGATATTCTTTTTCTTTGAAAATTTCTTTTTTCTCTTTAATCAGAGGAATGATTTTTGCAAAATCAAATGTTTCATCAAGGAGTTTTGCTCTTATTGACTCAACATTGACTTTCTTTTTTATAAGTGTTGTAAAAATTCCTGCTTTTTCAATTTTTCGAACAAGAATCATGCCAACAATACGATTATTTCTCAAAACAACTTTTTTGTAGATTTTATTTTTAGTGTCCTGTTTTATCAATTCTTCAAAATCAGCACCTTTTGGTCTTGTTATACCTGCTGATATTACAGGAAGTCCGTAGAACTCAAGAGAGTTCATACCAAGTGAGCCATCGTATTTTTCTGAGCCACCAGCCATATTTATTCCTGCAATTCTGCCCTGTTCAACTGCACATGGCCATAAAGCATTTATATCTGGCTGGTCTGAAGATAAATCAACTGTTTCAGCGACATCGCCCGCTGCATAAATATCTTCTATATTAGTCCTTAAATTTTCATCGACTACAATTCCCCAATGTGTTTTTATATTCGTTCCTCTTATTAAATCTAAGTTAGGGCTTACACCTTTACCTATAATAACAATTCCACAATCTATTTTTTGGCCATTCTCAAGAATAACTCCTTTGACATTTCCGTTTCCTACTATCTCTTTTGCTGAAAGGCCAAGATAAAATTTTATTCCTTTTTCCTCAAGATGTTCCTGAATTATTTTTGCTGAAGAAAAGTCAAGCATCTGAGAGAGAATCTGCTGGGATTTTACAATAACAGAGACATCACAATTTCTTGCTTTTAATGCATAGGCAGCTCTTAATCCAACAAGACCACCGCCAAGAACTACGACCCTTTTTGTCTGCTCAAGTTTAGAAAGAATTTTTTTTGCATCATCAATTTTTCTTAAGACAAATACACCATCTTTTTCTTTTCCTGGTATTTCTTCAAGTTTAGCACTTCCGCCTGTTCCTATAAGAAGTTTGTCATAATTAAGTTTTGTGCCATCACTAAGTAAAACATATTTTTCTTCTGGATAAACTTTTTCTGCCTTTATACCCAAAAATTTTTTAACTTTATTTTTTTCAAAAAAGTTTTCTTCTTTGAATTTAAGTTTTTCTTCAGATATCACACCCGCAAGGTAATAACTCAAAAGACATCTTGAGTAAAGTTGATATGTCTCATCTGAAACAAGAATTATTTCTCCAGTTTTATCAAAAGTTCTTATACCTTCAATTGCACTTATTCCTGCTGCACTTCCGCCTATAATTAAATATTTCATGTTTCAGAAACCTCTTTTGTAAAAAGTGCCTTTGTTGGACAGGCATCAACACATGCATAGCCATCTCTTCCTTCACACAGGTCACATTTTATAGCAATTTTTTCCTGACGGGATATTGCACTGAAAGGACAGACCATTATACACATCCAGCAACCAACACATTTGTCTTTGTTGTGTTTTGTTGCACCATTTTCATCCTTGTACATTGCTCCTGACATACAGGCATATACACATGGGGCAGGATCACAGTGGTGACAAGAATCAGAAATAATTATATCCTGGACCGCCTGAACTTTTCTTCGGGAAAGTGGAGTTGGTGTTTCTCTTATTGCCTTAAATATGTCTTTTGAGTTGGAATGCTGGACCGCACAAGCAATCTCGCATGACCTGCAACCTAAACATTTTTCAATTTTGCAATAAATTTTTTCCATAAACTTTGGTTTTATTATGTTACAAAAAATTTATGTTTTTTTCAATTTTACGGATGAGCCTGATTCCGCCATGTAAACGGTCCTTATCGGAAAAGGAATAACAATTCCTTCTTTATCATATCTTTTCTTAAGCCGTTTTATAAACTCGTGTGTTATTAAATGTCTGTCAGCAAATTCTTTTACTTTTAAAACAACATTGAAATTTATGCTTGAATCACCAAAAGTGTGATATCTTATAAATGGTTCAAATTCAGGGACTCCGCCAGGAACTGATTTCATAACTTCTTTTGCAACTTCAACTGTAACTTTTTCTGCTTTTTCAAGGTCACTGTCATAGTGAACTCCAACTTGAATCAAAACCGCAAGTTCTTTTTCTGGCATGTAATAATTTATAACTATTGCCTGAGCAAGTTTTGAATTTGGAATTATAACTATATTGTTTGGAAGTGTCTTTATTCTTGTTGAACGCCAGCCAATGTCAAGGACATATCCTTCCTGGCCTGAATCAAGTTGAATATAGTCACCTACTCTTATCTGCCTTGCCATTATTATGTGTATTCCTGCAAACAGGTTTGAAAGTGTCTCCTGAAGAGCAAGAGCAACTGCAAGTCCTCCAACGCCAAGTGCTGTAAGAATAGGGGTTATTGAAATTCCAAGTAAATTGAGTATGACAAGAAACCCAATTATAAAAATTACAATATTTGCAATGTTCTGAGTCAAACTTGTCACAGGTAAGGTTGATTCAACTCTACTTGAATATACATTTATAATTCCAGTTGAAATTTTTGACGCAACAATGGAGAGCGAAATCACCCAGATTACAAGCATTGTTTTATCAAGAAAAAATGTAATTTTCTCAGGAAGACCTGTAGTGCGGATTGAAATAGATATGCCCGCAAGAACCACCCAGAGTAAAAATGGAAATTTTAGTGCTTCTATAATTATGTCATCCAATTTAGTTGAAGTTTTTTTAGCCCAGTTCTGAAAAAGTTTAAAAATTAACTGACGAAGACCGTAGCCGATACCAAAAACAACAAGAAAAACTATAATTGAAAGAATCCAGTCCTTTTGCATTTGTGTTTCTCCTTCTATGTTTTGCGGTTTAAATTTTTCAACATGTCAGGAAGTTGTATCTCTTTTTTATCATGTAACCTGATGAATTATCCTATAAATTTCCAGATCAATTTTTTTCTCTTTTGAGATTACAAGTTCAACAGGAATATCTGAAATTTTTCCATTTCTAATTACTACAACTCTGTTTTTTACTTTCTTTCTTAAAAGGTCAACTGCATAAGAACCAAAAAGTGTGCCAAGTATTCTTGACTTTGCTGAAGGTGCGCCTCCTCGCTGAATATAACCAAGTGAACTTACTCTGACTGGAATACCAGTTAGTTCTTCAATTCTTTTTGCCACTTTATAAACATCACCCGCGCCTTCTGCAAAAACAATTATTGCTGATGTTTTTCCTTGAATTTTTTCTTTTTTAAGTTCTTCAGATATTTTTCTAACATCAAATTTTACTTCTGGAATCAAGACAAATTCAGCACCTGATGCAAGACCAATTTCAAGTGCAAGAAAACCATGTTCTCTACCCATCACTTCAATTAAAAAAATTCTATCAAAACTTGTAGCAGTATCTCTTATTTTATCTATTGCTTCAACTGCTGTATCAAGGGCTGTGTCAAAGCCAATTGTCTCATCAGTACCATATACATCATTGTCAATTGTTGCAGGTATTCCAATTATTGAAACACCTGATTTTTTTGAAATTCTATTTGCTGCCTTAAATGAACCATCCCCACCAATTACTATAAGATAGTCAATACTTTTTTTCTTTAAGATTTCAGATGCCTTATTTATGCCTTCATCTGTTTTAATTTCAGCACATCTTGAACTTTTTAAGATTGTTCCACCACGATGAATTATTCCACTTACTGACCTGTTATTCAAAGCAATAAAATCATCTTCAAGAAGACCCTGATAACCTCTATTGATACCACAAACCTCAAAACCACTTGAGATTGCTCTTCTGACAACTGCTCTTATGCAGGCATTCATCCCAGGTGCATCACCGCCAGGGGTAATTAATGCTGTTTTCATCTTTTTACTCATAAAAATTTTATAAAAAAATCAAAAACCGGTCAAATTTTTTTTGATAGATAGAACTTCCTCAAGTGTCTTTTTTGCAGTTATATATACTGGCTGGTTTAATTTTTCTGCAAACTGAAGTTCACTATTGAAAGAAATTGAACCTATAATTTCTGAAGCATGCTTGATGTTTTCTTTAACGAAATTTACATCTTTTTCATCTACAACTTTATTGATTACTATTTTCACATTTCTTATTTTCAGTTGAGAAGCGAGTGTCAATATCCTTTCTGTTGTCTGAATACTTTTTATTGTCGGCTCAACTACAATTAAAAGTAAGTCAACTGATTCCGCAGTACCTCTTGTAAGATGTTCTATTCCAGCAGGCATATCTAAAATTACTATTTCTTCTCTGTCAACTAAAAGATTTCTAAGAAGCGCCTTTAAGAAAGCATTTTCAGGACAATAACAGCCAGACCCACCTTTTTTCAATGTCCCAAGGACAAGAAATCTAAGGTTATCTTTTTTTAGAGAAAATTTTTCAGGAATGTCATCTACGCGTGGATTGAGTTTAAAGTATCCTGTATCAGTTAACTCAGTCCTTTCGGCAATAAGTTCTTTCATTTCTGAAATTGGTTTAATTTTTGACAACTCTTCCTGTGAAAAACCAAGAGTAAGCCCTAAATTTCCGTCAGGATCAGCATCTACAAAAAAAACTTCTTTACCTTCTTTTGAAAACAAATATCCAAATAGTGCTGAGATAGTAGTTTTACCAGTTCCACCTTTACCTGTAATTGCTATTTTCATTTTTTTCTACAAAATAAAATGCCTGCCCAATTTTTTATTGTCTTAAAAACCTGAATACCTAAAAATGTACAGAAAATTCCTATTGGAATTCCTATTAAAAAATCAAAAGGGTAATGAACTCCTACATAGACCCTTGAAAATCCAACAATGAAAGCAATTGAAAAAACTAAAATTGAAATCCATATTTTTTGCCAGACATAACTTATTGCCATAGCCATTGAAAACATGTTTACAGAATGAGATGATGGGAAAGAATATCCATACGCTTTTACAAGAAGATGAACATTTTCTAAGACCTCAAAAGGTCTTGGCCTGTGAAAAAGAGGTTTCAATATATAGTTTGTAAACCCATCGCTTAAAAGTAAAGTGATTAGGCAGAGAAAAAATGTTTCAGTCCCTCTTTTTTTTCCAAAAATTGCAAGTGCTAAAAATCCAGCAAAAAGTGGTATTCGCCAATACTCACTTGTGGTAATAAAAGGCATAAGAATATCAAAAATCTTATTCTGTAGGCAACGATTTATAAAGTAAAATAAATCCGTATCTAATTTTATAAGAAAATTCACAAATAAGTATTTTACCAAATTTTTTGACAAAAGAAAATAATTTTTATAGAATTATAACCTATGAAAAAACTTTTACTTCATCACTGCTGTGCTGTCTGTACACCAGAGGTTCTTAAATTTTTTAGAAAAAATTTTAACGAGGTTATTGGCTTCTGGTTTAATCCCAATATATATCCTGAAGAAGAGTTTCAAAAACGGCTTTCTGCATTGAAAGATTTTTCTTCTCAGGAAAATCATAAACTAATTGTGAATACGGACTGTTCAAACAAAGAATGGCTTGAAGAAGTAGCAAGAATAGGAACAGAAGAACCCAAAAGATGCGAATTCTGTTATTCTTTAAGGCTAAAGAAAACTGCAGTTGAAGCAAAAAATCAGTGTATTGAAAACTTTTCTACAACGCTGCTTTCAAGTCCTCATCAAAAACATGAACTTGTTAAAGAGATTGGAGAGAAGATTGCGGTTGAGACCGGAGTAAATTTTATATACAAAGATTTCAGACCATTTTTCTATAATGGTAAAAATGAAATCCGAAGAAGAGGTCTTTATATTCAAAAATATTGTGGATGTAAGTTCTCTTTGAGGTGAGATAAAAATGACTCAGTATTTTGGAAAAATTTTTATTTATCTTGGTTTACTTCTTATAGTTATAGGAATTTTGTTTATTGTTGGGCCAAAAATACCTTATATAGGCCGCCTCCCTGGAGATATTTACATCAAGAAGGAAAACTTTGTTTTTTATTTTCCTCTTATGACTTCCATAATAATCAGCATAATATTAAGTTTAATTTTCTATCTTTTCCGCAAATGAAAAAAATAAAAACCTTAAGACCTATCATTTTGTTGATTGCTGTTTTTTTACTTGTTCACACTATCTGTTATGCAAAACAACTGCCAGAAACAATTATAAAAGTTTCAATTTTTGTAAATCAGAAAAAAATAAATATTGGTTGTGAAGATGATTACAGTGTATATGATTTAACATCAGGTGAAAAAGAAATCTTTTATTCAAAAGATATTCACCTTGTTTATCCATCTTCAAAAGGAATTATCTTTGGTGATAGAGAAATTCCTTCTTCAATAATAAGATTAGTACCAAAGGATGAAAAAAATCTTGTCAGGGTAAATGGAAAAAGGTATAGAGATAGTATCATCATAAAAAAAGAAAAAAATAAAACTCTTACAGTTATAAATGAAGTTGGGCTTGAAAATTATATAGCAGGAGTTCTCCCCTACGAGATTGATTCTGGCTGGAAACTGGAAGCAATTAAAGCACAGGCAGTTGTTGCAAGAACCTATGCTTTGAGAAATCTCAAAAAACATGAACAGGATGGATATGATTTATGTAATACAGTCCACTGTCAGGTTTATGGAGGGGTAGAAGGGGAAAAAGATGAAACAAATTTAGCGGTTGAAAAAACGAGAGGAGAAGTTCTTACCTATAAGGGAAACCTTGCCAACACTTTTTATCATGCCTGCTGTGGAGGTCATACTGAAAATCCTGTTTATGTATGGACAGATTTTGAAGATAATCCTGAATATCTAAAAGGTGTAGAATGCAAATTCTGTGTTAAAAGCAAACATTATAACTGGTCAAATGATGTTGAAGAAAGTTTTATCAGGAAAAAACTTATTGAAAAAGGATATAAAAATATCGGGAAAATATTAAAAATTGAATTTTCTGAAAGAACCGAATCTAAGAGAGCAAAATATGTTAAAATATATTACAAAGATAGATTTACAGGAGAATCATCTGATGTGAAAATAAACTCTGCATTTTTTAGATTGGCTATTGACCCCTGGATAATAAAAAGCACAAAATTTTTGAGTATAAAAAAAATTGATAAAAATACTTTTAGATTTACAGGACAAGGGTGGGGCCATGGTGTAGGGATGTGCCAGTGGGGTGCGAAAGTCATGGCTGATGAAGGATATAGTTATAAAGAGATTCTGAAATATTATTATCCAGGGACAAAAATAGAAAAGTGGGATGAATAAATGAATGAACTGCTGTTATTAAAAAATTATGATTTTTTTCTTCCTGAGAAATTTATAGCTCAGCAACCACTTGAAAAAAGAGACCATTGTAAACTAATGGTCCTTGACAGAAACTCAGGAAAAATTGAACATAGAATCTTCAGTGAAATCATAGATTATTTTTCTGGTGGAGATTGTCTTGTTATAAATAAAACAAAAGTTTTGCCTGCAAGAATTTATTGCAAAAAACCAACAGGTGGTAAAGTTGAAATATTATTTCTGAAAAAAATTTCTGAAAATATATGGTCTGCACTTTTAAGAAACAAAAATTCTCAAAAAGAATTCATAATGCCAGATGGAACTACAAAATGTAAGATTATTGACAAAACTAAGGATGGTGAATTTTACCTTGAATTTGAAAATAAAACTGATATTCTTTCGTTGATAAAAAATTATGGTGAAATGCCTCTTCCTCCTTATATCAAAATTAAAAAGAGAAGCGAACAACAAAGACAAAAAGATAAAATATATTACCAAACTGTCTATGCTAAGGAAAATGGTTCTGTTGCTGCACCAACTGCTGGATTGCATTTTACTGAAGAACTTCTTGAGAAAATTAGGAAAAAAGGAATAGAAATTGCTGAGATTGTTTTGCATATTGGTCTGGCAACCTTTAAGCCAATTAAAACTGAAAAAATAGATGAGCATAAAATGTTGCCTGAATATTTTGTAATTGAAAAAACAGAATCAGAAAAAATAAACAGAGCAAAGAAAGCAAGTAAAAAAATAATTGCAGTTGGGACAAGTGTAACGCGAGCCCTCGAGAGCGCAGTGGACAGTGATGGGTTTATCCAGCCGCGGGCATCCGAAACAAACCTCTATATTTATCCCGGATATAAATTCAAATGCGTGGATATGTTAATTACAAATTTTCATCTTCCAAAGTCAACCCCACTTTTACTTGTCTGTGCTTTTGCAGGTGCTGACGATGGTAAAGAAAAAATTTTTTCTGCTTATAAATCAGCGATTGAAAATAACTATAGATTCTATTCTTATGGCGACGCGATGTTAATAAAATAAGATTCAAGATCAGGGATAAGCCGTAGCGTAACTCAAGGTTTGCCTTGACCTGATTGAATTGTAGTTGCACGGCCTTGCCGTGCCTCATAAATGTAGTTGCACGCTCTTAGCGTGCCAAAATGTAGACCTGACCAAAATGATCAATTTTGAAGAAATCAAAAAAAATAAGGAAATAGAAATTTTCTTAGAAACAGCAGACAAAAATTTTGCTGCAATTGGATACAAAGAACACGGGTTCAGGCACGCAATAACAAGTGCAAATGTAAGTGGTGAAATTTTAAAATCACTTGGCTACCCAGCCCGTGATGTTGAACTTGCAAAAATTGCTGGATACCTTCACGACATAGGAAATGCCTTAGGAGAAAATGATCATCCACAGACGGGTGGCGTTTTGGCACTAAACATCTTAAGAAAAATGGGAATGCCTTATACTGATATCTTCAAGATAACAATAGCAATAGGGAGCCACGAAGACAAAGAAAACAACCCACCAAACAATATATGCGCAGCAGTTATTCTTGGAGACAAAAGCGATGTCCACAGAATGAGAGTCAGAAAAACAGACCTCAAAACATTTGACACACACGACAGAGTAAACTATTCTACGACAGAATCTACTGTCAAAGTTTATTCAGAAAAAAAACTAATAACATTAAATCTTACAATTGACACAAAAATTTGCAGTGTTATGGAATATTTTGAAATATTTATGTCCCGTATGAAATTCTGTAAAACCGCAGCAAATTTTCTCAACTGTAATTTTGAACTTTATATAAACAATGACAAAATGTTTTGAAATATTAAAAAAATCTAAAGAGACAAAAGCAAGGGTTGGAATATTAAAAACTTCCCACGGTGAAGTCAACACACCTGTTTTTATGCCTGTTGCAACTCAAGGCACAGTAAAAACAATTTCAAACAACGAACTCCATCAGATAGGAGTTGAAATGTTTGTTGCAAACACATATCATCTATATCTTAGACCCGGCGTCCAAATAATAAAAAAAGCAAAGGGACTACATAAATTTATAAACTGGGGAAAACCTATACTTACAGACAGCGGTGGCTATCAAGTATATAGTTTAGCAACTTTAAGAAAAATCACAAACGAAGGAGTAGAATTCCAGTCGCACATTGATGGCTCAACTCATTTTTTTACTCCTGAAAAAGTAACCGAACTACAAAAAGAATTCGGAGCAGATATAATTATGTGTTTTGATGAATGCAGTCCTTATCCCTGCAGTTATGACTATGCAAAAAACTCAATGGAACTTACACTTGATTGGGCAAAAAGATGCAAAAGACATTTTGAAAATATCAAAGAGCCAAAAGATTCTTCTCAGTTGCTATTTGGAATTACTCAAGGTTCAACATATCTTGACTTAAGAAAAGAAAGTGCTCTTAAAACAATAGATATTGACTTTGATGGCTATGCTATCGGTGGACTTTCAGTCGGTGAACCAAAAGAAATTACATTTGAAATAGTCAAAGAAATTACACCTCTATTTCCTGAAGAAAAACCGCGATATGCCATGGGAATAGGAACTCCTGAAGAAATCTGGCACTGTGTTGAACAGGGAATTGATATGTTTGACTGTGTCATTCCAACAAGAAATGGAAGAAATGGACAGGCCTTAACTTCATTCGGAAAACTAAATATAAAAAATGCTGAATTCAAAGAAGATTTTAATCCACTTGACCCATTATGTGACTGCCCCGTATGTAAAGAATATTCTCGTTCTTATATTCATCATCTTTTCCATTCGGGCGAACTTCTTTCTTTAAGATTGTTGACTTTACATAACTTATTTTTTATGGTAAAATTATTATCGTCAATAAGAAATTCCATAAGAAACGAAACTTTCTTAGAAGAAAAGAAAAGGTTTCTGGAAAAATACATAGATTCAAAAAATGAAAGATAAACTGATTTTTGTGTTCCTTTGTACAATATTTTCTATTTGTTACAGTAAAGAAACAAAAGAATTTTACTTGAATTTTTTAAATGAATCTCTTAACTCTAATGAAATTACTGTGAAAACAGAAGCAATAAAATCACTTTCTCTTATTGGAGACAAATCCTCAATTAGTAAACTTAGAAAACTTTTGAATGACCCATCTGACACAATAAAAATTGAATCTGCTATTGCACTATACAGATTAGGAGATAATTCTGGTAAAGATATACTTATCAAAATAATAAAAGACAAACCAAATGTCTCAATGAAAGATCCCCCAGTTAAAAGAGCAAAAGCACTTGCAAAAAATCTTATTCGTGCACAGGCAGTAAAAGCACTCGGAGAATTTAATGACAAATCAGTGATACCTATTTTGAATGAAAGAGCAAAAGATAAAGAAGAAGATGGTAGAGTTGTTGACGAATCAATTATATCTTTGACAAAATTAGGAGACAGGTCAGGAATAGATATTTTTATTTCAGGACTTGACAGCAGTGACAAGAATGTTAAAGAAAAAGCATGTGAAGTTCTTGGCGAAGTTAAAGAAGAAAAAGCAAAAGGAAAACTTAGGCAACTACTATCCCACTGGGATAAAGGTGTCCGTTCTTCAGCATGTCTTGCTCTTGGAAAAATTGGTGATAAGGAATCAATAAAATCAATCATAAGTTTACTATCAGATAAGGATGAAGTTGTAAGAATTTCAGCAGCAGAATCACTTGGACTTATGGGAGACAAAAGTATTATTCCACAATTGAGAAAATTATTGGAAGACCCTAACGGTCTGGTTCGTCTATCCGCCTGTGATTCACTTTTCAAATTGGGAGACAATTCAGGAGAAAGTTTTGTTATTTCTTCTATAAGCGCACAGGACACAGATGCAAAAATTAAATCAATACAGATTATTTCTTCATACAAAATAAAAAATGCGCTTGACAAACTTGAAGAACTCTATAAACAGGAAGAAAATCAGATAATTAAAATTAAAATAGCGAGTGCAATTCTCAATATAAATAAACAAGGAGGAAATTGATGATTTTTTCAATTGTTTTTGCCCAGGATGTTCAAAAGCCAGCACTATCTCAAACAGGAAATCCATTCAGCGGTCTTTTGCCACTGATACTAATTTTTTTCATTTTCTATTTTCTCTTAATCAGACCTCAACAGCAGAGAGAAAAAGAACATAAAAAAATGCTTGCAGGACTTAAAAAGGGGGACAATGTAATAACCACAGGTGGAATATACGGAACAATAACAAATGTAAAACCAGAGAGTGTTGAGTTAAAAATAGATGAAAATACAAAAATACAATTATTGAAAAGTGCAGTTGCCCAGGTGATTAACCCTGTTTCTTCAGAAGGAGAAACTAAGAAATAAAATGAATGTCACGCTTGAAACTGTAAAAAATCATCCATTTGTTCAGGAATTTATTGAAGCGTCTAATGAATATCTTGGTGCATTAGGTTTTACTGAACATGGCTTCAGGCATGTAAGTCTTGTTGCAAGTATTTCAAAAAATGTTCTAAGACATTTAAACTACAATGACCCACTGCCTGAACTTGCAAGCATAGCAGGATATTTACACGATATTGGAAATGTTATAAACAGACATGACCACGGCCAGTCAAGTGCTTTGATTGCAATGTACATACTTGAAGAGTTAAAAATGCCTTCTGATGAAATTGCAATCGTGATATCCGCAATTGGAAATCATGAAGAAGAAACAGGAGACCCTGTCAATCCTGTTGCTGCTGCACTTATTCTTGCTGATAAATCAGATGTTCACAAAACAAGGGTAAGAAATCCTCAAATGATAAATTTTGATATTCATGATAGAGTAAACTATGCAGTTGAAAGAAGTTTCTTAAGAGTTGACTGTCAAAAAAAATCAGTTGCTCTTGAACTCACAATTGACACTAAAAGGGCTCATGTTATGGAATATTTTGAAATTTTTATGTCAAGAATGCTCATTTGCAGAAGAGCAGCAAATTTTTTAGGATGTAATTTTGAACTAATAATAAATGAGAGAAAAATGATATGAAAAACTTACAATTATGGAATATTTTGAAATTTTTATGTCAAGAATGCTCATTTGCAGAAGAGCAGCAAATTTTTTAGGATGTAATTTTGAACTAATAATAAATGAGAGAAAAATGATATGAAAAACTTACAAATAAAAATTTACACAATTCTTGCAGTGATACTGATTGGGATATATTTTATATTTCCAACCTTAAGATGGTATACTTTTTCACAGGAAAAAAGGAACGAACTTGAAAGAAAAAGAGACAATATTCTTAAAAAAATAATAAACCTTGGACTTGACTTGAAAGGTGGTTCACACTTAATTCTTGAACTTGATGAATCAAAACTTGAAAAAGACACAAATGTAACAGATGCGGTTGAGCGTGCAATAGAAATAGTGAGAAACAGAGTTGACCAGTTTGGTGTGACAGAACCTCTTATTGCAAGGCAGGGAGAAAAATGGATTGTAGTCCAGTTGCCCGGTATTAAAGATCCCGAAAGAGCAAAAGAAATTATTGGTAAAACAGCACTTCTTGAATTTTATCTTGTAGATACATCTAACAAGATTGTAGAAATAAACAACAAAATAAACGAACTTGGATTGACAGTTGAAGAAGCAATTAACAATGAAAAAATATTGTCTATGGTTCCTACAGGATACATGATCCTTCCAGGAAGAACTAAAGATAGTTTTTATATTCTGAAATCCACTCCTGAAATAACCGGAGCATATCTTGTAAATGCAAAAGTTGAACTTGGTGGCGAATTTGGTCTTCCAAGAGTTGGTCTTGAATTCAATAAAGAAGGCGCAAAAATCTTTGCAAGAGTTACTGAAGCAAATGTAAACAAAAATCTTGCCATTGTACTTGATGGGATTGTTCAATCCGCACCTGTTATTAGAACTCGTATTCCCGACGGAAGAGCAGTGATTGAAGGAAACTTTACAATTGAAGAAGCAAAATTCTATGCCACTGTTTTAAGAGCAGGTGCTCTGCCTGCACCAGTAAGAATTATTGAAGAAAGGACTGTTGGCCCAACTCTTGGAGAAGATTCAATCCGCGCAGGAACAAAATCAGCAATTCTTGGATTATTTCTTGTTGTTATCTTTATGATAATTTACTACAACTATTCAGGGCTAATAGCAGATATCGCTTTAATATTAAATTTACTCCTTTTACTTGCATCTCTTGCAATCTTTCGTGCAACATTGACTATGCCTGGAATAGCAGGAATCATACTTACACTTGGCATGGCTGTTGATGCAAATGTTCTTATTTTAGAGAGAATTCGCGACGAACTTAAATCAGGAAAAACAAGTAGAGTCGCAACTGATTTGGGCTATAGCAGAGCACTCATAACAATTATTGATTCAAATCTTACAACACTGATTGCTGCAGCATTTCTATTTCAATTTGGGACAGGACCAGTAAAGGGCTTTGCAGTAACCCTAACACTTGGTATAATAATAAGTATGTTCACTGCAATTTTTGTCACAAAAACAATATACGATTTTCTGTTTCAGAAAAAAATTCTTGAAAAAATAAACTTATGACCGGAGTATAATTCAATGCAATTACTCACTAATGCAAACTTTGATTTTGTCAACAAAAGATATCTATTTTTTGGAATCTCCATTGCTCTTATAATAATAAGCATCCTGTCAATAATAATAAGAGGAGGATTAAATCTTGGTATTGATTTCACTGGCGGAGTAATGATTGAAGTAAAATTTTCAGAGCCAGTTGACCTGGCCACAATAAGAAAGACACTTTTAAAAGCAAACTTGCCAACATTTGGCCTGCAACATTTCCCGAAAAGGAATTCAGTAATTGTAAGAATAAAAGGAAAAGAAGAAATTATTGAAGAAACATCAGGTAAAATAAGGAATGCCTTTGAAACTTCAACTGAAATAAAAAATTTTACTATAGAAAGAACAGAATTTGTTGGACCAAGCATAGGGAAACATCTTACTGA
>Ga0078972_1006821_pt1 | contig 26413 bp, 20 predicted proteins | sample YelNatPaOPGAMG01_FD_67568 | JGI IMG/M metagenome (GOLD analysis project Ga0078972, IMG submission 67568) | Hot spring thermophilic microbial communities from Obsidian Pool, Yellowstone National Park, USA - OP-RAMG-01 (SPADES assembly) (version 2) | ecosystem: Environmental > Aquatic > Thermal...
ATCTCATGGAAGTTGTCGGCGTACATAAATTTGGCGATATTGGTGTAGAGCTGGTTGGGGATTACCAGGTCGGCGTCCGGTTCTTTTTCAGGGAACATGCAGGCTGCCCAGCTCAATACCTTGAAAGCCTCGGTGACCTGCACCATCCAGGACAGCTTATCGCGGACATGGGTGTATTTCTCCAGCCCGTTGTACTCAGCCATCAGTGCGGCGGCGCCGGTGAGCTGCTCCATCATCGGCACCATGCGGCAGCAGGCGAACAGCCGGTGGAAGGTAGCGAACAGATAGGCGATGTCCCGGGAGAACTGCCATTCACCGCAGAGGAATACCCTCTCCCAGGGCACGAACACATCGTCGAAGACGATCATGCATTCGCCATCTCCGACGCCGTGCCTGGAAGCCAGCGGTGCGTCCCAGAAGGTCTCCTCGGTGCTGGGACCTCTTATCTCCGGGTCGGCGCAGATGAGGGTGATCCCCTTGGCGTTGAGCGGGGTGGCAAAGGCGACGGCGTAGTCCTTGTCTTCTTCGCCGTGGGTGCGGCAGGGGATGACGAAAGCCTCGTTGGCACTGGGTGTGGAGCTGATGTGGTATTTGCAACCGCGGACGATTATACCGTCCTTGTTCTTGTCCACCACCCGGACATAGAAGTCTTTGTGCTGCACTTGCTTTGAAGGATGTAGCCCTCGGTCGCCCTTGACATCCGTCTGGGCGGTGGTAAGCCCGATGTCGCTCTTCTGGACATATTTGCGATATGCTGCCACACGCTCGGAATAATTGGTGCCCATGGCTTTGTCCACTCTGGCGGCAAGGACAGTTAGGGCCGCCATGCCGTCAACGCCCATGCAGTGTAAAGATACGCCGCCAAACCGGCTCCCCCAGATATATATCTCCCGTCGCTTTAGCAAGTCCTCTTTGGTCTTGGGTGGTACCCAGAGGAAATGGACTTCCTCGCCCTCTTCATTTTTGGTGACGAATAGAGAACGAGTCTCGGGGTGGTTGGTGACCACCCAGTCCATAGCGCCTCCCTGGACTATCCTCCGCAGCACCGGGTGGGTGGTAACATCCTTCACCCGTTCGCCGAGGCAGTAGATAACCCTGCCGTCTCTCAAACTCTCCAGATATTGTTCTACAGTGCGTATCATGTGGTTACCTCCCTTTCTTCATTCCTCCCATCCACTACTTCACCGACGGGACACCACAGCAAAGCAGCGATGGGCCTGCTCGGCTAAATTATACAAAAGTAACCGTCTGGCAATCTATCACCAAACGATACTCCAATATTGTGAACACTGATTACTGCTAAAGAATTTTCTTAAAGATTGCCTGTGCCTATGCCATCGACTTTGCGAAATGGCTACTGCCACTTTCCTGTAGTCAAGTATATGGTTAAATTATTGTCCGGTGGTTCCAGGTCATGCCACAGACCATGGACCAGTCCTTTGCGATAGGCGACCACTAGCCAGCCGCGCAGGCTGAGGCCTTTGCTTTGAATAACTTCCTGACCCGGCGTTAATTTCTCATCACCGGCGTAGTGGGTCAGGAATGCCAGTGCCACCTGTCTGCCAAGCCTGTCGGCTTCAGCCGCGGGTACATCGTACCCCTGTATAACCCGGCTGGCGATACCGGCTATGCCTTCCAGCAGGTATTTCTGAGCATATTCCGGGAAGCCGGTGGGATGGGAGGGTATTGATTGTATGTATTTTGTCTGCACCAATGCTTCCTGCGAAGCATTCACACTCACTATCCGGTACGGGCAGGGATAAGTGACCAGTGAGCCGGTCTCGATATCGAACAGGAACTTATCCCCTTTTGTCCAGCGAGCCACGGTTATGTCCTGAGCATGGTAATGCCCGGTGAAGACAAGGCGCACGTTGTACATTGCCAGCAGCTTCGACACCATCGGAAAATCGTCAAGAAGGTACTCGCCGTAGTTCTTTTCTTGTCCTTTATAGTGCTCCACGATGCCGTGGTGTAGCATGGCTATCACCGCGTTGTTTCCTCTGGCTGCCTTCTCCAGCATGTCCTCGATCCAGCGCAGTGTTGCTAAAGAGAATCTACCATCGGTAACAGGTTCCTGCCCCTCAACATTTTCTCGGTAGAGACAGGAGTCCAGTGCCAGAAGCCACAGCCCGGGCTTCAGCACGGCTACATAGCTCAGCGAGTCCGGATCTCGGTACAGTGCCTCATCATATCCAAACTCACGGTATATCTGGGCAAACTCCTCCGCAGTTACGTTAGGTACGCGTTCAACCACATCACCCATGTATCTGAAGGAATGACCGTTTTTGACGTCATGATTGCCGGGTACGACGTAGATGGGTTTCCCACTCGCCTCCAGTTGCCTCAGATAACTGGCGCACAATTCATGCGATGCCCTTTCTCCATCCTTGGTCAGGTCGCCAGGCACCAGGACAAAGTCCGCATTCTCGTTCTTGATGGCGGCAACTGCCGTTTCCAGAATTTCCACGCTCTCTTTGAGAAGCTTGCGGTCATCAGCAAGGTAGTCCTCAAAGGCTTTGCCTTCTGTGCCCAGGGCTGTGTCATACAGGTGCGGGTCGCTGAAAACGATAAACCCGGTCTGTGGATATACTGGTACCTGCTTTTCCAGAAGCTGGCGCAGTGCGGCATCGGACTCATACTTGAATTCAAATTCTGGTTCTGGAGCAGCGGCACAGGCTATGGAGCAGATGACGAGAGATGCACAAATTCCAACCTGGAGGAGTCTCAATGACGGTAGTCTCATTTTCCTGCCTCCATTACTGGTATTTACTTTTCTAACCGCCGCCGTAATTATCGGTCAGCGTTTAGGGACTTCGGTCGCTGTGGATAAGTATACCAATTTTTGAATCCTTGAATATAGGGTATTAGTCAGCAAGGTGGCTCCCGATGTGCTATGAATGACTGCTTTGGCAAAGCGTGGTATCATACTATTGCAACAAGCTGATGTTCAGAAAAGTCGTTCGACCTGTTAACAAATTGTCGTTCACTGTGCTGGCTGCTTTAACGGCACTGACCTTATTTGCCGGTGGTGCTGCTGCGGCTGATAGGGCTTACCACTACCAGTCGATAGATGTTGATATCCGGATTCTGGAAAACTCAGACTTACTGGTCACCGAGACGCTGACATTCGCCTTCACCTCAGGCGATTTCCATTATGGCTATCGCTGGATACCAATGGACAGGCTGGAGTCGATCGATGACGTGGAGGTCTGGGAAGGCGAGCGTAAGTACGAGCTGAATCCGCAGGTCAGGCAGTGGATAGATATCAGAAGGGAGAAGGGCGGTTCGCCGGGTGGGGACAACTATGCTTACACCACCTGGGTATACAAGAACCAGTTCTGGATTGCCTGGTGGTTTCCCAGGACGACGAATGCCAAGCGTGCTATAGAGCTAAGATATCGGGTGAGAGGTGCTCTGCGCATCAACGCCCCTGCCGACCAGCTTTACTGGAAGCCGATTTTTGCCGACCGCGATGCTTATGTGTCTTCAAGCAGGGTGACGGTGCATTTACCCGGACCGGTGCCGACTGACCGACTCTCCGTTTACACCTATGGCTTTCCTGCTTTCAGGCGCATGGTGGACGATTCGACGATAGAATTCATCACCGGGAGGGTGCCCCCCGGTGAGGAGCTTGAGATTAACATTCACTTCCCTCATGGCATGGTCAGTGGTGTGGCACCGGCGTGGCAGATAAAGCTGGAGAAACAGGAGGCTTATAATGCCACAGTGAAACCGGTGATAAATCTGGTCTTAACGCTGTTTGGCGTGGTCGTCGTGCCGCTTATAGGAGCTATATGGATACGGCGTGCCTTTGTCAGACGTGGTCCTCTGCCCAAGGTAAAGAAACCGTCGGCACTGCAGTATTCCCCGCCCAGCGATTTACCTCCGGCATTTGTCGGTCTGCTTGTTTATGGTAAGGTGCGTCCGGCGGACCTCGTAGCTACTATCTTTCATCTGGCACATAGGCGCGTCCTGGAAATAGTAGAAACAGAAAAAAGGCGGTGGTTTGGCGCTGAGAAGGACCTTCTTATCGTTAAAGCCAAGGATGACGAGAAGTCTCGCTTCGAAAAATTGGTGACAGAGACCTTGTCCAGCCGTGAGGGTGAGCTGTTTTCCAGGCAGAAAAGTGAACTTCTTGAGTTATTTCAGGAATTCAGCGGCATGGTGGAGCGTGAGGCTGTAGAGCACGGGCTTTTTGAGGAAGAGCCATCAAAGTCAGTCAATCGTTTACGAATTCCGGGGTTAGCGACCGCAATTTGTGCCGCCGCACTGTTCATACCGCTGTTTGTGTTCTGTGGGCGCTACGCTGAGATGATGTTTGTCCCTGCTGTGGCGCTTGTCTTTGTGGGTATAGCGGCGTTTCTGCTGTCGCCGAGATTGGTGAGGCGGACTGAAAGCGGTGCCATGGAGGCTGTGCAGTGGGAGGCTTTTGGTAAATATCTCAAAAAGATGGCGAAAGACAGAGGGCTAGCTGCCACCAGTTTAGACTATTGGGACTCTTATTTCCCATACGCAGTGGTCTTTGGTCTTTCCCAGAGCTGGGTGAAACAGTTCAGCAGCCTCGATGCCCAGGCACCCGCCTGGTTTTATGTAGGCAGCAGTGGAAGTGGTGGCATCGATATCTCCCCGCCATCGCTGAACTCAATAGCCAGTGCTTTCGATGGGATGGTAAGCATGGTGCAAAGTGGTTTTTCCAGCGGTAGCGGTGGGAGTGGCGGAGGGGGCGGCGGTGGTGGAGGTGGAGGTGGTGGTGGAGGTGCTGGCTAATGCCCGCTGGAGATGTGTCGTAGAACTACTATTCAGGACGGGAAAATAACCCCAGCCAGGCTTTATAGGCAGCCCTCTGGCTTCCATCCCTTTTAATCAGTGCTATCTGGTCATTTTCGTCAAGCGCGGATAGCCATGGCCAGCCCAGAAGGTGGAGCTTGACACCCTGTTTGACTGTGAGGCGTTGACTTAACTGGGCTATAAAATCAGCCTGACCTTGTTCCCCTCCGAAGGCATCCAGTGCCGCCCAAGCCACTTCAGTGAACCCAAAGGGTTTGCCGGGCATGTAGTTTAAGGCTCTGACATAATAGTCATCCGGGATGGCATCGGGACTCTTTGTGCCTTTCACCGCATAGGGATAACTGGTAAATACCAGGATGTCCATTTTGCTAACATCGAACATTTTAAGGATGGTAAGGTCCGTCTCTCGGTTTTCGGGAACTATTTCCCGTGCGAAAATGCAAAATACGGTCGTCTGGGGTGATAGTTTTTTGACCGCATCATAGGTCTCGTTGTACAGGCTCACATAATTCTGAAAACCGTTAGGGTCGCCCTCCTTAGCTCCGTAACGCTCGTACCACCGATTTACTTCATTGCCCAGTGATAAGTATCTAGGTTTAGCGGCTCGTACCACATCAAGTGCTGCCTGCTTGTATGCCCTGCGCCACTCAGGTGTATTTAGCGTGGCTCCCTGTATGTTAGGAGGTGCTACTAAAGTCATCCCGGCACCAATGAATGACAAATTAATGATGGGGAACATCCCATTCCCACGGATATATTGTCCCACGAATGTTTGTCCCCAGCTCCCCGATAGCTCTTGCGCCAGCGCGTAGAAAGGGGTGGGACGACCCCAGACGGGGGCAAACTCGGCAATTTGTGAAGCTTGCCGGTAAGCTTCGGCGAAGCTCTGTCCCTGTGCTGGTGTGGGCAAAAGTCCCATGTAGAAACCCCTTGGTGGCAGTTTCGGTGAGTCTGCCGGTGTGACCGTCTGTCCGCTTGCGGCTGGCGGTGCCGCCGGTGATGGCTTTGGGGAAGGCGTCTTCTGCTGGCAAGCAGTTACAGCCAGGATGAGCACCATTGCAATTGAGATAATAAAAGCGACTCTAGACTTGGTAGCCATTGTCCCTCCTTTTTACGGCGTGTGCGGATGTCATGTTTATGGACCAGATTACCGTAAAGTATAGCACATTATAAATAAGACCTGACAGTGGCATGCGTTAGCCTCCATTCTAACAATGGTCTCACATCCGTCAGAGGGAGTTTGAAAAAGCATATTTTCGCAACATAGTGTTGCCGCGGCATTGTCTTCCTTTGCAATTGTAGCTAGAATTGGGGCGTGAGAGAAAGTGGCACATATGCCTTGGTGATCGCTCTGGATGCCGGTCTTAGTTTGCGGGTGGGCAAGCTGGGAGTATATAGCCTTCAGCCCGGGTACTATGTTTATGTGGGGAGTGCTCTGGGCGGGCTGTCGGGCAGGGTGAGACGCCATTTGAGGTTGGAAAAGAGGCTCCATTGGCATGTAGACTATCTTCTACAAGAGGCTTCAGTAGTCCAGGTATGGTACGCTTTAGGTCAGGACAAACTTGAGTGTGTCTGGAATGCGATAGTGAAAGACCTCCCCGGTGCAGAGTCCTCCATACCGGGATTTGGTGCTTCTGATTGTAAATGTTCATCTCACCTTACTTATTTTCCGGCTGCCCCACCATTCGAGCTATTTGGGGAAAAGTTGAGCCAAAGCGGGTTCCCGCAGGTTCATAAAATTGAGCTAATGAGTGGACTAATGCCAGCCGATGCTTTTGTTCTGTCTTGGTAAAACTGGAGCCATATGCTCCGCCCGGCGGTTTTACTCACCAGTAAATTACGAATGACTTCACCACTCCCAGGCGTCCGAAGAAGATTTTCGTTTTTATTGAGCTTTTACTGTAGCCTAAATAGAAGCTGTAGTCGGTAGATTCGGCGTCCAGAAGGGGCACAGTCCCATATTGCTTTCCTTTGACGACATAGGCTACACGGTCTTGCCCTCTAGGATATACCAGCTTGCAGAACCATTCTTCGAATGTAGCCGGGCTGCTCCTGGTGCCGGTGCAGTCGATATACAACAATCCCCGGTCGGTAGTCTCGAAGGCGTTGAGCGCATGGGGTGCTGACCCGTCTTCGAACTGCACGATTACTACAGCAGACCTGATCCCGGCCTGTTCTGCATTGTTGTGTAGAGTCTCGGCAAAATACCCGCACATTCGAATACCTGGTATGTACCAACCACTATCGGTCTCGTCTGACAGAAGAAAATCCTTTAATGTCTCGAAGTCGACATTGATAGCAGCGGGATTATTGATGAGGCGGATATATTCTCCTGGACCCTTCGCATACGGGGGGCTGCCAGAATACTGAGAGTCGGGCTGTGCGGTGACGTATGGCTCCCCTGTTGTGGTCTCTACCTGTTCATGTGACTCATACCCCACTGGAACCAGCGTAGTGGCAAGGGAAGACCGATATGTCAGGTACCCTAAAAAAGTCGCAATGAGCAGGAGCAGGACGATTGCTGTAGCCACTAAGTCTGTGCGCCGGTGCTTGGGTGTGGGTGGGGGAGTAAGTGCCTGTGGGAAGGTCGGGTTTGCTCTGGGCTTGGCTGACCAGTTCAGATATGTGCCGCACTTGGGGCAGAATTTGAAAGACACATCTACGAAGTTATTACAGTGTGTGCAGGTGTAGTAGAATCGCTGACCACAGCCTCCACAGTATTGGGAACCAACCTGGTTACGCGCACCGCAGTACGGGCACTGAAATAACTGCCCCATCTAAGCACACCTTAAGCAACCTTACTTACCAATCTCATTCCATTATATCAGCTTTCAATATATTCATACCTCATCCCGTTAAATCCGATACTTCATCTAGCATACTGTGCTAGCTCCGGGCAAAGGGTGATGATGGAGCACCGTTTCGTTCAGCCGTTGATGGTGCTGGATTTAAAACTTGAGTTGATGGTATAGTAGCTTTGTGACCCGTGTGTATGCTGCGCTGGCGGTAGGGGTTATAGCTGTCTCCTTTGCCGCTATCTTCATCCGAATTGCCCAGGCACCCCCTTTGGTTATTGCGACTTATCGGATGTGCCTTACCTCCCTCGTTCTCCTACCTGTGGCGTGGGCGCGTTCACGAGAGGAGTTGTCCGGACTCTCTAAGGGTGAGATATTCACCGCGCTGCTTGCAGGTGTCTTTCTGGCACTTCACTTCGGTGTGTGGATAGCTTCGCTGAGTTATACATCGGTGGCGACCTCTGTCGTGCTGGTCACCATCAATCCCATTTTTGTGGCTATAGCCTCCTGGTTGCTCTTTGGCGAGCCGCTCCAGCGCAGGGCAATCCTCGGCATTCTCATCTGCCTTGGTGGCGGTATGATTATAGCCTATGCTAACTGGAGGGCAGGCATCACCCCTCTTTTCGGTGGCTTGCTGGCGCTACTGGGTGCGCTGGCTATGGCTGGCTATTTGCTTATCGGGCGGCGATTGCGGCAAAAGGTGGGGTTGCTCAGCTACGCATGTCTTGTTTATAGTTCAGCCGGGCTGCTCTTATTGCTAGCTACTCTGGCTCTGGGCTGTTCCCTGTTCGGGTATTCGGCGGGCACTTATGCCATGCTGGTGTTGCTGGCGCTGGTGCCGCAGCTATTGGGGCACTCTTTGCTCAACTGGTCACTCCGCTTCGTGTCCGCCACTTTAGTGACCATAGCCATCCTTGGCGAGCCAGTAGGGGCAACTGTCTGGGCATGGTTGATTTTAGGTGAAGCGCCGAACCCTGCGGAAGTAGCCGGTGGGGTCCTCATCTTGGCGGGCATATTCGTGGCTCTCCATAGACGGGATGCACCGGTGCTATGATGTCAGTGGTCTGACTGGCGCTCTTCTCAGCACTACGGGATGATATCCATGCCTTTCCATGCATCGAGTTCTTCGCGACCGGGGTCGTACTCCAGACGGCATGGCACATCCAGTATCATGGTCGCCCGTTTTTCCAGAGTGTATGGCTCCCACTCCGGGATTCCCGGATGACTGGGGTTACTGGTGTGTGCGAAAGCGAGCCAGGCACCGCTCACGGAATCGACCAGCTGGGGTTTATCAGGTCGGTCGCCGGTTAGCGGCATAACTTCTGTGGTGTCGAAGACAAACGGGATCTCGAGGGCATGGCAAGCCTTGAAGAGATAACCTTTGTAGTCAGACTCCCAGGTGAACAGGTACATAAATGCCGGGGCTTTGCCCGCCGCCATTTTACTCTCGACTAACCTGATACAACCCAGACGCCGGTCTTCGCTCAGGATACCGATGTAGAGGTCCCAGGGTGTGGCACTGGGGCGTGTGTTTCGATATACGTTGAGTATCCTCTGGTACTTATCGCCCAGCCTCGCTCTCAACCGCTCTACCAGTTCCTCTTCGGTGAGCCGACGTCGTCTAGGGTCTCTGGCGACCATCAGCGCCATTTCATCCTTATTGGTGCCTATAATAATGGGCACGTCGTTGAGGTGAGGTGATGCTTGCGGGACAAATGGGTGTGCTGGGAGGTAACGACCGTCCACAACAGGCGTGAAACTCATTATGCTACCAGGTGCCGCGATCTCGGGGCGGAACTGAGTCCGAGGTGGCATGGACATCACCGCTTCAAGCAGTTGTTGTGGTGGTATATTCTGCAGTTTTCCAATTTCATTTTTCTTAATTTCCAGTTTTTGCAGCAAACTTTCTGCCACCTCTGTAGCGGTAGTTCCTGGCATGCCGCGCAGTGCCGGGCTGCTCTGGATAATTCCTTTGTGGAACAGTCCTTTAGCCGAGGGCATGGTCAATAACAGGCTTACCTTTCTACCGCCACCCGATTCGCCGAAGATAGTCACATTGTTGGGGTCACCGCCGAACGTCTCTATATTATCGCGGACCCACCGTAAAGCGAGTACTATATCCAGCATACCCGCCATGCCCGAGCCGGCAAATTCCTCACCAGCGATGTCCTCGAGGTGCAAAAATCCAAAGACATTCAGGCGGTGGTTGATGGTGAGTACCACTACATCGCCGCGTTTAGCGAGGTTGGTGCCGTTGTACAGTGGAGAGGAGCCGGAACCGGCTGCAAAGCCGCCGCCGTGTAACCACACCATTACCGGGCGTTTCTTGTGGTCACCAATACCTGGTGTCCACACGTTGAGCACCAGGCAGTCTTCGCTCTGGACCGAAGCCTGGGCGTCGGTGAGCATCAGGTCTTCGGCAGACATGGTCCGCTGCGGGCAGCTCGGCCCGAATTGAAGTGCATCGCGCACGCCAGCCCACGGTTCCGGTGGTACTGGAGGCAGGAAGCGGCGGTCGCCGCTGGTGGAGGCGCCGTAAGGGATACCTTTAAAGACGAAGATGCCCCTTTCTTTGGCGCCGCGTACTTTCCCTGCGGTAGTGTTGACAATTACATCGCTCATTTTGCTACTCCTTTCTCACAGTTCTATCCAGCGGCGTATGGGCATACCTTCCCAGGCAGCGAGCTCTTCGCGACCGGGGTTATACTCCAGGCGGCATGGCACATCGAATATCATGGTTGCCCGTTTTTCCAGAGTATAAGGCTCCCAGTCCGGGATACCCGGGTGATTGGGGTTACCGCTGCGGGCAAAGGCGGTCCAGGCTTCACTCATTGCCGCTGCCAGCTGATATTTGTCAGGTCTTTCACCAGCGAAAGGTATATCTTCAATATTATCAAAAACGAAGGGAATCTCGGTGCCGTGTCCTGCTTTAAAAAGTCCGCCCAGGAAATCGGAAACATAAGTGAATAGATACAGGTAAACGGGGGCTGTCCCACCTTGCAGTTTCCGCTCTGCAAGCCGTATCGTCGCCCGGCGGAAAAATTCACTGTTGAGACCGATATACAAGTCCCAGGCAGTGTCATCAGGTCGCGTCTTTTTATAAACACCCAGTACATAGTCCAGCTTGTCGCCCAGCAAAGGCATCAACCTCTCGTGCAGTTCTGCCTCTGTTAGCCTGCGACGCCGCGGGTCACCAGCCACGTAGGTGGCATATTCATCGCGGGTGTTGCCGACAATCAGAGGAATGTTCGCTGTAGTGGGAGCAGCGACGGGCTCGAATGGGTGTACTGGCAGGTAGTTCCCATCCACTACTGGCTGCAGCCGCATTAAGTCATTGAACCGTCTGCCTGTAAAATCGCGTCTGGGTCTCTCATATACGTTGTCTGCTGCCAGTAACAATTGCTGCGCCGGTATTTGCTGAAGTTTATGTATTTCGTTCTTTTTGATACCAAGCTTCACCAGCAAACGTTCGGCATAGTCTGTAGCATCTTTAGGCTCGACACCGCGGATGGCGGGTCCGCTCTGGATAATAGCACGATGGAACAGGCTTTTTGCCACAGGCATCGCCATCAAAAAGCTCACTTTGGCGCCGCCGCCTGATTGCCCGAATATCGTCACATTATCGGGATCGCCGCCAAAGAAGTCGATGTTATTCCTGATCCATTTTAAAGCAAGGACGATGTCCAGTTCGCCAGCGACGCCCGAACCTTTAAACTCCTCACCGGCTATTTCGTCAAGGTAGAGGTAGCCGAAAACGTTCAGGCGATGATTTACCGAAACGATTACGATATTGCCACGCCTTGAGAGGTTGGCGCCATTATACATAGCCTCTGAAGAGGCACCGGCGTAGTGACCGCGTCCGTGCAACCATACCATCACGGGGCGTTTGCCGCCGTCTTTGATTCCCGGTGTCCACACGTTCAAGGTCAGACAATTCTCGCTCTGCGGCAAATATCTGATGTGTCCTTGCGAGCGCACGTAGGTATAATCTCTGGACTCATCGACGAGCAGTCCTGTCTGATAACAGATAGGACCAAAATCGCCGGCGTATCTAATACCGCTCCAGGGCTCAACGGGTTGTGGTGGTAGAAACCGTCTATTGCCACCTGTTGGGGCACCGTAGGGGATACCCTTAAAGGACAGGACACCGCGTTCCCTCATTCCGCAGACTTTTCCCGCTGTGGTTTCGGCGATGATTTCCTCCATGTTGCTCCTTTGCTGAAGAATTGTGCCTTGGGCTGCGTGGTGCTGGAAATGATATACCAGCTATCTGCATACTGTCAAACCAAATTCTGACTTCGGGCGTGATATCCGCACATGCGCGATGTGGCTTATGCAAAAGTCGTCTACACCGTAAGCGGTTTGACAAGTATTGAGTATAAAATGGACAATTGTGACGCTGAAGCAAATGACTTTTCCCACGGAAGGGGGCAAGGATGAATCGTCTCAGGAGGACACTGGAAGAGGTACGAAGGGACCCACAGCTTGCCCGAAAGCAATTATATAGTCCATCTCCTACAGGCTCCCTGTCAAAGTATATATTTGAAAGCCAAACGGTGCCGGTCCCTGATGAAATTCGGGAACTAGCCAAACGACACATTCTGGACACTTTGGCGTCTATTGTAGCCTGCTCGAGATTAAAGCCAGCACAGCTTGCCCGAGATTTTGCCTTGTTTAACAGTGGACAGACTAGCACTGCGCACTTGCTTGGCACCAACCTGAAAACATCTCTATTAGACGCAATATTTGCTAATGCTCTGACCGCCCACGCAGCGGAGATCAACGATTTTTGCCCCTCGGCGTTTGTACAACCCGGACCTGCTGTTGTTGCCACAGTAATGGGCATTGGTGAGGTCTTAGCTTGTCCTGGTGAGCAATTAATGAGAGCGGTCATCGTCGGGTATGAGATTTCGTGTCGCTTACCCAAAGCCCTCGGTATTCGCAATCTACAAGACTTCGGGCTATCATCACATGGAATCGGGCCGACCTTTGGCTCTGCAGCGGCGGCTGCTTCACTCCTAAGGACCCCTCAGGAAAGGATTGGAGAGGTGTTTGCGTACTGTGTGCAGCAGGCGTCTGGATCGTACCAGTGGTTACGCGATGTTGACCATCTGGAGAAGGCTTTCTTGTTCGGTGGAATGCCAGCCAGAAATGGCGCCTACGCTGCATTACTTGTCCATCATGGGTTTACCGGCGTCAGGGACCCCTTCGAGGGAAGTCCGGGATGGCTGCTAAGTTGCGTGTTCCTTGGGGCGGAATCGGACTTAGACAAGGAGAAGTTGGTATATAAGCTTGGTGAGCAATTCGAACTTCCGCAGGTGGGGTACAAACGCTACCCCGTCGGTGGTCCTCTTCAAGCCGGGGTGGAAGGTCTGCTGACGCTCATTAAGACCGTGGACCGGGATGATATCGTGAAGGTGAATATAAAGATGCCCGGGGAAAGGGTGAGTTCATTCTCTGATAATGAAATGCCTGCTCTAAACTTAAGATACCTGGCTGCCGTCATTCTGGAGGACGGGGAGTTGACCTTCGAGATGGCTGCGTCTCGCGAACGGATGAAAACCGATTCCATCAGGCAGAAAATGGAAACTGTCACCTTGACCCATGACCCGGCACAGGAGAGGCAGCCGAGAGTAGAATCGTCCCTTGTGGAAGTGACACTGCAAAACGGTGAGACGAAGCAGATTTTTATTGAGCACGTACTTGGCTTTCCTGACCGTCCAATGAGCCGTGAGGACGTTCACCGCAAGGCGATGGACTTACTGGTGCCGGTTCTTGGAATTGAGCAGTCCGAAAATCTGGCAGACATGGTATGGGAGCTGGAGAAAGTTGACGATATACGCAGGCTCATCCCTCTACTAGCTCCCCCAAAGTGACCGGAAAACATTTTACCCGTCCTACTTATGTAACTATGATGATGCTGTCTATTAGAAGCTACAGTTTTTGTGCAACTTACTGGGCTTAGACGTTACAAAAACAGGACATGTTCGATACCAGCTCTTGCAAGGGATACCTGAGTAAGTAGCAGCCGAATATCAATAATGGTACAACAAAAAAGATTGGGCTCGGTTTAGCTCCTTCGCTTGAGTCCCAAGGCATTTCGCAGGTTGTCTTCAATAGCCTGCATGTCGGGCTGCGGCATAGTTCCGAGTTTCCTGGCTATCATGCCTTGCTTTATTGTCCTTATGATACCCGTCGCCACGGACGGAAAAAGAAGTCCAGCACCTTCCCAGTCACTTATGAGATGGTCCCCCACCAATATACGGTCAGTCCTGCTGGTGATTGCCGCAATTATAGCCTCCTGACGGCTTCTATGATAAGCGTCTGAACTTACTATGACCGCTGGCCGTCGCCTTTCTCCCGTCTCATCAGAGAACACAAAGCTGACAAGAACTATATCTCCCCGGTTAAATTCGGTCATAGACTGCGTCCTTTTCATTGTCCCAGACTTCGGCAAGTACAGGGTCAGCCGTCGCGGTCAGTCTCAGAAGTCTATCCAGATTTGCAACTTCTTCACCTGGGCGTAGCGCCTTGTCCAGGTCCTCCTTGCGAAAACGGCGATAGCGTTCCTTGCCGATGCGGAAAGCTGGTAGCCTGCCTTCCTTGGTCAGCTTATAAATGGTCCTTTTAGACACGCACAAGTACTGTGCCGCCTCTTCTACTGTAAACCACTCTTTCGTAATCGCCATAAGCTTACCTCCGCGGCGCAATAGTCTTCAGTCTTGGTGTCATTGTAGCACTTATAGGCAAATTAGAACAATGCAAACTGTGCATAGTGTCAAGAATTTTGTGTATGACACAATTCGCCAACCCTTACTGTCTCCGGGTATCTTACCCTCCTGATGGATAGCAGTTCTCCCTTAGCTATGGAAGATTAGAGTGAAAGCAAGGAATCCTATTCAAAGTCACACCGGCAGCGAGACTGGTTATGAGGAAAAATTCTGCTCTTTAACCTATCATCTGACCTGGTCTATAGAAAGCTATTGGCTTCTAAGCTCCAGGACTAAGGCATTCAAGATGTGCATGCGAAGCTCGGTGATATTCTGGACAGGACTTTGGACCGACTTTTTGAACCACTCGTACCGCTTATAGGGAAAGCCAAAGTCCACAAGCAGCCTCCGCCCGCCGTCCTCCAGCAGTATCTTATTCCCCCTATCTCATTTATCCCGCCGTAAAAAGTCAGCCTTACCATTCCGCTCCCTCCTTACATTATAGCGCACATCGCGCCGTACCCGTAGACTTTTATAGCACAAATGCCAGCCGGTCCGCGCGGACGCTCTCTGAAAGTTATATGCGGGCTCCCTAAACAGCCATCGTGTCTGTGAGGCTCGAATTTGCCCAGCACGCCGATGCGTTATTAAGCGATATCGCTGCTCGTTCTACAGTAAGCATCTCAATCCTAGGCTGAATCATACTAAGAGGCGACACTTGGGAATCAAAGTACTTTAGACAAGAAGAGAATATTCTCGTCCTCTGATAGCTCTTAACTTGCCAGAAGTACAAGGGCTCGCTGGTCTCTGTCCCCTGCCCGCTGACACTACTGGTCCAATGGTAGACGATGAATACTTACGATCGTATCGTCATACTGGGGAGTGCCATATCCAGGGTTGAGTTGGAACAACTTCTTACCTATTTCCAGTTTGAATTCACGATCAGCGCAGACATAGGAAGTGCAAAAATAAACCCAGCCCCTGTCCGTAGTATTGAAGCCGACGAAGCAATAGCCAGTTCCACCCGGAAAAATTCCCTCCTTTGTTCGAGCCTCCACCAAATAGCACTTGATACCTCGTTTATATGCATTTTCAATTATCAACGTAGCCGCGAGAAGGTAGTCACCCCGAACTTCCGCGTCGGTTTTATCCTCCTTTATGAAGGCCATTGCCTCCTCATATGTAGGGTCTTTTAGCTTCGGGAGTTTAGTTTGGAGGTCTCCAACCTGAGTAATAATCCAGCCGATAAGAGTGTCAATACTATCCTAATCCCTTTCATCTTGTGCCTCCTCAATTTTACACCTCTTCACGAATTGTGCAGCAGATATGCACATAAATCGAAACCAAAAGATGGATGTGAATAGTAAAACCTCAGTCACCAGCCACCTCTTTGCAGATTTCCCCCCATAGCTGGCGCAAAATTCTGTCTTTAGACCTGGCGCTCACGATTGAGTTCAGGTAGGGAGCTATTATGTCATCTATCCTCTGTTTCAGGGTTTCTAAGCTAGGGACGATGGTTTGCAGACAGGCTTCGTCTTGGGGAACTTTGACCTGTTCAATACCGGCTTCTAGCCAGACCTTGAGGTAACGGGCTTCCAGCTCTGACGCACAGTCTATGCTCTGTTTGCCAGAATAAAGCCGCCAGCCCATCAGGCTCTGCCTGATGCTTACATCACCAGCCAGCTTCGGCAGGGCTTTGGTGTAGAGCTTTTTCTGGCTCAAGACCTTTTCCTGATAAAATTTGCCCAGGGTCTCCTCCCCCACCTTTTCCATAACCAGCTTTACCAAGAGGTCAACATCAATGCCCTCTTTGGTCTTCTTCCGCTTGCCGAAGCTCTTAGCCTTTTCCAGCCGTGATTTCACCAAATCAATCACCGCCCGGTAGACCTCAAGCTGCTCGTCTTCGGTCAAGCCCAGTATTTCCCCCATGATGATTCTGTCCAGCTCACGGCGGTCGGGCTTGACCTTGTCCAGCGAGACTTCACGCGGTGAATTGGCACCAAGCTCGGAAAAGATTGTGACTATTTCCCGTGAGATGCCTTCACACGCCACAGCGTGTTTGCGAAAATCAAGAACAGGCATTGCGGCGGCCTCGTAAGCCATGTTATCGAGAGCACCCTCGCCCAGGTTTACTCTGCCGCTGAGTTCCACTATCAAGAAGGGCAAGGTAGAATTCAAATACAGAAATAGGCTATCATTGATTGCCTTATTTCTTGTATAGATGGCGTAGAATCTGTCGCTTGAGAAAAATCGGTTCCTGTTATAAGGGGCGACCACCCTGTCGTTAAATGCCTTGAACCAAATGCCATCCGGTGGATTTTGAGCACCCAAATCATACCACCTTTCTCTTGAAGCGCAAGTTGGTCTCCGGTGGTAGCCTTTGCGTTCGCCTTCCTCAATGTACTTAAGGACTTTAGTCCCCTTCAAATCCTTCTTGTCCTTGTGAATCATGAGCACTCGATACTTTAAGTCCTCAGGCTGTACGATGATTGACTTACATTCTCGGGGGCTTTTGATGACATAGTTGGGCACCCACCTGCCCTTTTCCCGGTGCATCCAGAACTCTTTCTCAATCCCACGCCTCTTTATCTCTTCCTCGGTCAGGTAGAAGAACTCATTGGCACCAGTTGTGAAGCCGCGCCTGACTTCGGCAACCTGCTTCAACGGCACCAGCTTTCCTTTGCCCTTTTCCAGTATTTTGAAGAAGATGTCGGGTGCTCGCAGATATTTACCCCACTTGGCACCGGTGTACCTCCGCTCCTCAACGTCATAACCTTCATCCCAAAGCTCTTTTTGTCTCTTGGGGAAAACACGGAAATCCTCGCCTTCGTAGAGGTCGGCATGAGCCAGGATCGTCTTTATGAACTTGTCTTTGATGGTGCTGATCCTTGTCACCTGCTTTTCCCAGATGTCCTGGGCTGGGGGGATAAAATAGCGCAGGGGTTTCTTCAAGTAGACGAAACGCACCAGGTTATCATCCCGCTCCTTGAGGCGGTCATCGCCAGAGCATTTTTCCAGGATGACAATGCAGGTATTGATATCGGCGTCCTCAAACCAGCGCTCCACCTTGCTGCCGATGATGGCGATGATTTTGTAATTCTTCAAGAAGAACTCCTGCAAGCCCTTGCCGTAGTCCACATCCAGCCAGGACTCGGAGACAACAAAGCCGAACCTGCCACCATTCTTCAGGAACTTGGTACCGTGAACAAAGAAATAGGCGTAGATGCCAGCCCTTCTCGGGATATCGGCAAGCTTCCGCCCGTTGGCATCCGTGAGGGCTTTGTCAATAAGGTTTCCTTTATACTGCCGTTCTTCTGGAGCAATCTCCGCTATCTCCTCCTGGCGGGTGTAAGGTGGGTTGCCGACAACGCAGTCAAACCAGCGGGGATACTCTATTTCCCTCTCTCCAGCGAGAGTCCTGGCTCTAGCCTTACGCCATCTGGGAGGCAACTTAAATCCTTTTTCAGTGGTCAAAAGGTCGAAGAAGTCCTCCTGCATGATGTTGGGGTAGTTCCGGTCAACGGAAAGGTCGTTAATCGCCAAATTGATAGTGGCAAGATGGGCGGGAAACTTGGCGATGTCATTGCCCCACAGCGTCTCCAAAATGTCTTCATGCTTCAGGTACTGGTTCATCAGCTTCTTGTGTTGATAGGCTCTAACCAGGAAGGTGCCGGCGCCGCAGGCTGGGTCAAAGACCTTGTCACCTTCGTGCTTCAGGCAGAAGCACAAAATCAGGTCAACCACATCGGGGTTGGTGAAATACTGTCCCAGCTTGTGCCGTTCCTCCTGGGGAATGAGCTTCTGGAAGATGTTGCCGATAATTTCATAGCCCAGCTTGGAGAAATCGTACTCGTGAAGGATAGATACCAGCTCCCTAACCTCAGCTACCACCTCCTTCTGTTCAGGAAAGGCGATGGCGTCAATAAAATCCGTGGTGTAAATTGTCTCGTAGTCTATCTTCAGCACTTCGTCGAAGAAGCTCTGCAGGATCTTCTGGAGCTGTGCCCCTTTAGTTAAGCCCGCGGGGACTTGCAGGGGGTCGAGCCTTTCGGGGCGCTTAGCCTGAAGGAGGTTATAGAAAAGGATTTTGTTGACCAACAGATAAGCTGTCTGCCGTGCTGCTTTGTCAAAGTCTTGCGGCTGCCAGGCAAAACTCCAGCCCTGGTCATTGAACCACCTGCTGAGTTCAGCGGAGAAGGCTTTATCTTTGTGACACCGGTCCTCGATTATTGTGGCGTAGTAGCGGGCAAGCCTCCTGATTTTGTCATGGAGTCGGTAAATGAGAAATTCATCAATGGCTTGCTTCGGTTCCGGCTCCCTGCCGGTGTGGACAGCGTACAGCTTGGTGAGAAAGATTTTCAGTTGCTCGGTAATGCTTTGCTTGTACCTGGTCTCCTCAATGAGATTCAGGTCCTCTATCTCGGAGAGGTGATACTTGTCAACAACTTGCTCCTCGAGTGGTCGTTGGGCATTAACTTTTTCGGTATTAAACCAGATTAACTCCTGGAAGTTGGTGGTGGCAAAGTATCTGGCTCGGCGGTGATTGGCTTTTTCCCAGGCAGGCTTTATCAGGTTGTCATAGTCCAGAGCATCGTAGTAGGGAGGTTTGGCTTCAATAACACAGAGCACATTCTGGCTTCGCCAGGACTCGTAGATTACGGTGTCGGGTGACTTCCTGTCTGCGCCAAGGGTCTCCACGTCGGGAAGCCCTAAATCTAGGTCTTCCTTCTCAATAATCTGGCGCATCCAGTGCATCAGGACAGCCACAGCCGACCGTTCAGTCTTCACAGCGGCCGCACCAAATGGGCTGGGGATCCTGACCTGCCCCGTCTTAGGTCTTCTCATGTTCCCTCAAGACCTCGTTAACAATACGCCGGGCGATTTCAAAAGCGGCGGCAATCCTGATGGCTTTAACCTCCCCAAGCCCTTTTATCTTCATAAGCTTGCTCAATGGTTGGTTAGCCATGCCCTTAAATGAGCCGAACCTGGCTAAAATGTCGTCGGCAATTTTCTGAGCGGACCTATTTCGGGTGCCAGTAGAGATTAGAATTGCCAGCAGTTCACCGTCGCTGAGCGCTTGGGAACCGACTTCACGGAATTTGCCACCAGGATGCTGCCACTGAACATTATCTGGCAATACTTGCCTCCCAACTGAAATCGACAACCACGTGCATTATAGCTTGGCCAATTGCAGAGGGCAAGGGTAGAAAAGGTAACACTTCTCGGCCTGTGCAACCCCGTCCCCAAGACAGGTCTTTCGGTGTAAACCGGTCCCAGACCCAGCTCTTGCTGATGTGCCACGGTGGCTAAAACCCCCTCCGGGGTTATTGCGTTTTTCTTCCGCCATACCCCACAATAATATCCTCGGTTATTTATATGAGCATGTTGAGACAGCAAGGTGACCGCGTCCTATGGGTTACCCCGGTCATCACCCTTCTCGGTTTTCTTGATACGCATCTGCTGATACCGGTCATAGCCATCTATGCGTCCAGTCTCGGCGCCGGCATTGGAATGGTCGGGCTAATCGTCGGCATCTATTCCATCATCAATACCCCGAGTAATGTTGTCTTCGGCTCGGCTATCGCCAATTATTCTGAGGGAGGGAAGCAGGGACGCTCTATGTCTTTATATGGTATGTCTCTGGCAAGCGCTTCTCTGATAGGCTATCCGCTGAGCGGACTTATCGCCTCCCGCCTGGGTCTCAGTCCGCTTTTCTTCTTCGGTGCTATACTCGTGGGGCTGGGTGCCCTTTTGACCCTGACACTGCCTGCCGGTAGCATAAGAGAGGTCGCAGCAGCCGAAGCGCCGGGGGCGGAGGGCATCTGTAAGGCGAAGGAGCTTCTCACCAAAAGAGGACTCGTGCCTTCCTACGTGGCAATACTCGCCCAGTACTTTACCTTCGGGGGAGTGGTCACGCTTCTGCCACTACATCTGGGAAGGCTGGGCATGGGGGCTTTTGAAGTGGGTATGTCGCTCGCCGCTTTTTCCACGATGTTTGTAATCACGCAGTTCCCAAGCGGGGCTATCTCCGATAGGGTAGGGCGGTTGCCGGCAATGGTCGCCGGGCTACTGTGCATCATCGTCTCGCTCGCCGTCCTGCCCCTGGTATCGGGGTTCTGGCTTCTGGTCGCCATAATGGGGCTGTACGGCACAGGCTACGGGCTGCTGTTCCCCTCAGTCTCGGCGCTTATTGGCGACCACACGAGCATCGGGGAGCAGGGACTGGCTACAGGCATATTCCATGCCCTGCTTACTGAGTGGGTAGCCATTGGCGCCCCAACCCGCACCGTCTGCCGCTTATGGTCTATTATTGTTCCCGTAGGCAAGGGTGCTTGGCGACTTCGCCATGGCACTTTTTGACTTGCTCCGGGGTGCAGTCCCGTGGTGTGCCTTTCAACTTTTTGGGCTGTTCACATCCTTTTGTTCTCTTTGCCGGACACATAACCGTCTCCTCCTTTGTGTTATCCTGCACCGCTAGCCCTTTTTCTCTTTGGCTTTCAGCTCCCTTCCTATGGTAAATGCCTTAGCTATGACTTCACCCAGAGCCTGGTACTCTACCGCGGGAAATGGGGTAAAAATGAACGGTCTTATTTTGCTCACGTCGGGCTTCCCTTCGCTGAGGCAGTCTTTTGAAACGTACGTTTGCTCCACTCTGCCGATGACGAGGCAGTGGCTTCCCAGGTCCAACAGGTGGACAGCTTTGCACTCCAGGTTCAGGGGGCACTGCTCGATTAAGGGGGCGCCACCCAGGTTACCGTAAAACACGCGGAACTGACAGACCGCTACCTTGTCAGCCTTAGACCCAGAGGTGATGCCGCAGTAGTCCGTCTCCGTGACCAAGTCCACCGAAGGCACATTGACGGAGAAAGCCATGTTCTGCTTTATGCCTTTAAGCGTATGGTGTCGGTGTCTTATCCCCACGGAGACCATGGGCGGCTCGCTGCAGGCAATGCCACACCAGGCAGCGGTCATGAAGTTGGGCTTGCCATCCACGTCGGCACCGATAAGGAGCGCAGGCATGGGATATATCAGCGGCTGTGCCCCTACCGCAGCCTTGCTCTCAGGTATCTTCACCTCTGAGGACCCTGTTTTCTCTCCCTGTTGGTCATAGCGAAAGTACTGCATGACTTGCTCCTTTCCTGACCGTTTGCCCCGTACCTGTGTTATCGAGTCCTCCCGTTACATTCTATTCTCTAGTGCCCCGGGCGTCAAAGCACTGTACTCGTCCAGTTAGTGCCACATATTCTGATTAGTCCCCTCACTCTAACTCTCTCCCGCAAGGGGAGAGGGACTTCATTTTCTTCACCCTTTTGATTGGAGAGGGACTGCCCTCACCTTAATCCTCTCCCGTCAAGGGAGAGGAATGGAGAGGCTCTCCCGTCGAGGGAGAGGAAAAAAGTCCCTCTCCCCTCCGCGGGAGAGAGCTACCTTCCTATATCCTCTCTCTCCCCTGGCGGGAGAGAGTTAGAGTGAGGGGGCAGTCCTCTCTCCCCTCACTTCCTTTGCCATTTTTCGCCCTTGATACAAATGCCGGAATCGTCTATGATAGATTTTATAGAAGTCTTTTGCGGGAGGTGCAAGGCTATGGCGGATGTGATCAAGCGCATCGAGTACTACTACACAATAGTCCCCAACAAAGCCGGAGAGGGAGCGAAGGTCCTTAATGCCCTTAAGACCGAAGGGGTCAACCTGTTTGCCTTCTGCGGCTTTCCCACAGGCTGGGGGCGTGCCCAGCTCGACTTTGTGCCCGTTGACAAAGAGGCTTTCCTTGCGGCGGCAAAGAAGGCAGGGGTCAAGCTGGTAGGACCCAAGGTTGCCTTCTTAATTCAGGGCGATGACCGCGCCGGCGCTGTCGCCGACCTGGTCGAGAAACTCAAACAGTCCCAGATAAACATCACAGCCCTGCAGGCTGTCGCCGGCGGCGGGGGGCGGTACGGGGCTATCTTGTGGGTCAAACCCGCCGACCTCGAAAAGGCAGCAAGGGCACTGGGCGCTTCTTAAGAGCAGCAGGGCAACTGTCCAGCACGACCTGCATTATGCCCGCTTTGTGGGACCAGCCTTTCCGCTTGCGCAAAGTCTCCCGTTTGGCGCCCTCCGGTCGCCTCTGATGGTCACCATGACCAGGACAAGTCGCCCAGGGAGTGCCCTTTGCCCCTGATTCGGTCATTGCCTATAATGAAAACATGAAATGCCCCATTGACGACACCGAGATGCATCAGGTAACGGTCGAGTCCCATTACGGTCAGCCGATCTTCCTCGACCAATGCACAGAATGCGGCGGGGTCTGGTTTGACGAGACGGAACTGTTCAGAGCAAGACAGGGGGAGGCGGAAAAGATTGAGGTCTTTGATACTGACGGTCTATGGAGTCCCACAAACATAGAAAAGCGTGACCTCAGATGCCCGTTGGACCGGTCCAGACTCGTCCTGTTCAAAGACCGGTACTTTCCCGAAGATATCATCTTAGCGCGTTGCCCCGTGTGTAACGGGGTCTGGCTGAACCGGGGTGAATTCACAAAGTTCCAGCGTGCCCGTCAACGACTGCAGCGCCCTGGAGAAAGAAGCGTCAAGGACAAAAAGCTGGAAGAAGACGTTAAGCGCATATTGTCGGAATACCAGTCCGAAGGCACTGGTGACAGGTTGGAAACCTTAGAAAGGCTGGGCAGGTTTTTGTCCGCGCCTGCTGGTCATGGCTCCTTACTGCCTTCGGGACAGCCACAGGGGCGACTGGAACCAGAAAAGACCGCTAGTTTAGTCCTGAACCTCCTGATGTCGCTATTTATGGCTTTTATTCTCAAAAGATAGAGAGGCAGGCTTCATCAGATACTTCTCGTAATCGGCGACCTGGTACTTCCTGCCTCGAGCGATGACCTTGAAATTTTCCCCCTCAAGCAGCCTCTTATGGGCTTCCTGTCCACCCGGGTACTTCTCATTTAAAAAGCCACCGACCTTGAGGGTACGCCAGTATGGTATATCCAGTGACTTGCCCTCCTTTCTTGCCTCTTCTACCGCATTGGCTGCCGTGGTGATGAAAATCCCGGTGGTCAAAGAGCAGCAGCCCTTAACATTGTGGTTCCTGGCTATCTGCTGGCATATTTCCACAATAGTTATCAGCCTTCCTTCTGGCACCTGCTTCATGATTGCCACCACTTCCGACGGGTTTACCAGCACTATGTCATCGCCGACTTCGGCGCCCATCTTATGCACGGCGTGGTAACAGGGGAAACCCTTCTCCAGTTTGAGCACTTTGGGCAGGGAGGCTTTGTCCTCCAGCTTTTGCTGCCATGTCTTCCTCATTATTTCACCTCCCCGGGCATTTTTTCACATTCTGGCGTAGCTTATCAGGTCTGCGCTTAAAGCACAAGCCGCTATTCCCGGACAACCCGGGGCTCACCATCGCCTCACGGCTATTGCCAACCAGATGCCACTGTAGGTGAGGAGCTCTGCATATCGGCATTGATAAAAAAGCCTGATTGAGAGATAATGCTGCGAAAAGACACCCAACAGCCAGACAAGGAGGAGAAAATGGTGAGTTCAATTCGTGTCGACCGAAACATCCCTGTACGAATGCGGGACGGCGTGGTGCTGAGGGCTGATGTTTACCGACCGGACGATAGCGAAAAACACCCGGCTATTGTAGTACGAACGCCATATAACAAAGTCCATTCTGTTGCCAGCGACTATCTATCGCCCATAGAAGCGGCTTTTGCCGGGTATGCTGTGGTCATCCAGGATACCAGGGGCAGGTTTGCCTCAGAAGGCGAATTCGTCCCCGGAGCACCGGAGGGCAAAGATGGGTACGACACCATAGAGTTCGTAGCCGCTGAGCCCTGGTGCGATGGCAATGTTGGTATGGCAGGCGCATCATATCTGGCACGGAACCAGTGGCAGGCGGCGATAGAGAACCCGCCCCACCTTAAAGCCATTGCGCCCCATGTCATCGGCGCCGGCATGTTAGGCGAAGCCGAAATGTGCGGCGTGAAAGAGGTGGAGACTACCCTGAGCTGGTTTGCCAACATGGCTTTCGATACGCTGTCCAGGATGGCGAAGCAGGGGAAGGACGTTTCCAAGGCGCTGGAAAACATCCGCTACGTCCTGAACAACTTTGAAGAGGTGTGCAACTATCTGCCCCTCAAAGAGATACCGTATTTCAAGTTTGAAGGGATGGAGCAATGGTTTCAGAGGCGCCTCAGCTATGAGAACATCAAGGGGATAAAGTCCGAGGAAGAGCTTTTCTGGCCCTACGAAAAAGTGAAGGTGCCGATAATGCATTCCTGTGGCTGGTACGATATGAGCGTGGGGCACACCTTTCTCAACTTCCTCAACATGAGGGAAAAAGGTGGCTCACAGATCGCCCGCGAGGGGCAGCACGTCTTCATGGGACCCTGGGTGCACGGGGCAAGGCTGCATAATTTCATCGGAGCACTCAATTTCGGCGTTTACGCCTCTGGAGCGGGGGCATTTGCCACCGAGAGGCATATACAGTTTTTCGATAAGTACCTGAGGGGGATCGATAGCCCTTACCTTGTCCCCATCCGCTACTTTGTCATGGGACTGAACAGGTGGCGGAGTGCCACCACCTGGCCCCTGCCGGAGACCCAGTGGCAGCGCTTTTACCTGCACAGCCGGGGGCATGCCAACTCCGCCACCGGTGATGGTCTGCTTAGCCGCAACGAGCCGGGGACGGAACCACCGGATATCTATGTGTACAACCCGCATGACCCTGTGCCCACCAGGGGTGGCAGGCTTAATCCAGATCTCAACCAGCCCGCCGGACCGCAGGACCAGTCCATTATTGAAAGGCGCAATGACGTCCTGTGCTATTCGACGCCAGAACTGGAAGAAGATATGGAGATAACCGGTCCTTTGAAACTCCATCTCTTCGCTTCCACCTCAGCGAAGGACACGGACTTCTTTGTCAAACTGACCGATGTCTATCCCAACGGCATGTCCATCAATGTGGCAGAGGGCTGTATCCGGGCGAGATACAGGAAGTCGGTCCTCAGACCCGAACTGGTAACGCCGGGGGAAATCAATGAATATGTGATTGATTTAGCCTCCACCAGCAACCTCTTCCGAAAGGGACATCGCATCCGCATAGATATCACCAGCAGCAATTTCCCGCGGTTCGAGCGCAACATGAATACCGGCAACCCTGCTGGAGAAGATGCCCGGGGCATTCCCGCCATGCAGACCATATTCCACGATTCACAGTATGCCTCGTATATCGACTTTCCGGTAATTCCGCCGACCAAACGGTGAGCAGGGGAAACGAGAGGGACGATGTAAACTACCGCCGGTCCCTTCACTAAACAACGGCGGTAGACTGGGCGGGGCGAAGACCAAAGCCCCTCCTTCCTTAGCCGGCGGGTCGGTCAACCAATAACCACCCGGTTGCACAACTGTCGAAAACGTCCAATCTAGCAGGTTGCACAGGAGCCAGGTTGTCTAGTACCACTTTAGCTGTGGGATCTGGTGGGAATGGTGAAAAGTTCGTTAGCAAGAATACTGCGAAGCTAAACGCAACAACGACGACAGCCGAAGCGTGGCAGCGGTAGCGGCAATGACGCCGCTGGACAATATTGTATTCATAGAGGTACGACCATCCAGCTTCGTTTTCGCACAAATTCTGTGAATTTTTCTCAAAATTCACACCCACCAAACTTCTTGTTTATTATGCCACCCCATAAACCTGTCGTATGGTGTAACGCAGGCAGCCCCAGCGTCACAGGGGTTGGCGCTTAACAAAAGGGACGACAGTTAAAGGTAGACCAGATGGGATTGTCCCCGGCGAAATGCATAGCCCGGCTTGGGAGTCTACGGTCAAGCTCGTGGTTAATTTACAGGACTGCTATGACCACGCTCTTTGAGGCATGACCACTGATTCGTAAGCGGGTCCACATGGTGTAAAGTTGGGCTCGTTCAGATAGATGGGTGACATATACCGGATACGGTAGAGCAGGAAGGAGTGGGCTGCTTTCTTTCCCCCGGGCAGGAGGATCACCCTCACCTTAGTCCTCTCCCGTCAAGGGAGAGGAAAAAGTCTCTCTCCCCTTGCGGGAGAGAGTCAGAGTGAGGGGTCTTCACTTTCACCCTCACCTTACTCCTCTCCCATCGAGGG
>Ga0078972_1006826_pt1 | contig 26395 bp, 27 predicted proteins | sample YelNatPaOPGAMG01_FD_67568 | JGI IMG/M metagenome (GOLD analysis project Ga0078972, IMG submission 67568) | Hot spring thermophilic microbial communities from Obsidian Pool, Yellowstone National Park, USA - OP-RAMG-01 (SPADES assembly) (version 2) | ecosystem: Environmental > Aquatic > Thermal...
GGAAATAATGGTAAAGATTTTGCTGAGGCAAAATAAAATAATTAACATAATAAAAAAGCAGGCAATAATTTTTTTAATACTTATCTTGGTTTTATTTATTTTGGCATGTAAAAAGAAAAATGTAATGCCATTTGCTCCTTCTTTAGGCACATCAACCTTTACAGGGACACCGACTGTAACCGGCACTTTTACACCAACAGGCAGTTTTACTCAAACTTTTACACCTTCATTTACAGGGACTGATACTCCTTTAGAAACTTTTACTTTTACACCAACAGTAACCAATACATCAATACCTGCAAATGCTTATGGGGGGTATGATGTTGATTATGCAATGGGGATTGCAAAAACTGCTGATGGTGGTTATATGGTTGCTGGGCTAACGCGTTCTTATGGTGCAGGCGGGGCTGATGATTATCTTGTGAAAATAGATTCTGCGGGTTTTCACAAATGGGAAAAATTTTATGGTGATGCAGGAGATGAAATTTTTAATGATATAATTTCTGTTTATGACGGAAATTTTGTGGCTGTTGGTAGCACTACATCTTTCGGGTCTGGATATCTGGATGCATATATAATGAAGGTTGACGCAACTGGAAATTGCATCTGGAGCAAAAGTGTAGGAGGTGCGGATTATGATTTTTTTGATGCAGTTATTGAAGCGGCTGATCGAAGTATTTTCGCAGCTGGTGCGACACGTTCTTTTGGGACAGGCAATTATGATTTTTATCTTGTTAAATTTGATAAAGATTGGAATTTAAATTGGCAGAAAAATTATAATAGAACAGGGTCATCCCTAGATCAGGCACATTCTATTGCTTATAGTTCAGATGGTGGTTTTTTGCTTGGTGGAGAAAGTAGCAGTTATTATTATTTAATAAAAACTGATTTTAATGGTGCAAAGCAATGGGAGATTCATAATATTGATTTTGGATATAGTACGATAAGGTGTATTAAACGAACACCCGATAATGGTTATATCTTAACCGGGGAAAAGAAAATTTTAGGAACAAATTATGACCTGTTCTTAACAAAAATCAATGCTTCAGGCAGTGAAGTATGGAGTTATAATTTTGGAGGTCCATATTTTGATACAGGAAGACGTATTGAAGTGCTTTCTGATGGTTATTTGATAGCAGGAGAACTCGGCATGCCAACAATAGGAGATACTCAGTGTTATCTTGTAAGGACAGACATTAATGGTGGGCTTTTGTGGCAAAAAGATTATGGCGGTGCTTTATTTGATACAGCTTATGGTCTGGTGCGCGCAGATGATAATGGTTATGTGTTTGCCGGCAGAACTTTTTCATTTGGTTTTGGTTCACCAGGAGATATGCTTATCTTGAAAACTGATGCATCAGGAAATTTACAATGGTAATAAAAGAGAAATCATATTTGACAATTAAATTGTGCAGGCGATTCATATTTGTTGTTAAAACAAAGATACAGTTTATGTTCCATCTATATAAATTTATTTTTTTTATAGTAATTTTTCCCCCTGCAGTAATTTTTGCAGGATATATATCAAATGGAGATTTTGAAATGGGGGATTTAACTGATTGGACTGTTACTGTATCAACATCATCTGCATTTGTACAGGCAGTTCCGCCTGGACCTGCTCTTTATTCAAATAACGGACTTAATCGTGTGCATTCCGGTAATTATTCAGCCATGCTTTATTCCTCAAACGGGATTATGAATCACGGAGCATGGGCTCGTATCAGCCGGGATATTGTTGTGCCACCAGGTTTTACTGATTTGCAGATGTGGTTTGCTGCTGTATTGTGGGGGTATCATTATTATGTAAATGAAGGATATAATAGCGATGCTTATGTTATGCTTGAAATAATGCAAGGAGCTACAATAATTTACAATGAACGTTTTAGTTTTTATGACAATTTTGATGCGCTTTTACCAGGAGATATGTCAAATCCTACTTCACCATGGAAATATCTACCATGGACGAGAATTGTAATTCCGCTTGCGCCTTATGTTGGACAAACCCTAACGCTGAGATATACTGCTTACAATTGTTATTATAGTGCGCATCAGTGTTATGGTTACATTGATGATTTTGATTTTGTACTTCCGCCATCACCAACGCCAACAATAACCGAAACAATTACAGAAACTGTTACGGCAACAATTACTCCATCTCATACTGTAAGTCCAACAAATACAACAACTGCGACAATAACCGAAACTGTAACCCCGTCTTGCACTGGAACCATAACTCCGACTTTCACTATAACACCAACAATTACACCTACGATAATACCTGCTGATTTAACTCTATATGGTGTTTTCCCAAACCCGGGTAAAAGTTTTACCAATGTTATATATTATTTGACAAGATTTGCAGATGTTTACTTTACCGTTTATACTGTTTCAGGAGAAGAGGTAAGAAAACATAAAATGGAAGGACTGACAGGATATAATGCCTGGCATTGGGATTTGAAAAACAATTTTGGGATGGAAGTAGCTAGTGGAGTGTTTATAATAAGATTAGAAATGTATGATGCTATCTATAAAAGAAAGGAATTTGCATGGTGCAAAGTAGCGATAGTCAAATGATGACAGTAAATTTACAAAAAAAATTTTTATTAGTTACAGTTGTTTTTTTATTTTTTATTATGGTAGTTGAGGCAAAAACAAAAAAAGATTATAAACTTGAAATACGTGGATTTTATGGGACAGCAAATTTTTCCGAATTTGATGAATATTATACTGATGTTTTTTCATACGGTTTTAACCTTCAAGAATACAAGGGCACTGCCATCAAAAATCTTCCGGGAATTGACATTATTGGTGGTTGGTTTGTTTTAACGGATATAATAATTTATTTGCGTATTTCTTATTATTATTTTGAAAATATTGATATCATAGAAAATTCAGTTAATAAAGAGTCAATCATAAAATCAACCGCAATTTTTTCATTTTTGTATGGGGCTCCTGGTATTCGCTTTTATTTTGATTTACCATGGGATAATTTTATGCCCTTTCTTGGTATAGATGCAGGTATATTCAAACATAAAGGTAGTAAATGGGATATTACTGCGAATCCATCATATCCATTTGTATCAACTGAATATTCTGTTCAATCGACTGAAATTGAGGGATTTTTTTCAGGTGGAAATTTTGAAATTGGAATTGATTGGCGTATTTTTGATTGTGCAGGGATTTCACTTTTTGGCGGATTCAGATATGCTATTTTTAAATTAATTTTTCCTGATAATGGATTATTTGCTAATGCCCATTACGATGATACAGATGTTGATATATCAGGATTTTATGGCGGTTGTGGAATAGATTTTTATTTTTAATCAAACAAAAAACTAAAAACATCTAAATTATAGGTATTGAAAGGATATAAGAAACAAAATGAACTTAAATTATATAATTTCTAATACCCAAAAATTACCCCGGGGCTGGCATTGATTTTTTATGATTTTAATATATTGATAAACAACCGTGGGTCAAAACATAGCAGCAGAACAGTTTTTTCATTTTTTTATGTCCCTTTCCTAAAGCTTTATGTCCTAAAGCTTTATGCAAAAAATAGGGAAAAACATAAAAAATAAGGGAAAATAAAAATAGAAAAAGTTAAAATGTTCAGTTTTATGTTTTTTGCACCGGCTTTTCTAAAGGGAGATTAAGAAGGATTTGCAATTTTTATTATCACCTCCTATAACTGAAGGATTACTGATATAGAAAATTTTAAATTGAAAATTAAAAATAGAAATGATAAAATATTAAAAAATATAAATTTATAAAGTAGGTAGTAATGAAAAAATTCAAATTCCGTTTTGAAACAGTTTTAAAAGTAAAGGAAAAAAAAGAGGAGCAATTAAAACGTGAGTTTATGCAATTGATTGCTCTTAAAATACGGCAGGAAAATCTTTTAATGGAAATAGAAAAAGAAAGACAGGAAAAGGCAAAAGAAAAATTTAATGAAAAACAAACAGGAACTGATATACAGACATTGATATTTTATGAAGAATATACAAATTTATTACGAAAACAAATAGAAGAAACAGAAAAAAGAATTAAAGAATTACAGGAAAAAGCCGATATAAAAAGAGAAGAATTGATAGAAGCATCAAAGCAAAAAAAGATATTTGAAAGATTAAAACAGAGTGATTTTAATGAGTTTAAAAATCTGGTATTAAAAAATGAGCAGCAGTTACTTGATGAAATTGCTGTAAATAAATTTAATCGTGGTGAACAAAAAAATTATTAAAAAAAACCAGATTGGTTTCATAATGTGAGACAAAAAAGTATTATATTTTATAATAAAAATTTAGTATTTGTTATTTAAAAGGTTATTTATAATAAAAAAATTATAAAAAGTACTTGACAAATTAAGGATTGGTTAGTAGAATTATATTGAAATTAAATGAGAAATAAATCGAAAGGCCCGGACCGCAAGGGGGGCCTTCGATAAAACGGAGGAAATTGTGGTCAACTTGAATTTGAGCAGTTTAACAAACAACGCACAAATTCTATCCATAGTTACAAATCAGGCGAATCAAAATAATAGTGTTTCTCAAATTAATCCTGATTTAGATTTTAAACAATTGATTTCTGAATTGCTTGATAAAAACCAATCAGATGAAAAAATAAATATTATAAAAGAATTATTAAGCAATGAAAAACTTTATACAGCATTATATCAGGCAATTGCAATTTTTAATATTACAGGCGAAATTAATAATGTGCCGGTAAAAACAGAAGATGAACTTGCCGCAAATAATATAATAAAAGAAATAATCATATCTAATAATTTAAATCAAAATGAGACAGGGTTACTTTTAAAATCAATTAAACTCGCAGCAGTTGAAATTGTATCAGGAGCAGGGACTCAAATTACAGATAATGGAACTAAAACCGAAGCAGTTGCTTCTAATTTATCAGGAAATAATTTATATAATTCAGCCCAACAAAAAGTAAATAGCCAGCCAGTAAATCCGGCAATGGATATCTCAACAAAGCAAAAACCAGAAATAGATATCCCATTAAGGCAGGCATCAATTCAACAAAATACAGATTATAATTTTATAAAAAAACCGAATATCCCTGAACCAGAAATAGCAAATGTAATACAAAATAATAATAGTAATATTGAAAATAAAATTTCTTTTATAAAAGTAGATAATAAAATTGTAATAAATAATTCTCAAAAAATAATTCCAGGTCAGGCAATTGTTCCAGAAAAGAAAAATGAAGCACAGCAGATAAATATGTTAAATACAGCAAATGAAGTTAATATAACAGAACCAAAAATTGCATTGAATAATGTAAATGGAGTGGTTGCGGGGAAAACAGAAAATGTTGATTTAAAACTAACAAATAATATATTATATAATATAGAAAACATCGTTAAGGACTTAAAAGGGACTATAGATAAATTTTTAACCGAAAATAATCATATATTATTAAAATCTGAACCAGCAGTGGATGATAATATTAAAATCATAAATTCACGGATAAATGAAATCATAGATAATTTAAATCAAATAAAAAATCTCTCAGTAAACACAAACCTTAATTTACAGCAGGAAACAGTTAAGGAAGGAATAAATTCAATAGTTGATAAATTAATTAATATTATTATTGTAATGCATAAGGTTTTAGCACAACCACAGTATGCAACAGCAGATGAAAATTTGAATAATGTAAATATAGCATCTAATAATGCAGATACAAAAAATTTAAATAATGAAATAATAAATATAGTTGATTTAAGTTCCAATCAAAAATCAGGGGATGAATTCATATCAAATCAAGAACAAAAAGAAAGCAAATTCTTTAGTGAAATAAAAGATTCTATGATGAAAATTTTTACCTTGTTAAAAGAATTAAATGGAGAAATGCAGGTATTTAAAAAGATTGAGTACGTTTATCAACCAAATACAACAAAAACATCAACAATTACAAAAGAGGGTGTTTTACTCATAAATCTTTCACCTATTGAAAAAGCAAATTTTGATTTAAAGCAAACGAGTTTGCAGATAAAAAATGCAGATATTCCTTATATGAATAATAAAGCAGATAGTAATTTTAATTCAAAAATTAATAATGTTTTTGATGATGTTAATAATGATACTCGGGTAGAGAAACCGCAGGTTATTTATAATTTGAATTCAAATAAAATAAAAAATACTAATTTAGAGCAAAATATAAATACAAGGCAATTAAATTTAGATGTTCCAGTAAAAGAAGATAAAAATGAAATTGCATGGTTATTAAATAAAGTAAATACCGATTTTATTAAAGATAAGGAATTAATTAAAATTGATAAAAATAATTTATTTACAAATATTAACGAAATGGTTCAAAAAGCAAAACAGGATATTATAATAAAACAGGTTATAGAAAATTTAGAAAATGCAGTTGTTCAAAAAGAAAAGTTTGAAATAAAAATATTTTTAAAACCAGAAAATTTAGGGCCTGTAATTGTAAATATAGAAAATAAAGAAAAACAAATAAAGGTTAATATACAGGTTGCAAATAATGAAGTAAAGGATATCTTAAAGGCAAATATTGCTGATTTAAAAAATACAGTGAATAATATAGGATTTGATGTAAATGACTTAGAGGTTTCAATGATGAATCAAAATATAGGAACAGGAGTTAATGATTTTTCAAATAATAGTTATAAAGAATGGCAGGGGGCAGCAATTATTAATAATGATATTAAAGAAATCGTGAATATGGGCGATATTATAAATGCGGATGACTTCAGTTACCTTAACTTTTTAGCTTAAAAAGAAAGGAGGTGAAAAATATGGTAAATTCAATAAGTGGTGCGGGAAGTAAAGACATCAGTAATTTGTTTACTTCGCAGGTTGACAATCCAACCAGTGCTCTTGGAAAAACTGAGTTTCTCGAGATGCTTGTGACAAAGCTTAAGTATCAGGACCCATTAAAGCCATTGACTGACGAGAGTTTTATTGCTGACTTGGCTCAATTTTCTTCACTTGAGCAGATGCAAAATTTGAATACTTCGTTTTCAAGTCAGGCATCAACAATGGAAGCATTAAACAAAAATTTAATTTCACTGATACTTATGCAGAATACTACACAAGCAGCTTCATTGATTGGTAAATCAGTGAAACTGGAGGTTCCGCAGGCAGATGGCACAAAATATAATGTAGAAGGTGTTGTTTCAATTGTTAGATTTGTTGATGGAATGCCAAAGATAGTTGTGGGTGGCAATGAATACGACCTTGGCTATGTAAAGGAAATTAAAGCATAAAAGGTGGTGGTTAAAGTGGTTAACAATATCAATAGTCAAATTCAAAAGTTATCACAGATTGAACAAGCGCAAAAGATAAAGCAGAATATTGCAAAAAACAATGTAACCGCACCATCTTTTAGGCAGTATTTAGAACAAAAGGTAGCTGAAGCAAAGGAAGAAATTCAATTTTCTTCCCATGCAGAAAAACGGTTGCTTTCAAGAAATATTGAAATGACTCCGGAAATTATGCAGAGGTTAAAAGATGCGATTGCAAAAGCAAAGGAAAAGGGTGCCAATGAAACATTGATGATATTTGACAATTTTTCCCTGATTGTCAGTGTAAAGAACAACGTTGTAATAACAGCAATTGACAAACAGGGGATGAAAGAGAATGTTTTTACAAATATTGATAGTGCGATTTTTGCATAATCAATATTTAAAAAAATTTTTAAAAATAAGGCTGGACTTCTTTCTATGAAAGAGGGGGCCTTAGAAAAAGCAGCATACGAATATGCTTGCTTTAAAAATCTAAACTAAGGAGGCGACTCATCATGATGGGGTCACTTTTTTCATCAATTTCAGGTTTAAGAATCCATACTACATGGATGAACACAATTGGAAATAACATTTCCAATGTGAACACAGTTGGTTACAAATATCAGAGGATAACATTTAAGGAACAGATTGCCCAGAGCATGGGTTCTGCATCAGGTGCTGATTTAGCATCAAATATCGGTGGTAAAAACCCGATGCAGATGGGACTTGGCGGAACACTCGGGTCAATTGATACTATAATGACTCAGGGTGCTATCCAGACAACAGGCAATGCTCTTGATATTGCATTGCAGGGCGAAGGGTTTTTTGCAGTAAAGCAGGGAGCAACAACTTATTACACAAGAGCAGGTAATTTTTTACAGGATAATAAAGGAAACCTTGTTACTTCTTCAGGTATGATTGTTCAGGGATGGATGGGAACTCTGGAAAGAGACATTAGAGATATTGCAGGAACGGTTGAAAATCCAGAAGTGCAAATAAGAAGCGCAACATATACTATTGATACAAGCGACGTATCAAAAATTGGGAATATCACTATTCCAAAGGATTTGAGAATGGCAGCCCAGATGACTGGTTATATAAAATTTGCAGGGAATCTTGATTCAAATACACCAGTTAATCCATATGCTTCAACTGCTGTTGTGCCAGTAGGAACGCCTACAGTACTCCCTTCAAATTATTCACCAAGTGGTTTTTCTTCAGTAATCGGTGGTGCAGTTGCTGCACAGGGAACTCCATGGGCTGACCCAAATAATCCTTTACCACCAGGTTCAAATCCAGGCGTAAGGAATGCATTGAATAATACGTGTTTCTTTTTCCATGTTGACCCAACAAATCCAAACAGTGCAAAAGTTACGCCAGACCATACAGCAACAATGACAGTTTACGATGCACTTGGAAATCCAAGAAATATTACAATTTGGTTTTTCCAGCATGGTGTTGATCCAACTGCAACAGGCGTTGCAAGACCTGTATGGGATTGGTATGCTTTTGATACGACTTATGTTCAGGGAAGTACAATTTATACAGGCGAGCCAGATTATTTTAATTGCATAGCAGGAACAAATATCAGTCAGGTAGTTGATCCAGCAGGTGGAGGATATCCAGCAGGTGGTTTGGCTGCAGTTACAGCTCAATATGCTAACACAGTATGGTCACCGATATGGTTCAATCAGGATGGTTCATTAGCAAATAATGGTTCTATGTGGGGTATTGGTGGAGCAGGACCTTTTAATACTTATGCAATGGTTTCTGCATCAAAAACGGGTAGTGATGGTGTTGTTCATTATGGTCCTGAGATTTTCTTTCAACAATTACCAAATGCGCAAGGGTTAACACCTGATGGTGCTGCAACTCCATGGTCAATAATGCTTGACTTTGGAACACCAAATTCCTGGGATTTTACAACAGCAGGGAATCCAGTTGGTGCTGCTGATGGTGTATTAAGGGTTAATGTTGCAAATAATACACCTATTAATCCTGCTTTGCCAGGTTTAAGAGATGGAGTAACTGGTGATGTAACAGGGAGCTACCAGATTATTGGTGGTGTATCAACCTATGTTCCAAATTCAACTGCTTATGGTAAAGAACAGGATGGTTATCAGTCAGGTGATTTGATTGGCTTATCAGTTGACTCTGTTGGTGGAATAGTTGGACGGTTCACAAATGAAAAATCAATTACAATTGCAAAAATTGCAATTGCAACATTCCTTAACCCGCAGGGTCTTGCAAAAGCAGGAGATTCTTTGTATTCAATTACATCTAACTCGGGCACTGCAAGAATGAATGTTGCAGGTGCAGCAGGTGCTGCAACAACAGTTGGTGGAGCATTGGAAGCATCAAATGTTGACCTTGCAGTTGAATTAACGAATATGATTCTTGCCCAGAGGGGCTTTGAATCAAATGCAAGGATTGTGACGACTTCTGCAGATATGCTTGATACTCTTGTTAATATAGGAAGGTAATTTAGTTAGCATAGGAAAGGGCTGGAGTTAAAACTCCAGTCCTTTCTTTTTTTTAAAATATTTTTAAAACAGCAATTTAGATTGTGAAACACAAAAAAAATTATTTTTTTTATTGACATAAAATGATAAAAATTGTAAAATATGAAAAATTTTAAAGGTGAATTTTGTGATATTCGTAACTAAAATAGATGGAAAAAAATTTGTTGTAAATGCTGAATTAATTGAAATTATAGAAGAGACGCCTGAAACAATGATAACAACTATAACAGGCAAAAAAATTTTAGTAAAAGAAAAAATAAGCGAGGTAGTTGAAAAAGTGAAAGAATATAAAAAAGAAATAACAAAACCATTAATTAAAACAAATGAAAATTTTAATCAGGGGGTGACCCAGTGACTATTGATCTATCTACAATTATCGGACTTTTGGTAGGATGGGGTTCACTTTTTATAGCCCTTTTGTTAGAAGGTGGCGGAAATGTTGGCTTAGTCGTAATGTTTTTACAATTATCAGCATTTTTTATTGTTTTTGGAGGAACATTAGGAGCAACTATTATCAGTTATCCATGGTCAACGATTTCAAATATTTTCCCGGTTCTAAAACAGGCATTTTTACAAAGGCAAATGGACCCTAATCAAGTTATAACAACACTTGTTGGTTTTGCAACTAAAGCAAGAAGAGAGGGCTTACTTGGATTAGAAGATGAAATTGCAAATGTTGATGATAATTTTTTAAAAAAAGGAATCCAGCTTGTAGTTGATGGAACTGACATAGAACTTGTAAAAAGTATTTTGGAAACAGACCTTTCATTTTTAGAGACGCGGCATAAATTAGGTGAAGGTATATTCAGCACAATGGGTGGTTTTGCGCCAACGCTTGGGATTATAGGAACTGTTATGGGGCTGGTTAATGCTCTTGCCCAAATTGAAAGTGCGGCAAAAACAGCCCATGCTATTGCAGTTGCATTTATTGCTACATTTTATGGTATTTCTTTTGCAAATCTTATATTTTTACCAATTTCATTTAAATTAAAAGCAAAGACCGCTCAGGAAGTATTATTGAGGGAAGTTATGATAGAGGGAATTCTTTCAATATCAGCAGGTGATAACCCGAGAATAGTAGAAGAAAAACTAAAAGCATTCTTGTCACCAAAAGAACAGGCAGCAAAAGAAGCAGCTGAAGAAAAAGGTGCTGGAGTAAAAGCTACGGCAGGAGCAGGAGCGGAGAAGTAAAATGGCAAATAAACCAACATCATCAAAGAGAAAACAATTTGGTATAGGTGAAGGAGTTGAATTAGAATCAGCAGGTATGATGAGATGGCTTTTAACTTATGCTGATATGTTAACACTATTATTTGCATTGTTTGTTATTTTATATTCAATATCACAGGTTGACCAGGAAAAACTTATGGCACTTGCCATGGCGCTCGGGAATGCTTTCGGATTGGCTGGGCAAACTTCTGTTTTATATTCTGGTGCAACGACAGATATGAAACCAATTGTTATGGAGCAATCGCAGGTTGTTTTAACAACAATAAGACAGAAAGTTCAAAAATGGATATTACAGCGTAAACTGGAAAGAGAAATAAAGGTTCGTCTTGACCAGAGAGGGCTTGTTATCAGTTTAATGACTGACAAGGTTTTATTTAACCCGGGAAGTGCCGAACTTTTACCAAAGACAAAACAACTTTTATCTGAAATAGTGGAATTAATACGAGAAACAACTAATCCAATAGTTGTTGAAGGACATACAGATGATACACCAATTAAAAGTCCTAAGGTAAAAAGAAAATTCAAAGATAACTGGGAATTATCAACAATGAGAGCGGTAAATGTTGTAAAATATTTAATAGAAAGTAAAGGAATTTCACCTGATAGATTATCAGCAGCAGGTTATGCTGAATATAAGCCGCTTGTTCCAAATATTGATGATGTTCAGAGGGCAAAAAATAGAAGAATAGACATTGTTTTGTTAAAATCAGATATAATTAATGATAAAGAAAAAGAATCAAAAGAAATGCCTTTGCCTTCGGATTTAAAAATAAAGAAACAGATAGAAAAAGAAAATTTAGAAACAAAAACATATTAATAAAATAAAAAATTTCAGGAGGTAAATTTATGGCGGCAGAAGATAGAAGGATTTTACAGGCATTAATTATTTTAACGAGTGCAATATTAGTTTTAACTCTTATTATTGCAGGAGCCACATTTTTTGTAATAATGTCAAAAACAACACCTGCAACAAAAAAAGTCATTGTAGAAAAACCGGAATTAGGACCAATTCAGACAATAGGCGAATTTATAGTTAATCTTGCTGACCCCACAGAAACACATTATTTAAGGGCTAATGTTGTTTTAGAACTCGCTTATGGCAGTAGTTTAAAATTAATGGAAGAGGTTGATAAAAGAATGCCGCAGATAAAAGATATAATAATTTCAACTATGAGCAGTAAAACATCTGTCCAGTTAAATGACCCTGAAAACAGGGAAGCATTAAAACAAGAAATTAAAGATAAAATAAATTCAATTTTAAATAGAGGGCAATTAGCAAAAGTTTATTTTACATCTTTTGCAATACAGTAATTCAGGAGTTTCCTAATGGCAGACGAAATTTTATCATCAGGTGAATTAGATGCTTTATTAGCTGGAATACAGGGTGGTCCTGCTGAAAAAAAGGAAGAAGCAGCTGAGGAAACAGAGGAAGTCGCAAGGGGCCCATATCCAGTTAAGAAAAAAGGCAAAATAAAGCAATATGATTTTAGAAGACCTGATAAGTTTTCAAAGGACCAGGTTAGAACAATTGAAATGATGCATGAAGCATTTGCCAGACATTTTGGAGCTGACTTATCTGCATATATCAGAACAATTGCTGAAGTTACAGTAACATCTGTAAAACAGATGACTTTCAGCGAGTATGTTGAAAAGATTCCTAATCCGACAAGTATAGCAGTATTTTCTATGGAACCATTAAAGGGGCTTGCTGTTTTTGAAATTAACCCAAGTATTATTTTCCCGATAATTGACAGAGTTTTAGGAGGAAAGGGTGTTGCATTAAGCAAACCCAGAGAATTAACTGACTTAGAACAGTCAATTGTAAGTAAGATAATTGAAAAAGCATTTATAAATCTTAAGGATGCATGGCATAGAATAATTGAATTTGAACCAGAAATAAAGGCAAGAGAAACAAATCCACAGTTTATTCAAATAGTTGCTCCAAATGAAATGTGTTTAAATCTTAATTTTGAAATTAAAATAAAAGAACATGTTGGAGCGATGTCAATGTGTATTCCATATATGGTAATAGAGCCGGTTCTTTTTAAATTAAGTGCAAAACAATGGTTTACTTTAACAAAAGAAGAACTTTCCGCAGAGGCAAGAAAAATACTTGATGATAAGATAAAAAATACATGGATACCAATATCTGTAAATATTGGTTCTGCTACAATAAAAATACGTGATCTGGTTAATCTTAAAGTAGGGGATATAATTAAATTAGAAACAAATGCAAAAGATGATGTTTTAGTTATTGCTGAGAATAGACCATTATTTTATGCAAAAATTGGAACAAAAGAAAGAAAAAAAGCAGTAAAAATAGTAAAGGTTATAGATAAAAGCGATCCTTCTTATGAGAAAAAGTTTTTTATTAAATAATTTATTTTAAAAAAATTCAGGAGGTGTAAATTGGCTTTTTCAGAAAATCAAAAAAATAATGTTATGCAGATATTGACAAATGCAATATCAAGTGGTGAAAGAATGCTTGGTGAATTACTCGGAAGGCAGGTAACCATATCAATTAGTCAAATTGATAGTATTGATTCTTCTGGTTTGAATAATTTTTTTCCAGGTAGGAATTTAGTTGCACAATCGGGACTTGGGAATGCAGGAAATGTGGTTTTAATGGTTTCTGAAAATCAGGCGGCATTAATGGCGGACTTAATGATAGGACAGGACGGTTCAAATCCGCCTGCACAGTTAGAAGACCTTCATTTAAGTGCAGTAACCGAGTTAATGAATCAAACAACCGATTCAATAATAAGCGTTATTGCATCTCAGGTTGCCCAGGCAATTACTTCTAATCCGATGGAAGTAACAGTTGTTGATATGGATGCGAGTGTAATTCCCGGTATTGATGGCGAAGTAATAATAGCAGATGCGGATTTAAAAATAGGAGATTTTCAGCCAGGTAAATTTGGTTTAATTTTTAAAGGAAACATTGTGGAAATTTTAAAAAGCGGTCCAAAAGCAGAAGCATCTGCAGAAGGTTTTGTGGCAGATATAACAGCGGGACAGCAAATGAAAACTGCAGGTCCAACTACTGCTCAAAAAGTTATAACCAGTGAAGTTCGGGAAGAAAAGAAAATGACTGTTTATGACCAGAGTTTGGATTTAATTTTAGACGTACCACTGCAGGTTACAGTAGAACTCGGAAGAACAAATAAACTGGTAAAAGATGTACTTGAATTATCACCGGGTTCGGTAATAGAACTTGATAAACTGGCAGGCGAGCCGGTTGATATTCTTGTAAATCAAAAATACATTGCAAAGGGTGAAGTTGTTGTTATAGATGAAAACTTTGGAATAAGAATTACGGATATTATAAAACCAGCGGATAGAATCCCAAAAATATAAAAATGAAAAATAAAATTATTTTTCTTATTTTAATATTTTTTTCTTTTTTTTTTCTATGACTTTTGTTTAGGTAAAAACGAAGTAAATGATAAGACAGCGGTAAATACCCAGGAAACAAATTATTTAGAATCAGAAATAAAAAGCATAGAAAACCCACAACCAATAAAAACACAGGGAGTAATTGCCACAACAATAAATTTAATTCTTTCATTATTATTCATTATTGGATTGATTTATATTGTGATGATAGCGTTGCGTTTCTTTTATATTAAAGCCGCTATTCCTTTAAAGAAAAGTGGTCCGATAAAAGTTTTAGCAAAAGAATTCATTGAAACAAAAAAAGCATTATACGTAATTGAATTTGGAGAAAAATTATTGCTTTTAGGTGTTACAGATGATGCAATGACAAAATTAGCAGAAGAAACAGACACTGAAAAAATTGCAAAAATTAAAGAAAATATTGATGAATTTTTAGTAAAAGAAAAAATGAAGAATGAAATTAAATTTTCAGAACAATTAAAAGCAAATTATTTAAATCAGACAAAAAATATTATAAATAAGGGCAATGAAATTGTAAAAAATGTAATTGCCAGATTTAAAAAGGATAAAAGGGATGAAAAATAAAAACAATTTATTAAAAATTTTATTTATTGTATTTGGAATGATTTTTTTAGCAAACAATTTATTAATTAGTGCGCCTGTTACTATACCAAAGGTTGGTATTGAAATAACACCATCAAAAAATCCAAAAGATGTTGCAACAACAATACAGATTTTAATTATTTTAACCATACTTACACTTGCCCCGGCAATATTAATGTTAATGACATCTTTTACACGAATAATTATCGTTTTATCATTTTTAAGACAGGCGTTAGGAACTCAGCAAATACCGCCCAACCAAATAATTATAGGACTTGCATTGTTTATGACATTTTTTATAATGAAACCGGTTGGGGTTGAAATATATGATAAAGCATGGAAACCATATGTTGATAATAAAATAAATATAGAAAAGGCACTTGATGAAGCAATAAAACCAGTAAGAAAATTTATGTTCAAACAAACAAGGGAAAAGGACCTGGCTCTTTTTATTTTTTTATCCAAAACAAAAAGACCAAAAAATCAAGATGAGGTTCCAACAACCGCTTTAATTCCTGCATTTGTTATAAGTGAATTAAAAACAGCATTTACAGTTGGCTTTTTAATTTATATTCCATTTTTAATAATAGATATGATAGTTGCAAGCACATTGATGTCTATGGGTATGCTAATGTTGCCGCCGGTTATGATTTCTCTGCCATTTAAGTTATTACTTTTTATTTTAGTGGATGGATGGCATTTAATTTCAAGGGCTTTAGTTATAAGTTTTTAAATGGGGGATGAAAATGAGTATTGAATTTGTAACATCAATAGGTAGAGAAGCACTTTTTTTGGTCTTGCTTTTATCGGCTCCACTTTTAGGTTTTGCCCTAATTGTAGGAGTCATAATAAGCATTTTTCAGGCAGTGACGCAGATACAGGAAATGACACTTACTTTTGTGCCAAAAATTATTGTAACTTTACTTGCAATGGTTTTATTTGGACCATGGATATTAAGAATTCTTTTAAATTTTACATCATCTTTGCTTATAAATTTGCCTGAATATATGAAAATGTAATTTTATTAAGGTGATTTATGAAAGAATTAGACATTTTTAATATGGCGCTTTTTAATTTACAGATTTTTTTATTAATTTTTACTCGTATATCATCTATTTTTTTAACTGCACCAATAATAGCAAGTAGAAATATTCCATATATTACTAAAATAGGGCTTGCTTTTGTAATTACTGTTTTGCTTTTTCCAATAATAAATAAAGAGATTGATTTACCCACTGATATTTTATTATATTTAATAATTATTTTAAATCAGGTAGTTGTAGGTATTATAATTGGTTTTACCGCTTATGTGATTTTTATTGCTATTCAGCTTGCAGGGCAGATAATTGATTTGCAGATGGGTTTTGGTATTGTGAATGTTATAGACCCTTTATCAAATATGCAGGTTTCCATAATTGGACAATTTCAGTTTGTCCTTGGGATTTTAATTTTTCTTGTGATAAACGGGCATCATTATTTATTTCAGGCAATTTCTGATAGTTTTTCAATAGTTCCATTAAAATCAATCGGGATAACACAGGTTACCGTAGATAAATTAATTGATATATTTTATGGAATGTTCATAATTGCTTTTAAAATTGCAGGACCAGCAACAATTGCATTACTTCTCACAAATGTTACACTGGGATTTATTGCAAGAACAATTCCACAGATGAATGTGTTTATTGTTGGATTGCCATTAAATATTCTTGTAGGTATTGCTGCTGTTTTATTGTCTTTGCCGGTAATTGTTAATATGCTTAATTCATTGTTTAATTCAATGTGGGATGATATTTATTTTATAATTAGAAGTATGAAGGTATAAAAAGAGGTAAAAAATGGCAGAACCCGGAAGAACAGAATCCGCAACACCCAAAAAAAGAGAAGAGGTTAGAAAAAAAGGACAGGTGGCGAGAAGTTTAGAAATTAATTCTGTTTTGAATTTGCTTGCTGTTTTTGTTTTGTTAAAGATATTTGGGGGTTATTTATTTGATGGGATTAAAACATTAAGCGTTCATTTCTGGAAAAATATTTTTTTATTTGATTTAAATCCCGATACCATAAATCAAATAATCTTTTTTATTTTAATTAGATTTTTAGTTATAATGCTACCTGTTTTTTTAATTGTTGTATTAATTGGAATTTTATCTAATATTATACAGGTTGGTTTTTTTGTTACATTTGAGCCATTAAAACCACAAATTGATAATATTAATCCTGCCAAGGGTTTTAAAAGAATTTTTTCAAGACGTGCATTTATTGACATTGGGAAGACAGCTTTTAAAATATTGATTATTATGTATATATTATACAGCGTTGTTAAAAAAATAATTAATGACATATTTGTAACTCCACTAATGGATATTGATTCACTTTTTATTTTTTCAGCATCTGCTGTATTTTCTCTGGCTATGAAAATTATAATTGCTTTTCTTGTATTTGCAATTATTGATTATGTTTATCAAAAATGGGAATTTGAAGAAAGTATTAAAATGACCAAACAGGAAGTAAAAGATGAATTAAAACAATTAGAAGGGGACCCTTTAATAAAAGCAAGAATAAGAAATATACAGAGAGAAATGGCAAGGCGAAGGATGATTTCTGAAATTCCACAGGCAGATGTTGTTATTACAAACCCGCAGCATATTGCAGTCGCAATAAAATACGAAGAAAATAAAGATAATGCTCCAAGGGTTGTTGCAAAAGGGATAAATTATATGGCTCAAAGAATAAAACAAATAGCAAGAGAAAATGGAATAATAATAGTTGAAAATCCACCGGTTGCCAGGGCTCTTTATAAACTGGAAATCGGATGGGAAATACCGGAGGAATTATTCCAGGTAGTTGCTGAAATACTGGCATTTGTTTATCAGGCAAAAGGAAAAATAAAGGTTGAAGAAAAATTAAAAAAAGTGGATAATAATAAGGAAGAATTTGCAACATAATTTGTTTTTTGAACAAATTTTTTAAAAAATGAAAAATTTTGGAGGTTAAATATATGCCTAATGGTGCGGAACAGGTTGGTTTTTTTGCGAGTATGAGAAGATCTGTGGATATTATAATAGTTTTGGCTATTATAGCAGTTGTTTTAATGATAGTTATACCTATTCCGCCACCTTTGCTTGATTTTTTATTAACTGTTAATATTGCTTTAGCACTTGCTGTTTTAATGATAACTATGTATACAAAAGAGCCATTGCATTTTTCCACATTTCCTTCATTACTTTTAGTGACTACTGTTTTTAGATTGGCCTTGAATATTTCAGCGACAAGGTTGGTATTAAGTAATGCCTATGCTGGTGAAGTTATTGAAACATTTGGCAGTTTTGTTGTTGGAACCAAAGATTTAAGTGGTCTTATAATCGGACTTGTCATATTTATAATCATAATAATTGTTCAGTTTGTAGTTATAACTTCGGGTGCTCAGAGGGTCGCAGAAGTTGCAGCAAGATTTACTTTAGATGCAATGCCCGGTAAACAGATGGCAATTGATGCTGATTTAAATGCTGGGTTGATAACAGATGAAGAGGCAAGGGCAAGGAGACGCGATATAGAAAAAGAAGCCGATTTTTATGGTGCGATGGATGGTGCTTCAAAATTTGTAAGAGGAGATGCTATAGCAGCGATTGTCATTGTTATTATAAACATAGTTGCTGGATTTTTTATTGGGATAATATTTCACGCTATGAGTATCAGCGAGTCGGCAATGAGATATACAATTTTAACAATTGGCGAAGGACTTGTTACGCAGATACCGGCACTTTTATTATCTGTTGGAACCGGTATCATAGTTACCCGTGCAGCATCAGAAGCAAATTTAGGACAGGATTTTGCAGGCGAACTTTCATCTCAGCCAAGGGCAATTACACTGGTTGGGGTTATACTTTTCTTAATGGGCTTTGTTTTTCCATCGCTTCTTGTTAAAATTCCATTTTTTCTTCTTGCTATATTATTATGGATACTTGCCTATGTTTTAAGTCAAACGGCAGAAAAAGAACAGGCAATGGAGATGAAGAAAAAAGAAAAAGAGGAAAAAATAAAAAAAGAGCCGGAAAGTGTATTGCCACTCATTGGTGTTGAAACAATGGAAATTGAAATTGGATTTTCATTAATACCGCTTGTTGACCCTTCTCAGGGTGGAGATTTGCTTGATAGAGTTACAATGTTGAGAAAACAGATGGCTCTTGAATTTGGTTTATTGGTTCCACCGATAAGAATTAGAGATAATATGCAACTTGCATCAAATGAGTATGTAATAAAAATAAAGGGAATTGAAGTTGCAAGAGGAAAGGTTGAAATTGGTTATTATCTTGCTATGAAACCAGGCGCAACAGGAGAAGATTTAGAAGGAATTGCAACAAAAGATCCTGCTTTTAATTTACCCGCTGTTTGGATAAAAGAAGAGGAAAAAAGAAAAGCAGAATTAAAGGGCTATACAGTTGTTGATGTACCTTCTGTGATTTCAACGCATTTATCTGAAATAATAAAAGCTCATTCTGATGAATTATTAACGAGACAAAATGTATCAAAACTCATTGATAGTGTAAGACAGGTAAATCAGGCAGTTGTAGATGAATTAATTCCCGGACTATTATCTGTTGGGGAATTACAAAAAGTATTGCAAAATCTTTTACGGGAAAAGGTTTCAATAAGAGATTTAAGCACGATATTTGAAACACTTGCTGATAATGCAAAAGTGACAAGGGATACAGATATTCTAACAGAATTTGTAAGGCAATCAATGGCAAGATATTTTACCCACAAATATGCAAAAGAAGGAGTAATATATGCAATTACGCTTGATTACAATTTAGAGCAAAAAATCGCTGAAATTTTAAAACAGTCAGAAAAAGGGATTTCTGTTGGACTTGAACCAAAAATTATTCATCAGATATATAACAGTGTTATTTCGGAATATAGAAAAAATGCAGGTAAAGAATATGAACCGGTTATTTTATGTTCGCCGATTATAAGAAGTTATTTCAGAAAAATAATAGAAAAAATTTTGCCAAATTTAGCAGTGCTCTCATATAATGAAATTCAGCCCAAAATAGAAGTTCGTTCAGTTGGGGTGGTGAAAGTTGAAATATGAGGATTAAAAAATTTGAAGGAGAAACATTACAGGAAGCATTATCAAAAGTAAAAAGGGATTTTGGTCCTGATGCGGTTATACTTTATACAAAAAAATATAAAAAAGGTGGTATTTTTGGGATTTTTGGTAAAGAGATTGCCGAAGTAACAGCAGGAATTGATATTAATGTTGAAAAAAGCAAAGAAAATAAAGCTCAGCAGGTGGAAGTAAAAAATACACGCGAATCATCATATTCAATAAATAGGGACAATATTTTTTCAGATTATAAAAGAGTACAGGATATAAGTTTTAAGAGTGAATCATTTGCAAGAGAATTAAACGAAGGTAAAGTATTTCAGGGTGGAGTTTTAAAAGCAGTAAAAGAGCCAATTTATAATAGAGGAATTTCTTCTTTAAAAAATGGAATGAGTAAAATTTATAAATTGCTTATTGAAAATGGTGTTGAGGAAAGTATTGTATTAAGGACGCTCCAGAATATAAATTCTCAATTAACAGAGGCGCAGATTAATAATAAGGAATACCTTGAGCAGTATTTGTTTGAATATATAGCAAGTTTAATACAGGTGTCAGGGTCAATCAAAATAAATAAAGGAACAACTAAAATAGTTGCTTTTATAGGACCAACTGGAGTTGGGAAAACAACAACACTTGCTAAACTTGCAGCAAAATTTGCTTTAATTGAAAATAAAAGTGTTGTTATGGTCAGCTGTGATACTTACAGGATTGCAGCTGATATGCAATTAAAAAAATACGGGGAAATAATGGGGATACCTGTTGAAATAGTAATGACGCCATTGGACTTTAAAAAAGTTATAAACAAACACATAGATAAAGATTTAATTCTTTTTGACACTGCCGGAAGAAGCCCAAGAAACCGGAAACATTTAATTGAACTTAAAGAATTTCTTGATGTTTATTCGCCAATAGAAATACATCTTGTTTTAAGCGCGGTAACTAAATACTACGACGCAATAAGTATTATTAATAATTTTGGCCTTGTGCCTATTCACAGAATTTTGTTTACTAAGTTGGATGAAACAAAAAATTATGGGCTTTTATTAAATTTATCTATATCATCCGGTGGAACGCCAATTTCATATCTTACAGTTGGGCAAACGGTGCCGGATGACATTGAAATTGCAGATCCAAAAATTATTGCAAGATTGGTAATCAAAGGAGATTTTGAAACATGGATCAAGCAGAAAGATTAAGAGAATTAGTTAAAGCAAAAAAGGAAAATGAGACAATAGAAGAAAAAGATGAAGTATTTACGGTTCCGAATAAAAAAACAGCAAAAATTATTGCTGTGGCATCAGGAAAGGGAGGCGTTGGAAAAAGTAATTTTACAGTAAATGTGGCAATAGAACTGTCTCGTTTAGGAAATAGGGTTATGATACTTGATGCTGATTTAGGGCTTGCAAATGTGGATATCATTTTTGGTATTAATCCAAAATATAATCTTTCACATTTTATAAAGGAAGAAAAAGATATAAAAGACATAATAACTGAAACAGAATATGGAGTTAAAGTAATTGCAAGCGGCTCCGGAGTAAAGGAACTGGTAAACCTTAGTAATCAGCAGCGGCAACAATTTATAGAAAAATTATCAGAAATAGAGAATATGGTTGATATTTTATTAATTGATACAGGCGCTGGTATAAGTAGAAATACTTTGAGTTTTATATATGCATCTGATTATTCAATTGTAATTACTACACCTGAACCAACAGCATTAATGGATGCCTATGGATTAATAAAAGTAACAACTTTAAGTAAACAGAACGTTCCATTAAAATTAATTGTAAATATGGTAAATTCAAAAGAAGAAGCCAAAGAGATTGCTTCGCGTGTAGTTCTTCTTTCGCGTAGATTTTTAAATACTTTTGTAGAACCATACGGATTAATTTACAGGGATAAAAATGTATTGAATAGCGTAATGGCGCAGAAACCATTTTTGGTTTTATATCCAAATACAAAAGCAACTGAATGCATAAAGGAAATTGCAAAAAGAATTGTTTCAAGGTTAAATTCTATTCAAAATATTGAAAGAAAGGAAGACGAAGGAAATACGGGCTTATTTCAAAGAATTTTTAGTTTTTTAAAATAAATTAAGGGAGGAAATTTATATGGCAGAAAGAAGAAATTTTGTAAGATTGAAAAAAAGAATAAAAGTTTTGTATAAAGTAATAATAGATAGATTTTCAAGTCCCAAAGCCCCATCAAATGTATCTTTTACAGAAACACTGAGTGGTAATGGTATGACATTGTTATCTCCCACTCCTGCTAATAAAGGAACAAAATACGAGATGAATATTGAAATTCCGGATGGGAAAGAGCACGGAATTGATGTTGTTGGAGAAGTTATTGGATATAATATGGTTGGGAATAATCAATATGAAATAAGGATAAAATTTATTGACATAGAAGAAAGGGCGAGAGATAGATTAATGAAATATATATTAAAAGAAGATTTAAAAATAAAAAAAGCACAGAAGAAAAATAGAGTTAAATCAAATGAAAAATAAAATTGCAATTGAGGTTTCATTACTTGTTTCTCTTTTAGGTTTTTTTATAGGAGGAATTATTCAAATTAATAATGAAGTAATTGATATTTTTCTATCAGCCATAACAGGGAGTATTATAGTTTTTTTTATTGCATATACTATAATGGTTATATTTTATAGAGGTAAAGATTATATAATTGATGAGACAACTGAAAAAAAACAAGAAAATAATAAAGGGAAAAAAGTTGATATTTTGATAAATGATACAGATGAAATTATTAATAATTATTTAAATAAATAAAGGGATATTCCGATAAATATAATATGGATACTATAAATGAAAAATGGATTGTTTATAAAAAAAGTAAAGATGAAAAAATAAGAGAGGAATTAATACAGCATTATTTGCCATTAGTAAAATATCAGGTTGAAAGAATTGCAGGACATTTACCGGATGAAATAAGAAATAGCGAAAAAGAAGATTTAAATATAGAGGGAGTTATTGGATTGATTGAAGCAATTGAAAGATTTGAGCCAGAAAGACAGATAAAATTTGAGACCTTTGCTATTAAAAGAATAAAGGGTGCTATTTTAGATGCATTAAGAAAAAATGATATTCTGTCAAAAAATATGCGCGAAAAAGTTAAAGCAATTGAAAAAGCATATTTTTTGCTTGAGTCAAAATTGGGCAGACAGGCAAATGATGATGAAATTATTAAAGAATTAAGGATGACAAAAGAAGAATTTTATGATATACTTTTAAAGGTAAAGAGTATTGCTCTGGTTCCGCTTGAAGATGTTTTAATAGATGGCGAAGGTGAGGAAAAAAGTTTTATAGATACGATTGGGAAAGAAAACGGGATTTTAACAGAAATAGAAGAGAACGAAAAAAAAGAGATCTTAATAAAATTTATTGAACAATTGCCAGAAGAAGAGAGGATTATACTTGAAATGTATTATTGGGATGGGCTGACTTTGAAAGAAATAGGTAAGGCGTTAAATTTGTCAGAATCAAGAATATGCCAGTTACATACAAAAATTATTTTAAAATTAAGAAGTAAATTAAATAAATTTGAAAAGTGAGGTGAAAATATGGATGGATATTCAACAATAACAACAGAAGAAGATGGTGGAACATATTTAACTGTTTTTCCGCCAAAAGGGAAAGGAAATCCAGTAGTCCTGGATAAAGTAATTGAAGAAGTAAAAAGATTAAATATTCAGGATGTAAATTTTGAAGCAGTTCAAAGAGCAGTGAAAGAAGCAACAGGCAAACCAGTACTTATAACTAAAGAAAAAGTTGAAGTAAAAGATGGTCAGATTTTTGTAAAAATTTCTCCTGATGAGATGTTTGCAGAAATGACAATAGTTCCACCGCAGGGTGGAGGAAAAGAAATTACATTGGATGATGCGAAAAATGCACTTACACAACATGGGGTTGTTTTTGGAATTAAAGAAGATGTAATAAAAAAGTTAGTTGATAAAGCGGCAAGAGCAAAAGAAGACCCGACTATATTTCTGGAATCAATAGAAGATGTTGTTGCTGAAGGGCAGTTTGTTCAAAATGGCGCTGATGCAAAACTGGAATTATTGTTTGAATCAGAAGCCAAAAAAGAAGAAACTGAACAGGCGGCACAGGGAGAAGGGCAACAGGAAGCAGAAAGGGTTGATTATAAAAATGTGAAAAGTATTCAAAATGTAAAAAAAGGACAGGTTCTTGCAAAAAAAGTGCCACCAACCAATGGTATTAATGGAAGAACTGTAACAGGAAAAGAGATAAAAGCAGAGCCAGGCAAAGATGTAAAATTTATTTTGGGTAAAGGAGTTGAACCAGCAGCAGATAACCCTGAATTGTTTGTTGCTGCAAATGATGGGCAGGTTATATTTAAAAATAATAAACTCGAAGTGCTTGCAATTTATGAAATAAATGGAGACGTTGATTTATCAATTGGAAATATTGATTTTGTTGGTTCTGTAATTATTCATGGGAATGTAGGGGAATTTAAAATAAAAGCAGGGGAGGATGTAATTATTGATGAAGTGGCTGATGGAACAGAAATTATTGCTGGTGGAAAAGTAATAGTTAAAGGAGGCATTGTAGGTAAAAAAGCAAGGGTTATTGCTCAGGATGATATAACAACAAAATATATAAGAAATGCTTATGTGGAAACAGAAAAAAATATTATTGTCAATGAAGCGGCAATGCATTCTACTTTAATTTCCGGTGGAAAAATAACTGTTATGGGAGCTAAAGGTTTAATTGTTGGTGGAACAATTGCAGCTGCTTATGAAGTATCAGCAAAGGAAATAGGAGCAAAAATGGCAACGCCAACAGAAATATCAATTGGTGAAACCCCAAAAATGAGAGAAGAAATGCAAAAGGCGACAACTGAGTTAAAAAATATTGAAGAGCAGCTTGATAAAACAAAAAAAGGAATTTTGTTTTTAAAGGATTTACAGCAAAAGTCAGGGGGACAACTTCCACCTGATAAAAGAGACCTTATGGCAAAACTTACAAGAACACAATTTAAACTTATGACAGATCAGAAAAAATGGGAAGAAGTGAAAAGTAAACTTGAAGCAAAAGCTAAAGAATTACAGACAACAAAACGAGGAAAAGTTAATTGTCTCGGGATCTGTTATACAGGTGTTAAAATTATAATAAATAAAGCAAGCAGAAACATAACAGATGAATTAAAATATTGCACATTTGTTGAAAAAAACGGCGAAATTCAGGTATTGCCATATTCTGGCTAATTGCTGGTGGTGATAAATTGTGCGCATGCACGATATTCAGATTATTATTAATTCTTCCAATATCGCTTCAAGATATCAGGAAATGCAACAATATCAGACACAAATTGCACAAACTCATATGGCATTTAGATTAAGTGATGACGTAGATATAAAAAGAACACAGATTCAGGAAACACAGCAAAGACAGGAAACAAAAGCAATAGCAGATACTGAAGAACATTTAAGATACTGGAAAAGAGAAAATTTTGAAAAGCGTAAGGATATGCAGCAGGCAAATAAGGAACAGGGGGAAAAAGGTGATAAGATGATTTCAGATCATATCATAGATATTTTGGCATAGATATGAATATATTTTTAATTGTAATTAATATTTTTTTAATAGTTTTTGTTGTTATATTATTACCATTTTTAAAAAATAATAAGGGAGATACTAAAAACAATCCAGATGATAATATGAATGGTATTGAATTGCTTGAATTTCAGCAAAATTTAAAAGAGATGATAGAAGATTTTAAAAATTTTTCAGATGATATTTTAAAGAAAATTGATGATAAGGAAAAAGAACTGAATAAAATATTAAATGAAGCAGATATTAAAATAAAAGAAATTAAATATCTAATTGAAAGGGTAAATTTATTACGTGAAGCAGAGTATAAAGTTGAATTAAAAAAGGATGTGCCGGTTGATGAAAAGAATAAGAAACCCACAACAGAAAAAGTTAAAAAGCCGATTTCTAAATTTGTTATAGATGAAAAGAGTAATGAAGACATAAAAGTACCAGATAAATATGAAAAAATAAAAAATCTTTTGCAAAGTGGAATGAGTATAGCTGAAATAGCAAAGATTACAGGACTGTCAAAAGGGGAAATAGAATTAGTAAAAAATTTAAAAAAAGATTCGCAATAAGGGAGCCCGACACACATGGTATACACTCTCCATATACTCCTGATTAATCATTTTGTCAAGAATAATCGGCGGTAGCATGCAAATTTCTTTTGGCAATTCAGGATTTTTT
>Ga0078972_1006827_pt1 | contig 26393 bp, 23 predicted proteins | sample YelNatPaOPGAMG01_FD_67568 | JGI IMG/M metagenome (GOLD analysis project Ga0078972, IMG submission 67568) | Hot spring thermophilic microbial communities from Obsidian Pool, Yellowstone National Park, USA - OP-RAMG-01 (SPADES assembly) (version 2) | ecosystem: Environmental > Aquatic > Thermal...
ACTCGGTGCGCCCGGGGTAGGAAAGACAAATGTAATAAAAAGGTATGTTTACAATCTTTTCGATGATAAGTACATAACTACGATAGGAACGAATGTAACAAAGAAGGTTTTAAAATTAGTATATGCAACAGAAGGAAAGACAGTTGATCTTACCATGATGATTTGGGACCTTGAAGGATATTATGCGCCCTCGAGTTTAACTTCAGTCTATTATTTAGGGTCAAAAGGCGGAATGTTTGTATGTGATTTGACAAGACGGGAGACTTTACAAGGGATGGAGGAGAGAGTAAACGCATTCTTTAACAAAGTAGGTACAGTCCCTATAGTTTTTATTGGGAATAAGAAAGACCTTGTGGACAAAATCGAGATAAAAGAAGAAGAGATTGCAGAATTAGCAAAGAAGTATAATGCGCCGTATTTCCTTACTTCTGCAAAGACTTCTGAAAATATAGTAAAGGCATTCTATGTTCTTGGAGATGCCATGGCTAGAGAATCTTTAAAACAATGAGTTGGCTTAACTAAAGATCGATTTAGATGGATTTGGTGTATTTTCTTTTTTTGAATATCATTATTTTTTGAATATCCGAAGAGTAAGATTGAGAGGTAGAAAGTTAATAATGAGAGTTAATAGAAAAGTGTGTTAATAGGAAAAATCCATATTTTGGATTGCGATACCTCTATGGTGATAGGTTGAAAGCAGTTGTGTTAGCAGCCGGCGATGGTACAAGGATGCGTCCTCTTACCACAAATATACCCAAGCCATTGCTCCCCGTAGCAGGTAAACCCTTTATTCAGCACATATTTGAAACTCTCTCTTCGGTAGGTATAAACGAGATAATGCTTCTTGTGGGTTGGAAACAAGATAAGATAAAAGAAAGATTTGGTGATGGTTCGAAGTTAGGGATAAAGTTAAGTTATCATGAGCAGGGAGAGAGGCTTGGGACTGCGCATGCAGTAGGGATGTTTAAAGATAAAGTTGACGATGCGTTTCTATGTATAAATGGAGATGTGTTAATAACAAAGAAGATGGTAACTGATGTTCTTGAATGCTATAATGAAAAGAAGGGTTGTATAATTACGGTTGTGCCTGTAAAAAATCCAAGCGAGTTTGGGATTGTTGATTTTGATGCGAATGGGAAAGTGCTTGAAATTGCAGAAAAGCCCGAGAAGCCCAGAGGGAACAATGCAAATGCAGGAGTATATGTGTTTACTAGAGATATATTTGATGCTATTTCGAAGACACAAAAATCAAAGAGGAACGAGTACGAGATAACGAAATCGTTATCTTACCTAATAGAAGCAGGGAAAGTGTATGCATGCGTTAGTTCGGAACCTTGGATAGATATAGGCAGACCTTGGGATTTACTAGAGGCGAATGAGATATTGATGAAGGGTATGGATAAGGGCTTGGTAGAAGGTGAACTTGAGCCTTATGTTACACTTAAAGGTGCTGTTCATATAGGAAGAGGTACGGTAGTGAGGAATGGCGCGTATATAATAGGACCTGTAATTATAGGTGAGAATTGCGAGATAGGTCCAAACTGTTTGATAAGACCATATACGAGTATTGGGAATAAATGCAAAGTTGGGAATGCAGTAGAGATAAAGAACTCGATTATTATGGACGAATCGCATGTTCCACATCTTAACTATGTTGGAGACAGCATAATAGGTTCAAGATGCAATTTAGGTGCAGGGACAAAGGTAGCGAATCTAAGGTTAGATAACAAGAATGTAAAAACAGTTCTTAAAGGAGAATCAGTGGATTCTGGAAGGAGAAAACTAGGAGTGATAATGGGAGATGATGTAAAGACTGGTATAAATGCGTCGATAGACCCTGGGACTGTGATTTGTGAAGAGTCTTTTATAGGACCTGGGGCTATTGCAAAAGGGTTCATAGCGCCGCGTTCGAGGGTTCACTGATGCGAATTGCACAGGTTGCGCCTTATTTTTACCCACATATAGGTGGTGTGGAATCGCATGTAATGTCCTTGACGCAGAGACTTATAGAAAGAGGTCATGAGGTCGAAATAATAACTACACAGCATGAAAAGAGACTGCAAAGATACGAAAAGATGGATGGATATGTTGTTCATAGATTTCCCTCAGTATTTTCATTATTTTCCACGCCAGTAACGCCATCTATTTCAGAGCATATTAAAAAAAGCGAATATGATGTAGTGCATGCGCATGTCCCACCGCCTATGAGCGCGTATTTTGCTGCTAAAGGTTGTAAAGTTTCAAAAAAACCTTTTGTTCTAACATATCATTGTGATTTAGAAATCCCCACGCCTATTCTGGGACCTGCTGTTATTGACATATACAATGCTACCTTTGGAAAGTATACTTTATCGAATTCAGATAGGATTATTGCAACTACAGAAACTTATGCGGCAACTTCTCGGTCTGTTTGGAATACGAATACTGTAGTGATACCGAATGCTGTAGATTGTAAAAGGTTTAATCCATCTGTTGATGCTAAGAATGTAAGGAAGAGATTTGGGCTTGAGAATGTGAATGTGGTTCTGTATGTGGGAAGACTTGTACATCATAAAGGCTTGGAATTTCTCATAGAATCTGCAAAGTATGGTGATAAAAATACAAAATATCTTATAGTCGGAGATGGACCTTACAGAGTCAAATTAGAAGAGATTGTAAGGAGATTGAAGATACAGAACCGAATCTTGTTTATAGGAAAAGTCTCGAACAAGGATTTGCCGTACTATTTTTCGGCATGTGATGTTTTTGTATTACCATCTGTATCGCGTCTTGAAGCATTTGGACTTGTAGCCCTCGAAGCCATGGCAACTGGGAAACCGGTAGTTGTATCAAATATTCCGGGCGTGCGCGAAGTTATAACCGAAGGAGTAGAGGGATTACATGCAGAACCTATGAATGCAAAAGACATTGCTGATAAGATAAAGATAATACTAAATGATAAAAATCTTGCAAAGAAGATGGGTAGTGAAGGTAGAAAGAAAGTTGAGGAGAAGTTCAGATGGGAAATGGTTGCGGAAAAAATCGAAGAAGTGTACGAAGATGTAGTAAGAAATAAAAAGAGGTAAAAGAGATTGAGAATTTAAATAAAAGATAAAAAATAAAGTAATAGCAAAAAGATAAAAAAAAAAGATGTAGTAGCCGTAGGGGTATACCGATATAATGTTATTACCCGATATAATGTAAATCTTCGCCTTTTGTTTCAGGCTCTATAACTTGTTCGATTTCTTTTAGTTGGCTTGTTATTCTGTCTATTTGGAGTGCTTTTTCTTCTAATTCAGCAAAACTGATTTCCATTTTAAGGATTTTTGAAAGGATTTCGAGGACTGCGCGTGCGCTTTTGGGGTCAACAAAATAACCTGAAGTTTCGCCCATGAGACATGCACATCTCATGCCACGAAGAGCGCCCAAGCCGAGAAGTAGTCCTGAGGCTCCGACGATACCCGAGCCAGGCTCGCCTTTCGAGAATATGACGCCTTGTTTCTTAAGTTCATGCACTAAATCTTCATCAGTTGCAGCGCCGAGAACACGTGGTTTATCAATCATCTTACCCAAGCCGTATCCGCCTAAAGTATAGATGCGTTTCACGCCGAATTCTTCTACGACGTCGAGCATTTTTGAAGAGAGAGCATATTGCCCTTCGGGTGTTAAACCCTGGTAATCGCCGACTATGATAATGATGTCCTTCTGGTCTTTTTTTGTACCTTTCAGATAGTAAAAATCGTTTGAGACAAGTCTAATTACTCCATTCTCTTCCACAAAAACCTGAGGCGGAAAATATTTTGAATACATGGATGCGAATTTAGTTGCCTTGGTAACGTCCTTAAAATGTTCGGCAGCAAGTTTACCTACATTTCCCACACCAGGTAATCCTTCTACGACAACAGGCTCTTTCAAAGAAGGTTTTTCGATATACTTAACGATGATATCTTCCATCTTCTCACCTCTATGATGCTCTTTTTCGCGAATTTTCTCACCTTCATAGGATTTACTTCATAGGTTTTATTTTTTAATTTTATTTTAAAGTTTAGGCCTTAATTTTTCATTCTTTATTATTTTTACCAATTTCAAGTTCGGGAGCAAGATGACGCAATCTTCTTCTGTATTCGCCATAATGGTCTTCAGGAGAAAATCTTGCAGGTATGGATACAGTTGTCTCTTCGCCGCATTTGGGACAGATATTTTTTAGTGTGTAATTTTTACATTTTCTGCATTTTCGAATCTTGCTTTTCATCATCTCACCAAAAGATAGTTTACTCTTTTCTTATGAATTTCCCTTCTCCGCCATGCGATTTTATGTATTCGATTGCTTTTTCCGCAGATTTACGAAGTTCATCTTCTGCAAGTTTATAATCCAATGCAGTTACTGTAATTCTATACTTTGGCGCTCCAACATATTGAATGTTCACTTTAGCATCTTTTGCTTGTTCTGCTCTCAAAAGGGCTTCTTTTATTTCCAAAGCGCCTTTTCCTGTAGGACAGGTCAATTCAAGAAATCCATTTACAGTAACAAGAGGTGGAATAATATTATCGACAGCAACCTGGACAAAAATAGGCACCCATTTACCAGAAAAACCTTCTTTTTTCAAAGCATCTTGGTTTATTGCACATTCTTCAAAAGCGGCATACAAGGAGCCGAATTTTTCCACGATTTGTCTGCCGAATTCTGTGAAGCACTGTTCAACCTCTTTACCATATTTTGAGCATACGATTTCAAAAAGTTTTTCAGCGCGCTGTTCGTTTTTCCATTGTTCAATAGTTTCTCTTCGTTGATGTTCATTAACTTGTTTCAAAGATAAATCCACATGTCCTTTAGAGGTATCGACCCTGAGGACTTTGCAAACTATTTTCTGACCTTCGCGCACATAATCACGAATATATTTTACCCAACCTGTAGTAACTTCAGCAACATGAATAAATCCTTCTTTGTTACCATATTCATCTAAAGTTACAAAGGCACCGAAACTTTTTACTTCTCGTACAGTGCAAACGACTAATTCCCCTTCTTCGGGAAACTCGTTTAACCTTACCATATTTTTCCCCTCCAATTATCTCTGAATGGATTATGTCTATCGTATCTAGTTAGACTAAGGATAATGGTCGATTATATATTATAAAACTTTGGGAAAGAATAGCAAAAATGCAGAACAAAAAAGAAAAATATGCTCTATTCGAATTTCGCGACTACTTCGCCACGGATTTTAGCCTTTCCGCCAGTTGGCTTGGCTAAAGTTGCACCACAAACAGCACATGTTACAGATGTAGTTGCTTTATTGAATATGAGCTGTTCGTTACTGCAATCAGGGCATTTAATCTTGACAAATTCACTTTTCGGCTTGGGCACTAATTCCTTTGTCTTCATATTCCCACGCTCACTACTCTACTAATTCAAATTTTTTTGTTCTCATACAGGGCGATTGATGTGCTTTCTTGCAAACCGTGCATCTATATCTTAGAGCAACTCGTTTAGTTGGTTTTTCTCTGCCTTCAGGCTTGGGTCTTGGAAAACCTCTGTAACCTGCAGTAACTCTTCTGAATCTTCGTTGACCCTGTCTGAGTTCTGAGGCTTTCTTCTTCTTTACTTTTTCGATTTCGATTTTTGTATGCTTCTTGCAGTATGGACAATATCTTGTTAATGCTCTTGGTAATTTCATGTCTATTCCTCGCTCTTATTCGGTATTCTGTTTAGACCATTTCTAACCAACATTGGCTAGTCAGGAATAGTTCCACGTCTATTTAAATATGTCAGTCTAAATATGTTAGTATCTCAGTCTAAATAGGTTTAGATATCACAGCAAGTTGGAAGAGAGCAAAGTCAGAAAAGATAGAAAATGATTACAGGAAGTGCGATACAACCCATAAGATGTACTCTTCTTATAGCAAGAAGTTGTGAGGAAATACCAATAGAAACTGCGATGAGCATAACAAAGATACCTATAGGACCTGAGAATAAGAAAACAAGGAGGATTAGGAAAAGGATAACTGCGATAGTCAGTTTTTCATAATCTACCTTATGGTAATAAGTTGCGAATATTTTTCCTGCGAATAGAGTTATGGGAAATGCGAAAGATGCGCCTAAGATAGCAGAAAAGAGCATAGATGAGAATGTAATAGGTATGTTATTACCCTCTAAGGTACCCACATCTCCGAGGACGATTTCAAGATAGTTCATTGCGCCTGAGCGAGTTTTAGATATAACGAATAGTGCAAGTAGATTGAGGACGATATTTGCGCTGTTTACAGCTGATAGCATAGATATAAAATCGCGGGAATTTTCGAGGATTTTTTCTTTGATTTCGTAACTATCGATGTTGTATCTATCGTTTTGAGAAATATCCTTTTGAGAAAGTTTTTCAGGTTGAGTGTCTGGAGATGCCCATTTTGCAATCATAGAAGCATGAGCCGAAGACATGCCTGGATAAAAACCAATAAGACCTCCAGCAATTGCACCTGCGAATATGCCTTTTACGAATTTCAAATTTGATTTAAGGTAAAGTTTGAATTTTTCTACAATTCGAGGAGAAAGAATAAGTGGAGGAGAAAGATTGAAAATTGGAATTTTAACTTTAGCGTATTCGTATTCATGTTCATCTTCAGGTTCATGTTCGTATTCATATTCTTTACATTTACAGGTCATACCTGTCATCTTTGGCAGGTTTGATTGATTTGATATGTTTGATACATTTGCTTGGCTTGGGTGTTCGTTTTGAACCTCTTTAGGAAAGGTTGGTTTATCGAGTAAACTAATTAACAGCCCTGCGATTCCAAACATACCTGCAAAAATAGGTAGAAGGAAAACAGAGCCTGACTTATATAACAATATGGGAACGTAGTAGTTAAATAAGTGTGAGTTTAGCACGAAGTAGCCGAAGATTCCTGTGAGTAAAAAGTAGAATAGTGCGAGTATGCGAGGTTGCCAAGAATGAACTATAAGGTCATGCTCGACCAAGCCGGATAGTTTTATCACGCTCCCTTTTTTGAAAGATTGTTTTTCGAAAGTTTGTGTAGATGGGTATTCGATTTTGATAGATGCAGTGCCGTCGTTGAAGATACATTCTTTGTTATTAAGACTAAGAATTTTACCCTGTATAGTAACTCTTTCTCCAATAAGTTCTTCGTTATTTAGAATTTCAAGTATGGGTAATTCTTTTATTGCTAATTCTTTTGAAATTTCGTTGGGTTCGATATTATTCAAGTTGAGTTTATTTAGATTAACGAGATTGTTTAGTTTGTTTAGTTTATTTTTGGGTAGAGGGGCGACGACTATTTTTGTTTTAAATTCGTTTCTTGGAGGTTCTGCAGAGATAAGCATAAATTCTATAAGGATAAGCAAAAAGGGTATGATGAACGAAAAAGTAGAATATAGATTAAAAGGTTCGCCGAGTATAAATTTGAAAAATGGGATTAGGAGTAGTGAAGCAACAATGCCTCCAGAAGCGCCTTTTGCATGCACTTTAACAGCGTCGTAGCCTTTACCTGCGAGCATAAGTCTATGAGCAGGAAGAACCGAGAGTGCGAGTTCGCCTTCTGGAGCGCCTAGGAAAGTTGATGGAATGAAAGAGGTAAATAGATGAGCAACGAGCATGCTCATAAGTAGGCATCCGAAATTTAGCGGGGTTATAGTATATGCGATTGAGATGTATAGTAATAAGGCGACGTTGTTAGAGTGCATCCCTGGAATGAGTCCTAGCGTGCTACCTATAAAAGCGCCTGCAAGAGCATAACAGAAAGCGAGCAGAATAGCATCCATTCAATCGTCGAGTATTCGATTTATTTATAACATTTATCAAACTTTTTTACCGCATGCAGGACATTCTCCCACTGCATCAGCACAAGATTCATGGAAATCCTTACCGCATCTGCAAGATACTACCATGTCTCCGGGCCAGATGTCGCCTCTACACATGAAACATTCGGTTTTTTTCTTGGAAGTTTCGCGTTTTGCAGATGAGGTGATTGGTTTTGCATCTATTTTCGGCTTGGATTCTTGTGCTGTGGATTCTTGTGTTGTTGGAGCGGGTTTAGATGAGATTTGTGGTTGTGAAGTTGAAGTTTGAGTTAGAGTTGTCGTGGGTTGAGTTTGGATTTGAGTAGTTGAGATTTGAGTAGTTGAAGGCGGAGATGCGGATGTGCTCGATTGAGTTTGTGTTTGAGGTTGTGTATGAATTTGTGGTTGTTGAGTTACTTGGGGATTAGGATTTTGTGCGTAATATTGAGGATTGAGGTTCTGATTAATGTTCTGATTATACTGTGTAGGGTAAGGATATGAAGGATTTGAAGGAGTATTCGGGAAGGAAGAAGGATTAGCATTTTGGAAGTTGGCTGAAGTCTTTTTTTTCTTGAATAGATAAATACCGATAAGAACTGCGACTGCGACAAATATAATTACAGTTGCGATTAGGGCGATGGTAAAACCTGTGCAACATTGAGCATAGTCCTGTAATCCAGCATCTGTTACTGTAGGACCAGATAATGGAAGACCATTTGGTGGATAATAAATAGTCAAGTTGCCGGAAGTTGCAGAAAAGATATAGGTATGCGTCCCTAAATTGAGTCTTGTGGAATAAGTGTATATTTTACCGTCAGAAAAGTTCAAATCAAGGTCGTCATCAGCATCCATGGGATAGGAAACGCCATCGATATTTACGTTAACTGAACTTGGTGGGGTATTAGTAACATCAGTAAAAGTAACAGAGAAAGTGAATAAGTTGGTAATGTCTCCCTCGGGTGGTGAAACGCCGCCGTAGGATAATTGAGGTTCAAGTTGTGCGGATGCGTATGGCATCGAGAGTATCCAAGATAATAAGATAATGCAAGTTAAAATAATGGAAGTAATGCAAGGTAAGAAACGACTTAGTTTTAACGATTTTGATTGCATGTTATTGGTAGTAAGATGCTTAGGGTTTCAAATAGTTTATGCGTATGGTTTTATGCGTGCAATATGTGCGTGCGCTAGGCAGGTATTTAGACAATATTGTTGTAATGACTAAATGGGAAAAGAGAGTAAAATAGAAAGTAGAATAAGAGAGTAGAATAAAAGAGAGAAGAATATATTTTTGGATGTATATACAAGGTTGTGAAATACGCAATAGGATGTGGAAAAGGCAAAATAAAAGATGCGAAAGATACGATTGAGAAAGTCGAGAAGATATCGAAAGTGCATGATACAAGTATACAGTTATTTAACGCAGATTGTATAGTGGGCGAGATACATATTATAAGTGCGATATTACATGCGAAAAGAGCGTTCGAACAGAATAAAAACACGAGTGATAATTTTATGACTGAGGTTCTGCTCTATGCGTCAGGAGAAAGACAGATAAGACATGCGATAAAGAAGATTGGTATTCAAGAAAGCGATGATGCTAGGGTATGTATACTTGCATATTGCGAAGAACAAAATCCAAAAGAGACAAAAGATAAAGATGTAAACGATAATACGAAAGATACTAATGCAAAAGATACAAAAGACAGAATAGAAGATATAATAGAAATTGTGATAAGAACCCTCGGCTTGGAAAGAGACGATTCTTTGATTCTACCAAATGAATATAAACTTAAGCATCTTGGATGTTCAGAGGAAGAGTTAAACGCAGTTCCGAAGAATAGAAGATATGACCTTGCGCTTGAGAAAGTTGCGCTCGTCGATATTAAAAAATAGATTTGATTGAGTTTAGTTTAGAATTGAGATTTAAGAATTTAGATGTCGAGATTATATTAAGATATTGAGATTATATATAGAAAGAACGAGATAAGAAAAGTCTGTTTCTTTTTTCCAATTTGTCTTCAATAAGGGCGAAATTTTGCATTTCCTTGCTGAAAGATTAAAAAGAGTTGAACATAAGAAAAAAAAATGTGCTAACAAGGAAAGGGATTGCGTTATTAATACTATCAATGCTCTGTATGTACACAGGTCTTATCTGCGGCGATGTAGAGCCCGTGGTGTTCTCATCGATGATTTTTTGTTATTTTCTATACAATGTTAATACGAACTACTCTAAGTTTAAGATAAATGTAAGACGCAAGATAAGCCAAAAAGAAGCGCTCGAGTGCGATTTTGTGAGAATTAAGACAGTTTTAGAATGTAACTTAGATGGTAAGGGCAATATTGGCTTGGAGAAAGCATGCAATCACGGCTTGGAGGGTGGAAATAGAGTTGATACTAATATATTTGATACTAATATGAATAAAGAAAATAAATACGGCTTGGAAAATGGAAATAGAACTGATAGCGTGGTGAAGAAAGGAATAGGTGAAGCAATAGTTGAGGGGATAGACATATTAGATAAAAAAAGTCGGATACGGGGTTCAAACAGGATATTTGCAAATCTTAAAGGAAAGAGAGAGATTGAATATACTCTTGAAGTTAAGAAAAGAGGCAGATACACAATAGGACCTTTGAGGTATAGAATATACGACAAAGCAGGGCTATCTTTTGAAGATGCGGAATTAGAAATAAAAGACGAGGTTATAGTATATCCGAAGATAGAAGAGATAAAGAATGCGTTAGTAGAATCTGGTTTTTATAGACATTATCCTGGCGAGTACATTACACGCCAATCGGGTTCAAGCACTGAGTTTCGCACGATAAGAGATTATGTAAGAGGAGACCCGATAAAGAGGATAAATTGGAAGGCATCAAGAAGGTTTAATAAATGGATGGTAAACGAGTATGAAAGAGATAATATATGCGATGTGGTAATGTTTCTTGATGCAAGAGAAGTTTCTAAGATAGGCACACCACTTCTAAATCCGCTAGAGAATTCGATTCGCGCACTTGTTGCAATTGCTGCACATCTAATAAAGAGCCATAATCATGTTGGCTTGGTTGTTTATTCTGATACTGTCTATACCTTGACTCCCTCGGGTGGAAATGCGCAGTTGCAAAGAATCCTCTCTGTAGTTACATTTGTTGAAGGAAAAGGGGATACAAGATTTGTAACTGCACTTGAAAATGCAGAAGGGTATCTATCGCCTAAAACAGGTATTTTGTTATTTTCTTCGCTTGATTACGACCCTACAATTCGTAATGCGTTGTATCGTCTAAATGCAAAAGGGTACGAAGTAACGATAATATCTCCATCGTCGATAGATTTCGAGCGCGTATTTTCGGGTTATGTTTGCGAAAGATATAAGATGGTTCGTATGGAACGAGATAATCTTCTTAGAGAATTGGCAGGGTATGCGAAGATAATCGATTGGATGCCTGGAGAGAATATCCAGTCTATGCTAAAAAGGTGTTTTGATGAGTAACCGAATAAATTCCATGGGGAATAATGGCAGACGTTTGAAAAAACTCAGAAAGATAAAGTATAGCCAGAATGGGCAAAATTTAAATTCGAATGTAAATCTAAATGCAAAAGTAATAAACGGAAATCTAATAAATGGGAATATACTAAATAGACTAAATAGAGCAAAAACACCTCAAGAGATAGAAGAATATACAAAAAAGATGGAAAAAGTCAAAGAGGCAATAGATGGCGAACAAAGCTTTTTTTTACATGGAATTATGAAATTAGATAGGAATTGCACTATTGCATTTATGCAAATTTTATCTTTGGTGTTTTTAGCGTTCTCTTTTTCGTTAATATTCACGATAAACAACATAGAATTTCCTACAATACCTACGCCTGATTTTTTATCGAGGTTGTTTGTAAATGCGATGCTCGGGTTGATTGGAATCTTCGTAGGTTTTGTCCTTACTCATCTTGCGTGTCTATCTGCAAAGATGGAGAGGATAGTCGGAAAGAGGTGGCTTGGAAGGTTTGTATCAAACCTGTTTGTTTTTGTTATTTTGTCTTTTGCGATGGGGATGTTCACATTATTTATCTATGCACTTAACCCGACCTCTTGCGTAATGTTTTATGTTGCTTTATTCATGAGTTTACCTGCAAGCATAGGGACCTATTCGATCTTGCGTAAAAGCAAGTATATGTTTGCGTTATCTGTAATATTGCTGTTATCAAGTGCTATTTTTTCGAGAAATTACGAAGATGAGATTTTATTGATAATTTTTTGTTGTGTGTGTGTAATGATGTATATAGAAAGTGGAGAACAATCGATAAGGCTTGGGTGTTATTGGGAAAGTGTAAGAGAAGAAGTATTAAATCAGTTATATCGTGATGGTGTTTTGATTTTAGATAAGAGGAAGAAAGGCGAGTATAAGATAAAGGGGGATATAAAATGGAACCTAAACAAAAAAGTAGGCATGGAAAGAGGAAAGATGCATGATATAATAAGAAGTGCAAAGGAGCAACGATTAGAGATAAAAAAGATAATGAATTGTGTGTATAACAACATGCTTGTAGGTGTGCTTATATCTGCTTTTTTAGTTGTAATAATAGAGGTTTTAAGGATAGCAATGAGTGGATCGTTGCCTGTAGTATTTGTGGATTCGCTAGAATTAAGGATTGTGTATGGTTTTGCGCTTGCGGCATTTGTTGTTCTTGGGATTTTGGCAGGATTAAAATATATTTTTGATTATCGTGCTCGAAATGTTCACTCAACAGGTTCAACCTGCTCGATATGTTCAAAATTTTCTTCGTAAATTAGGAAAGGTTAATTAGAAAAGAGTATGATATAGAACCAATGAGTGCAGATGTAATAATGAAGATATGTGTTCTTGGAGATGCAGGGGTAGGAAAAACAAGTTTAATTCGTAGATATACAGTAGGTGAATTTTCGAGCGATTATCTTTCGACTATAGGGACATCTGTAACAAAAAAGAATATTGTTGTGAATAAGAAATCGATAGATTTGATAATTTGGGATATTGCAGGACAGAAAAAGTATAACGAGGTACGGGAATCATACTATCGAGGAGCGATTGGGGCGCTTGTGGTATGCGATATTACAAGGAAGGAGACGTTTACGAATTTGCCTAATTGGATTTCTCATTTTAGAAAGAATGTTGGAGATGTGCCTGTTCTTATAATATCAAATAAAAATGACCTTTGGGCTGAGAGGAAGTTTGATTTATGCGAAGTTGATGCTCTTGCCTCAAAGATAGGGACATTCCATATTCAGACGTCTGCAAAGACAGGTGAGAAAGTAGAAGAGACATTTTTGATTATTGCAGAGATGGCACTCGAATATGGCGGAAAAAAGTTTGTTAAAATAAAGAAGGAGACAAATTAGACAAAGGACAAAGTCTAAACTTCCGATATTTCGGCATAATATGGCGGAGCATATTTCTATATATTTCTACGAATGTATATTTTCTCTTTTTTTATTAACAACATTAATGAACTTCTTTTTAGAGAAAATAAATAGAGGAAGATGTGTAAAACTAGATTGGTAAGGTTGTTAATTCTAGTAGTCCTTCTACTATTCCTTTCCCTTCTCTTTTCGGGATGCACATTCAAAAGATTAGAAGATACAAAGTTGTTTGAACGTTCCTATTCTGTAGAAGATGGGACCGTAGTAAAGATATTCAATAAAAATGGAAATGTAAAAGTAACAAAATCGATAAATGAATCGCTCATAGTCCAAGCCGAAATTAAAAGCAGATATGGAAAGATAGAAATCGAAAGGGTAAAGATAGACATCACAGAAGGGAAAGAGTTTATAATAAGAACAGAAATGAACACGAACATTCATGCGACCGTGAACTACAGCATTCTTCTTCCCAAAAATACCTTTCTTGAAAATGTAGAAACAACGAATGGCGCGATTATAGTTCGTGATATTTCAGGCGATGTTGTTGCAAAAAATGCAAATGGAAAGATTGAACTCTACAATGTAAATGGTACGGTCTCTGCAATGAGTAGCAACGCGCACATTCTAATTAAGGATACAAAAAGGATAAACCTAGCAAGAACTTCGAATGGAAAAATAGAGGTTGAAATATTTGATATACCTGAAAATGGGACTACGCTAACTACAAGTAATGGAGAATTAAAATGTGGAATTTCGAATGCGATAAATGCGAATATAAATGCAAGAACAACAAACGGGCATATCTCAGTTAAAACGTTAAAATTGGATATTATAGAATCCTCAGAGGATTTATTAACTGCACAACTTGGGAGCGGAGGCGAAAAAATCTTGTTAGAGACCACAAATGCAAACATATCGATTTCCGGCTTGGAGGTTCAGCAACCCCAAAGTTAGTATCCTGTATCTTAAACAACCTCAAAGTTAAGAAGAGAACTCGTTGATATTTTTCTGTTCTTCGTTAGATAATTTGAAAAATAAAGACGCCCTTGCAAGGTTCTCTATACTCATTAGGTTATGTAATGAAATAAGCATGTTCTGCATGGGATTGTCTAAGAGCAGATAATCGACGTCGTTTGCTCTGCACACGGGACAGTTGCAGGGAAGGAGTTTTCCAGTTAGCATTTTTAGAGGGATATATTCGTTTGCGCTAGGGAGATAGTACTTTTTTTCAAGAGCATATCTTGCGAACGATGCTGAATCCGCGGAATCTACACCAAGGCGGAATAGCATATTAAGTAATTTCGGAGAGCCAATACCGAACGCATGTATGGGCAGATCTTTTGCACCCTCTTTTGCTCCGAGTACGATTTCGCGAATAGTATGCAAATCTCCAAGCCTGGGTATTAATCCGCCGAGCGCAATACCGTCGAAACCATGTTCACGAACTTCAGATGCGAAGTAAGATGCAGATTTTCTATCCCAAGCCTGGAGCGATGCAAAAAGGAGCATTTTTCTTGACCTCTTTTCTTCGAGTGCTAAAAGCGCATTGTTTAAAGAAAGTAACTGCCTGAACTTCGCATCTTCGATAGAAATACCAGGGGGTATGAAAATATCAAGAGTGAATGCGATATCTGCTTTCTTTTCCTGTTCTTCGATTAGACTTCTTGGAGTTATTTCTTCATCGCCAACTATGATAGATGCATATTTCAACTTCCCTTCTTTCCTAACTACAAATTTAGTATCCTTGAGTGCGCCTGCAAAACCGCCTGAATCCATAAATACAGGTAGTGGAAAATCTTTCATTTCTTTTGCATAAAATCTGCTTACCATAATACCTTGAGAAGTTCTTGGAAGATAGTTTCTTATCAATTCGTCTATTTGAAAATGTCTGCCAAAGGTATGAACTGGAATAAAAGTAGGCGTGTGGATATCACCTTTACTCGTGCGCAAAATACCCTTTCGACCATTTTTAAAATTCTCAATTACGAACTTCTCCATCTTCCTCACCACGATATATATTGCCATTGTTACCGCAATTTGCAGAATATCTTGCAGAATATGTTGTCATAGAAAAAGAATCCCTTAATCTGGCTTGGTCGTCATTTTTCGCAAGAACAACAAGTCCAATTTCTCTTTTTACAGCAAGTATATGTTTACAATCGCATCTTCTTGAGAGATAATCTTTACAATCGCATTCCAAGCCGACAAATCTTATCACTTTATGTTCTTCTCTACCCCCAGATACTATCCATTTGTTATCGCCACAACTTTTTACAGAGAGTTCCAGGCTACGCTTTAATCTATGTGGGCATGCAGGCAACTCCCTTTCTCTTATTCTCCTTATATTTTCTCTATTTTCTAAATCTAAATCGTGCGAAATTACCTCAAAACAGTTTGCATTCATGTTTTTACCTTTCCCCTTTTTATCTTTGTCTTTTTCATATTTGTCTTTTTCATCTTTCTCTTTTCCCTCTTCTTCATTATGCTTTTTTGTTTTCTCTTTAGCCTCTTTGATTATACTTTTTGATAGATTCATGCCAATGCCGCATATCTTTGATAATTTATATTCTGAAATTGTAGATAAATCATATACGTTCTTAATACCATTTGATACGAGTTTTCTACATCTTTTAACACCCAAGCCGGAAATCATGCACATCTCCATGAACATACGCGTACGCTCTTCTGGAACGCCATTTTGAAGCCCATTTTGAAGCATGAAAGATACAAGTTTACATTTATCTGCATGCTCTTTTTTACCAAGAATATTAAAAATCACACGTGCATTATCCAATAACCTCTTTGCATTGGCACGTAATAACGATATGTCTATCTCATATATCCCAAACTTATCTGCAATCAAATTCTCAGGGACACTTTCTATTATCCCATTCAGAATAACAGCACTCTTTACTGCAGACAAAACCATTTGCTTGCTCAAATTCGTGTAAAACATTATGTCAGATACCTTCATTTCTAAAATTTTAGATTCTATCTTTGAAATCGTCTTTTCTATTATTTGGAAATCTTCAGAATTAATCCAAATCTTAGGTTCGCATTCTGCAAGAAGACTGATACATAGTAAAAAATCAAATCTTTCTGGTTTTATGTTCTCAAGGAGCGAACGAATAGTCTTTATAGATTCCGGCGAAATATAAAGGTATGATAAAACTCTTCCAAGGTTTGTGGGTGTAAGATATCCATCCTTTTCGTTTACAAGTCCGGCTGATAAAAGATCAGGGATACATGCTCTAAGTTGCTCTGTTGCATATTCTCTGCCGTTCTGCAACGAAAATAGAGTTCGAGGTAAAAACCCAACTTCTAACCCTTTTCTATTTCTTGAAAGACCCGAGGTAAGTTCTAAAATAACCTGCTCTGACAGGTTCTTTTTAAAATTCACAGAAGAACGCACATCTTCAATCTCTATATTGATATAATTATCTTTCAACTTAGACCACGAAGGTAAAAGAAGCACACTTTCGCCGAAATCGTCCAAGCCTGGGCGTCCTGCTCTTCCTGAACGCTGGACAAACGACCTAACACTCAAAGGAACAAATCCTTCGTAGGTAAATGTTGAACTGTCGTAATTAATTACTTTCCTTGCAGGCAGATTCACGCCCATCTCTAATGTGCTCGTCGAGACAAGAACAGGAGTATTCCCAAGCCGGAACTCGTTCTCGACACTCATACGTTCTTTGTGTTTTAAGCCTGCATGATGATGTAAACATCCAAGCCCGTTTTCTCTTATTAATTTACATAACTCTTCACTTCTTCGTCTTGAATTCACAAATACAAGGACCTTTCCACCCTCGCATATCGTCTTTCTTATCTCTTCAATTAAAATCATTTCCTTTTCAGTTACATTTTCAAATAACCTTATTTTTCTATTTACAGAAATCCTAACCCAAGATGAGGTAAAAGGGACTGCGTTGAGAAAATTTGAAACTTCGTATAAGTTCGGAATAGTTGCAGAAAAACAGACCAATCTTACAAACGGATTACATCTTGATATTCTTGTTAATAATCCTTCAAGCCTTGCACCCCTTATATTTTCGTCTATTTGATGAAATTCGTCTATTGCGATGCATCCTACATTTGAGAACCAATCGAAATTAGCAGAGAGTCGTCTTATGCAAGAATCGAGTTTCTCATAAGTCATCAAAAGAAAATCAAAATCCCTCTCATTTCCATCGTTCTGTTCGCCTGTAAATACTCCAAGATGTGCTTCTGGAAATAAGATAGATAAATATTTTGAGAATTCGCATTTTTTCTCTGAGATAATCGATTTTAGAGGAGTAAGATAAATAGCTTTCAGTCCCTGGGTATATGCTCGTGCCATAGCAAGGAAAGCAAGCAGACTCTTGCCTGTTCCAGGTGGCGTGGATATGAGAAAATTAAAATCATTATCCATGAAGGCTTGGGTTAATATCTCTCTTTGATTTGGGAATAGGCTTATTCCTAGCGAGTTAGTTAGCGCATCTACAAATTCATACCTTTTAATCTTGTCCTTATCCATCTTCTTTGACTTACCTTCAGTCCTTTTTGGCACACTACAAAAAGGTTCTTTAAAGTAATCAACCTATCTAAATGTAGAGCATGTAGAGCACTGTAGAGCACAGAAACCTTTTTCTTTTTGTTATTTCCTTTCGTTTATAATGAATCCAGCAGTAATGAAACCTGCAGTAAAGAACACCCCAACAAAAAATACCGCGAAAAATAGATACATATTATCTAAAGAGGTCAAGGAGGCGCTTAAACACTCCAAGCCGGTCGTTGCTCTTGAAACAGCAATCTTAACGCATGGTCTTCCCAAGCCTAAAAACGTCAATTTGGTTCTTGAGGTCGAAAAAATTATTCGAAAAGAAGGCGCAGTCCCTGCAACTATTGGGATTATCGACGGCACAATAAAAATAGGATGCAACGAAGATGAGATTTTTCGTCTTGGAACTGAGAAAAAAGTATATAAAGCAAGTATTCGAGACTTACCTATACTATGTGCAAAAAGACTTTCCGGTGGTACAACTGTTGCCTCAACTGCATTTATCGCCTCAAAAGCAGGTATTAAGGTATTTGTTACGGGCGGAATAGGCGGTGTTCATAGACGACCCGAAAACTCAAACGAACAAAATGAGCAGAATTATGACGTTTCTGCAGATATTCCCATACTTGGCTTGGAATCTATCCTTGTAGTATCTTCTGGTGCAAAACTTATACTTGATATACCTGCTACTTTAGAGATGCTTGAAACTTATGGCGTAACAATCCTCGGATACAGAACAGAACGATTTCCGGGGTTCTTTGTAAGAGAGACCGAATATCATGTAGATGCAAAAGTGAACTCGCCCGACGAGGCTGCAAAAGTGTTTATCGAAAGAGAGAATATAGGTTTACCTGGCGCTGTCCTTCTTGTAAATCCATGTCCTTCTAAATATGCAATTGATAGAAAGGTAGCTGAAAATGCGATAAAATCTGCGCTCGAAGAAGCAAAAGAGAAAAAAATTTCAGGAAAAGAACTTACGCCATTCTTACTAAGATACCTAACAGAAGCAACTCATGGAAAGACTTTGAATGCAAATCTTGCACTTGTAAAAGGAAATGCACGGCTTGGAGCAAAAGTCGCATCTTCGTTATCTAATCTGTCTTTATCTAATAGAAAATAGGGAAAATCGCTCTAAGTTATGATATCAGTTGTGCTACTCGTGATTCCAGTGGAGGATACCCATTTTGCCCATTTATTTGAATATCCATTTTAACATATTCGATGTTGTTCTTTGCGATTTTTTGAGATGTATCCAATTCTCAAATGTGCCTATTCTGAAGATTAATTATAATTCCATTAAGATTTTTTTCTGATACGATGTCTGAATCTTCTCTTATCTTTACTCTATCTTGGTTTATTCTTACTACTATCCTTCTTGGTTTTCTGCTATACTACTATCTTTTTACCTTGAAATCGTCTAAGAAGGAATGTTGGCATTTGAAAGATGAGAATTTCAAACCTAAGGTATCAATCATCATACCTACATATAATGAAGAAAAGACAATTATCCGCAAATTAAGGAATACTCTATCTTTGCAGTATCCTAAAGAAAGGCTGGAAATAGTTCTGGTAGATTCTGCATCTACGGATAATACAGTCTCAAAGATTCAAAGTTTCATTTCCTCTAACGAAAATAAAGGATATAACATAAAGTTCATACGCGAAGAAAAGAGAATAGGTAAGAGCAATGCGTTAAATCGTGCACTTGCCGAATGCACAGGCGACCTTATTGCTATCACTGATGCTGATTCTATCCTAGACCCTGCTTCATTAAAGAATGCAGTTAAAAATTTTGCAGACCCACGTGTGGGCGCTGTCACAGGCAGAATTCTTGTAAAAAACGCAGATGTATCAAATACCACAAAAAGAGAAAAGGTGTATAGAGAAATCTATGACATATTCAGGCTTGGAGAATCACGCCATTATTCTACTTTTATTTTCAACGGTCCTCTCGCACTATTTCGAAAGGTCGCACTCGAAAGGTTCTATCCGGGTGCAGACGATTCGGGCACTGCTCTGGAAATAATTCTTAAAGGATACAGAGCAATTTACGAACCTGACGCGATTGTATATGAAAATGCAAGCCGTGGATACAAAGGGATGTTCCTACAGAAGATTAGAAGAGGCGTAAATATTATCGATGTCCTTTTTTTCGCAAACTCAAAACTAAAATCTAATTCTGTCGATTCTGAACTTGTAAAGATACATAGACTTAACTTTATACTTCATGTGCTAATCCCATTTTTGTTTATACTCTGGCTTGGAATTTCGCTCATTTTGCTTGTATTCAATCAAACTTTCTTTTTTGTGTTAATGCTCATTTTGACATTGTATCTTTTCCCAGGCACAAGAAAAATAGTTCATGCATTTGCCACATTCATGAGTTCGCAGATAATCCTTATCCAAGCCTTGATAAAATTTGCAATTGGGGAAAGATATGTTACATGGTCAATCATAGAAGAAGTGCGCGAGGAGATTGATGAGAAAATAGATGAGAAAATTAACGGTGAGATTGATAAGATATAAATCTAAAAATAAATCTGAAACCTTTTAAAGATAAGCAATCAATAAGACCACAATTAATAAGAACAATTGATAAGAACGATTAATAAGCCAAATTAATATGATGTATCGACGAAATGATAGAAAAATAAATTGTTCAATACCGAAACGTTGATAACTGCCTTATTCGTTACTAGAACCAAAGAGGTAATTAGATGTCCACAAGGTCAAATGCGTTTCTACTTTCTGTGATTTTAGTATTGCAGGTGATATTCATACTGTTTGTAATTCCCCCGGGCGTTCAGGCAGGTTCGCAGGAGAATCCTGAATTAACAGATACTGTGGGGGATGCTCCAAGCCAGGACTGTGATATAAAAGCAGTTTGGGTCGGCGAAGAGACAAATGAAACCATTCAGTTAATTATGCAAATGGCAGACTGGCCTATTTATTCTACAGATACAAATACAATTCAATATATGGTTTATTTTACTGTTAAGGATGAGAATTACGCAGTAGGTGTTACGTTTTATCTTAAAGGACCGCTTGGTCTCCCTTCTAGCATAGCACTCTTTAAGGTAACTTATGACCCTTATGATGAGAATAACATTACAGAAGAGAGCCAGGGTGCAGCAGGTTGCACACATTCACAATCTAGCGGAACCGATTCTATAATTATTACCGTACCAAAATCAGAAATAGGCTCGCCAAAAAGAGATGACAAAATGACACATATCTGGGCTGCGGTTTACAATTACGGAACTACATTTCCGCCAGGGACAGGAACAAGAACTACAGAAGACAAGGCAGGTTCTTATTCGCAACCTGGAAGAGAGTATGTGTTTACAGGCTCAGTTGTCATAATAGATTTCACACTTTCATGCAATACGCCAGTTAGGGAAGTAGATAGTGGACAATCAGCAGTATTTTTCATTAATGTTACAAACAACAGCACCACACCTATAACAATGCAAATCAGTTGGAGCGATGTTCCAAAAGGTTGGAATGTTTCGAGTGTGCCCAAAGGGAATTTAAGTGTAAATATGAATCAAACAAGACAGTTTACTGTTACGGTTACGCCGCCTGCAGATGCTGCGAATAACACAGAGGCAGATATTTACATTATAGGGAGCGTGGCACTCGAAGATGGAACTAATCATACTGAAAAAATCAAGGTAAGAACCCGTGTAGTTATTACAAATCAAGGGCAGAACATATCGCCACCAAGCAGTTTAGACCTCGGAAAAATTATAGGTCCCTGGGGTCTGCCGATAATTGCAGTTCTTGTAATATTCGTAATAATAGGAGTATTCGTATCTCTCCGAAAGAAACCTTTGAAGGGTCCATCAACCGAAACAAAAGAAGAAAAATCCAATAATTAATCGATGACTAAAGATGAATAGACGACTACTTACTATATGACTAAATGAATTACACATTAACGAATTATTCAAACATTCAAGTTTCAATTCTGTTATCATATCTCATATAATGCATACAATGCATACATATAATGCATAATGCAGACCGATGGTGAGAGGATGGCATTTTATGATGTTATTATAGGTGATGTTTTACAAATACTTCCCTCGCTAAAGAGAAAATTCAATCTTATAATAGCAGACCCTCCTTTCGGTATAAAATACAATAAAAGCAGTCATGAGTACGGGGCAAAAGAATACAAGTTATACAGAGATAAGATGACAAAGAGAGAATATTTTGAATTTTCTAAAACTTGGATAAATTCCTGCTACGATGCTCTTCTTCCAAATGGGAGTATGTATATAGTTTCAGGTTGGACAAACTTGTCCTCGATTCTTAATGCAATAGAAGAAACCAAGTTTATTCTAAAGAATCATATAATATGGTATTTTTCTTGGGGGGTATATACAAAAAGGAGTTTTGTAACGAGCCACTATCATATTCTATTTCTTGTTAAAGGTAACGACTACAAATTTAATAAACAAAGTTCTTATGAAGAAGATGTTTGGGAATTCGAAGGGTATAATAGAGGGAACGACCCGAATAGGATTAAAGGACATCCCTGCCAGTTACCTATTGTGTTATTGGAAAAAATGGTTCTTATTTCTACTGACAAGGGAGATTGGGTTGCAGATATTTTTTCAGGTTCTGGGGGGACTACGCTTGCATGTAGATTAACAGGAAGGAATGTAATTGCAATCGAAAAAGACCCTGATTATGCGAGACTGGTTAGAAAAAAGTGCTTTTATGATGTACCTGACGAACAATTGAAAGAAGTATTGGAAAATAGACCTAGATGGAAAAGGTATGGGAAAGTAAAAGGAAAAAAGAGTAAGGAGATAAGAGATGAGCAAGGAACTTGAGACGAAGAATTTAGAACAATAGTTTTGCACAAAAGGTAGAACAAAACATAGAACAAAAGATTAATCTTATACAAACATTTCTGCGAATGGGAATTGAAAAGAGGCTTGGAAAGGGGATTTGAAAATGGTTGGAAATGAATTAAAAATCGGATTAAAATCAAAAAGAGAAATAAAAAGAGAAATAAAATCTGACAAGAAAAAAGGAGGAGATGGCGAGGAAAAAGGATGCAAGGCTAAATCTGAAGAACTCATCGGCTTGGGTCATGGTGCAGGCGGAAGTTTAATGCAGAGTTTGATAAAGGAAGTTATTTTGAAACATCTTTCAGTAGAAGATAGGCGGATTAAGGTCGGGTTAAAAGATTTAGATGATTCTGCGGTAATTGAGGATATTGTACTTACAACAGATTCGCATACTGTGAAACCGTTATTTTTTCCTGGGGGAGATATTGGTGTTTTGGCAGTTGCAGGAACTGTAAATGATTTAGCAGTGATAGGGGCAGAACCGTTAGCATTGACATGCGGTTTGATAATAGAAGAGGGTTTTTCTATAGATGATTTTGAAAAGATTATGCGGTCAATAGGCGAGACATCGAACCGAGCGGGCGTTCCTGTAATTACAGGCGATACAAAAGTGGTTGAGAGAGGTGCTGCTGATAAATTATATGTGAATACTTCTGGTATAGGGAAGAGGCATCCGGAACTTGATAGAAATCTGAATAAAGTGAGAGAATACAGAGAATTGAAACATGATTGGTTAGTTGATTCGAATGTTGCGCCTGGTGATAAAATCATAGTTTCGGGGACCATAGGAGACCATGGTATTGCGCTGATGTCATTTAGAGAAGGACTGAGGTTTGAGACTTCGTTAAAGAGCGATGTTGCGCCATTAAACAAAATGATTGAACGCGTTCTTAAAGTTGGTGGAATAACTGCAATGAAAGATGCGACGCGAGGAGGTCTTGCAAACGCCCTTAATGAATGGTCAGAAAAATCGCATGTATCTATTTGGCTCGAAGAGGAAAAGATACCAATTAGGCATGAAGTTAATACAGCGTGCAGTATGCTTGGACTCGACCCTATGCAAATAGGTAACGAAGGGAAGATTGTTATTTCGTGTATAGCAGAATATGCAGAAAGGATAGTGAAAGAACTTCGGGCGTGCGAAGAAGGGAAAGATGCGGCAATAATCGGTGAAGTTAAAGAAGGGGAAGAAGTGATAATGGTTACTAAGGTGGGTGGAAAAAGATTTGTAGAACCTCCGATTGGAGACCCCGTGCCTAGAATATGTTAAATATAACAAGATGTCAACGATTTGTTTTTGAATTTTTTGATTTAATTTTTATGTAGGTTTATGTAGCAATTCATCCATAGCGCCTGTGCGGTATCCTGCTAGATCGACAGCAACATGAACAAAACCGATTTTTTTAAGTTCTTCATTTATGGAAATTCTTAAAGATTTATCTAGCAAGTTCCATTCCTCTTCTAAAATTTCGATTTTTGCAAGATTTCCGTGATGTCTTACTCTTACCTGAGAGAAACCGAGATGCCTTAGATAATCTTCAGATTTGTTAATCATGATTAGTTTATCTGATGTTATTTTTTCGCCGTAGGGGATACGAGAAGCAAGACATGCTGCAGAAGGTAAATTCCAGGATTCCAAACCGAGAGTTTTCGATATAGTTCTAATTTCCTCTTTTGTGAGATTCGCCAAAGCAAGTGGGCTTTCAATTCCTAATTCGAGGAGTGCGCGTTTTCCAGGTCTGTATGCGTTCAAATCGTCTGCATTTCCGCCTTCGAGAATGTGTGTAAACCCATTCTTTTTTGCGAATTTGCGAATTGTTGAAAAGATTGCCTTTTTACAATGATAGCATCTGGTTGGAGGATTGGAAACTATTTTTTTATTCTTCATGATGTCTTTTTCTACAATTGTATAATTTATGGAATGTTTTCTACAAAAGTCAACTGCTCTTGAGAGTTCGTTTTTAGGGAAAAGTTGAGAATTTATGATGATTGCTTCTACGTTTTTGCCCAGAACCTTTTTTGCATATGCAAGAAGGAACGATGAATCTGTGCCGCCTGAGAATGCAACAAGAACGCGTTCTTTTGCGCTAAGGATTTTCTCCAACATTTCGAGTTTTTTATTCAGAACTTGATTTTGCGTATCGTTCATGCTATCAACCTTTAATTTACCTTTCATATAAAAAAACTTCTGAATGTTTTGTTTATTTTTCATATTTTTTCTCTTTTTCCAGGAATGTTTAATCAGCGATTTGTTTTGAATTAGTATCGATATATATGGATGGAGATTACGATTTAAAAATAACTTCTAGTTTGCCTAAGAAATTTTCAGTTGTGGTGGGCTTTCCTGGAGTAGGTCTGGCGGGGTATATTGCAAGCGATACGATAATATCACAATGTAAGATGGAGGAGATTGGATATGTAGATGTGGAAACTACGCCGCCCGTTTCGATAGTGATAGAAGCAACGCCAAAACATCCTGTTAGGATATTCAAGTGCGACGATTTGGTTCTTATAAAATCAGAAGTGCCGATAATGCCAGATATAGCAGCCAGGCTTGGAGATACCATAGTTCATTGGGCACGTGAGCACAATGCAGAGAGGATTATACTTCTCGATGCGATTTCAGCGCCGGGCAGGTCAGAAAGTGAGAATGAGACAAAAGTTTGGGGGATTACAACGACTGAGAAATTCGAAGATGCGTTCAAGGGCTTGGATGTTAATCCTATGGAGAAAGGGATGATTATCGGCTTGGCGTCTGAGGTTCTTGTGGATGCGAAAGATGAGAATGTGGACTGTATAGGGCTTTTTGCAGAATCGAATGTAGAGATACCAGACCCTAGAGCGGCGGCGTCATTGGTGCATAAGTTAGGCGATTTAACCAACAAGAAATTTGATACGAGAGACCTCATAGAGAAGGCGACAGAAATAGAGACAGCGTTTAAAGAACAGATGGCTGCAATAATGGAGGCTTTGAAGCAAGGAGGACCTAGCGGAGAGGAGAAAGAAGGTGGAGAGCCCTCTATGTTCGGCTAATGTGCTCATAATGTGTTTAATGTTTTGCGATAGGTGGTTGAATGCCCGAAGGGAAGTTACACGAGGTAAAAATCGAGCCTGAGAATGCGGTTGTTGTTCAAGGTGGAAAACAGAAATTCAGGGCAAGATGTTATGATGATAAAGGGAATTTGGTTCGTAGAGTTAAAGTCAAATGGAGTGTATCTGGGAACATTGGAAAGATAGACGAAAAAGGTGTTTTTACTGCACTTACCATAGGTGTGGGAAAAGTATCATGCGAATGCACAAAGGAAGATGTTACAAAATATGCAGATACCACGGTTAGCGTGATAACGCCAGGTTTTCCAAGGGCAAGTGCACCCGAACATGAAGAAGAACATGCTGTAGAGAATGTAGGCGAGATACCTATTGAAGGATTGCCTCCTGAATATCCGGGCAAGCCGCATCCATTCCCAGGTCCAATTGGCGAAAAGGATGAGAAAATAAAGTAAAGATTATGTAGTCGATAGAGATAATGTAGAGCACAGAAAATATTTCGTAGATTAGAGCATAAGGGAGAGATGACGAAGTTAACAGACAAGCAGATAAGATGGATATGCAAGGATGTGGTAGATAAAGGAGACTATGATAAATTGTGGGTATCGAGACATTATGGGGTGAGTGTAAGGAGGGTAGAACAGTTGGTGAAGAAACGTAAGAGATGCAGATACGAAAGAGAGCCCACATTCAGTTTAGTACATGGTGATTGGCATAGAACAACCGAGGTTCATCCATATGCAATAGTATGGCTGGATGATGCAAGTAGATTTGTGTTAGCAGGA